>ERZ1034865.587-NODE-587-length-21210-cov-4.817017_pt1 | contig 21210 bp, 19 predicted proteins | sample MGYA00520632_ERZ1034865 | MGnify/ENA primary metagenome ERZ1034865 (study PRJEB33766, sample SAMN09781738) | gut metagenome | biome: gut microbiome | host: Homo sapiens | place: Madagascar | study: EMG produced TPA metagenomics assembly of the PRJNA485056 data set...
ATCCAGAATCAACGCAACTTCACCATCACCGAGGATTGTTGCACCGCTGATCAGCTTATTTCCATTGATATACTTGCCTAAAGACTTAATAACGATCTCCTGCTGTCCCATCAGATCGTCAACAACAAGTCCTACCTGACTGTCGCCTTTCTTTACAATAACAACGGTAAGGCTTTCCGGTTCTTCTTCTCTTGGTTCAATATCCAGAAGTTTGTCCAGACGAACAAGCGGAATAACGCTTCCACGCAGATGAATAACCTCTTTTGCTTCCACATACTTGATGCTGCTGACCGGTACACTCTCAATATTTGCAATGGACCCAAGGGCAATGGCATATTTTTCATCGCGGACTTCAACCATCAATGCCTGAATAATGGCAAGTGTCAGAGGAAGACGAACGGTAAATGTTGTTCCTTCCCCAAGTTTTGTCTTAACTTCCACATCACCGCCAAGCTGCTCAATGTTAGATTTTACAACGTCAAGGCCAACGCCTCTTCCGGAAATATCCGTAATCTTCTTTGCCATGGAAAAACTTGGCATAAACAGGAGATTTATGATCTCTTTCTGTGTCATGACTTCGGCCTGTTCCGGTGTAATAATATTTCGCTCGATTGCCTTTGCTTTTACCGCTTCGGTATCAATTCCGTTACCGTCATCACCCACCTGGATAATAACGTTATTTCCTTCCTGATATGCATTCAGGAAAATATTTCCGACTTCCGGCTTTCCTCTCTGGATACGAAGCTCGGTGTCTTCCAGACCATGATCCGCAGAATTACGAAGCAAATGCTGTAACGGATCACCGATCTGATCCACTACGGTACGATCCAGCTCGGTATCTTCACCGGTCATAACCAGTTCCATCTTCTTATTCAATGTACGGGACAGATCACGAATCATACGTGGGAATTTATTTACAACGCTCTCAATTGGCGCCATCCGGCCTTTCATAACAGATTCATGAAGGCTTGTGGTGATTCGCTCCAGATATTCAATCTGTTCATGGAATCCCTGATTGGTAAAGCCTCCCTCTTCCGTTGAACTGATGGATACCAGACTGTTCTTTGCAATGATAAGCTCGGATACCTGGTTCATAAGAGCATCCAGCTTTTCAATATCCACACGGACCGTACGGCTTGTCGCCGGTTTTCCTACACCGTTTTTCTTTGCCGGAGCCTTTTTCTTTTCCGGTGCTTTCTTTGGTTCAGCCTGTACTTCCGGTTTTGTCTCTGCCGGTTTTTCTTCTTTCTTTTCTTCCGTCTCAGTTTCTGTTACGCGTGGTGAAAAATCAGTCAGTTCTTCTCCAACGGCATCTTCAATCTCGGAAACATTCTTTGCAGCGTTCTGGATCTTGTCAAAGCTTTCCGGTGATGCGACATAAAAGCTGAATTCCTGTTCAAACTTTTCATCTTCAATATCCTGAGAGCTCGGACGATATACAAGAATCTCTCCAAAAGCCTCCACTTCGCGGAATACCAAAAAAGCTCTGGCCGCTTTTAAAAGGCACTCTTTCTGGATCATAACCGTCATGCCGTAAATATGCATTCCACTGTCTTTTGCAGTCATAACGGCATCCCGCTCCTGATCCGTCAGATCAATCTGAAGATACAGTTTGTGGTCTCCATTGTCTGTCGGCGCCGCTGCTTCTTTTTCTGTTTCTGCAGGTGCTGCCTCTGCGGCAGCAGCCTCTCCGTTTGCTTTTGCGAGGAAATTGTTCAGTTCCTTGATAATGACTTCATTGTCTTCCTCACCTTCATCAGAGGTTGCCTTAATATTTTCAAGATATCCGTCAATTGCATCCAGACACTTGAACAGCAGATCAATCATCTGACTGTCTACCTGGATTTTCTCGCTGCGGACTTCCTGGAACACATTTTCCATATCATGTGTCAGGTGCTGCATTCTCTTAAATCCCATTGTACCGGCCATTCCTTTTAAAGAATGGGCTGCACGGAAGATTTCATTAATAACGTCCTTGTTATCCGGTTCTTTTTCCAGTTCCATGATGCAGTCACTTAACGTCTGTAAATGTTCTGCACTTTCATCGATAAAGATTTCAAGGTATTGGCTTACATCCATGTTATTTTACCCCCACGTTTTTTGTGATTGTCTGTGCAACTTCATCCAGTGGTACAACTTCATCTACCACACCTGCTTCATAGATTGCCTTCGGCATTCCGTATACCACACAGGTTTCTTCGTTTTGTGCAATTACGCGAATCGGTTTTGATCTTCCCAGCGAAAGAATTCCGTTGGTTCCATCTGCTCCCATTCCTGTCAGGACAACACATACGATTTCATCATAGCTGCTTCCCGTCAGTGAATCATACATAAGATTTGCACACGGCTTCAGTCCTCCGATTGCCGGTGTTGCATCATCGAGTACAATGCTGTTGTTTCCGTCTGCGGTTTTTGCAACTTTCAAATGTTTTCCGCCCGGAGCAATATAAACACATCCCTTTTGCAGCCGCTCTCCATGTTCTGCTTCCTTCACCCTGATTTTGCTCAGATCATCAAGTCTGTCAGCCATGGATTTGGTAAATCCCGGCGGCATATGCTGTACAAGTACAACCGGGGCATCCAGTTCTTTCGGAAGAAACGGAATCACACTCTGTAACGCTTTCGGTCCGCCTGTGGAACAAGCCAGTGCAACCAGTTTGTTCTTTCCGCCTGTCGCTTTGCGCATCATCGGTGCTTTTGCAGCCGGTTTTACTGCCGGACGGACACTTTCTGCTGCCTTTTGTGTTGCAAGAACAGCATTCAATACGCCAAGAAGCTGTCTTTTGAATGCCTCTCCTTTTGCCTCTATGATGTTTGTCGGTTTCGCCACAAAATCAATTGCTCCGCGCTCCATGGCTAAAATGGTAACATCTGCTTCCCTGCTGTCGGTAAGTGTACTTACCATAACCACATTTGCACGTATGCCTTCTTTTTGTAACTTTTCGAGTAACTGCAGTCCATCCATGCGTGGCATATTCACATCCAGAACCACACCGTCATAGCTGGTATGCTTCAGTTTCTCATATGCCTCAAGACCATCTCTGCAATAGTCCGTTGCCTGAAATTTACTGTCTGAATTGATTATATCACACATGACCCTTCTCATGAGTGCAGAATCATCAACTACTAAAATGTTTTTTTTCATATGAGTCACCCAACTTCTTTCCTGCGAATTCTTCTCTCTTCCTCAAAAACGAAGCGTACAATTTTTTCCCGGTCCCGGAGATCCCGGAACAGAAATTTTACCCGGTGAATGTACATTTCCTCTATCGCTGGATGTTTTTCTGTTGCAATCACCTGTCCCGGAAGATAAAAAGTTTCATCCGAATATTCATTTGTCAGTCTGATCACCAGAAGAATATTTTGGTTCTGTTTTATCCATTGTCCAGAGACAAAGCGGATTCCACCGCCACTGATATTCTGAATCGTTCCCTCACGTACCTGATCAATATATTCCGGCTTTTGAATTTCCGTAAACAATTCTTCCGTTGTCTGCATCTGTGCCGTCTGTTCCGATATTTCGTAATATTTTAACGGTGTCGTATAAGGAATCCGGAAAAATTCCCGGCGCTGAAATTTCTGTAATCCGGAAGTAATCACAATTCTGAGCAGATACAGATTTTCTTTGCGATAACGTTTCTTCACAACTGCTGTGCAGTTATACATACCGCCTTTTGTATAAAAAACAATGCTGCACTCCCTCTCCAGTTGAAATAACACCATTCTTCCACCACTTGTCGGCATAGAAATTTCCAATTCCTGATCCGAAAAAATGTCGCTGACCGCACTTTGATAGATTTTCGCGATCTCTCCTCCATTATCTTCCTGGTTCGCTTCATGCAGCATTTTAATATCAATTTTGTCTCCCGGAGTAATCACATCTGAAAGTTTCATAATTATTCATCTCCCTATTTTCGGTTTGATAAAAAACTGGAAAACATCTGTGCTATTCCCCACCGTACCGGTGTCTTCTGCCGGGTGCCGTTTAACAGATGATCTGCAAGTTCTGAAATCGCCCTGGCAGATTTTGCATTCGGGTCACTCATGGTAACTGTCTTTTGCTGCCTTACCGCCCGTTCCAAAGCAGCATCCTGTGGAATCATCCCCAGATAATTCAGACTTCCATGTAAAAACTTAGACACTACGGAATTCACTTTCTCATAAATTGCCTGTCCCTCGTCCCGGGAATTTACCCGGTTGGTTACTATGTGGATGGTTGTCTCTTCCTCCACAAAATCGGGATTGCGGTACAATGCTTTTAAAAGCGAATACGCATCCGTCAGGGAACTTGGTTCCGGTGTGGATACCAGTAATTCCTGCCCCCGTATCAATCAGGATAAAATCTGCCAGTTCATTCAATGTGTCAATCGAATTTACGATATATAAAATCTGTTCTTTTGTAAGATTGTTCAATCCGATAATTCCGGAGCCACCGGATATAAACCCGATATCCATGGGTCCAGGTGTGATTATTTCACGAATTAACTTTCCACGGTATATAAAATCAGACAAATTATACTGTGGAATTGCACCAAACATTACCTCAACGTTTGCGAGACCAAAATCAGCATCAAAAATAATCACCCTCTTGCCTGCTTTTCTGAGACATACCGCAAGATTTACTGCGAGATTCGACTTTCCGACCCCGCCTTTTCCGCTGGTAATCGTCACCACCCGTGCATTATTCTGATTATTCTGATTGTGCAGTTTTATTACATTTCGCAATTGTTCTGCCTGATCCATTACGAATTGCCCCCTAATAATTGTTTCACGATCTTTTGTGTATCAAATAATTCAATATCATCCGGTACATTCTGTCCATTTGTCGTATAAGACAGTTCCGCATCTGAATACAGCTTAATATTGAGCAAATTTCCATACGTTGATGTCTCATCCAGTTTTGTAAAAATCAGTTTAAACTCAGATATTGTGTGATAGGTATCTACAATATCGAGCAAATCCCTGTATTTTGTTGTAGCACTGAGAACTAAATATACTTCACTTGTATATTCAGGGTCAACTCCCTGAATCAGGTTTCTGATATCTTCTTTCTGTTCCTCATTTTTATGGGAAAATCCAGCAGTATCAACGAAAACAAGATCGTATTCCGCATATTTTCCAATTGCTTCATTCAGTTCCTCTTTAGAATACACGATAGACATAGGTGCGTCAAGAATATTTGCATACACCTGTAGCTGTTCCGTTGCTGCGATCCGGTAGGTATCAGCAGTAATAAACGCTACTTTTTTTTCATAATCCACCTTATATTTGGACGCAATTTTAGCGATTGTTGTGGTTTTGCCAACACCGGTAGGTCCGATAAAAAATACAACATGCGGTTTTGCCCCACTTAAATCCAGTGATTTTGGCTGACCGAAACGCAAAATCAGCTTCTGGTAAACATTGGAAAGAATTGTATCCACACTGTGTCCCGGACGGATAAATTTTTCAATTTCACCAAGAATCTGATTGACATACTGTTCGCTCACCTCGTTTTTTAACAGCGTACTGTAGAGAATCCGGACAAAATTAAGTTCTTCCGAAGACGGTCCCTTTGGTGCTTCCGGCTCCTTTGGATTTTTCCCACCAAGGGATTTTTCCAGACGGTCAGATAAAACCTCAAGCCTTTCTTCTAAATTTTTTTCATCATTATCCTGTGTCATGTTCTGTGATTGTGGCATACGTGCTGGCTCCTGTCTGGTCGCTTGTGCGTTACCTTCCTGTTCCTGCAGTTTCGGAATGGTAATCGGTTCATCCGCCGCAAGATTGATCATGTCGTGCAGTTTTCCTTCTTTTGCCATACTCTGTGTCATCTGTGCTGCCTGCATGGCATTGGAAAAATGTTCTTTTTCCTCCATTGCCGCAGTCACTTCAAATGTTGAATTCTTAAACGCACGAAACAGCCCCTTCGGTTTTACCTCACGGATGTTCATAATGACCGCACGTTCTCCAAATTCTTCTTTTGCCTTTGCAATGGCTTCTTCCTGTGTTTTTCCCTGAAATTTATTAATTGTCATTTATGCTGTCACCATCCCTACCGATTGCAGCTCCACATCAGATTCTACTTCATTATAAGAGACAACAATCAGATCTTTGAAATAATCTTCTGTAAGTTTTTTAAAATACATACGCACAATTGGCGATGTAATAATGATCGGATTCTTTCCGAGGCTTTCGAGTTTCTCGGTTTCTGTCCGCACGGAATCCATAATTGCTTTTGTTTTCTCCGGATCCATCGTCAGATATGCACCCTGCTCTGTCTGCTTGACCGAAGACATGATTTCCTGTTCCACTTTCGGATCAAGCGTAATGACACTGGTCGTTTCGTTCGATGGAAAATATTTGCTTGAGATTGCACGCTTCAGGCTCTGTCTTACATATTCCGTCAGCACATCCGTATCCCTCGATGTCTGTGCATGGTCTGCCAGCGATTCAAAAATAGACAAAAGATCCCGGATCGAAATGCCTTCCCGCAAAAGATTCTGCAGTACTTTCTGAATCTCCCCAAGTCCAAGAAGCTTCGGTGTGAGTTCGTCCACAAGAACCGGATTGGATTCTTTTAGGTTGTTGACCAGGTTTTGTACATCCTGTCTGGTCAGCAGCTCTGCAATGTGACTCCGGATTACTTCTGTCAGATGCGTCGCTATGATAGACGGTGCATCAACTACCGTATATCCAAGACTCTCTGCACGTTCCCTCTGTGCTTCCGTAATCCAGATGGCCGGAAGATGAAAAGACGGCTCAAATGTAGGAATACCTGTAATTTCTTCCTCCACATACCCCGGATTCATCGCCATATAATGGTCAAAAAGGATTTCTCCTTCCGTTACCTGTACGCCTTTGATCTTGATAATATACTGATTCGGATTTAACTGGATATTATCCCTCAGACGGATAATCGGAACAACTGTACCAAGTTCCAGTGCAATCTGCCGCCGGATCATTACCACACGATCCAGAAGATCTCCACCCTGGTTTACATCTGCCAGCGGAATAATACCATATCCGAATTCGAGTTCGATCGGATCGACCTGAAGCAGGGAAACCACATTCTCCGGTTTCCGGATCTCTTCCGCCTCCGTCTCCGCCTGCTGTACTTCTTCCTCAATATTTTCTTCGCCGATATTCTTGCTGATATTTTTGCCGGCGATGATAAACACCAGACCAAGTGCAATAAATAAAACCGGATTTAACGGAGTAAAAATTCCGAGGAAAACCAGCACGGAACCTACAATATAAAGTACCCTCGGAATTCCAAAAAGCTGCTTGACCAGAATTCCGGAAAAGTCTGCCTCGTTTGATCCCTTGGTAACAAGTATACCGGTTGCAAGAGAAATCAGAAGAGACGGAATCTGGGACACCAGACCATCACCGATGGTCAGCAGACCATACTGCTGGATGGCATCTGCAAATCCAAGTCCCTGATTCATAACTCCCATAATGGTTCCGCCGATCAGGTTAATAAAGGTGATGATCAGACCTGCCGTAGCATCTCCCTTTACATACTTTGTGGCACCATCCATCGCGCCGAAGAAACTGGATTCTCTCTGAATCTTTTCCCGTCGTTCCTTTGCCTCCGCATCGGTGATCGCACCGGTATTTAAGTCCGCATCAATCGCCATCTGTTTACCAGGCATGGCATCGAGTGTAAATCTGGCGGTTACTTCGGATACACGTTCCGAACCTTTATTGATAACAATAAACTGAATCAATACGAGGACAATAAATACAATGGAACCGACCACCATATTTCCTCCGCCAACGAACGAACCGAATGTCTTAACAACGTTACCAGGATCTCCCGTCAGAAGAATCAGACGGGTGGAAGATACGTTCAGAGAAATTCGAAAAATAGTCGTAAACAAAAGTAATGTCGGGAAGAAAGACATATCCAGTACTTCCCGAACAAACAATACATTAAATACAATGATTAAGGCGATGGAAATGTTAAATGCAAGCATCACATCCAGCAATACAGATGGAATTGGAACAATGAAGAAAACTACTGCTGCCAAAAGATATAAACCTACACCGATATCCGCTTTCTTCAGCATCCTGCACAACCTCCTTTCGCACCTGTTTGTTGTATAACTGCACTACTGTATATTTTTGGCCTTGTATACGGCAGCAAGAACTTCTGCCACAGCCTGGTAAAGCTCCGGCGGAATTTCTGCTCCCACATCAACATTGTGATAGAGCATACGTGCCAGAGGCTTATTTTCAACAATTTCAATTTTATTCTCCCTCGCCACTTCCTTAATCTTTTGCGCAAGGTAATCTTCTCCTTTTGCAAGGACAACCGGGGCAGAACTGACTTTTGCCTCATATTTCAATGCTACGGCAAAATGCGTCGGGTTCGTGATGACCACATCCGCCTTGGGCACATCCTGCATCATTCGCTTCTGGGATACCTCCTGCATTTTACGGCGCTGCCGCCCTTTGATCTGCGGATCTCCCTCTGTATTTTTGTATTCATCTTTTACTTCCTGCTTGGTCATCTTCATATCTTCATTAAACTTATGTTTCTGATAGATAAAGTCAGCCAGACCAATCACAAGATAAACAATACTGATTTTTATTCCCGTATTGATAATCAGAGTCCCCACAAGCGCAACCGCCTGATTCAGTCCCAGATCATACAACGCAAACAGATCATTTGCATTATCTTTTATGGAAGTATACGCGATATATATGATAATCACAATCTTTAAAATGGATTTCACCAGTTCAAAGAGCGAATCTTTCGAAAAGATACGTTTGAATCCGTTCAATGGATTCAGCTTGGAAAGTTCCGGTTTCATGGGTTTTGTGGAAACTTTCCATCCTACCTGCACGATGCTGACCAGAAGCGTAACAACAAATCCAAACGCCATAAACGGAAGCATAATGAGCAGGCTTTTTAAAGTAACGGAGGCAATCAGGCCTGCTGCCGCCTGCACGGACAATCCACCCTCATTTATTTTAACAAAATCCGGCATATTTTCATAGATATAAGAAAAAATATCTATGAATTTCCCTCCCACAAAGGAAACAAAAATTTTCAGGCATAGAAACAAAACGATCAGATCAAATGCCGAATTCAGTTCGCGGCTTTTTGCAACCTTACCCTCATCTCTGGCATCTTTTAATTTCTTGGCGGTTGCAGGTTCTGTCTTCTCACCGCCTTCGCCATCTTTTGCAAACCATTGCAGATTATAATGCAATATTCGATTCTGATTTTTTTCGTCAATACAAACCTTCTGCAACAAGCTTCACCATCGTCTTTATTTCATCAAAAATATAATTTGCCACATTCGGCAACAGGAACACGATCAGATACAAAACAGCAAATCCAACCAGAATCTTCAGCTGCATACCGATTGAAAACATATTCATCTGCGGTGCCACACGTGCCATAATTCCAAGTACACAGTTCAAAACCATAATGCAGGCAAAAAACGGAAGAAAAATCCGAAACCCTATGATGAATGAATCTCCCATATAGCGTGTGATTGCAGATAACAGATGATCCCATGCAAATTTCTGGTGGGCAATCGGAATTACGGAAAAAGAATCCGTAACCGCACGTACCAGATAGGTATAAAAATCAGATGTAATCAAAAGAAGCAGAACCAGATAATAATACAGATTTCCTGTCAGTGTGGTTTCTGTTCCCATGTCCTGATTAAATTCGGTAGACATGGACAGACCAATATCCATATCTATAATATTTCCTGCAAACAAAACAATGGAATTACAGATGCTTGCCGCATACCCAATCAGCAGTCCCGTAATTCCCTCTTTGATCACAACTACCGCATACCCGACAACACTTGCGTATGTCAGCTCCGGCCGATCTACTACATTGTATAAAAGCAATGAGACAAAAAATGAAAATCCGATTTTAATCTGATTGGGAATTCCCTGCTGCCCCAATAACGGGGCCACATACACAAAACAGGTAACTCTTACCAGAATCAGCAGAAAATATTCAAAATTTTCAAGTGTAAATACATAATTAACCATATCTTTTTATCAAATCACATACTCAGATAAGTACTGAAATTCGACCACAGACGCTCCACCAGTTCGGTCATGTTATTTAACATCCAGGAGCCGCAAAGGATCATTGCAGCAAATACCGCAATAATCTTTGGAACAAACGTAAGTGTCTGCTCCTGAATGGATGTAACCGTCTGAAAAATACTGATAATCAGACCAACCACCAGGGAAACCAGAAGCAGCGGTGCCGACGTGATCAGAATGGTATAAATTGCATCTCTTGCAATATCAAGAACTGCACCCTGTGAAATCATACGGTATCCTCCTAATAAAATGTCTGGACGAGGGATTTTATGACAAGATCCCATCCATCCGCCAGAACAAACAACAAAATCTTAAACGGCAACGAAATGGTTGTCGGAGGAAGCATCATCATACCCATGGACATCAGTACGGATGACACCACCATATCAATTACAATAAACGGAATATAAATCAAAAATCCCATAATGAATGCTTTCCGAAGCTCGCTCAGAATGAATGCCGGAACCAGTGTGGTAAACGGAACATCCGACAATTCCTTTGTATCTTTATACGTTTCTCCGGAAATCTCAGCGAAAAGATTCACATCCCTTATCTGGATCTTTGCATCTTTGATCATAAATTCACGAATCGGCTCTTCTGCTTTTTCAAAAAATTCCGACTGTGTGATTTCTCCCTTATCGAGCGGCTGAATTGCCTCTTTGTTGATCTGCTGGAACGTCGGCCACATAATAAAAAATGTCAGAAACAATGCCAGACCGATCAAAACCTGATTGGGTGGTGTCGTCTGTGTTCCGATCGCAGTCCTAAGGAAATGAAGTACAATGATAATTCGGGTAAACGAAGTCATCATAATCAGAATCGATGGTGCAAGTGATAGAATTGTCAACACCAGAAGCATCTTGATCGGTGTGGAAACCGATCCGGAATCATTGTTATATGTAATTGACAATCCATTGGCATTGTCTGTATTATGATCTGCTCCCTGTGTATCTTTCTGTGTAATCTTTGTAATACTGTCCGGATCCATGGAACTTGCATAGACACGTCCCGGATGCATCATGCATAATGTAATTGTAAGTATTAAAACCGCACACGCAAACGCAAAACTTGCAATGCAGTATATCTTTTTCCCTTTGCTCATCTTTATCCTTGCTTCTTTGGTAACTTGTCTTTTAACTGGTTGAGAATTTCCGCAAAAGAATCCTGCTTTTTCCCACTCTGTTCCAGCTCAAAAGAGAAATCTTTTAATTGATCCCTCGTAAGCTGTGCCAGAAGATGTACTTCCTCTTTTCCAACAGAAACAACCAGATAGACACTGCCGGCTTCCACAATACTGATCATCTTGTTATTGCCGACACTGATTGTCTCTATCACATGCAGATTCTTATTATTCTGGCGTCCACGCTGCATACCTCCCATCCATCTGGTGGTAAGATATGTAGCAGCCAGAACAACAGCAAAAATAAACAGTGCACCCAAAAGTTGTATAAAGCTTTCCAGAGAACCTGTCAGTAACACATTTGTCATGTCTGTTTCTACTTTCCGCCTGTTCTTGAAGCATTGACAATTTCCGTGATTCGAACACCGAAACTTTCTTCAATGACAACAACTTCGCCCTTTGCGACATATTTTCCATTGACAAGCACATCAATCGGCTCGCCTGCCAGTTTATTCAACTCAATAATTTTTCCCGGTCCCAGATCCAGAATATCTGAAATGGATTTTGTTGTCCTTCCAAGCTCAACTGTCACCTGAAGCGGAACATCCATAATCAGATCAATATTTTCCGGCTGGTAATTTCCAAGGTTTCCACCCGCAAATGCGCTAAATTGTGCCGGCTGAACATTAACCGGCTGTCCCATGTTCTGATTCATCATAGTATTTCCCATCATCGCCTGTCCCATTGGCTGCCCCATTGGCTGCCCCATTTGTGCTGTATTCTGTGAAGCCATCTGCTGTGACTGCTGTGCTGCGGCAGATGCAGCTGCTGGCTGTGCCCCTGCCGGATTGCCGGAATTTGCGGCTGAGGAATCGGCCGTCACACTCTGACTGTCCATTTCCATCGTTTTTGCCACTCCGTCACACATATCTTTTGCAAATGAAATCGGATACAGCTGCATAATTGTACTGTCAACCAGATCCCCGATTTCCATACGGAAAGAGATCTTAACAAACTTTCCGGTAAGGAAGGAATCAATCTCCGCTTCATCGATGTCTTCCTGCAGATTAATCACCGTTGCATTTGGCGGGCTGATATCAATCTTGCGGTTTAACATGGAAGAAAGGGAAGTTGCCGCAGAACCCATCATCTGGTTCATGGCTTCACTGATTGCGGACAAATGCAATTCGCCAAGTTCGCCATCTGTATTGGTTCCATCTCCTCCCATCATCAGATCCGTGATGACTTTTACATCATGTTCTCTTAAGACAAGAATATTGCTTCCATCCAGTCCTACGGTATATGCAATCCGGATAAACACACAGGGTTTTTCATACTCCTGTACAATGTCATCCCATGTGCCGTAAGAAACAACCGGAGTTGAAATTTCCACCTTATGATTAACGAGCGAAAACAACGTTGTCGCCGCAGTTCCCATACTTATATTGGCAATCTCTCCGATCGCGTCTTTTTGTGCATCAGACAGTTCATTTTCCGCAGAATCACTCGCTTCTGCTCCAGGTTCATTCAGCAGTGCGTTAATTTCTTCCTGCGATAATACTCCATCCATAGTTTATTGCTCCTCTCTGATCACCGAAGTGACCCTGACTGCATATTTATCCCCCGATGATCCGGGAAGTGCAGTAAATTTACGAATATTTCCAACATAAATATCCAATTCATCTTCTACCTTGCGATTCAGCCGGATAATATCTCCCGGTTGCAGCATGGCAAAATCATTTACCGATATCATACTGTTTCCAAGAACAGCTTTGATCGGTATCTGTGCGCGCCGAATCAAGGTCTCAATGGATTCCGTGTAATCGGTATTGTCCTGATTCTGCAAATTTGAATACCAGTATTTCGTATTCAGTTTATCAATCACATCCTCAAGAGTCAGGTACGGAAGACAGACATTCATCAGGCCTTCCACTTCCCCGATCTTAAGGTTAATTGTCACAATCGCAATCATTTCACTCGGAGAAATAATCTGTGCATACTGGGAATTGGTTTCAATTCTCTCTAACCGGGGATGAATATCCGCCACGTTTTCCCATGGTTCCCGTAAAAGGTTGACGCACACAATCATTATCCGCTCGATAATCAGAAGTTCAATTTCTGAGAACTCACGAACCTTGTCCATAGGATCTCCTCTGCCACCGAGCATACGGTCAACAATCGTATACCCCAGATTTGATGCCATTTCCAAAATAATATTTCCCTTGAGGGGTGCAAAATTCACAATTCCCAAAAGAACCGGATTCGACAGCGCATTGGAAAATTCAGAATACGTAACCGCTTCTGAATTCACCACCTCTACCTGAACATTTTTCCGTAAATACACGGGCAGGTTCGTAGATAAAAGTCTGCCATAATGTTCGAATATCATTTCCATGGTACGCAGATGTTCCTTGGAAAATTTGGAAGGACGGGCAAAATCGTACTCTTTTACCTTTTTTTCATTATTGTCTTTTATTTCATCCACATCCAGCTCACCGGTACTAAGTGCTGCCAGCAAGTTGTCTATCTCATTTTGGGATAATACGTCACCCATCAGTCTTTCACCACCTGTAAAAATCCTATTGTGCTGTCAGTTTGGAGAAGTTTACTCCGATCACATAATCTTTGCCGAATAAATTCTGCATATCTTCAAGGATCGTGTCCTTAATTGCATCTGAATTCTGGTTAAACTGCTCAAATGTATATCCGCTTACCACTTTGATAATATCATTTTTGATTGTATCATCCTGATTTGTCAGGAAATCCTGTGTGTATTTCTTGTAATTGTCGCTCTTCTTGTTCAGAACAAGTGATACATTCAGTACTGCATAATGAGTCTTTCCGTCTTTTCCTTCTGCAAGGTTTGTTGTCAGGTCTTCCCCTGTGCTGACTTTATAAATTTCCTGATCATCAATGGAAACATTGCTGGTTCCGGTAGCCGCACCACTGTTTAAATCCAGATCAATTGCGGAACACACTTTTTCGATCAGTGTATTTGCTTTTTTTGTCTCCGGTAATACAGAAAACATCAAAAGTGCTGTCAAAACAAAATTTGCAAACACAAGTGCCAGAATTACGACTGAAATTAAATTCTTCTTCATTGTTTACTCCTCTTAATCATTTTCTTTTACATCTGAATTGAATGAGTTATAAATTTTTATCTCTACGCGTCGGTTTTGTGCACGCCCCTCTGCCGTACTGTTGTCAGCAACCGGTATGTAATCTCCTCTTCCCGCAAACTTAATGTACTTGGGATTTAAGTTTTTATTTTTTCTGAGCTGATCCGTGACAGCAAGTGCACGGTACACCGAAAGAACCTCGTTATTTTCATATTTTGTAGAATAGCGGATCGGAACATTATCGGTATGTCCTTCTACCTCTATCACATTCTTGTTATATTTTTCAAGAATCTTTCCAAGCTTGTTTACAATCGGGACTGCCTGTTTAACGAGATCAGCCTTACCGGATGCAAACAAAATAGAACCATTCAGATTCAGTTTTACATACTCTGCATTGAAATCCACATCCACCTTTCCGGACAGCTGTGAATTATCAAGTTCCTGTTGGATTTCATCTGCCATCTTTTCAGATTCCGCAAGTTCCTGCTGTTCGTACTGTTCCTGTGCAGACAGTTTGCCATCTGTCTGCTCATCGGTATTCTCTGCTTTGGAATTTGCCATCTCATTGTAGTAAGAATCCAGAAATTCCAGCTGGCGGACACCGGCAGAAATCATCTCTCCCTCTCCAATGCTTGTGCCTCCGGTCGGAAGAATGCTGATGGCGTTCTGCAGTGATGCAACAACCGCCTCTAACTTGTCAGTATCTACTGTCGACATGGAAAACAATAGTACGAAGAAGCAGAGCAAAAGATTCATCAGATCCGAAAAAGTATTCATCCATGCCGGCGCTCCTTTTGGCGGATCTTCCTGTTTCTTTTTTGCCACTACTCTTCACCTCCTCCGCCGTTTTCAAGAACACCCTCTCTTACAGACGGTGAAAGGAATGACTTTAATTTTTCCTCAATAACGCGTGGATTTTCTCCTGCCTGAATGGACAACAAACCTTCAATGGTGATCTGACGGTTTACCACTTCCATATCATTGTTTACGGAAAGTTTTCCGGCAATCGGGGTACATAACCAGTTTGCAATCAGGGAACCGTACAGTGTCGTAACCAGTGCTACAGACATCTGTGGTCCGATCGCAGACGGATCGGAAAGTTTATTTAACATGGCGATCAGTCCGAGCAGGGTACCAATCATACCCCAGGCAGGACCCATCTCGCCCCATTTTTCCCAAAACTTAATCACATCCTTGTGGCGGGTTTCCAGACACATCATATCCGTTTCCAGAATCCCACGGACCAGCTCCGGATCGGTACCATCTACTACAAGCATGATTCCTTTTTTCAGGAATTCGTCTTCAATTCCGTTTGCAGCTTCTTCAAGTGCAAGCAGACCTTCTTTTCTTCCGACATTTGACATGTCAATAATTGTCCGGATGGTCTGTGACGGATCATATGTTTTATCCTTGAACGGGAGTGAAATTGACTTGAATCCGTTGATTCCATCTGCAAGTTTGAAACACCCGAGTGTACTGCAGATTGATCCGCCAAACGTGATAACAACCGACGCTGGATCAATGTACATCTGCATCGCAGTGATGTCAAAACTGTTACTACTGAGGACGCCAAAGATAACCATGGCAATTCCGCCGATAATTGAAAGCAGTGATGCTATATCCATGAACTACACCTTCCATTTTCTAAAATTAGGAATTCCGATGGATCTTCCGACAAAATCCATCAAAATACCCTTTTATATGATTTTACTAAACTTTCTCTCTCTTGTCTACTTCCTTTTTGTTAAAAAGGGTGTAAAATCACAAAAAAATGTTGGGAAACAGTCAAAAAACCATTTCCCAACTATTTTTCAAACTATCTCTTTAAGTTGATTAATTCTTCCAGTAATGTGTCGGAAACTGTGATAACACGCGAATTTGCCTGAAATCCACGCTGCGTAATGATCATATCGGTAAACTGTCCGGAAAGGTCAACGTTTGACATTTCCAGCTGTCCGGAATTGATCTTGCTTCCATCCGCATCCACAGCTACACCCACACCGTCAAACTCACCGGAGTTTAAGGTTGTCTGATAGCAGTTATCACCAATTTTTTCAAGACCGGAAGCATTGGCAAACTGTGCCACTGCGATCTGTCCGAGAAGTTCGGTGTTACCATTGTCATAGCTTGCATAAATCTTACCGCTCTGGTCTACGGAAAGTCCGATCATTGCACCATTCTTCTTACCGGTTTCTTTTCCGACAGAAGTTCCTTTTTCTACTTTCAGTGTTGACTTTCCGCCATTGCTTACATTGGTGGAAGTAGAAAAATCTACATTGATATCCTTAAAATTGGATTCCTGTTTTGTTCCATCTGCGTTATTTGTTGTAAACTTTGTTCCAAGAGCAGAAAGTTTCAGAGACTTCGCTGTTACTGCATTCGCACCAGCAGCTGGCACTGCTCCGTCTGCGCTGATATTTACAAATGTACCTTTATTGGCATCGTATTTCATATAATAGCCCTTTGGTGCATTTGTTGCCGTATCATCTGCCTTTCCGTCAGCACCCCAGATTTCATCTAACTTTTTTCGTTTTGCATCATCTGACAGTGCTTTCCCGGCATCATCCGTAATAATGGAATTACCATTGGAATCAAGAATATCCGTCAGGCTGATAAAATAGTTATTTCCAGCGCCAAGTCCGTTAGCTTTCGGTGTTGATACCGCAAACTTTGCTGTATAGGAATATCCCAGATCATCATAAAATCCAAGAGTCATAACATAGCCGTCTTTTCCGGTGACATCGGTATCTTCCTTATCCAGAATTCCATGAACATAAGATTCTGTTGTCGCTTCCGGAGCAGATGTCGTGTTAGACGGTGACATTACCTGCAGGGGAGAAACCGTATCTTTATGTATCTCTCCTGTCGTCTTATCTACCTGCCAGCCCTGTACCGTATATCCGGTAGAACTCATACACAGATAGCCGTTTCCATCTACATAGAACGAACCTGCACGGGTAAACATGGTATTTGTTCCATCACTGACAATAAAGAAGTTTGTGGTCTGGCTGTCGCTGAGCTTTAAATCAAACGGGTTTCCGGTTGTCTCGGAAGAACCTGCCCCGGTAATATTAATCATGGTAGATGCCGTGCTTACACCAAGACCAATCTGCTTGGCATTGACACCACCCGTACCGGTTGACGCATCCCCACCGGATGCGGTGGACATTGTCTGGTACATCAGTTCACTGAATCTTACGCTGGAAGCTTTAAACGCTTCGGTATTTACATTGGCAATATTGTTACCAATTACATCCATTCTCGTCTGGTGTGTCTTAAGACCTGACACAGCAGAGAATAATGATCTCATCATAGTACATTGACCTCCTTAGATGGCAATATGGTTTTGAAATCCTTCTGTCAGTCGGGATTTCTGTAACCTCCATAAGGTCCGGTTACATAATAACTGCGCCATCTATATTTGTAAAAATATTTGATTGTGTTTCCGTCTGATCCATTGCGGTAACAACGGTTTTACTTGGCACATTCACAATAAAAGCAAGGGAATCCACCAAAACCAGAGAATCCTTAATTCCCTTGGCATGTGCCTGTTCCACTCCGTCTTCAAGTCTGGCATTCTGTTCCTCGGATAAGCTGATATTTCTGCTTTCTAACCGCTGCGAGGCATGCTTTGAAAACTTTAACTGTTGCTGTTGCCGTAAGACATCTTCGAATGAAACATCCGACGTCTTTGACGGACTGGTTACGTTTTTCTGTTTTAAATACTGACCGGTTACCTGTTCGATCGACGAAAACTGTTTGCTGATCGGGTTCATCTCTTTTCTCCCCTTTCCTATGCACCTGTTGTCTCGTCACTCTTCTGACCGGAACCATTCTCTGTCTTCGAGTCATCCGTTTTTGTGTCATCGGTCTTGGTATCCGTATCCGTCTTGGTATCATCGGTTTTCGTATCCGTATCTGTTTTGGTATCATCCGTCTTTGTATCGTCTGCAGCATCTTTACCCAGATCTTTGATCTTCTGCTCATACTTTTTAAGTTTTGCAAGATCGTCCTCGCTCACAAAGCGCTTCTGATAATCCGTCATTCCATCATATACCTTGCGGATCTCGCCTATGGCACCGGAAAACTTGGTCGTAATATTTTCAATATCCGGAAGCTGATCCAACATATTTGTGATGGTTTTTGCATATCCTATTGCTTCGTAATATGCACTGTCAGCCACCGTATCGAGTGTATCAATGGAATACAGTTTATTGTTGACACTAAGCATCTGTGATCCGTCTTCCTGATACATGACATAATCTACTTTACCATCTACATAAGAAGTTTTTCCGGTTGTTTCATCCGAAACCTTTAAGATTACATACTTTCCAACCAGATTGTTTGCCATCTCATTTTTCTGTGTATCCTGCATGCCAAGCATTGCTTCTAACTGTGAAAACGTTGCAAGCTGTGCCACATATTCGGTATTGCTGGTAGGTTCAAGTGGATCCTGGTACTGCATTTCCGCACAAAGTAATGTAAGGAACTGGTCGTATCCCATGGTTCCGTTGTTGGACTCATCGCTTTTTTTCGATGTTGTTGTTTTTACTTTTCCGTTTTCCACACTTGCCCAATTCAGTGCGGAAGTTGTCGTATCTGCCATTTTTTCTCCTTTCTATGCGGTTACATCCATGGAGTTTCCATTCTCCCGCATCATTTGTGCCGCAAGAGTTTCTTCTTCTGTCATCAGTCCTGACAATCCATCCAGTGAGGAAAGATTTAAATTTCTTCTCCTGCCCCCGGACTGCTCCTGCTGCCGTTCTCCCTGCTGCTTTTCATTCTCCTGATTCTGTTCCAGATTCTTTTCGAATTCATGGGAAGCAACGGTTACTTCTATGGCGTCAACTTTGACACCTGCCTGGTTTAAATTCTGCCGCAGATCTGCCACCTGCGTTTCAAGGGCTGCGCGGACTGCTTCATTAGAAGCTGCCAGCTGTGCATGGATCATGCCTTCTTTCGAAGAAATATTTACATACACTTTCCCGAGATTTTCCGGATTCAGCTGCATCTCCATCGATGAAGTTCCTTCCGAAACATTCACACGGATCTGTTCTGCCACCTGTTCCAGCAAATCCATGGTATCCACGGAAATATATGATGTCTCGGATGTTACATCCGCCGCATGCACCATCGTCTGTACCCCGGCGGTATCCTGCATCTGCATGGCAGTCTGTGTCTTTGCCACATCAGAGTTGTTCCGGTCTGCCGTCATTTTTTCCGGCTGCGCCGACTTCACCTGATCTCCTGTCTGCGAATCTACATCTGCATCTCCGGCATCCGTCTGCTGTTCCATTGTCTGTTGTTCTGCTGTCTGCTTTGTCTCCTTTGTCTGTGGCTGCTGTGTGCGTACTTCATCCGATTTTGGTTCTTTCTGAAATACATCCGCCTGTTTATCCATCGGCTGTACCTCATCGGTCTGTGCAAGCTCCGGCATCACATCTGCCGAAACAGTATCGGCTGTTGTCTGCTGTCCTGCCACATCGGTCAATACCTGCATTTCTTCATCGGTCAGAGTTTCCGGTGTCTGCAGAATATCCATCTGCGCAATCAGTTCCTCCATCTGTGCCGGCTGAAGATTTAGTTCATTTGCGAGCTGCCCTCCCAGCTGATCCATTTGCTGCATCAGCCCCTGAAACTGGTCATTCATCAGTAAATCCATTGGAGAAGTTTCTCCTGTCAGCTGCATTGCAAGCTGTGCAAGATTTTCCGGATTCAGGAGATCAAAAGCTGTAAGTCCCAGCGACTCCATCATATCTTTTACAGAATCTTCCGAAACACCCAATTGTTCGGCCACCGTCCTGACAACATCGCCCTGGAACTGATCCAGAGTATCTGTCGAATTGCCAATTACGTCTGTGACAACATCTCCGGCTGCCTGACGGATGGTATTATCCTGATACTGATACCGGTCGTAATTATCTGCCGCATTTGTCTGCTGTAATACATTGTTGTTTATTTTTGTATCCACGGACGGCATATTAAAATTTGTAGAGTAGTTACTGCCCATCAGTGAAGCAAACACGCCTGCCGCATCCGGATTTTCAGCTTTTGATCTGCCTTTTGCAGCATTTGCATTTAATACCTGACCCTGCTTTACAGAATTCAAATTAAATACATTTGCACTTGTCAAACACGTTCCTCCTTTCTGTTATTTACAGATTTCCTACTTTTTCTTGCTAGGTTCCATGATCTCTGTCAGCTTCGCCGCAGTCGTTGCATCCATCTTGCCAAGAATATCCGCCCTCTGCTGTGTTCCCATATTCATGAGAATGTCAGCCACAAGCCCCAGATTGTCCGTCATCGTATCAAAGATGCTGGCCGCCTCCTGAGGCTTCATGTTGGAATATGTCTTTGCGTAATCTTCAACCTGACTATCGTAGGTAATCTGTTCAACCACTTGTTTGTATAAGACTTCGGCATTTTCTGGATCAATGCTCTCATAATATGTCTTATACTGCTGTATATCGGGTGCCTGATCGGAAAAAACAACCTCCTCGTAGTATTTTTCCTTCTCCTTTTCAAAGGCAGCCTCATCCTCTTTGTATTTTGAAAGATCCTTGATCTGTGCCTTCAGATCCTTGATCTTTTTTTTGTCATTTTTATTTGTACTACTGGCTTCATCGAGTTCTTTTTCCAGTTCTTTTATCCGGCTGATGGCCTCGCTTAAAGACCCATACTGATACTCTGTGTCCTCGGTCTGCTCCACCGTTTCTTCCGGCTGTGGGAGGATTTTATTAACATAAGGGACATCTTTCAAAAGCGGATATAACACCGTTGATCCAAATCCTCCGACATCGGTTTTAATCAGAATTCCTATAATTCCCATCCATATCGCAATGATTAAAATGGTTGTCAGGACAAGAATCAGCCCGACAAGCCCCTTGGAACGGTCGGGACGCAGTT
>ERZ1034865.590-NODE-590-length-21169-cov-12.011888_pt1 | contig 21169 bp, 44 predicted proteins | sample MGYA00520632_ERZ1034865 | MGnify/ENA primary metagenome ERZ1034865 (study PRJEB33766, sample SAMN09781738) | gut metagenome | biome: gut microbiome | host: Homo sapiens | place: Madagascar | study: EMG produced TPA metagenomics assembly of the PRJNA485056 data...
AGAAGGGGCTTTCCGATAAACAGCGCGCGGCCCTATTTGAGGACTTCGGCGTCGGGAAGAGCATTCGCCACTGGAATCGCGCGCGGGTAGACGAACAGCTTGCAATCGCACGGAGGAAAGCGACGTAAAGAAAAAGAACCTGTCGGATCCCCGGCAGGTTCTTTTTCCCCGTGGTGAATTTGCAGAGGCGGCATGATAGGCTCATGGGAGAACACCAAAAAATAAGGGGGGCGTGAAAAATGGACAATGCAAAGCACTACGATGACGCGGCGATCGCGTTAATCGAAAGTCGATGCAAGAGCAATACGCATCGAATCAATGAGTTGCAGGAGCATCAAACGGCGCTTGACAGGCTGGCGACTTCGGTCGAGGTGCTGGCGACCAAGCAGGAGACCGTTGAGGGAGACGTCAAGGAGATCAAAGAGGACGTGAAAGCCATCACGGGCAAGTCGGGGAAGCGCTGGGACGGGCTGGTCGACAAGGCTCTCGCGGCGCTGGCGGGCGCGTTTATCGCGTGGCTGCTGACAGGGACGGCCCTATGAAGAAACTGAGAAAGCGGGACAAGTACGTCATCGCGGCAGTGCTGAACCTCTGCTGGTATTGCATTGCGGTGCTCGTATTGACTGCACATGACAAGGTAGTGCCGGACAGCCTGACGGTCGCATGGTTTACGGCGTGGACGGCGGAGCTGGCACTGCTGGCAGGAATCAAAATCAAGGGAAAGGACGAATGACATGGAACTGATTCGTAAGAGAGTAGCAAACCTTCTGAGCGTCAAGAGCCTTGTGACGCTGGTGCTGACCGCGGTCTTCGCCTATATGGCGGTGACGGGCAACATCTCGCAGGACTTTATGACCATCTATGCGGTCATCATCGCGTTCTACTTCGGTACGCAGAGCCAGAAGACGCAGGACGTGATCGACAAGGGGGCGTAAGCCATGGCGAGAGCAGAAGACATCCTTGCCATCGCACGCAAGGAGATCGGCACGGTGGAACAGCCGGGCAACCACCAAAAGTACGGCAAAGCATACGGCCTGGACGGCGTGTACTGGTGTATGCAGTTCGTGTGGTGGTGCTTCCAGCAGGAGGATAGGCGGCTCTTCTACGGAGGCGGGAAGACCGCGAGTTGCGGCGAGCTGATGAACTACGCCAAGGCTCACGGGCAGTGGGTCACGTCTGGCTATCAGCCGGGCGACGTGCTCATCTATGACTTTCCCAATACGAAGGTCAAGACCGATCACACGGGCATCTGCGAGAGCGTGAGCGCCCAATATGTGACTGCCATTGAGGGCAACACGTCGAGCGGTACGGCGGGCAGTCAGGCCAACGGCGACGGCGTATACCGCAGGAAGCGGGCGAAGTCGCTCGTGGTAGGCGCGTACCGCCCAAAGTACGAGGTAAGCTACCGTGAAATGCTCAAGCAGCGCGCTGGCTTGCTTGATCCGACGCTTGACTATCTGGCCGCGTACAAGTATGGTGATGATCTCATCAGAAAACTCGCCACAATGAAGTAACCCGGAGTTGGAGCGGTCGAAGAAGTAACGAAAGGAGCACGGACGGCGAAAGCCCACCTCTGCAAGTCCATCAAGCAGCATGGACAGAACGCACAGAGATATCCGAGCAAAGTTATCCTCTATGGCCCCCAAGCGGGCCGTGGCGTATATTTTATCTTTCGAATTACCGGACGACGAGGCGGCGTGCCTCATCGAGTGCGACGTGCGGCGCAAAAGCTGTGTGCAAGTCGCATTTGAGAGGAACCTATCCGTTGACGCGGTAAAAAAATACCGCCGCCGCGCGTATCATAAAATTGCATCTGAACTATATGAAAAAAGAAACGGCCTTGCCATTTGGTAAGGGCCGTTTCTTTTTGTGAAAAGTAGGTCGGGATCGACCTGTAAGTACAAAATACCATTTTTTGAGCAAAAACGCAAGCAGAATCATTCGACATTTTCCGACGCACTTTGCATACACTTTATAGGCACTTTTAGGGGCCTGTTTTTTCGTACCATAAGAGCAACAAAGGAGGTGCGCGCATGGGATACTTTGGCAATCCTTATCAGCCCCAGCCGATGGGGTATAACCCCTACGGTGGATATGCCCCTGCAAGCCCACAGAACGGCGCAGGAGCGATGCAGGGCTTTGCGGGTCAAATTACCCGCGTGAATGGGAGAAACGGCGCAGAGGCGTTCAGGCTCGCCCCAAACAGCTCCATTTTGCTGATGGACGAGAACGACCCCATTGTCTGGCTCAAGCAAACGGACGGCGCGGGGTATGCCACCGTTACGCCGTACACAGTCGCACCGTATCATGCGGCTGCGCCGGTAGACGTCAACAGTCTTGAAAACCGCGTGAAGAGATTGGAGGAAATACTCAATGCCAAATCCGATGATGCAGATGCTGCAGAGAAGCAGCAGAAGACCAAATAACCCTCTTGCGATGTTTGGAGAATTTCGCAAGTTTGCTCGAGGCATGACGCCTCAGAAAGCGCAGCAGGAGATCGAGCGCCTTTTGCAGTCTGGGCAAATGTCTCAGGAGCAGTTTCAGCAGCTTCAAGAGCAAGCGAAAGAATTCATGCAATTTCTGAAATAAGCCGGTGCGCAACGGTTTATTTATAAAATCTTTCAGGAAGGAGTTTTGACACATGGATAGTGGTATGTCTCTCAGCGATATCGCCGCGGTCACCCGCGGTGCGAACGATGAGAACGGCTGGGGCTCCGGTTGGTTCCTCATTGTCGTGCTCTTCCTCTTCATGTTCGGCTTTGGCGGCAACGGATGGAACCGCCAGGGCGAGTTTGGCCAGTATGCTACTGCTGCGTCTCAGCAGGAGATCCTTTTCGGCCAGCAGTTTGGCCAGCTGAACGACCGCCTGACCAACATCGGCAACGGCATCTGCAATCTCGGCTACGAGATGCAGGGCGGCATCGGTCAGCTGGGCAAGGAGGTAGCGCTCGCGCAGAACGGCACGAACATGGCCATCATGCAGACCGGCAACGACATCCAGCGCCAGATGGCAGACTGCTGCTGCACCACGCAGCGCGGCCTTGATGCCATCAACGCCAACATTGACGCTAAATTCGCAGCGCTCGAAAAGAGCCAGCTCGAAGGCCGCATCGCGCAGCTTGAGCAGGCCAACAACCAGCTCTATCTGCGCGAGCAGATGTGCGGTGTCGTGCGCTATCCCAGCGGCTACACCTACAGCGCGGGCAATTCCCCGTTCTGTGGCTGCGGTTGCGGAAACGGCAACATTTGACGCCCTATTCGGCGAGGCAAGCGGGGCGGCAACAGCTGCTCCGCTTTTTAATTTTTTAGGAGGGTAAAAATATGAGTAAGTCTGCAATTTACACGACCAACGTCAGCAATCCCACCGTTGCGGTCGGCGGCATCGTGCCGGTCGGCTCGACGACGCGCCGCTATGGTTGCAACATCCGTCAGGACGGCAACGCGATTACGCTGTGTGGGCAGGGCTATTACCTTGTCAATGTCAGCGCGACAGTCGCGCCCACGGCTGCCGGTACGGTCAGCCTGACCGCACAGAAGGACGGCGTCGCCATCATCGGCGCTACGGCAGCTCAGACGGTCGCAGCAAACGGCGTGGCAAACCTCACTATTACGGCTATTATTCGTAACGCCTGCGGCTGTGACGGCTCTCTTCTGTCGCTGGTACTCGACGGCGTGGCATCGGTCGTCAACAACCTTGCGGTCACGGTCGAAAAACTATGAACGACGATTCGGGGGCTCTGCTGCTCGGGATAATTTTGCTGCTATTTGCTAATGCCATAAATAATGTCGAAGCCACGGAAAGTGAGGAAGAAAATGAAACTCATTGAAAAACTGTCGGCGATGGTCGACGAGGAAATCGGGGACGCGATGAAGTATGCGAAATGCGCCCTCGAGTACAAGGACGAATGTCCTGCTCTTGCGAAGACGTTTTACGAGCTTTCCGGTGAAGAGATGCATCACATGACGATGCTCCACGCCGAGGTTGCTGGCGTCATCCAGAAGTACCGACAGGAGCACGGCGAGCCGCCCGAGGGCATGAAGTGTCTCTATGACTATCTGCACAAGAAGCAGATCGATAAAGCGGCGGAAGTGAAACGCTTGCAGGACATGTTCCGGGAGTAGACCTGTTAGGGATTTGTTAGCAACCGCGAAGGAATGAAGCGGAATATTGAAGCATTTAATCCTGTATTGTTACATTTGTTCTGCTTTATTCCGTGTTATTGCAACATAATTCCGCAAAGCGAGTGTTCGTAGCTATTTCACACGCAGGAGGTCACTGGTTCGAGTCCAGCAGTCTCCACCAAAAAAGCCTTGAAACTCAACGGTTTCAAGGCTTTTTCTTTTTGCCTGATTCTGGATTTGTTAGTAACGTGCCTGTAACAGCCGCTACGATCGTATCGGGGTCAATATGGGTGTAAATGTTTGCAGTAGTAGAATAATCTGCATGGCCAAGAACTTTTTGAAGGATTTCTGGCGGAAGACCTTCCTTTACCGCGCGCGTGGCGTAAGTGTGGCGCGTGGCATGGGGGGTCTTTTTTTCTATCCCGAGGCGGGACAGCAAGGGGTAATAATCGCGCTTTCGGTAGTTTTCGGGGGAATGCTGACCCTCATAGCCGGAAAGCAACAGTGGCCCAGTCGCTTTAGATGCGAAATACGCAAAGTAAGGCTTGCCCTCGCCACGAATCGGAATTACACGGTTACGCCCGGCTTCCGTTTTCTCACCGCCAATCACGTAGGTCTCGTGATAAGATGCGACGGGCAGGGAAAATAGCTCACCGATGCGCATACCGGTCGATAGAAGCATGAGCACGATCTTCGCTGCGTCGCTGCCATTGGATTCCAGCTTTTCAATATCGCCATCAGTGAAAATCTCCTTTTCCTTTTTCACGTTTTCGGGAAGTTTGATGTAATGCGCAAAATTTGTCACGCAAATCTCTTCCCGCATGGCCCAGTTTGACATTTGTGTCGCGAGCTGCTTATATTTCGAAACGGTGGAGTGGGACTTGCTCATATGCTGGTCAATAACCGCCTGAAAATCCGCTGCGCGCAGATCGCGGAATTTCTTGTTGTGCAGCGGGGCAAAGACATCAAATGCGCGGTCATAAGATTCCACCCCGCTTGAGCCGATCTCGCGGTAGTGCTCCGCTTTCCACGCCTCAAACACCTCGGCAAAGGTCATGTTGTATCGTTCCGTCAGGGGCTTGCCGTTTAACCGTTCCAGCGCGTCCAGCGCGTCGGTCTTGCGAGGGTAATATCCAATGACCACCCTGTTCTTTGCGGCGACCCACGGGCGCGACCTGCGCCCTGAGAGCTTATATACCGTGCCGGTTCCGTTGGCACGCTTAAGAGCCTTGCGCTTTTCGGCGACCTGTTTTTTGCCGCAGAAAGGACAAAACAGCGCACCTTCCGGCAGCGCTGCTTTACATTTGATGCAATTCGCCATGTTAGCCCCTCCAAAAGCCATAGTCGGTGCAGTGCAAGTCGATATACACGCACCATGCGGCCAGCAGCAACACCGCGATAAACAAAATTAAAATCACGCCGTTGCGGATACGGACGCCGCGCCGCATGATCTCGATGGTATCGGCCTTTGCGTCCACGTGGCGTTCCAGCTCATCGTTTCGCGCCTGCAATGTTTCCTCGGTCGGTGTCAAGTGTTCCGAAATTCCGAATATTTCATCAAGGGATATGCCGAGCACCTTGCAGATCGGCGCGACGGTATAAATGGACGGGGCTTTCGACATTTTGGAAAAGAAGTTCTGCACGGTAGACAGCGGCACGCCGGAAACGTCGGAAATGTCGTGGTAGGTCAGTTTCAGTTCTTCTTTACGGATTCTGCACAGCTCTTGAATGTTCATTTACATCACCTTAACTTTTCCGGTTTCTGCCCGCTTGGGGTGCCAAAATTGGGTCTGTCGAACGCGGTCGAATGCCGTCGTGTTGCAAAGTCTTGGTATTGAAGTAGCAAGGGAAAGCGCGATATGGTCAAAGCAAGCAGCGGCGACCGCTCCCTGCTGCTGCCGAAAAGCCCTCGCCGGTGTTGCAGAGGCGGCGAGGGCTTTTTCAAAACTAACTATGGCGCGGATTGCTTCGGCGTTTTGTCAATCTTGCTTACGCTAATCCCAGAATGGCATACCGGGCATCCGCTATATCCAAGCCACTTGCAAAACTCTGTGTTGTGCGATTGATATGTATCTGCTGCTTCGACTACGGGACAATCGTATCTGTGAAAATAGGTTGACCCGTTTACGATATATCCCGTCGAGTAGTAAGTATTAAAGCGATACGATCGCAAATCGGAGAGCTCCGATTTCACACTGGAATTTGCACTTTTTAGATTGGCTATTGATTGCTCTTTCCCTTTGATTTCGGATGCCATAGCCTTTTTCTCGGAACTCCATTCCGTTGCTTGCCAAACATTCCCGGCAAGGCTCAGCGCGAGGGCGACAACAAGGCCAATCACCAACGCTCGCGGCGCGGCCTTTTTAACCGGCTTTTCAGGGATGACGGCAGGCAGATCCGGCTTGGACGGGACGGGATCAGGCGAAGCCGGAGCTGCCTGCGCGGAAAACGCTTCTGGATTCAGCACAACATCGGGAACTTCTGGAGTATCAAATGCTCCCGGAGAAAATAAGAGCCGACGCTTTCCAAAATAGATCATGCAGAAATACAGCCAAACCGACAAGAAGATTGCAGCAAATATGTTGCGCCCGAAATATTCAAACTCGAATAACTCCAAGCTCGCACTATAAGTGGCTAGAAAAACGCTATAAACGATTTGCCACCCGAAAAGGGACGCGTAGCATTTAACACCATACCACTCCATTTTATTTAGCCCGATGACGGCCCCAAGGACAAGGACAATGCCAACCCACATATATACAGCATCTATGATAAAGTACGGCTTTGCAGCTTCGGTTGCTGTTCCAATCGCGGTCGTTGCCTGCATTGCGCGGAAGAGGTTCAGGATAAAGCCAAGTGGGAGCCCGATTCGAGCTATCAATTTGTAAAACTTCATTGGGGATTCTGACTCGCGAAGATAGCACGGGCGTATGAAGTGCGCCCGAATTGCAGAAATCACAGCTGAACGCCTCTTTCTCTGATATTTTATTCTCTTTTCAAAATATTCCGGGTCGTTATACATTCCCATGAAAGCACGCCCTCGTGGTGAAAATGGTTGATTTATGAGAGATAATAGGTGAAACAACTTGAACGGAGGATACATAGATGCAACGCTTATATCAAGACGCAAAAGCCAACGCCGATAATATCACTGCAGAAGACCGCGCATTCCTCGAGGCGATTCAAGATGCAGAAAAGCGGAGAGCAGTCATTGAACTGCTGAAAGGAGCAAAAAGATGAAGATTTTATTTTGCATTTGCACAGCATTATCCATGTTCTTTAGCGTGTGGGCTGTTCTCGGGCAAATCAAACTGCGTAAAATGAGAGACAGGTTAAATGAGCTTGAGTGCTGTCAATATTCCCAGCAGAAGAGAACCGCCAGCGAGGAGCATCGATGCAAAGGATACCCATTTGTTGACAATAGCATGGTGTTCCATTTTTGCATTTTCTTCACGGATGTACTTTTGTTCGCGGCGCTTCTCATCATGTTCTGCGCTTAACTTTGAGTAATAAGCCCTCCCGATGGGGGTGATTTTAACTGACGAATACGGGGCAAGCGACCCAGAGATATACCCGCTGTGCAGTAGCAGTTGCAATGAACCGGACGTCTCCTGCACGGATTTGTCAGTATTCATCAGCGCCGACCATTCCATTTCGCCGCCACTCTCAGAGAGGGCTTTTAGAACGTCAAATTCAGACATACTTACTCCCCCTTGATCCCAAGCAGCGTGCGGATCGCCTCTTTTGTGCGGGGATCCGCGTCATGGTATGCCTGCAACAATTCAAAATCAGCATATTTTATGCCCTCGCCCTCTGTGGCGGGGGCTTTTTCTGCGCCGAGCACGCGGTCGACAGTCACGCCGAAGTAGTCCGCGATCTTTTGGGCGGTGTCGGCACGAATAGTTTTCTTTCGACCAGCCTTTAAGTCTGTCATTAGGCTTTTGCTCAAGTCGAGGTCGACGCACATTCTACCCGGTTTGATGTTTTTCTCTGAGCACAGGTTGCGGATATTTTCGTATAAAGTACTCATAAAAGCCTCTCCTTTTTGGGCACAACGACAAAAGTACTTTTTTGCGTCAAAAGCACTTGCAAAGTACGCCAAACCGGACTATACTGTGAAACATGAGGTTCGCAGAAAAGTATCTTGTTTTGTTTGGTGGTGCTCACATTATAAGTACTTTCCCGCGAACTGTCAAGAGCCTTTTGTGATAGGGTGAGGCAAACACGCGGTTGAGAATGCGGCGGGTCGCCTTCCCGCCGTATCTCGTCACACTTTGTTTCCGCCGCGTTGCGGGTGCAGGCGAGCACCCCTCGGCGCGGTTGAATGGCTTCGTATGAGAAACGGGTGCGCTGACCGCACCGCTGTCCGTTCAGTTACCGGGAACACAGGAAATTAGGCATGAAGCCTGCGATAGCCGAAGTGTCCTGCATGGGCATCACCCCTTTCCGCACGTGCAGCTTTATTCTATCACAAAAGGTTCTCTAATTCAAACTATTTGAATGGAGGGAATGACTTGTTTTACGAACTGCTGAAAGAAGTGTGCAAGAAGAATCACACGACGCCGAGCGCCGTATGCGTGGCGCTCGGAATGAGCAAAAGCAATGTGACGGCGTGGAAGGAAGGGCGAATCCCGAGCCTTTACACGGTGATGCGCATTGCGAAGCATCTGAATGTGCCGGTGACGCGGCTGATCCCGAAGGAGTAAGGAGGGAACAAAGATGAAGACGATCCAGACAATGGACTTAAACGAGTGCGCGGCGTATCTGAGAGAACACGGGCTGCGGATCTCGAATGAATCGCTGGCAGACGGTATCCAGCAGGGCGCGTACCCCTTCGGCGTCTGCATCGAGGGCAAGCGCAGAATCTTCCAGATATTCACGCGGCTGGTGAACGAGTGGATCGCGGAACGGGAGGTGTGAGCATGGACGGTTACACGATGACATTGGCCGTCATCGGCGCGGTGGCGCTTGGCGTGTGGTTTGGCCGCGCACTCGACTGGTTGGAGGGCAAACGATGAGACGGCACGACAAGCGCACGAGAGAGCAGCGCAAGGCCGATGAATCGGCACTGTTTGCTGCTGGATGCTTTGGGTTGGCGTTGATTCTCATCGGCATTGCGTTACTGATTACCGGCTGCTCGCTGGTTTTGCTGAGTGCTGATGCGAAATACGTTGATGAGCCGGAAGAGCCAGTTGCCGAAGAGTATGACCCCGCGTGGGACAAGCCCGCGACGGAAAGCGCCGTGTGCAACGACGTTTTTCTCGGCGAGTACACGCTCACAGCTTATTGTGCGTGCTCGCGTTGCTGCGGCGTATGGGCCAACGGCTACACCGCGACCGGCACGCTGACGACCGAGGGCCGCACGATCGCCGTTGATCCTGACGTCATCCCGTATGGTTCGCGCGTCACGCTGATCTGGCCGGACGGCACGCAGCACAGCTATATCGCCGAGGACTGCGGCGGCGGTGTCAACGGCAATCACATCGACGTGTTTTTTGATGACCATGAGACCGCGCGCATTTTCGGCGTGCAGAGAGCGATGGCGTATTTGGAGGGAGAACGATGATCTACCGCTGCACTTGCTGCCACCTCATTTTCGACGAGCCGGACATCGTCCTGCATCGCGCGAATCTGGACGGGGAGCGTGGATACCAAACCGAGAAAGAGCTTTTCTGCCCGGACTGCGGCGCGGAGGAAGCCTATTTCGAAACTTACAGGGGAGAAGAAGATGAAGATTCAGAAGATCTCGACGCGCGGCATGAGCCGCGAAGACTGGCTTGAAGAGCGGCGAAAGAGCCTCGGCGGAAGCGACATGGGCGCGGTGCTCGGGCTGAACCGCTACCGTTCGCCCTACACAGTATGGGCGGAAAAGACCGGCAGGATCGGCGAAGAGCTGGAAAACGAGGCAATGCGCGTCGGGCGAGACCTTGAGCCGTATGTGGCGAGCCGATTCGAAGAGGTGAGCCGCAAGGGGGTGCGTCGGATGAACTACCTGATGCGCCGCGAGGATTGCCCCCATCTGCATGCGAACATCGACCGACAGATCCTCGGCGAAAGCTCCGGGCTTGAGTGCAAGACGGCGAGCGCGCTGAACCTCAAGCGTTACGAGGGCGGGGACTTCCCCGAGAGCTACTATGCGCAGTGCGTGACGTATCTGGCCGTGACCGGCTGGCAGCGGTGGTATCTCGCTGCGCTGGTGCTCGGAAAGGGGCTTTTCGTCTACCAGATCACGACGATCAAGGACGATGATGTGCCGGAATGGTGCGAGAGCAGCGTGTATGTTAGCCCGGAAGAGATCGAGGCCATCAAGCGCTGCGCGGAGGACTTCTGGCGCGACTACATCGAGGCCGACAGCCCGCCGCCGCTGGACGGTATGGAGAGCACGACGGAGACGATCACGAGCATCTACGAGGGCGGCGGCGGCGAGGTCGAGCTGTTCGGGCGCGAGAGCCTGATCGAGCAGTACCAATACCTGATGAGCCGAAAGAAAGCCATCGAGAAGGGCGCGGACGCCATCAAGCAGCAGCTGATGAACGACCTCGGCGACAACGAGCGCGGCTACTGCGGGCGCTACACGGTCGACTGGAAGGGGCAGAGCCGCTCGACATTCGACGCAAAGGCGTTTGCCAAGGATCACCCCGAGGTGGACTTGAGCGCTTACTACAAGACGACAAATTTCCGCAAATTTGCGGTGAAGGAGGACAAAGAAAGATGAAGGAAGGATTGATTCAGAACGCGCAGGGCGCACAGGCTGTCAAGGCAGGAAAGCCCACGATGCAGCAGTACATCAAGCAGATGGAGGGTGAGATCGCAAAGGCGCTGCCGAGCGTCATCACGCCGGAGCGCTTCACGCGCATCACGCTTTCTGCACTGAGCGCAAACAAACAGCTCGCGCAGACCACGCCGCAGAGTTTCCTCGGCGCGATGATGACGGCGGCACAGCTCGGCATGGAGCCGAACACGCCGCTTGGGCAGGCGTACCTGATTCCGTACCGCAACCACGGTCAACTGGAATGCCAATTCCAACTGGGGTACAAGGGGCTTATTGACCTTGCGTACCGCAGCGGTGAGGTCAGCATCATTCAGGCACAGGTCGTTTACGAGAACGACGAGTTTGAATATTCCTTCGGCCTTGAGCCGAAGCTCAACCACAAGCCCGCCTGCGGCGAACGCGGTGAGCCGAAATTCATCTACGCAATGTTCCGCACGAAAGACGGCGGCTTCGGCTACGACGTGATGAGCGTTGAGGACGTTCGCAACCACGCGAAGCGCTTTTCCAAGGCCTACAGCAATGGCCCGTGGCAGACGAACTTCGAGGAAATGGCAAAGAAAACCGTGCTCAAGCGCGTACTCAAGTACGCGCCGCTCAAGAGCGATTTTGTGCGCGCGGTGGCGCAGGACGAGACCATCAAAACGAAGATCAGCGAGGACATGTATTCCGTCAGCGATGATACCGTCATCGAAACCGAGAACTACACCGTCGACGAGGCGACCGGCGAGGTGCTGGAAAGCGAAGGTGATGCACAGTGATGAATCGCGTGTGCCTGATGGGACGCATCGGGCGGGAATTGGAGCTGAAAAAGACGAGCAGCGGCGTACCCGTTGTATCCTTCCCCCTTGCCGTTGACCGCAACGGCAAGGACGCGGGGACGGATTGGATCGATGTTGTCGCATGGCGCGGCACGGCGGAAGTGCTTTGCAGCTACGCCGACAAAGGCCGCATGATCGGCGTTGAGGGCCGGTTGCAGATGCGCGACTGGACGGACAAGAACGGCAACAACCGCAGAAGCTACGAGGTGCAGGCTGACAGCGTGTATTTCGCAGACAACAGGCGCTCGGAGTGTAACGATACCGCCGCGCCGCAATACGCCGTAGAGAGCGCCACAGGCGGTTTTGCGGAGGTCAGCGAGGACGACGGCGAGCTGCCATTTTAAGGGAGTAGTCTATGGCAAAAAGCGGAATTGATTACTTTCCGCTTGATGTCACATTGAACGCAAAGTTTGAACTGATAGAAGCAGAATTTGGCTTGACAGGATTTGGTGTAGTCGTTCACTTGCTGCAAGAGATTTACGGCAAGGCGGGTTACTACATTGAATGGACAGAGGAGGTTGCGCTTTTGTTCGCCCGCAAGGTCGGGTTGGGTGGGAGCGTCGTTTCCGAAATAATAGAGGCTTCTATCAGGCGAGGGATGTTCGACAAAGAGAAGTATGACAAGTACCACGTATTGACCTCTAAAGGCATACAGGAAAGGTACTTCGAGGCAGTCAGCCGCCGTAAAACTCTCGAAGTCGATTACAACATCCTTCTGGTTGATGTTGCCCAAATTTTGCCCAATGTTTACATTTCTGCGAAAAATGTAAACATTTTTTCAAAAAATGCTGACATCGAACGACAAAGTAAAGTAGAGAAAAGTAGAGTAGAGAAGAGTAAAGAAGAGTACATATTATGCGCTGAGCCGCAAGCGGCTGACGCGCCGCCGGTGATTTCTTTGCCGCTGAATGACGGGACTTTCTTTGACGTGTCGGAGAATGACAGGGCCAAATGGTCGCAGCTCTATCCGAACGTTGACGTTCTGCAACAGCTCAGAAACATGGCAGGGTGGTGCGATTCAAACCCTACCAAACGAAAGACACGCGGAGGGATTAAGCGTTTCATCACCGCTTGGCTTGCCAGAGAGCAGGATAAGGGCGGCAAAGCGCCGCAAAATAAGCCGTTTGTCTACGACTACGGCAACACGGAGGGAAGCCTATGAACGTTGACGCATTGATCGACAGCATCGCGAAAAAGGCCGAGCCTGTACGTGATCTGGTCGACTACGAGAAAGACGGGCTGCTGTACTGCGGCCATTGCAACACGCCGAAGCAGTGCCGCATCCCCATTGGCGGGAACGTCCGCCTTGTCGGGTGCCAGTGCGCTTGCGCGGCACGAGAGTACGAGGCGGAGAAGAAAGCCCGCGCTGACCGCGAAAAGAGACTACGCATCGAAACGCTGCGTGCTGACGGTATCCGCGATAAGAGCCTGACGGCGTGCCGGTTCGATACGGCAACGATGAGCGAGGAGATCGTCAAGTGCAAGCGCTATGCGGACGCATGGGACGACATGCGGCGCGAGAACAATGGGCTTCTGCTGTGGGGAAACACCGGCAATGGGAAGACCTTCGCGGCGGCGTGCATCGCCAACGAGCTGATTGACCGCGGAATTCCGGCGATGATTACGAGCTTCCCGCGAATCCTCAGCGTGGGTTACGACAAGCAGGAGATCATCGAGCAGGTGCACTATTACCCGCTGATGGTGATCGATGATCTCGGCGCGGAACGCAGCAGTGAGTATGCGATGGAAACGGTATACACGGTCATTGACGAGCGCTACAAGGCAAAAAAGCCGCTGATCGTCACCACGAATCTGACTCTTGACGAGCTGTGCAGGCCGAAAGACATGACCTATCAGCGCATTTATGACCGCATCCTCGAGATGTGCACGCCGCTGGTATTCAAGGGCGATAGCATGAGACGCGACAAGGCAAATCAGCGCATGAGGCACGTCAAATCGGTGTTGGTAGGCGGTGCGACGTGAGCGGGTATCGCGGGGGCATTTTCAAGTGCCCGTTTTACTCGCGGGACTACCGCGACTACCTCAACTGCGAGGGCGCACAAGTCAAACTGCCAAAAGAAGAGCTTGACGAATACACGCGGCGCTACTGCGCCAACGAAGAATGGCGGCGCTGCCCGATCGCCCGGGCGCTGACGCTGCACTACGAAAGGACGGAGAACCGATGAGCGAAAGAAACAGAGACAAGGTAAAACGGCTTGAGCACGAGCTTGGCAGATATCAGAAAAAAGTCGGAGAGCTGATGGAAGCGAATGCGAAGCTGCGTGAGGATATGAAGGGGCTGAACCAGCTGCGCATGGCGTTCGACGCTTGGATTATCCAGATTGCGCTTGCCTACGGCGAGGCAGTGAAGGACCCCGACACGGGAGAAGATATCCCACGCATGAAGGCGCTCCACCTCGAAAGGCCGAAGGTGAACCCGCTGCTGGGGGAATACGAGATTCACCAGCGCGTCGATGAGAAGAACGTGATGCATATTGCGGTCGGCCTGCGGGACGATCCCGCGGACAGCAAGGAGGAGGCACACGATGGCGCTGACATCAGCTGACCTCGCGAGGCTGGGGCCGCAGGCGCAGAAGCAGGTGCTTGACAAACTGGCAGGCACGCAAAAGCCGAAGAAAAGCAAGTACGGGAACCGCAAGGTCGTGTGTGACGGCATCAAGTTTGATTCCGAACGTGAGGCGGCGCGGTTCGGCGAGCTGAAAGTGCTGCGTGCGATGGGCAAGATTCGAGACCTGCGGCTGCAAGCGAATTTCACGCTCGTGGAGGGCTACACGACCATCGAGGGCAAACGCATCAAGCCGATGGTCTACCGCGCGGACTTTACCTACGAGCGGGCGACCGAGCCGGACTGCAACGGTACGGTGCACTGGCTGCGAGAGGTCGAGGACGCAAAGGGCGCGAAAACAAAAGACTATCTGCTCAAAAAGAAACTGATGCAGAACAAGTACGGCATCACGATCCGCGAGGTGTGAGATGAGCTTTGAGCACTGCCACGGCTGCAAGCCGCCAACGCGGCACGTAGGCTGTCACGGCGATTGCCCGTACTATCAGGCGGATATCGCCAAGTATAACGAGGCGAAGGAAGAAGAAGCGCGCCAAACGCAGGAGCGCGGCGCCTATTGGGGCGCGCGGCAGTTTAAAACGAGGCGCTATCAACGAACGAAATGAGGGAGCAAGAAAAGATGTTGACTTCAAAGGAGCTGGGAGAACGGCTCAGAAATATTCGTAAAATCAAAAATATCAGCCAATACCGCATGGCGGAGTTGATGGACTGTGACTGCTCGTCCATTGGACGGCTGGAAAGCGGTAAAAATTACCCGTTGATGGGAACTCTGTATAAATACAGCGAGGCCGTGGGCGTTCCGGTGAGTGACATTCTGGCAGAATCGCCGACGCTGAAAAACGACATGCTGTCGCCGGAAGAGATCGGCAAGAACGTCAAGAGGTGGTCTATGCTGCGCGGCATTAGCATTCGAAAGCTCGCGGAAAAGGCGGGACTTGGACATACCAGCGTGCAAAGCATCAGAGAGGGGCGCTGCATGAGTTCCATGCTGACGTACTGGTATATCGCCAAAGCATTGGACGTGACCGTCGGGGAGCTACTCGGCGAGACAGGAGGTGCGGAATGATATCAAAACGCATTTACATGAAACTCGATTGGAATCACGCTGGGATTCCTGTGTATGTGGCAGATTCGCCAAGCGAGTTAGCCCGTCTATGCGGCACGTCGCTTTCCACGGTATCGCACGCAGTTGCGAAAGCGCAGAAGAACCCTGATGGGAAGTCTTGGTATGTTGGCGTTTGGACACGTTGGAGCAACCGAGAATACAAGGAATATTTCGGGGAGGTGCGCGCATGAGCAAGATCGTGAAACCGAAAACGCCGTTTGAGTTCTGCACTTATCCGGAGCTCAAGGAAGCGTTGGAAAAGACGAACTATAACCAGACAGAACTGGCGCAATCCCTCGGCATGTCGCAGTTTACGGTGTCGGCGTGGGTGCGCGGCGACCGCGATACAACGGTGCGGCTGCTGCTGGCGCTCGAAGATTTGACGGGGATGACGTTCCGGGAGCTGTTCGGAGAATGCGAGGGGAGACGATGAAGGTTTTAGTTGCCTGCGAAGAATCGCAGGAAGTCTGTAAGGCTTTCCGGGCATTGGGGCATGAGGCATATTCCTGTGATATTCAGGAGCCGTCTGGCGGGCACCCGGAGTGGCATATCATGGGCGATGCGCTCAAGGCCATCGATGGGGGGCAAGTGACCACAATGGACGGGGAGACGCATGACGTCGGCAAATGGGATCTACTGATCGCGCACCCGCCGTGCACATACCTAACTGTTACCGGGAATCGCTGGTTTAACACGGAAAGATATGGTGAAAAGGCAGCCAGACGGTTGCAGTTGCGGGAAGAAGCTGCGGCGTTTTTCTTGGCCTTTGTAAATGCCAACGTTTGTAAAATCGCGGTAGAAAATCCGGTCGGATATATGTCTACACACTATCGTAAGCCTGATTGTATTATCCAGCCGTATGAATTCGGGCACCACGCAAGAAAAAAGACTTGCCTATGGCTGAAAGGCTTACCCGCTTTGCGACCGACAAACATTGTAGATGCAGGAGATATTTTGCCAGGTGGATACAGTGTGGGGGCAAGCGCAAACTATGCAAAAGACGAGACTGGTAAGATTATGCGATGGAATGACCCGCGTACGGCAAAAGCAAGGAGCAAAACCTTCCCCGGCATCGCCCAGGCCATGGCGGAGCAATGGGGCGGAGACATTAGGGAGAAATGACCATGTACATCGGGGAACCATTTAGCTGGAAGCCTGCCGCATTTGAGGGCAGCAATGGGAAGAAGCTCAGAGAGAGCTTTAAATTTTAACAAAAATCAGGAGGAATTTCATCATGAACAGCAATCAGGACTACATCGTTCGCTGTGACCGCGCGGGCGTCTTCTTTGGCAAGATCAAAGAGCGCAACGGTTCCGAGGTAACCATGACCGAGGTGCGTAAGCTGTGGAGCTGGGACGGCGCGTGCGCTGTTGAACAGTTGGCGCAGGATGGCACAAAAACACCGGGCAACTGCCGGTTTACCGTGACGATCCCGGAGATGACTATGCTGGGCGCGATTCAGATTATCCCTTGCACAGATGAAGCATCTGAATCTCTTCGAGGTGTAAAGGAGTGGAAGAGATGACGCTTGATGATAAGATCAAGGCGTTCCTGTCAGTAAACTCCGGCTACGGCTCCGGCGACGGCTCCGGCTACGGCGACGGCTCCGGCTACGGCGACGGCTCCGGCTACGGCTCCGGCGACGGCTCCGGCTACGGCGACGGCTACGGCTCCGGCTACGGCTCCGGCTACGGCTACGGCTACGGCTCCGGCTACGGCGACGGCTACGGCGACGGCTACGGCATTAAAAGTTTCAACGGAGAGCCGGTTTTTCGAATTGACGGTGTAAACACGCTGATTCGCTCTGTGCGCGGCAACACCGCGCATGGGGCAATCGTGAACGAGGATTTGACGCTCACACCGTGCTACATCGTCAAGCAGGAAAATGTTTTCGCGCATGGCGAAACGCTGCGCGGAGCAATGGAGGCCTTGCGCGAAAAGCTGTTTGAGGATATGCCGGAAGATGAACGCATTGCGATGTTCTTGAGTGAGACAGACCGCAAAAAACCGTATCCGACGCAGTACTTTTACGACTGGCATCACCGCTTGACCGGGTCATGCGACATGGGGCGAAAGCAGTTTGCCCAAGACCACGGTGTAGACCTCGAGCATGGCATGATGACGCTGACGGAGTTTTTGGAGCTGACAAAAGACGCTTATGGCGGAGACGTGATTCGAAAAGTGATTAGTAAGATGCAGGAGGTGGAGTGATGGTTTCGGACGAAGCATTGAAAAAGCTGCAAGAGCAAATTGCGGCGTGGCCGATGACGCAGCGGTTCGTGGTGCAGCAGCTCATCGAGGACTACCGGAGGAATCGAGAAGACCTGCGCGCCTACAAGGCGACGGGCCTGACGCCGGAGGAAATTGAAAGGTCTAAACTGGAAATCGAAGCCGGATGCGTTAAAGCAATAGCCAGAACGTACGGAATTGACATCAATCGCCTACGGAAATTGGCCGAGGCCGACAAGGACGGGCGGCTGGTGGTGCTGCCGTGCAAGGTGGGTGATACGGTGTGGGTAATAGATAATCCGTGGACGTGGGAATTGCTAAAAAAACCGATAGAAGCCTACGTCAATGGCATGGGAAAGTTTTCTCACGGGTTATATGTGAATGTGCTTTTTGATACCCGCAAAATCAACGGGACGAGGGATTACGAGATCAATCATATTGGCAAGACCATCTTTCTGACCCGCGAGGAGGCGGGGAAAGCCTTAAAAACAAAGGAGGGGTAATATGCCGCATGGTAGCGCAAGTCAGTCTGGCGAGCATAATGGCAACTATAAGCATGGTGGGAAAGGAACAAAACTATACAACGTCTGGCGCGCTATGCGTAAAAGATGCTCCCTTAAGACTGATGCGCATTATAAGCGATACGGGGGCCGAGGTATCTCGGTATGCGAAGATTGGCAAAGTTTTTTAGCGTTTAAACAGTGGGCGAATGAGAACGGGTATAAAGAAGGCCTTACCATTGACAGGATAGATAATAATGGGGATTATTGCCCAGAAAATTGTCGTTGGGTTGACAGAAAAACTCAGGCGAACAATTTGGAAGTGACTGTGAAAATTAAAGTAATAGATACCGAAAAGACGTTGCATGAGTGGGCTGACTTTTTAGGTATAAACCCGTATACGTTATATGATAGGCTGAGGGCTGGATGGCCGCCAGAACGTGCTCTTTTTGAACGTGTAAGTTTAAATAAATATGAGCACCAAAAGAAAGCATTGGAGGCGATGAAATAGTGGATTGCTTTAATTATTCATGCCCTTTTCGAGAAAACACGTCAAGTAGTTGCAATAGGTGTGAGTGTGTAGCCTGCCAAAACAGAAGTGAGGCTGTGACATATATTGCAAGCAACCGCACTTTGACAGAGACGGATATAAGAGCATTGGAGGCGATGAAGAATGCTTGAGATATGTCCGATGACGCTAAAAGAGGCAAACGCCTATGTCGAGCAGCATCACCGCCATCATAAGCCGGTCGTAGGACACAAGTTTTCGATTGGCTGCTCTGACGGAGAGAAAATCGTGGGCGTGGCCATTGTCGGCAGGCCTGTCGCTCGTCACCTTGATGACGGGTGGACGCTGGAGGTTAACCGCCTTTGCACGGATGGGACGCGGAACGCTTGCTCTATGCTGTACGCCGCTGCGTGGCGGGCTGCTCGTGCGATGGGCTATAAGCGGCTCGTAACGTATATCTTAGAAAGCGAAAGCGGCGTGAGCCTCAAGGCAGCCGGTTGGAAATGCGTTGGTCAGGCGGGGGGGTTGCGATGGACGGGAAAACGCCGTCCAGAAGTAGACCTTTGCCCGGCGCAAATGAAAATCCGGTTTGAACGGACAAGGGAGGGCTGACAATGGCTGAATACATTGATCGAGAAGCGGCGGTGAAAGCTGCGAATGAATGGGTAAGCGAGGCATGCATGGCACCCGTGATGCGGGTAAGCTGGTTGTTTGATAAATTACAAAAAGTGCCCGTAGCCGACGTGGCCCCGGTGGTGCACGCAAGATGGGTAGATGGCAAGTGCTCAAACTGTGGCGTGGATATCCCAACCGATGATGCACACGATGCTATCTTTGAAAACGAGTGCCATTTTTGCTATTGCTGCGGGGCAAAGATGGACGGAGGTGACAGTGATGCGGCTGATTGATAGGGATGCTATTCATTGGCGACCAGATGAAAATTTGGAGATTTACGCTACAGCAGCAGATATTAGGGCCATCCCTATCGTAGACGCCGTAGTCGTTACGCGGTGTAAGGACTGCAAGCACAGATGGGAGGATATCGGTGGACTGTGCTGCGGTTACGGGCCGCTCGTAGATTGTATTGTGCCGGAAGATTTCTTCTGCGCATACGGAAAACCGAAGGAGGTGTAACGAATGGAATCTTTTGTTGAAGGCGTTGGAATGTTCTTTATAGCGATTGGCGGCATTGCAGCGATACTTGCAGCGTTATGCTTTTTATGGTGGCTGGTTGAGACTGCGTGGATTGCAGCAAGTAACAGATTCCGCGATATTTGCAAGGCGGAAAGCCTGATTTTTGAATATCGACGAGAGCGCAAAGAATATCTGTGGTGGAAAGAGCACGTGAAAGGTAACGTATATGCTGACGATCACGATTAAAGCCAACGTCCCCGCCGCCGATGCGCAGGGCATCAAGGAGCGAATCGCAATGGACATCGAGCGATACGGCGACTGTAAGATCGTGAGCATCGTGAGCGATAGAGGACGGGAAGAACAGCTACGAATGAAATAACGCCTGCGGGCGAAAAAGAAAGGAATTTTGCTATGAAAAAGTACATCGGAACGAAACTTATCGAGGCGGCACCGGCTATCCGCAAGGGCGGCAAAGTTTACGAGAAGACCCATCCCATCCCGAGAAGCATGGACCCCGAGGAAGATGGCTACAAAGTCCGCTACCCTGACGGGTACGAATCTTTCAGCCCAAAGCAGGTTTTTGAAGAGGCGTATCGCCCGACTGACGGGCTGAGCTTTGGACTTGCTATCGAGGCAGCGAAGAAGGGTATGAAGATCGCACGCCGCGGCTGGAACGGTAAAAACCAGTACGTCGAGCTTGCGGAGCGTATCAGCTACGAGAACGCTGCGCACGAGGTAATTAACGCCAAGCACGAGGCCATCGGAAACAAAGCGCTTGCTTTTGTCGGCACATCCGGCGTACAGCTCGGCTGGCTGGCCTCGCAGGCCGACATGCTGGCTGATGACTGGATGATCGTCGGGGAAGCGGTGGCCGAATGAGCATCAACGTGAAGAAGTACATCAAAGACCAGATGGCAAAGATGGTGGAGGACGCGCAGGCAGAAGTGCAGGAATTAAAGCGGGTAAACGCCACCCTGACCGAGCAGATCAGCCAGATGAACGGCGAAGCCATCAACAAAGCCAACGAGATCGAGAAGCTGAAAGCGGACTTAGATTCAGCCAAAAACACGGCTCAGTATTTGAACTATCAGAGGCAACAGTATTGGAGAGCGTGGCAGGCATCGAAGCGAGAAGTTGCCGACTTGAAAAACAAACTCACTGACACTGAGGCGGCGCTTAAGCGGGCAAACGACGATCTCGCTTTTAAGGGAACGGTCATTGATGTAATGCGTGACAAGCGATACAACGCCGAGCAGCGCGCCAATTATGCAGAATCCCATCCGTGGAGAAACCTGTGGGCGTGGATGAAGAGAAAGGCCAAAACGGCATAAGAAGAGGCAGGGCGAAAGCCCTGCCTCTTTTTGCTGCGGGAGAGAGGGGAAGGGGGGATTATAGGG
>ERZ1034865.591-NODE-591-length-21111-cov-15.299487_pt1 | contig 21111 bp, 18 predicted proteins | sample MGYA00520632_ERZ1034865 | MGnify/ENA primary metagenome ERZ1034865 (study PRJEB33766, sample SAMN09781738) | gut metagenome | biome: gut microbiome | host: Homo sapiens | place: Madagascar | study: EMG produced TPA metagenomics assembly of the PRJNA485056 data...
ATTCGGCGAAGTAGAGAAGTGTTAGTACGAATATTTTCAACAAATCCTTCTTGATATAAAATCTTTTCAATATCTCCAGTTTTTGTATTCCATATAACAATTTTTGTCTTTTCATTTTCAGTATCTGAATTATGATCGGCAAATGCAGCTGCAAAATAATTTCCATCAGGACTAAAAGAAAATTTATCATCATAAGAAGCCGAAGTATCTTTTAACTTAACATTAAAATTGTTTTTTAAATTTATGATACTAACATCACTTATTCCTGTATCATATCTACTAGCTATAAGAGTTCCTTCATTAGACATAAAATATCTATTGCTTTTTACATCCAATTTATTCTCTAAAATAATTTGATATTCTTCATTATAAATATAAATTTCAAATTCTTTTGTTTTCTTTTTCCATATATAAGTCATTAGTCCATCTTTTGTATACTTTACATAACAAAAACGTTCTATAGTTTTTACAATTTTTCCCGTTGAAACCTCCCATACTTTTACAGTTTTATCTTCACTAGAACCAGCTATATATTTTCCATCAAAACTAAAATCAACAGAAAATACAGAATCTTTATATCCTGCAAATTCTCGCAATAATCTACCGCTACTCACATCCCATAGCATTATTTTATTACCATAGGTTGTAGCAATGTATTTATCATCTGGACTAAAACACTTTACATAACCAGGAATTTTATTAATAGTAAAACTATAAAATATATTCTCAGTTTTATCTTTATTTATCGCTCCAATTCCACGTACATCAGCAAAAGTCAAAGCAATAAAAATGTTTAATAGAAATAAAATTAAAATATTTTTTTTCATTTATGATTATTCCTTGTTAATTTTGAAGTTTTCTTTTTTCAGTACCAATTAAATCAACTGCCGCATTGCTCTCTCCTCTTTTTACAATATCTGTCAAATCAAAAGCTGCATTAACCTCTCCAGTTGTCTCAATATCAGTTATTCCAAGCCTTTCTTCTATTAAATCACTATTTTTTTGAGGAAAAATAATTTTCGACGATTTTTTTTTAACATTAACAACAACCTCTTTTGAAATTGTAATGTCAATACAAATCTTGTCATTTTTCGTTTCTGTAATTTCTATTTTTACGCTATTGTTTTCTATTTTCATTTTACAACTCCCATAAAAACAAGAAATATAAATACATCTATAACAAACAAAAACATAAGTACTCTTAAAAAGATTGATGCAAGAAGATTCAAGTTGTCTACTTTATCCAAAATCTTACGATTAGTTTCTATAGTTTTTTTATTTTCTTTAAAAATACTTTTACTTATTTCCTCATCAGGAAATTTTCCAGCTTGTATTTCTTCATAAAATGCAGAAAGTTTTTCAGGCTTAAAAAGACATAATTCCTTTGGAATCAAAATAACAGCACATATAATCATAAGAATTACACCGCAAATTATCGTAAGACTAAAACTTATAAAAGATAGCGATTTAAACAAACTGCAAATATCTATAGATTTATCAAATAACTTCGAAAAGAAATCTATTATTATAGCCAAAACAAGAGCAACAAAAGCCAAATATCCAGTCGCTTTTGCCACTACAGATCTTCTTTCATTAATAAGATTTTCTGAAGATTTTAAAACCCATTCCAAAATATTAATTTCGTTCCTCATAACCAAATCCTCCTGTTCCTACTTTTTTTCCAGCACTGCATAGCCTATTTTGTAGACGCTTGAGCCTTTTTTTATTCCTCCGATTGCACGTGTTATGTTTTGCAAGTCGCCTTTTTTATATTCGCCGCTGTTTGTTTGAGCCGGAAGTCCTTGTGCGGTTTCACTTGCGTAAATCAGAATTTGCTCAGAACCATAAGTTCCATAAAGAACACGGAAATCAATATCAGAAATATCTGGAAAATATCTAGTCTGTCCTGCACGCACAAAATTATTTTCAATCGGAAGCCAAGATTTTTGTCCAGCCGCATCAATGCAAAAAATAGCAATATAAGAATCCTTGTCCACATGAACCATAAAACGCACAATGTCATCTGGATAAAGCACATCAACAAGATTTCCGTCTTTATCAAGCATCGCAGCCTGAATAGCAATGCCGCCAGAAGAATTGTTTGATTTTGAAAAGTCATCATTCACATTTTCAACAATATTTTGATTAGCAGGCTTTACATTGAATCCCGGAAGATTTTGACTTGAAATTTCAAATGAGGATTTCTTAGCATTTCCAGCAAGAGGACGAAAATCAAGGAAAAGTTCTAAAACTGCTCCATGCTCAACAAAAACGCAGCTTACAGTTCCAAGCGGAAGTTCCCTGTCATTCCATTCATCACCAAAATTTTTATAAACACCGCTTTCATTCAATCCCGCAATAAAAAGTTCCGCCTGCCTGTCCGCATTCAAACTGAAAATATCATATCCATTTTCTGAAAGCACAGTTTCAATTTTCTGACGAAGATAAGGCGTAAACTCGGTTGCGCTTTCTGTTTCTCCATAAGTCAAAGCACCTACAATTACAGGACCTTTATTTTTAGGAAGAATTTTTATAAGCGACTTTTCAAGTGAAGATGAAAAATCCGCGGAATAAACCAAAGGCAAAATAAAAGCACAAACAAAAAATAAAAAAGTCTTTTTCATGCAAATCTCCTTTCAAGAATTTTAAAATGTTTTTTATTTTCCTATTGCATCTTGAATTTTTTGCGCAAAAACAGAATCCGTTTCAAATACAGAAGCAATATTTTCCGCCGCGCTTTTTGCAGACTTGTTTAAATCCCTGTTAAGTTTTCCCCAAGCAGTTTTTGAATCCGACTGAAAAACAAGTTCTCCATTTTTTTCAAATGTGATATAAGCGGAAGTGATTTTGAATTTTTTTATTTCATCCTGCGAGCCAAAAATTTCTGATGAAAGATGAATTGTAAAATTGAACTTTTTATCGCTCAATTTTTCTTCTGAAATTTTTATTGGAATTTCATTTGAATCCAAAAGTCGCTGAATTTTTTCAACAAAAATTTTTGAATCACAAATCATTTCTGTATCAGAATCAAGCGCAAGAGAAGCCTGAACTGGTGCAACTGTAAATAAAACTGAATCGCGCGCATTTTGAGTTTCATCAGAAGCAAGCTCAGCGGAAAGCGTATATAAGCCAAGCGGAAGTTTTTTTGTGCTAAGTGAAATATTTACAATGCCTTCATCGGAACTTTTATAGGGAATTTCTGCAATCAAATTTCCTGCTGAAAACAGTTTTATATTGCAATCAAAGCTTCCGGAATTTTTATAGTCAGGAGAAGTTATTTTTATTTTTGCAGAAAAACTTTCTCCTTTTTCAATTTTAATTTGATTAGTAGAATTGTCATTCAAAAATTTAAGAGAACAATTTTTCAAAAGACGTTGAATTTGAATTTGTGTATATTCATAAAGTCCGGCTTTTCCATACGAAGTTTCTATATAAGACACAGAACGGTGAATTGGATTTTCTTCAAGTGCAGAAAGAACAGATTTATATGCCGTAACCGCAGAAGTTACAGAAGAAAATGGCAAAGATGATTTTTCAGGAAGAAGAGACACATAACGTTCTGAAACATTTTTCGCAAATTCATCAATTTCTTTTTGAACTTTTGATTTTGGAATCTGACACAAAACATAACATGTAAAATCATCTTTCTTAGCTCCATTTTCTAAAACAATAAACTGCTCTGTATAAAATTTGTCTGCGGCAACTTGAGAAACATAACGTTCAGCAAACGACTGGATTATTTTTTCTTCTTCAATGTATGGATCAAGAATATCAGTTGAAAGTCCTTGCACAGTTTTGCGTTCAATTCCAGAATCGCGGATTACAACTCCGTAATAAGAAACGATTTGCCGGCGCGCGTCTGTCATGGCATTATTGCGGGCTTCCTGAACATCTGCGGCTTTTCTTGAAACTCCTGCAAAATACAATTCTTCTTCACTTTCTGGAATTGAGTCAATCCAAGCAGGCCTTTCATCCGGCCAGCTTTTTACAAATTCTCTGGAATATTTTTTTTCATTAAAATCAGAATCTTTACTAGCTTTTGATGAAGCACAACCGAATAATAAAAAAGAGCAAATCAGAAAACCAAAAGAAATTCCTATGCAGACACGTTTCATAGAACACCTTTCCAAAAATGAAAATACATCTTGGATAAACCATAAACAAAAAAAGCTGACTTGCTAAAAAAATCTAAACAAGCCAGCCATTAATTTTTCTAGTCAACTAAAGATGACTGCAAGTCTCCGCCAAATATATCGCGGACTTTTTCAAACTGCTTGCGTTTTTCAGCATCTTTTTCCGCTTCTGCTTTTTTCTGATATTCATTAGCCTTGTTTTGGTTGAACTCTTTCATGGCGCGGTCAGCATCTTCTTTTGAAATCGTCATAAGAACATAAACTCTGTAGTAAGGTTTGTTGTTTTCGTTCAAATACATTTCAGTGTAGAATTCTTTTCCTGGAAGATTTTTTGCAACGCCTTCAGCAAGATATTCTCTAAGCTCCTGTCCAGCTTTCTGCGGATCAAGAATATCGCTTGAAATTCCATAAGTTGCAGAAAGCTCGCGGCTTTTATCTGAAACCATAGTTCCGTAATAACTTACAAGCTGATTTCGACCATTTTTCATAGCGTCATTTCGCGCCTCAACATCAGTAGCAAAATTATTACTGATTCCTGTAAATGCAAGTTCCTTTTTTGTAATAGGAACAACATCAATCCAGTCAGGACGTTTTGCGGGAATAGTTTTTACAGGTTCAAGCGCGGCAAGAGCAGCCTTGCGTGCTTTTACATCATCAGTTTCATTGCTTGCGCATCCTACAAAAAACATAGCAAATCCTGAAACTAAAACTGCAAATATTTTTCCAAATTTCTTCATAAAAATCTCCTAGAAAATTTTATTTCTGTAAGATATATTTTATTATATCCTAAAGATACTGTCAAATTATTTCTTTGAGTAATATTTTGATATTATATGCAGGAAATAAAAAGTGTGTTTGGAAAAAATGTGCAGAAATACAGGAAGCTTTTAAAACTGACACAAGAGGAGCTTGCAGAAAAAATAGACGTTTCTCAGACTTTTTTAGCAAACATTGAACGTGGAAAAAGAGGCGCGAGCATGGAAACAATAGAGCTTCTTGCAAAATCTCTATCGATTCCATACACAGCTTTGTTTGAAACAGAAAAAGAAGAGCCTGTTTCAACTATAAATAAAAAAGTTTTCTATTACAATCTTGAAGAATCTCTAAGGGATTCTATTGAAACTGCCGTGCATGAGTGCATAAAGAAAAACCTAAACAGCAGCAAGTAAAATATTTAAAATCCCATCTATTCCTTTTGGCGGCCCGCAATCTGCAGGTTCATTTTTTTTGCTTCCTGCAGACCTTTTAAATATTCAACAAGCATTACAATAAAGAAAACCACAACAAAAGTTAGTTCCATTCCCGCAAGCATTTTAATGCTTCCAAAGCTGAACCAGTCAAGTTTATAGCCGACAGCCAGAACTAGAAAATTTATAATCAAGAAATATAAAATCCTCAGAGCAATAAGTTTTCCTTTTGAAAATTCATCTTCCTTCAAAAGCGGAATATATAAAATGGAAGAAATAAAAGCAATCAGAAAAACTCCAAAGATGTAGGACAAATGCAGCTCAATATCCGCGCCCCAGCAAACATAGCAGTAAATTCCAGAACAGAGAAAAATTCCTGTTGAAATAACACAAAACATGCTTACGATTCTTGCAACTGAATTCATTTCTAGCCTCCGTTTACATTCCAAGCTTTTCTTTTAGCAGTGGAACATACATTCTTGAAATTATAACTTTGTAGCCGTTTTTTAAGACAGCTTCAAATCTTCCGCCAAACGCAGGAACAAGCTTGGCAATTTTATTTATATTCAAAACCACAGCTTTGTTCACTCTGATAAAATCCTTGGAAAGAAGCTCTTCTTCCAGCTGATAAAGTTTACTCTTTGACTCGTAGACATTTTCTTTTGTGTACGCAAAAACATTGTTCTCCACGGATTCAAAATAAAAAATTTCCTTTGGCTCAATGACGACAATCTGCGAATCTTTAAAAACCGCAAGCTTGTCTTTTCCGCCTTTAAAAGAATTCAAAAGCCGGATTATGTCTGGACTAAGGTTTGAGCACTTTACAATTATTTCATCCTCGCTTCCTGAATCTTTGTCTAAAATTGTAATTTTCATTTTCTATATTCTACTGCTTTTGAAAAATTTTTTCTGCATACCAGGCATTGCGTTTGGCATCTGTTTCGCGTCCTGCCTTTCTGAAATTTTCCGCCGCGCAAACGTAATAATATGCAAGCGTTGTTTTCTTTTCATCTGAATCTTTGTCAAAATTCGCGCAAGATTTATAAAGCTCTGCAATACGCTCAAAGTCAGCTCCAGCTACCGCGGATTTTTTAAATACACTTTCTGGAACTGAAGAAGCGACATTGGCACGGTTCAAAAGAACTTCCATTTCGTCATCGCTTCCAGCGCAAAGAAAAACGGCTTTGTCCAAACAAACAAACGCCTGCTTTACAAATTTCATTGCCGCAAACACATTTGAATTTCCGCCGCGGATTGCAAGGCACGAACCATAGTACGCATTTGCAAGCGCAGAATTTTCATTTTCAGCTGCAAGTTCTGAAAAAAGTTTTTCGGCTTTTTTATATTCTCCATGCTCAAAAATGCAAACCGCATATTCAAGCTTTTCAGAAAATGAAGCAGGCTCGTTTTTTATTTCTTTAAGCGGAATTATTTTTTGCTTTTGAAATTCATTGTAGCGTTCCTTAACTGCGTTTTCAAAATCTAAATTCTGCGAAGAAACTTCATCTTTCATTTTTACTTCAACTGGAAAAAAAGTGCGCGAAGAAAGCTGCTGTCTCTGCGGAACTTGCGCAGAACATCCGTCGAGCAAATCGTAAATTTTTTCATCTGAATCTGAAGGCAAAAATCCGCCTTTGTCCCATTCAGAAAATCCTCCAGCAACAACATAGTGCCACGTGACTTTTGAAGTGTAGAATTTCTGAAGTTCTTTTTTTGCAAGCGGAATTCTCACAAAAATTTCTTTTCCGTTATTTCTAAAATAATTTTCGGTTTCGCAAATTAAAGTCCGACTTGAATTGTAGACAGTTCCATTTTTCTTGTTTACCCAGACAGCAAAATTCCACGGATGAAAAATCTCAAACTTTACATTTTCCGCATCTGAAAACAAAGGCTCTGTTGAACCGCCGTTTATATTTTCCGCGCCAATGTAAACCATAATATTGCGGACATCAGGAATTCCGCATTTAAACTCAAGGTCAAGCTGCCAGTATTCCGGGTTCTGTTGCCAGACCGCTTCGTAAACAGGCTTATGCACAGTGTAGCGAATCAAGTCAAGAGAACCTTTTTCAAACTGCTCATAATGCGGATAATTTAATTTTCCGCTTCCGTTGTCATCACAAGATTCGTCAAAGAAATCCGCAGCAATTTTTCCGCCTTTAAGCCAAGGAGAAGTTTTTAGCTTAAGCGATTTTACCATAAAATTTTGAACAGTATCTTCATTTATAAAAAACAGCGAAATACCGGCAAGACACGTAAACCCGCACAAAAAAATCATAAAGTAATAAACAATTTTTTTCATATAAATCTCCAATTTAATAAGCTGATATTTAATGTGCAAAAAATTTCAAAATCAGTTCAATTGAATTAATTGCAAAAGCCGAAGACATAATCGCCCCGAACGTAAAAGCCGCAAACCTGAACAGATTTTCTGGCGCAAAGAATTTTTGAATTCCTTTTGCAAGCTTCGTTTTTGGCACAGGCGCACAGCATCCCTTATTAAATCTAAACTGATAAGAAATTGCTTTTTCAGGACAAGCCGCAACGCATTCTCCGCATTTTGCACAAGTAATTTCCGGCGAATCTTTTTTCTGCTGAATTGTTGCAACATCGATTGCTCCAAACAAACAAGCCTGCGCACATTTCATGCAGCCTTTGCATTTTTCAGTGTCAATGTGCATTTTGAATGGACTTAGTTTGTCAGTCAAAGAAGCAAATGCACCAAATGGACAAAGCATACTGCACTGTGTCCTGCGCTTAGTCAAAATCGAAAGCACAACTACAAGCCCCAAGAAAAGCCCTATAAAAATAATTCCCGCAATAAGTCCAGGAATTGTCGTCATAGGAGAAAATTCCGTCACAATTTTATACGGGCAGAACCAGTCGCAATAAAGAGCCGACATAGTTCCAAAACAGGCAAGAACCAAAAAGAACAAAAATCCAAACTGAAACTCTCGGATTTCCTTGTTATGAGCCAAAAGATTAAGCCGCCTTTTTTTTGCAATGTGCGAAAAACCTTCATCCCAGCCACCGTAAAAACAAACCCAGGCACACCAGCCGCGCCCAAGAACAAGAGTGAATACAAGCCATATAGCAAGCATACTCGCAATTGAAGCAAAATGCCCTGAAACTCTTGCAGGAAAAATCACAGTTTGCGTTGCAAGATAAGACAAAAGTCCCTGCGGAATTACAATATGACAAAACGGAAGCTCGCAAGTTGCAAGAGCCTTGTTGGTAATTGCCATGCTTCCCCTTTCTGCAAAAAGATTCGCAATAAATCCAATGCAAAAAAACACAGCATAAGTTGTCAAAAAAATTCTGCGGTATATGGTTCCGCTTCCTTTCTTTTTGTTTTCTGAAAAAGTCATCCCGCCGTAAATAAACATAAGGAACAAACCATAAAAAATAGATACTGCGGAAAATCCGTTGTTGGCAATTACAAAAAACAAAATGACAATCGACATCAAGCCGCAAAGAATAACTGAAACAATCATCTTTCCCTCTATTAAAAAAACAGTTTTATCAAGCCTTCAAAAATAAGGAAATAAAATCCGATTAAAAGTTGCGCAATACGTGAAATTCTTTTCAGCACAGGAAACATTTTTTGGACAAGCGGAATTCCAAAAAGCGGAAGAAAAAACGGAAGAGTTCCAACGTAAAAGAAAACAAGATAAAAAATTCCTTTCATGCCGGGCAAAAAGACAGAACGAGCAATAGCAGTCCACAAAGGAGCACAAATATGAAGTCCCACCGCAAGCCCCGCAAAAACCGCAGTCAAAAAATCATTTCCTAGTTTTTTTAAGCCAGCGCATTTGCAGCCATCTTTTTCCCAGGGAAATTTTGCGCCGAATGAATTTAAAAGCAAACTCGCTCCACAAAAAATATAAGCGCATACAGAAAGACGCCTTGCAAAATACGGATCAAAAAATTCACTTGCAAGAAGACCTGCCGCGCTTAAAGCAACTCCAAGAACAAAATATATCGCAAGCCTTGAAGCCAAAAATAATCCAATCAATCCCGCATTCCACCTGCAAGAAATTTTTTCTGTTCCGAATAAAAACGGAATCAGCACAGGACCGCAGTACATTGCGCAGTAAGTTCCTGTTGAAAGCCCCAAAAGCACAGCCTCTAAAATAATTTTCAACCTCCAGCTTTTTAGCAGAACTTTACAGGCTGACAAAAAAATAGAAAAGATGATTTTAAGCGACTTGCAAAAACAAGAATGTAAGCTGCAAAATCTTAAAGGTGAAAATAAGAGGGAATAAAAAAAGGCGACTCCAAAGCCGCCTCTTACACTTTTTAATTAATTGTTTTATTTCTCAACCTCTGTGCACTTTAGATGCAAATCATCCAATTGGCTTTGGTCAACCGCGCTTGGGCATTCGTCCATCGGCGACATTGCGAGGTTGTTCTTCGGGAAGGCGATTACTTCGTGGATGCTTTCCTCGTGGCACATGAGCATTATAAGGCGGTCAAGTCCCGGGGCGATTCCTCCGTGCGGCGGTGCTCCGAACTTGAATGCCTGTACCAAGAATCCGAACGCTTTTTCTGCGCGCTCGCGGCTGTAGCCTACGATTTCAAAGATGCGTTCCTGCAGCGCCGGGTCGTTGATACGCATTGAGCCTGAGGCAAGCTCGTAGCCGTTCAGAACAAGGTCGTAAAGGTCGCCTTTTACAGAACCCGGGTCGCTTTCCAAAGTGTCCCAGTATTTTTTCTGCGGAAGCGTGAACATGTGGTGCTCTGTTTCCCAGTGGTTTTCTTCCTCGTTCCATGCAAAGTACGGGAAGTCGATAATCCATGCGAAGTGGAATTCGTCTTTCGGGTTGTAAAGGTTCAGGTCTTTTCCAAGCTGCTTGCGGACCGCTCCGAGCGCAACGCACGCTGTCTGCCATTTTTCGTCGCTTACAAACAAAAGAAGGTCGTTCTTTTCCGCTCCGAGCCTTGAGCAGATTTCCGCTTCTTTTCCGGCGAAGAACTTTGAGATTCCGCCTTCAAATTTTCCTTCCGCGTCAATCTTCATCCAGGCAAGTCCGTTAGCATGGTTGATTTTTGCAACTGCTTCAAGCGCTTCAATGTGCTTTCTTGAATATTTGTCCGCGGCGTTCTTTACAACAAGGGCTTTAAGTCCGCTTCTCTTGTGGCGCTCGATGTTCTTGTCTGCGTTTGCACCTCCAGCCTTGAATGCGTTAAAGTCGCTCAGGTCAGCCATAAAAGCCGCGTCCTGCATCTTCATGTCAAAGCGCAAGTCCGGCTTGTCGCTTCCGTAAAGGTCAAAAGCGTCGTCCCAGCTGATTCTGTCAAAATGAACCGGAAGCTCGTAGTTCAGGGTTTTCTTGAAAATGTGGCGCATAAGCTCTTCTGTTGTGTCCAGAACTTCCTCGCGGTTTGTAAAGCTCATTTCCATATCAATCTGAGTGAATTCCGGCTGGCGGTCTCCGCGGGCATCCTCATCGCGGTAACAGCGCGCAATCTGGAAATACTTATCAAATCCCGAAACCATCAGAAGCTGCTTGTAAAGCTGCGGCGACTGAGGCAAAGAATAGAATTTTCCCGGATGAACACGGCTCGGAACAAGGTAGTCGCGCGCGCCTTCCGGAGTTGATTTAATAAAAGTAGGAGTTTCAATTTCCAAAAAACCCTTGGAAGTCAAAAATTCGCGTGTGGCAAAAGTTACAGCCGAACGCAAGATGATGTTGTGCTGCATAGGTTCGCGGCGCAAATCAAGATAGCGGTATTTAAGGCGCAAATCCTCGTTCGCAACAACAAGAGTTCCATCCTTCTGGCGGACTTCTTCAATGCTAAAAGGCAATTCCTGCGACGTTGTAAAGATTTCTATGTCGCAAGCTTCAACTTCAATCTCGCCGGTCGCCATGTCCTTGTTCACGTCTTTTTCAGCACGTGCGGCAACAACGCCTTCAACAGCGATACAATATTCCGACTTTAAGGAAGCGGCGATTTTTTTAACTTCGTCCGAAGCATTGTCGCCAACCATTACCTGAGTAATTCCATAGCGGTCGCGCAAACGGATAAAAATAAGTCCGCCAAGGTCGCGCGTTCGGCTGACCCAACCGTTCAATACAACTTTCTTGCCAACGTCAGCCTTTGTAAGCTCGCCGCAAGTTACAGTTCGTTTAGAATTTTCCATAAGATATTCCTTTTTGCCGCGGCATGAATCCGCGTTGATTTGTTTTTGCGAAAATTTTTCAAAAAAATATTTTAATGTTTCACACTTTTTTTTACAACAACCTTACAGCTACACTGAACGGATTCAGACATTGAACGCACCTTTCTCTGCAAGGCTTAGGAACGCTTTTACAACTTCAGGGTCAAATTGCTTGCCGCTGTTCACTTTAAAGTCCTCTATGATTTTTTCCAGCGAAAAAGCCTTTCTATAGCAACGGTCTTGACTCATGCAGTCAAAAACGTCAGCAACAGAAATAATGCGCACAATTTCCGGGATTTCTTCTCCTTTAAGACCTTTCGGGTAGCCTGTGCCGTCAATCCGCTCATGGTGATAAAGAGCGGCAAGGCAAGCATCCGGAATCAATGTAAGTTCCTTTAGAAGATTATAGCCAGTTGTTGTGTGGCTCTGCATAATCTTGTATTCGTCATCAGTAAGTTTTTCTGGCTTTCTTATAATTTCGTCAGGAATACCAATTTTTCCGCAATCATGGAAAAGCCCGCAGTAATAGGCGTTAAGGCATTCATCTCTAGACTTGCCCATTTCCTTTGCAAGCATATATGAGTATTTTGCAACGCGCTCTGAATGTCCGCCTGTGTAAATATCCTTGGCATCGATAAATTTTGTAAATGCCTTTATTACCTGCTCAAGCATAACTCTGTCATGCTCACGGTCTCTTTCTTTTGCAAGCCTTATAGCATGAAGTCTGATTCCAGAAACTACGAGACAAAACCACATTATGTAGAAAAGCAAAAAAATATAGAAAAATGGACGATAAAATAATCCGTTTTCAAATTCGTAGTTTACTTTCCAAGATTTGAATTTCATAAGCTCATTTCCATCTTCAGTATAGAAAACAAAGCCCATGGAAATGCTGTTCACGTCCTGAAGTCTACCCGGAATATATTTTTCTATGCTGGGATAAAAAACAATCCTGCTGCCAGGATTAAGCGGAATAAGAATGTTGTTCAGATTTTTTATTGTCTTAACTGAAAAGTCAGACTCCTTTGCTTTTTTTAAGTCTATTAAAGGCTGAGACGGTTTTTTTTCCGCCCGGCTTTTATAAATTTCAACAAATCCGTTCCAAGCATTATTCAAATAGCAATGCTGCGTAATGTTTATTTCCACATTCCAACTTTTTATCGCATGCTTGTTAAGATTTTTAACAACTCCGGTGTAGATTCTGCCTGTAAGCTTTCCTTTTTCTGGATTATCAGAAGCAATATGAGGAACATAAATTGTCCAGACATCTCCCTTTAGCTGTCGTTTTCCTATTGAAAACTGAACATCTGGAGAAATATCATTTTCGGTAATATGTTCTTTTGTTGTGGCAAAAACAAAAAATCCAACTGTTGCAGCCAAAAACGAAACTGCGAGAAGAACTATATAAATCTTTTTTAAGAACTTTTTCATAGCAGCATCTTTTTCACGATAAACTGCCGCGCATTTAACACGACAGTTTTTTAAGTTCTTTTACTCCATACAGCCCGAAATCAAATACACAAGCGGAGAATTCCAGTAAATTGTAACTTCATTACAAGAATAGCTCTGCACACTGTCTATGTAACAGGCAGAATAAGGAGCGTCAGAAAGATTTGCACGCGCAAAAGGGTCTTCAAGCTTTGAGTCAGGTCCGCCTACAAGCATTCCCGGCATAGGCTTTTTTGCAACTTGCGAAGGCCGGTGATGCGGAAGAATCGGCGAAAGTGTTCCAAAACCAGTCACAAAACAATACGAAGTTGTATTTTTTCCAAGCAGATAGTCAATCTGGCATTTTGCGGCTTCCTTGTATTTTTTGTTTGGTAAAATTCTGTCCGCCAGCAAGAAAAGCATTCCGTTGTTTGCGGCTCCCATATTACTTCCCCAGACATATTCATACATTGAAAGTGAAACATCGTAAGAATCCGCGGCAACATTCTTGAGTTTTTCATTAGTCTTTGAAAGAAACGCCTTTTGTACTTTCTGATAAAATGAATCTTTTGGAGCATCACTTGAAAGATATTCAAAAAGTCCGTAAAGCCCAACCTGCTGCCAGCCAAGATCCTGTCCGATTTCAAACGGATCATAAACTTTTAAAAGCTCAAGATATTTTTCGTCCCCAAAAGTTTTATAAAGCTCTGCAAGCGCCCAAAATCTTTCATCAGCATCCTGCGAATCATTGTAAGCTCCGGTTGTAAACAAAATCGGATTTGTAAAACCTTTTCCGTCAAAAGGAGTTTTTTCAAGATAGCCCCATGCCTTTTTTGCGGCGTCGGAATATTTTGCGCTTTCCTCATATTCTTTGAAAATTCTTGAAGCCATTGCCATTGCAGCGGCAAAATCAGCAGTAGCGGCAGTTGAAACAGGACACAAAACGAGCCTGTCTTTTTCGTCCTGCGGCATAACTTCTCCAGGAAATTCTCTGCAAGAAACTTTATGGAACACAGCCCCGGTTTCTGGAATTTGCATTTTAAGCATCCAGTCAAGCTCGTATTTTATTTCATCAAGAATATTTTCAGAAGCAAACGCATTTTTGTTGTGCTCATAGGCAAGCATCAGGTCGCAGGCAGCCTTTGCGGCAGGAACAACATAGCGTCCGTAGTCGCCGGCATCGTGCCAGCCTCCAGTTACATCATAGGAAGTTTCAACATTTCCATAAACAACTGCGCGCGCTGTGTGGCATTCAGGATGTCCAAAATCCGCATCCTGAACTTTTGTTCCGCATCTTTGCAAGTAGAAAAATCTTACCGCGCTTTTTAAAATTCCGTCGTAAATATTATTTGCAATTTTAAACTCAAACGACTCGCCGTATTTTCCAGCCTTGATTTTATAAGTTCCTTCCGCGGAAAGTTTTGTAAAATCAGCAATCGCAGTCTGCTCTCCAGAAGCCTCGTTGAACCTTGCATTTTTCAGTTTGCCGGAAAAAACAACAGCTTCAGTTTTTGTATCTATAACATCAAAAGTTCCAGAAATTTTCACACTTTTCTTTGAACGGACAACGGCAGTTTTTTTTGCGGAAGGCAAATATCCAAGCTGATTCAAGTTGACATTTGAAGTCGTTGTTGAAGTAACAATTTCAGTAATTCCAGAAGCGTCAACAAGCTCAAGGTCAAAGTTGTCAAAGAAAATCGAATGCCCTTTCATGTCTTCCGGGCAGCCTTTTCCCATTCCAACGTTCAAAACAAGCCGCGGAGAAAAATCTGTAGGCTCGCGCATTGTAAATGTAGTTTCAATATGCTTGGTTTCTTTTCCCACGGAATCCCAGCCACCAACATAAGCGTGGTAATCTCTTCCGTTCACCTGAAGCCGCCATTCAAAAGTTCTTTCTATAGAAGAATGAACGTCAAAAGAATATTTGTAAACGCCGCCCTTGTACAAAGAAAATCCGTCGAAATACGGCTGAATTGCATATTCGTAAGGTCCTGGATTTTTTATGCGGATCTCCATTTCTCCATTTTCAGTTACAAGCTGATCCGCACTTCCATTTGAAAGGAACATATCCCAAAATTTTTTTCCTTTGCTGAAATCTCCATTTTTTATAAGATTTGAAGTTTTTTCAGGCTCTTCTATCTCTTCATTTTTTGCAGATTTTCCAAAAGCAAATGAAACAAACAAAGCCGATGCCGCCAAAAGAGAAAAAATCAGTTTTTTCATAAAAGCTCCTATGATATAAGCTGATTTGAAACTCAAAATAGATTATAAACCGCTTTTTGCAAATTAGAAAGGTCTGAAATATAAATTTAACAAAATTTATATAAATGCTTGATAAAACCTTGACATTATGTGTAAAAAAAATCCCCGTGCAAAACAAAATTTAAGTTCTGCATGGGGAATATTCAGTTAAGCTTTAAAAACTAAGCTCTTCCGTAGAGATGTGTAAAGTGCGCAAGGAAATTCCTGGAATCTTCTGAAAACTGCTCTTTTGTTGCGCGCCATTTCCAGTTGTTTCCAACTGTTGACGGAATATTCATGCGGGCTTCTTTACCAAGTCCAATCAAATCCTGCATAGTAAGAATGCAAGTATTTGCAACACTCGAAATTGCGGCAATCATCATTTCCTTTACAACATCGCGGTTTTCTTTTACACGAAGATATTCCTTTGCATTTTCCACGTCTTTTTTCGCGGCAGTTTCTGTCCAGCCAAGAATTGTGTCGTTGTCGTGAGTTCCTGTGTAAACAACGCAATTCTGTGTGTAGCGGTAAGGAATGTAGTCGCTTGTCTCGCGGGAATCAAATGCAAACTGAAGCACTTTCATTCCAGGGAATCCTGAATCCTTTAAAAGCTGCTTTACGCTGTCTGTAAGGAATCCAAGGTCTTCTGCAATAACAGGCATTTCGCCAAACTGCTTTTTAAGCGAATTAAACAAATCCATTCCCGGTCCCTGCCGCCAAACACCAACTTTCGCATTTGTAGAGCCATAAGGAATGCAATAGAAAGAATCAAATCCGCGGAAATGGTCAATTCTGATAACATCGTAAATCGCCATGCTTTTTTCAAGGCGTTTTTTCCACCAGGCATAATCCGTCTGCTTCATATATTCCCAGTTGTATACAGGATTTCCCCAGAGCTGACCGTCCGCAGAAAATCCATCTGGAGGACAGCCGGCAACTTCAATTGGCTTGTAATTTTCGTCAAGCATAAACTGGCTTGGATTTGACCAAACATCGGAACTGTCCGCCGCAACATAAATCGGAATGTCGCCTATAATCTGAATTCCTTTTTCATTCGCATATTTTTTAAGGGCATACCACTGCTTAAAGAAAAAATACTGGAGCATTTTGTAGTACTGCATACGCTCCGCGGATTTCTTTTTCCAAGCATCAAGGGCATCTGGCTTTCTGCAGCGGATGTCTTCTTCCCAAAAGTCAAATGCAATTCCTCCGTGAGCATCTTTTATAGCCATAAAAAGAGAATAGTCTTCAAGCCAAAACGCATTTTCAGCGCAGAAAGAATCAAAATCAGATGGAATATTTTTATTGAAATTCTTCTGGATTATTGAAAAAACTTTATGCCGCTCAATGTACAATGTTCCGTAATCTACATAGCGCTCATTGCCGCCCCAGTTCACATTTTCGTAGTCGGATTTCTGCAAAAATCCCTGTTCCATCAAAAAATCAAAATCAATAAAGTAAGGATTTCCAGCAAAAGTAGAAAAACTTTGGTAAGGTGAATCTCCATAGCTTGTAGGACAAACCGGAAGAATCTGCCAGTACTTTTGGTCTGCGCTTTTCAGATAATCAACAAACTCATAGGCGTTTTTACCCATTGTTCCAATTCCTGTTTTTCCAGGCAAAGACGAAATGTGCATCAGCACACCGCAAGCACGTTTGTTCAACATATATTTCCTCGTAATTTATTGAAGTTATTTATTTACAATTGATTTCACAGTTTCGCCTTCGACAAATTCAAAAGGAATAATCTTATGAACTGCCGGAGTTTTCTTTTCAACGCAGTCTATAAAAGTTTTTAGACCTTGTATAGCCAGATCTTCGTTAGACTGCTTTATAGTTGTAATTCTAGGACAATAAAAATCCGCAATGGAAAGTCCGTCAAATCCGATTATAGAAATATCTTCTGGAATTGAATAGCCAAGCTGCTTAAATTTTCGGCATGCGCCAATCGCCATAACATCGGACATACAGAAAATCGCGGTCAAGTCAGGGAACTTTTTTATAAGCTCTTCCGCCGCAGAAGCTCCGCCTTCAAAACTGTAGCGAGTTGTAACATAAGATTTTTCAAAGTCAAAGTCAAGTCCGGCAAGCTCAAGTCCTTCAATAAATCCATCGTAGCGGTTTTTAGAAGTTTCAGAGCTTTCAAAGTCGCCGCCAATTACTCCGATTTTTGTGTGTCCGTGCTTTACAAAATAGCGGGCAACATAAAGCGAAGCCTGAAACTCATCTGTGCTTACACTTGAAAGATTTTCAAAGCCTTCTTTTTTTGGCTTGGTAGTAATAAGAATGCAAGGCACTTTTATTTTTTTAAAGTCCTCGCTGAACCGTTCAGGGTTTCCGCCTAAAAAGACAAAACCAAGCGGTTTTTTTTCATAGTAAATATTCAAGGCGCACTGGGCTTCGTTGCTATATTCGCCGATAATCTCGTTGTCATATTCGTCAAGAATTACAACACTTGCATTATATGGAAGTCTTTCAATACGCTTTTGCATAAGCTCAAGAATATTGTAAAAAAGCATATTGTTTGTTCCCTTTACAATAATCACAATTGTCTTGCTTCCACGGGATTTAAGTTCCTTTGCGTTTTTATTAAGGACAAAATCATGCTTGGCTACAACTTCCAGAACTTTCTTGCGCATTTCATCGCTTACGTAAGCCTGATTATTTAAAACACGCGAAACAGTTCCAACGGCGCAGCCACACTCTCTAGCAATATCCTTGATTGTCATACAAAACCATCCTGCATTTTTTAAATAAAACCTTTTTATTAAAACAAACAATACGGCAAAAGAGCGGAAAATCCGCCCTCAAAGCCTGAATGTACCTAGCCTTTTACCGCCCCGGAAATTACGCCTTTTATAATGTATTTTTGCGAAGCAATGTAGAAAATTACAATCGGAATAATCGCAAGAACAAGCATCGCCATGAATCCGCCGTAATCAGTTGCGCCGTAAGCTCCCTGCATTGCAATCTGAATCGCAACAGGAACAGTTTTGTGGTCTGTTCCTAAAATAAGATAAGGAAGCAAATAGTCATTCCAAACCCACATAGAGTTCAAGATTGAAACCGTAATAATAGTAGGCTTTAGAATCGGGAAAACAACAAGGAAGAAAGTCTGAAGCGGATTGCAGCCGTCAATTTCAGCAGCTTCCTCAATTTCAAGCGGAACAGCCTTTACAAATCCTGTAAACATAAATACAGAAAGTCCGGCTCCGAATCCAAGGTAAACAAAGACAATTCCAAAAACGTTGTCAAAACTGATTCTGTTTACAATGAAAGTCATTGTGTACATAACCATCTGGAACGGAACAATCATACTGAATGCAAACAGAAAATAAATTGCCTTTGTGAATTTATTTTTTACACGGACAATGAACCAGGAAGCCATCGATGTGCATACTATAATAACAAGAACCGAAGCAATTGAAACCCACACAGAACGGATAAACGAAATAAAGAATCCCGAAGACGAAAGTCCGTTCAGGTAGTTTTCAAAACCAACGAAAGTCTCTGAGTTCGGCATTGCAAACGGCGAACTTGAAATATAAAAGCGCGACTTAAAAGAATTGAGCAAAACAAGCAAAATAGGAATTAAAAATATAGCCGCAAGCAAGCAAAGAAAAGCAAAAGCTATTGTGTTGCTGCAGGTCTTCTGCTTTGAAAGTGTCATTGTTCAACCTCCTTCTGGTTTGTAAGCTTAAGCTGAATAAATGCAATAGCCGCAACGATGATAAAGAAAACAACAGCCTTGGCCTGTCCTACTCCGTGCCAGTGCATATTGCGTCCGTAGAAAGCGTTATATATATTCAAAGCAAGCATCTCGGTTGTTTTTTCTGGAGCGCCAGCTGTCAACGCCAAGTTCTGGTCAAACATCTTAAATGTGTTTGTAAGCGTAAGGAAAGTACAAATTGTAATTGAAGGCATTACCATTGGAATTTCAATCTTGAAAAGGACAGTCATTGGAGAAGCACCGTCAATCTGAGCCGCCTCAATCAAGTCATTTGGAATATTCTGAAGTCCGGCAATATAAATTACCATCATGTATCCAATGAGCTGCCAGTTTGTAAGGATTACAAGTCCCCAAAAACCAAACTGAGTCTTAAAAGTTATGTCCATTCCAAAGTGCGAAAGAACACCGTTTATAAGAAGGTTCCAAATATATCCCAAAACAATTCCGCCAATTAAGTTCGGCATAAAGAAAATCGAGCGGAAAATCGCGACACCTTTAAGTTCCCTTGTAAGAAGAACCGCAAGGCTGAATGCAAAAACATTTACAGTTGCAATTGAAACAACAGTGAATAATGAAGTAAATCCCAAGGCGTGAATAAATTCATTGTCTGCAGTAAAAGCCTTAATATAGTTCGCAAAGCCAACCCAAGTAGCATCTGTAACAGTAGGAAAGTCCGTGAAAGAAAGTCCGATTCCCATTAAAAAAGGAACCACAAAAAACATTGCAAATGCCAGCAAAGTAGGCAAAAGAAATATAAGGAAATACCCCGCCAATGGTTTTTTCATTTTTCACCTCTGAAGAATTGAAAGGCATTCCTGCGGCAAAACCAATTGCATGATAAGTTCCACCGCAGGAACAGATATATTTTTAACTAATGAAGGACTGTGAAAGACACGCGGAATCTTTTTTTTCAGACTCCGCAAAAATTCTACATATTAGATTCTTTTTCCCATGTAGAAACAACATCAGCTGCAACATCGTCCCAGCTCTTTGAGCCCTGTGCATATCTAAGCAAAGAAGCTCCGAAGTTATCCTTGAATGTCTGTGAAGGGAACAATGTGAAGTTCCATGCAACAGAAGTAATTCCAGGCTTGCTCATCCATTTGCTGATTTCAACTGCAAGAGGATCTGTTGGGCGTTCGCTGTCAGAGAATGTATCAAACGGAGCAATGAATCCGAGCTTGTTTGTTACATAGTTCTTTCCAAAATCGCTTGAATAGAGCCAGTAAATGAAGTCCGCTGTAGCTTTCTGCTCTTCTGCTGAAGCTTTTGCGTTGATACAATAGAAGTTTTCTGTTCCAATGCACAAGCCCTGTGACTCTTCACCTTCAACACCTGTGTAGATTGGAAGATATTTTACATTTTCTGGAAGAACCTTGTTTCCTGAAACACCGGCAACCTGTCCCCAAGCCCAGTTTCCGTTCTGAACCATTACACATTTTTCAAGAGCAAATTCAGACATAGAATCTGTAACTGTTTTTGTTCCAACAGCCTTGCGGTCAACAGTTGAATCGTTCAAGTAAAGGTCAAGAATGTTCTGGAATTCTTTTCCGTACTGGAACTTGATTTTCTTTGTTGCGTCAGAAGCAAGGTCAATGTTGTTGTTTTTGAATTCATAGTAAACTGGAAGGTTTGCAAGGTGAGTCTGCCATCTCCAGTCTTCGCCGGCCTTCAATGATGTAGAAGCGAAAACACCATCGATTCCAAGAACTTTTGCGTTCTTCTGCATATCATCAGCAACAGCCTTGAGCTTTGCAAAGTTGTTTACTTCTTCCATGCTTGAATATGGAACTGCCTTGCTTGAAAGAGCAAAATATTTATCTGTGAGAGCCTTGTTGTAAATGATTCCATAGCCTTCTACAACATAAGGAACACCGTAAACGCCTTTTCCAGAAGTTACAGCCAAAGACTTGTCTGAAAGATGCTTGTAGATTTCTGTGTTTGAAAGATCTGCGCAATATGATTTCCAGTTTGCGTATCCACGCGGTCCGTTAATCTGGAAAAGAGTTGGAGCTTCTTTTGTTGACATTTTTGACATAAGTGTTGATTCATAGGCATTGTTGGCCGCTGTCTCAACAATAACTTTTACGCCAGTTTCTTTCTCATACTCATCTGCAAGTTCCTGATAAACACCTGCAACTTCCGGTTTAAAATTCAAGTAGCGAACTGTAAGCTGTTTTTTTCCGCCGCATGAAGCAAGCATAAAAGCAGAAGATGCCGCCATAGCAACAG
>ERZ1034865.594-NODE-594-length-20994-cov-6.819332_pt1 | contig 20994 bp, 16 predicted proteins | sample MGYA00520632_ERZ1034865 | MGnify/ENA primary metagenome ERZ1034865 (study PRJEB33766, sample SAMN09781738) | gut metagenome | biome: gut microbiome | host: Homo sapiens | place: Madagascar | study: EMG produced TPA metagenomics assembly of the PRJNA485056 data set...
TTTTGCAAATGGGCTGCTGGCGTTTCTGGCGCTGGCGGCTGTGCTTGATTTTCTGCCCGTGCTGCGGCACAGGCGCTCCCCTGCTGTCTGGTGGGGCGAGGAACGGCTGCTGTTCACCACGCGCTATGCGTCGGTGCGCCAAAAATACGGTGCATGGGCGTTTTTGCTGGGCGTGATGGTGTATGAGTTCATCGTTGTGTTCAACAACAGCATGGCGCGGGAGAACTGGCCCTGGCTGCAGACGCGGGTCTCCCCCGTGCTGGACTGGGTCATGTATCTCTGCTTCGGCTTTAAGATCCTGCTGGGCACAAAATACAATGGCCGCAGCATGGTCTGCGCCGGGCTGCTGTACTTTGTGGCGCGGTGGGTCTACTTCAACGGGCAGAACATCTGGTGGATGGGGCTTTGCGTGGCCCTGCTGGCCGCCAAAGACGTGCCGCTGCGCCGTGTGATGAAGGCATTTCTGGCCTGCGGCGTGCCGACGCTGGCGCTGGTGGAGCTGCTGCACTTTGCGGGCATCATCGCGCCCGACGCGGCCAGTGAGCGCAACGGCAGCTACCGCCTGATGTTCGGCTACGGCCACCCCAACACCTTCGGCGGGGTGATGTTCGGCCTGCTGCTGGCGTGGGTGCTGCTGCGCCGCGCCAGGCTGACTTGGCCGGAACTGGCTGGCGTGGCCGCCGTGGGCGTGTTCCTGATGGTCGGCCCCAAGTCCCGGTCCGCGGCGCTCTGCACGTTTTTGCTCGTTTTGCTGCTGGCACTGGCAAAGCTGCGCACCCGCAGGGGGCTGCACCCGGGCAGCAGACCGCTGGCAGCGCTTTGCGCGGCCACGGTGCCGGTGCTGGCCGCAGTCAGCTATATTTTACCGCTGTTCGTCGTAAAAATCGGACCGTGGGCCAACGACATCGGCCCCGGCTGGCTGAAGAAGCTCGACGACCTGCTGACCTGCCGCATCTCGCTGGCATGGGCGGCATACCGGGTGTTTGACATAAAAATTGCGGGCCAGATGCTCCCGGACTGGCCCGCGCTGGACAATATTTTTGTGTATCTGCTCTACCTGACCGGCCCCGTGATGGTCGTGCTGGTCTGCGCACTGATGATGACGGCGCTGTACGGCTATGCCAGACGCGGGCAGTGGCAGGCCGTGGCCTGCCTTCTGGTCATGCTGGCCTATGGCTACATGGAGAGCCAGGTCACCCACCTGACCAGCGACCCTGCTCTGCTGCTGCTCTGCGGCGCGGTGTTTGCGCTGCCGCGGGAACGGTGGTTGGATGAATAAAAGGCAGCCGACGTAAAGCTCCGCGGGCGGATATGGAATCCGCCCCTACGGCGTGTGCGCGGGCGAGCAATGCCCGCCCGCGCAGCGTCCACGGCGTTTACTCCTCCGGGTAGGCGTCGGCGGAAATTTCCACAGTTTCCTCCTCCGAGGCGGCTTCGGCGCCGGCCTTGGCGGCAGTGATAAGCCCTGTCACCTCGCCGGACGGCTTTTGCAGTAAATATGCCCCCACGGCCTTAGCCTTGTAGACCAGCAGCACACAGTAGGTATCATGGTCGCCCGTAGAGAGCTGCGGGCAGAGCACAGTCCACTTTTCCACGGTCTTGCCCTTGTAATCGGCCAGGTCAAGGCCGCTTTCCTGCACGATCTGGTTGAAGGCGGCAAAGCTGTCGTCCCACTTTTTGGGGATCTTCACTTTGTCCACCGCCGCACTGGCCAGGTCGGTGTCAAAGCCGTAGCCGGTAAAATAAGTCCCGATGTCCTGCGTGGTCTCGATGCCCGGCACCGCCGCGGCGGACGCCGTGACTGCCCCACCGGAAAAATGCACCGCCGCGGCCACCGTGCCGCACAGGCAGACGGCGCACAGAGCCAGCGCGCCCGCCTGCCGCAGACCGGGTTTTGTAACGGTAAATAAAAACATAAGCGCAGCCCCCTCACACATTGTCAATGCAATGTATGCGGGGGCTGCGCGTTTTATGTGTTCAGTGCGCGGCGGGTGATGGGCGCATATTGAATGCGCCACTACGACGAAACGCGGCACCTTGTCCGTAGGGGCGGATTCCATATCCGCCCGCAACGGCAACGGCCATACGCATTACTTATACTGCTGTTTCGGCGCGTACCACTGGAAAATGACCGCGTCGTTCTCGGCCTCGAGCTTCCGGGTGTCATGCTCGGGCAGGGCGGTCCACATGACCATCATGGCACCCAGGCGCGCGCAGAGACGCACGGCCCAGTTGCGCTTTTCGGGGCACCAGGCGATAAAATCAGGCCGCCCCAAAAAGTTGCCCAGGCAGTGGGAGAACACGAACGCGGGCACGGGATGCGCACCGGTCTTGCGGTAGCTCCGGTAGCTGTCGGCCAGCTGACCGCGCAGCAGACCGGGGGCCTGCCGCCGCACGATGCCCACGACGCGGGGGTCGAAGCTCTCGATGCAGTAAGGGCCGGGGTAGGTTTTCAGCTCGGCAATCGTTGCGCGGCAAAGCTCCTCCAGATAGGTATGGTTGTACTCGCTGCGGCTCTTGATCTCGACGATCAGCGGCGTGTCGGGGTTGGCCTCGGCGACGGTGCGCAGCATATCGGCAAACAGAGGCGGGTGCTCGTCGCTGCCGGCCAGCGGCTGGGCCGAGAACTCTGCCCAAGGCATATCATGGACAAAGCCCTTGGCCGGGGTCATACGATCCAGCGTATCATCGTGGAAAACCACAAGCCGTCGGTCCGCGGTAAACTGTACATCCAGCTCAATGCCGTAGCCGTTTTTGGCTGCCGCGGCAAAGGCGGGCAGGCTGTTTTCCGGTGGGCGCTGATCCTTGCCGAAGAACCCGCGGTGTGCGCAGTTGCGGCCCAGAAACGGCGCACGCAGGGCGTCCCGCCGCTTGCCCGGCCAGACGGCGAACAGCGTCAGAACCACCAGAAGTAAGACAATGCAAAGCAGAATTTTCATAATCGCTCACGCTCCTGCCGTCATTGTACCGCGTACAGCGGCAAATTGCAACAGGTTTTGCAAAAAGGGTGCACTTCTGTAAAGGTATATGGCAGGACCCGGATATAAGGGCAACACCGCATAATTCCCGCCTTACGGCTTAAGCACCGCTCCGGCGGCTGCGGCACTTAGAATTATGCGGTATTGCCATAAGCAAACATTTTTATAAAAATTTTATTTTTTTTCACAATTCTTCCACTCTTGCATTGTATTGTGGTAATATAGACGTATAAGGAGGGTATTCCTATGGCTAAAATTCTGATCGTGGATGATGAGCCGCGCATCCGGGACCTCATCCGCGAGCATCTGCAATACGCGGGCTTTACCTGTGAGGAGGCCGGCGACGGCACCGCCGCGCTGAGCGTGCTGAGCCAGGGCGGCATTGATCTGGTAATTCTGGACATTATGATGCCGTTTATGGACGGCATGACCTGCCTGCGGGAGATGCGCACCCGCAAGATCATGACCCCCGTGATCATGCTGACCGCCCGCAGTGAGGAATACGACAAGCTGACCGGGCTGGAGAGCGGTGCCGATGACTATGTCGTCAAGCCGTTCTCCCCGCGGGAGCTGGTCGCCCGTGTCAAGGCCGTGCTGGCCCGCACGATGCCCAAGCCCGCCGAGGCCACCGGGAGCTATACCTTCGGCGATTTGTCCATCGACACGGCCAGCCACAGCGTAAAGGTGGCCGGGCAGGAGGCATCGTTGACCCCGAAGGAGTTTGATCTGCTGGTTTTTCTGGTCAGCAACAAGGGCATTGCGCTGAGCCGCGAAAAGATCCTGCAAAAGGTCTGGAACTATGACTATTACGGCGAGGACCGCACCGTCGATACCCACGTCAAGATGCTGCGCGGCCATCTGGGTGCCTGCCGTAAGATGATCGTGACCGTGTGGGGCATCGGGTACAAGTTTGACCCGGACGCTGTATGAAAAAGGACGAAATAAAGCAAAAGCGCCCCTTTGCGCCCGGCATCCAATGGCAGCTGATGCTCTTTATCGGCGGCATCACGCTCTTTACGCTGCTGCTGGTGTGGGGGATCATCACCTACGCGCTGGAGCCGCAGTACAACCGCAACATTCGCGCCAAACTGGACAGCAAGGCTGCCGCCATCACGGCGCTGATCGACCAGTCGGACGCGGAAATTTCAAGCCGCACCTATCAGGGGCTCTATCTGAACGATGAATTCTGGAGCGGCGTGAGCCAGACGTTCCGGGACAAAAAAATCAACGTTGACGGCAACTGCGTGGATTTCTCCGATTCAACGCTGCGCTGCCTGAAAGCCTACGAGAGCATGTACCCATGCCTGCTGCATGAGAGCACCGGCGCGTTCGGCGGGGAGTTTGGCTACAATCTGGACACCCGCATTGCCATTCAGCTGCGGCAAAAGCTGTTTCAGGACGGCTCGCTGTACCAGATCGTAAAGATCGGCTCCTCAATGCAGATGTGCGTCGGGCGGCTCTCCGCCGACGGGCAGTACGGGGTTATTGTCTCGGCAAGTCTGGCGCAGATCACGACGGCTGCCGAGGTGCTGCGCGCGATCCTTGGGCCTGTCGCGTTGATTCTGCTGGTGCTGGACCTGCTGCTGGCGATACTTTTCAGCCGCTGGTTCACGAACCCGATCCGCAAGCTGTCCAACGGCGCGCAGGAGATTGCCTCCGGCAACTACGATGTGCAGATCAAGGTTGAACGCCACGATGAGATCGGACGTCTGGCCGAGGATTTCAACCACATGGCCGCCGAGGTCAAGCGCAGCGCCCAGCTCGAAAAGGACATTCTGGCGAACGTCAGCCACGACCTGCGCACCCCGCTGACCCTGATAAAGGGCTACGCCGAGACCGTGCGCGACCTGACCGGCAGCGACGACGCCAAGCGTACCGAGCAGTGCAACATCATTGTCGATGAGACGAACCGGCTTTCCACGCTCGTCAACAGCGTGATGGAGCTGAGTAAAGTGCAGAGCGGTGCGGAAAGGCCGAATCTTGTTGACTTTGACATGAGCGACCTCTGCTTTGAGGTCGCGGGCCGCTACGACGCGCTGTGCGACAAAAATCACTGGCAGCTTGATTTGCAGGCCAACGAGCCCTGCCCGGTCAGCGCCGACCCGGCCATGATGGAGCGGGTCATGCACAACCTGCTGGGCAATGCGTTCCACCACATCGGTGCGGACGGTGTCGTTGTGCTGCGGGCCATCCCGCAGGAGAAGGGCTGCCGCATTGAAATCGAGGATCACGGCCCCGGCATCCCGCCGGAGGATCTGCCTTACATTTTTGACCGCTACTATCGTGCGCGGCAGGACAGCGGGCGTACCGGCACCGGCCTGGGCCTGTCCATCACGAAGGCAATTTTACAGCAGCACGGCTTCGCCTTCGGCGTTGACAGCGCCGTTGGCCGCGGCTCGACCTTCTGGTTTGAGATGAAGGATACGCGGAAATAGCAGCCCTGCTGCCGCGTAGGGGCCGGGCATGCCCGGCCCGCAGCCTTCCCGCAAGTGCCCGTTTACCGTACACGTCAGGGCCGGACATGTCCGGCCCCTACAAACCTACCCAAAGGGAGTACGCTATGGAAAACCTGAACACACAAATGGACGACCAGCTGAAAAACCGCGTTGCGGAGCTGAACCGCGCCAACGACGAAAACCGCGACGGCAGGCTGGATGCCGCCGACCTGAAGGCGCAGCTCAACCGCATTGAGGCCCAGCTGGAATTACAGGATCAGCAGAACCGCGGCATCATTGCCAACCAGCGCAAGCGCATGGTGCTGAGCGTCGTGCTCTGCGTGATCATTCTGGCGGCACTGGCGTTCTTCAGCTGGCGGATGAACGAGGCCTACGTCAACGTTATGGACGCCTGCAACCGCGTGAACGATCTGGCCGACACCGTCCAGACCAGTCTGGACACACTGGATCAGGCCCAGCTGGACAGCATGATGCAGGATCTGCCGGAAATCACCGCACAGCTGAAAAAGGTCGATGTTGACGCCCTGAACAAGGTCCTGACCGAGCTTCCCGCCCTGATGGACACCGTCAACAGCCTGCAGACCCAGGTACAGAACATCTCGAACTGGTTCAGCAGCTTAGGGTCGGTGTTTGGACGGTAAATTAAAATAAGAAAGCCTTCCCCCTTGGGGGAAGGTGCCCGAGGCTCTGACCGAGGGCGGATGAGGGGCAGCCTTCCGGTTGCGGCCCGGTTACGGGTTGCAGCGGAAGGCTGCCCCTCATCCGTCCGCTGCGCGGACAGCATCCCCCGCGGGGGAAGCCTTTTGGGTTGCGGCCTTATGGTAATACGCCCACCGCGGCGAGCCATCCTCAGTGTAGATCCTCCCGCACTTTACAAACCCGCTCTTTTCCAGCGCGCGCTGCATATAGACGTTATCGGCGTGGGTGTCGGCACGCACAGGCAGGCCCTGCGTACAGTCAGCTTCATAACCATCCTCTCCCTTTGGTAAAAAAGTATACCACAACCGCCGCGGGCGGGCAATACACACTTGCATCTCCACTGATGTTGTGCTACACTATAGCTGCAAAAAGTTAGACAAGTCAAACTTTCAAAACGAAAGAGGATTGTAGATATGACACTGGCGGATTTGAAAATCGGGCAGGATGCTGTACTGCGTACCATCGGCGGCCAGGGCGAGCTGCGCCACCACCTGCTGGACATGGGCCTGACCCCCGGCACCGAGGTCACCCTGCGCAAGGTTGCGCCGATGGGCGACCCCATCGCGGTCGAGCTGCGCGGCTATGAGCTGACGCTGCGGCTGGACGACGCGGCGAAAATCGAAGTGGAGAACGTCCACGAGACGGACCGCGCCGCCCGCAGTGAGGAGCGCCACACCGCGGTGCCCCACCCCGGCGTGGGCGAGCTGCGCAAGGCCCCCAGCTACCATGACCGCAAGAGCGGGGCCGAAATTCCCAAAGGCCAGCCGCTCCGGTTCGCGCTGGCCGGCAACCAGAACTGCGGCAAGACGACGCTTTTTAACCAGCTGACCGGTTCCAACCAGCACGTCGGCAACTTCCCGGGTGTGACGGTGGACCGCAAGGACGGCGTCATCCGCGGCCATGCCGAGGCTACCGTCACCGACCTGCCGGGCATCTACAGCCTGTCCCCCTATTCCAGTGAGGAGATCGTCACCCGCGATTTTCTGCTCAACACGCACCCGGACGGCATCATCAACATTGTGGATGCGTCCAACATCGAGCGCAATCTGTACTTAACGATGCAGCTCATGGAGCTGAACATTCCGCTGGTTCTGGCGCTGAACATGATGGATGAGGTCCGCGCCAACGGCGGCACCATCATGGTCAACGAGCTGGAGGAGCTGCTCGGCGTGCCGGTTGTGCCAATTTCCGCCGCCAAGAATGAGGGCATCGACGAGCTGGTCGAGCACGCCCTGCACGTGGCCCGCCACCGCGAGACACCGGGCCGCATTGACTTCTGCGACGCCGGGGACGGCGCGGGCGGTGCGGTGCACCGCTGTGTACACGCCGTAAGCCATCTGATCGAGGATCACGCTGCCCGCACCGGGCTGCCGCTGCGTTTTTCCGCAACAAAGCTGGTCGAGGGCGATACGCTGATCGAATCCGCGCTGGACCTCGATGCGAACGAGACCGAGCTGCTCGGTCACACGATTGCCGAGCTGGAAAGTGAGACGGGCCTGGACCGCGAGGCAGCGCTGGCGGATATGCGGTTCAACTTTATTGAACGTCTCTGCGACAAAACCGTTGTGCGGCCCGGCGAAAGCCGCGAGCACAAGCGCAGTGTGGCCATTGACCGCATCCTGACCGGCAAATACACCGCCCTGCCCTGCTTTATCGGCATTATGGCGCTGGTATTCTGGCTGACGTTCGGTGTCATCGGCGCGGGCCTGTCCGACCTGCTGACACTGGGCATTGACGCGCTCACCAACCTGACCGACCACGCACTGACGGTCTACGGCATCAACCCCGTTGTGCACAGCCTTGTTATTGACGGCATCTTTGCGGGCGTGGGCAGCGTGCTGAGCTTCCTGCCGACCATCGTCACGCTGTTCTTCTTCCTGTCGATTCTGGAGGACACCGGCTATATGGCGCGTGTGGCCTTCGTTATGGATCAGCTGCTGCGCCGCATCGGACTTTCGGGCCGCAGCTTTGTGCCCATGCTCATCGGCTTCGGCTGCTCGGTGCCCGCCATCATGGCCACCCGCACGTTGTCCAGTGACCGTGACCGCAAAATGACGATCCTGCTCACCCCGTTCATGAGCTGCTCGGCCAAGCTGCCGATCTACGCCCTGTTCACGACGGCGTTCTTCCCCCGGCAGTGGCGTGCCGTCGTGATGATCGGGTTGTACATCACGGGCATCCTGTGCGGCATCCTGTACGCGATCCTGCTGAAATTCACCAGGTACAAGGGCGAGCCTGTCCCCTTCGTCATGGAGCTGCCCAACTACCGTTTTCCCTCGGCGCGCAGTGTCTGCCAGCTGATTTGGGAGAAGGCCCGCGACTTTTTGCAGAAGGCCTTCACCATTATCTTTGTGGCTACGGTGCTGATCTGGTTCCTGCAGACCTTTGACATGCGTCTGAACGTGGCCGCTTCGGCGGACAAGAGCCTGCTGGCGGCCATCGGCAGTTTTATTGCTCCCCTGTTCAGGCCGCTGGGTTTTGGCGACTGGCGCGTTTCCACCGCGCTGATCACCGGCTTTACAGCCAAGGAGAGCGTTGTCTCTACGCTGACGGTCCTTCTGGGCGGGGACACCGCCGCACTGACCACGCTGTTTACCCCGTTCACGGCCATCGTGTTTCTGGTGTTTACCCTGCTGTACACGCCCTGCGTGGCCGCGATTGCTGCCGTCAAGCGTGAGCTGGGCGGTGCCCGCGCCGCAGCAGGCGTCGTTTTGATGCAATGCGGTATTGCATGGATCGTGGCATTTGTGGTACACTGTGTAGGAACGGTGTTCGGCCTGGTGTGAACCGCGCCGGAAAGCACCCCTACAGATACGTATGAGGTAGTATACGATATGGCAAGTGTTATCGTTGTTATGATTATTTTTGTGCTGCTGGCGCTGGCGATCCTGTTCATCTGCCAGAACGGCGGCTGGCAGGGCGGCTGCGGCGGCAATTGTGCCAGCTGCCACAGCAAATGCGCCGAAGCTGGAAAAAAGCCGAAGAAATAACTCTTGCCTCCCTCTGCGAGGGAGGTGGCCAGGAATTTTGCTCCCCTTTTGCAAGGGGAGCTTTTTTCTTGCCCTGCTGTTGCACAAATGCACAAAAACGGGTATACTTATAAATAAGTATAATTTCAGGGAGGCATTGCCCATGAAAGCTGATAAATACCGCTTCGACGGCGCCCGCACCTGTGACCTGCGGGCGCTCTGCTGCGACGACAAAGAGGATGCAACGGACAAAGACGAAATTCTGGCCAAAACTGCCGAGAAGCTGCAAAAGATGGCCGCATTGGAGGCTGAACGCTGATGCCGCCCATCCGTGTTTTACAGGTCATGCCCGCCATGGACGCCGGCGGCATGGAGACCTTTGTCATGAACGTTTACCGCACGATCGACCGGGAGAAGGTCCAGTTCGATTTTCTCTATCATTACGATAAGCCGTGCTTTTTTGACGATGAAATCCGTGCGCTGGGCGGGCGCATCTTCAAGCTGACCGTCCGGCAGGACAACAACCTGCCCCGCTACCTGCGTGAATTGCGGGCGCTGTTTGCCGCCCACCCCGAGTGGCGCATCATCCACGGCCATTACAGCGGGTTTGGCATGTTCTACAACCCCGCGGCGCGGCGCGCGGGTATCCCCGTGCGGTGCGGCCACAGCCACAATACCGCGTATGAACGTAATTTTGTGGGGCGGCTCGATCATTTTATGAGCAGCTTTTTCAACATCGGCCTGACGGACCGCTTTGCGTGCAGTGAGAAGGCCGGGCAGATGCTTTTTGGCAAGCATCCGTTCACCGTCGTGCCCAACGGCATCGACACGGCGCGGTTTGCCGCCCGCGACCCGCAGCGCCGTGCGCTTTTGCGCGGTGAGCTGGGTGTGACCGATCAGGAAATCCTGTTCGGCCATGTGGGGCGGTTCTCCGACCAGAAGAACCACCCGGGACTGCTCAAAATTTTTGCCGCCGTGCGCACCCGCCTGCCCAAGGCACGGCTGGTGCTGCTGGGCGGCGGCGACCCCGCCTACGTGGAGAAAATGCAGGCGCTGGCCGCCGAGCTTGGCCTTGGCGACAGTGTGATCTTTGCGGGCGTGCGCAGCAACATCCAGAGCTTTTACGACGCGATGGACGCCTTTTTGCTGCCCAGCCTTTTCGAGGGTCTGCCCGTCGTGCTGGTGGAGGCGCAGACCGCGGGTCTGCCCTGCTTTGTGGCCGACACGGTGGACCGCGGCGCGGCGTTCACCGACAGGGTAAAATTCCTGCCGCTGAACGACACCGCCGCGTGGGCAAACACAATTACGGCGGCCTCCTTCCGCCGCGACCCGCAGGCGCGGGAGAAGGCCATTAAGGCCGGATATGACATCCACACGAGCGCCGAGGTCCTGCAAGCCTTTTACCTGCGCCGTTATGCCGAGGTGACGCCATGAAGCCCTGTGAGATCGCAGTCATCGTACCTGTACATAATGCGGCGGCGTTCCTGACCGCCTGCACCGACGCGATTGCTGCCCAGAAATTTGACGGCTTCCGGTGCATTCTGGTGGAAGACGGCTCCACCGACGACTCCCCCGCGCTCTGCGATGCCATCGCGGCGGGCGACCAGCGCTTTGTGGCGCTGCACCAGAGCAACAGCGGTGTCTGCGCGGCCCGCGCGGCGGGTGTGCGCGAGGGGCGGGCGCTGGGGGCCGAATGGTTTGCGTTCTGCGACGCGGACGATCTGTACCACCCGGAGTTTCTGGACACGCTGTATGCGGCGGTGACGAACAGCGGGCTGCCGCTGGCCTGCTGCCGGTACGATACCTTTACCGACACTGTGCCCGCCGACGCGCCCGCGCCCTGCAACAGCAAGATCCTGCGAAGCCCCGCCCATCTGGACGCGCTGCTGCATGACCACGCCGTGGATTACGGCCTGTGGAACAAGCTGTTCTCCGCCGACCTGCTGACCGAGGAGATGCTCGACAACGGGCTGGCCTATAACGAGGATCTATTGGCGAACTGGCGTGCATTTTTAGCCGCTCCGGGGTGTGCGTTCTGCGATTTTGCAGGCTATCACTACCGCCAGCACGCGGCCAGCGCCAGCCACCGCGCCCTGCCGCCGCAGAGCATCGACGACCAGCGCCGCGCCGCTGCGGAGATCCGCGCCACGGCCCCCGCCGAAATGCAGCAGAGCGTGAACGCCTTTTACTATGAAAAGCTCGTCTATCTGGCCAGCATGATCCTGCGCCGTGCCAACGCCGCAGACTACCGCGTCCAGCTGAACGAGTTGAAGATCGGCATTGCTGCGGGGGCCGACGACCCGCAGCTGGGGCGCAATCCGCTGCTGCCCCGGAGCATCCGGCTTTCGGCCTGGCTGACGCTGCACATGCCGCGGCTCTGGCAGTGGGCGTGCCGAAATTTCTTGAAGGACCGACAATAATGCGCATTTTACTTGTACTGGACCGGGTGGAGAACCCCGCCAGCGCCAACGCCCTGATGGGCTTTCGGCTGGCGGAACAGCTGCTCCGCCGCGACCATACCGTACATATTTTGACCCTCTGGGACGGCCTGCACGCCCCGCCCGCCCCGCCGGAGGGGGCCATGCAGCACCTGCTGGCCTTTGCCGACGAGCGCCAGATGAACGAGGCGCTGGAAAACGGCCAAAAGGGCGGCACGCCGGTGCCGCTGCGGCTGGCCCGGCTGGCTGCACACCCCGCGGCAGCGGCGGCAGCGTTCCGCCAGCTGGTGCTGAAGCAGCCCCGCCGCACCGTGGACAGTCGGCGGGAAATCGAGCGGCTGGACGCTGAATTTTACTTTGACGCAGTCTGTGCCGTCTGTGCGCCCTACCGCACGGCGTTTGCGCTGGAAGCTGCCGCCATCCGCGGAAAGAAATTTTTGTGGCAGCTGGACCCCTATGCCTCCAACCGGGACTACACAGCCCCGGGCGGCTTTGCGCGGGAGGGGCAGCTGCTGGACGCGCTGGACGGGACCTTCGTCACGCCGCAGGCCCTGCCCGACTACGCCGACGGCGCACCGCTGGCCCCGTGGCGGGAAAAGGTACACGTTCTGGGCTTTCCAACGCTGCTGCCGCGGGTCATGGAGCCGGTGGAACACGACGATATACAGTGTGTTTTCTGCGGCAGCCTGCACCCCGGCATGCGGGAGCCCGGCTTTGCACTGGCGCTGTTCCGCGCACTGCACGACGACGCTGTGACACTGACGATGGCGGGCGGCGGCTGGGAGCGCTTTGCCGCCGATGCCGACGAGACAGCCCGTGTTCTGGGCGCAAAATTTGTGCGTCCCGGCCTGCTGCCGCCCGACGAGGCCGCCGCGCTGGAAAACCGCGCCGATGTGCTTGTCAGCTTGGGCAACACCTATGACAATCAGATGCCCAGCAAGCTGTTTGGCTATTTTGCCACCGGCAAGCCGGTACTGCATCTGGCTGTGAGCGAGAACGACCCCACCCTGCCCTATCTGGCGCGCTACCCGCTGGCGCTGGTTCTGTACCGGAAGGACGGCGTCACGCCGGGCACCGTGGCAAAGCTGCACAGCTGGCTGCACAATGTACAGGGTCATGCCCTGCCCTTTGCCCAGACGGCAAGGCTCTACCCCGAGTTCACCCCGGAGAAGGTCGCGGAGGAGTTTTTAAAGTGGTTGTGAGCAGTCAGCTGCGGCCATTCAAGAGAAAATAAAGGAGTCTCTATGCACATTCTTTGGCTTGTCAGAACCACCCTGCCGCAGGCGGCGGCTGCCTGCGGGCTGGCCGGAGCCAGCGATGTCAGCGGCAGCTGGCTGACCGGGCAGCTGGCCGCGCTGCGCGCCTGCCCCGATCTGCACCTGACCGTGCTCTGCGTGGGCAAAGAGGATGCCGACGGCACCGCGGACGGCGTGCATTACCGCGTCGTGCGCGACACTGCCGCCTTTGCGCCGCTTTTGCAGGCCGAGCGCCCCGACCTTGTGCATATATGGGGCACCGAGTTTGACCCCGCCGCCGTCATGGCCGACGCTGCCCGCGCATCAGGCTTGCCCGTGCTGTTCAGCGTACAGGGCGTTATGCGGGACTGCGCCGCGCACCTCTGCGACGGCGTGCCCGAAAAATACCGCCGTTCCGGTGCACTGTGGCACGCCATTGATAAAGTCATTCCCGGCGAGCTGCTCGACAACATGCAGACGAGCTTTGACGCACTGGCCGCAAAGGAGGCCGCAGCGCTGGCCGACGCCCGCTATGTGACGGGCCGCACAGCGTTTGACCGCGCCGCCTGCGCCGCGCTGGCCCCTCACGCCCGCTACTACCCCTGCAACGAGACACTGCGTCCGCTGTTTTATACGGGTACGCTGTGGCATGCGCGGGACTTTGCCGCCGCGCCGGTGCTGCTGCTGCCCCAGGGCAACTACCCGCTGAAAAACCTGCACACCGTCATCAAGGCGCTGCCTGCCGTGCTGGCCGAGTACGGTGACGCCGAGCTGCGCATTGCGGGCTGGCCGCCGCTGGACAAGGGCCCGCTGCTGCGCCCGGTCATTGACCGAATGTTCCCCTACAAGCTCTACTGCAAGCGGCTGGCCGCACAGCTGGGCGTGACGGAGCACATCCGCTACACCGGGCCGCTGGATGCCGCGGCCATGCGGCAGGCGTATCTGGAGGCAGACGTCTTTTTGCTGCCGTCCGGCTGCGAGAACAGCCCCAACAGCTTAGGCGAGGCCATGCTGCTGGGCCTGCCCTGCGTCGCCAGCGCCGTGGGCGGTATTCCTTCGATGCTGGCGAACGGCACCGAGGGTCTTTTGTACGGCGATGCGCTGGACGCCGACGCGCTGGCCCGCGCCGTTTTGCAGGTGCTGCACAGCCCCGACGGCGGTACGGCCATGGGCCGGGCGGCCCGTGCCCGCGCACTGCAGACCCATGATGCGGCCCGCAACGCCGCTGATTTGCTGCACATCTACGAAAGCATTTTGCAGGAGGAGCACCCGTGAGCATTTCCGTCATCATCCCCTGCTACAGGGCCGCGGCCACGCTGCGCCGCGCGGTGGACAGCGCCCTGACCGGTGCGCCCACCGATTTGGAGGTCCTGCTCGTCGACGACGGCAGCCCCGACGGCACGGGCGCCCTCTGTGACGAATTGGCAGCCGCTGACCCGCGCGTCAGGGCGCTGCATCGTGCAAACGGCGGCGCGGGTGCGGCCCGCAATACCGGGCTGGACGCCGCGCACGGGGACTGGGTGCTGTTTTTGGATGCCGACGATGCGCTTTTACCCGGTCTGTGGGCCGCGCTGGACGCCCTGACCACCGACGCCGCCATGATTTTGTTCGGGCTTACGCGGGAAAGCGGCGGTGCGGTCAAGCCCACCGACTACCTGCCCGCGGGGTTCTGCCCGGACTTACAGGCTCTCGGCAGTGCGCTCTCCCCCCTGCTGTTTGACACGGGGCTGCTGGCCGCGCCCTACCCCAAGCTGTTCCGCCGCGCGGCCATCGGGGCGGTGCGGTTTGATGTGCGCCTTGCCATCAACGAGGACGTGCTGTTTAACATACAATTTTTACAGAATACCTCTGCCATTTATTGTCTGGATGGTGTATACTATAAGCAGTATGATACCGAGGCCGGCAGTCTGTCCCGCCGCCTGCGGGGGGACTTGCTGGACGCCGAGCGCGTGACCCGCCCGGCGCTGGCCGATTTGCTGCGGCAAAACGGCATCGACCCGGCCCCCTATGAGGCCGCGAGCCGTCTGCGGGCCTGCCTGAACCAGTACGGCCTGCTGACCGGCTGTAAGGGCACGCTGTCCTATGCAGAGCGCCGCGCGCTGTTTGCTGAAATTTTAGCCGACCCCGCCGCCCGCAAAGCCCTGCGGGAACGCCTGCGGAATGACCCGAACAGGCTTCTGGCCGTGCCGTACCGCATTGGCGTGGCGTGCAATTGGCCGGGGCTGCTGGCGGGGTATACGATGGCAAAGCAAAGGCTGCTGTAATGCGGGCGGATATGGAATCCGCCCCTACGGATGCCTCCGCGTAGGGGCCGGACATGTCCGGCCCTCCACCTCGCCAAAACGACCATCTTCCGCTGTGCTGCGGGCCGGGCATGCCCGGCCCCTACAAAGTTGCTTTAGAAGGAAAAGCCTATGTCCGACCATCCCAAAATCAGCATAATCTCCACAGTCTACAACACGGGGCCGTACCTGCGCCCGGCTGTGGAGAGCATTCTGGCCCAGACGTTCACCGACTTTGAGCTGCTGCTTGTCGATGACGGCAGCCACGACGGCTCCGCCGCGGTCTGCGACGCGCTGGCACAGGAGGATGCCCGCATCCGGGTGTTCCACCAGCCGAACGGCGGCCCGGCCCACGCCCGCAACACCGGGCTGGACAACGCCCGCGGCGACTACATCGGCATGGTCGATTCCGATGATTTGATAGAACCGACCATGTTTGCAACGCTGTACAGCGCCGTGCAGGTCGATGGCGTGCGGCTGGCCGCCTGCGCGGGCGACTGCATCGACGCCGACGGCAAAAAAATCGAAGGCCGCATGGTCACGATCCGTCAGGGCGGCGTGCGCGATGCGCAGGAGCTTTTGCTCGAGGCGTTCCAGACCGGCAGCTTTTACGGACCTTTAAGCTGGAACAAGCTGTTCGACGCGCGGTTGTTTAAGGAAAAGGGCATTCATTACGATGAGACGATGCTTTTCGGTGACGATGCCAGCGTGCTGCACCGTGTATTTGAGGGTGAGCGCTGCAACTGCCTGACCGATGTGCTTTACCATTACCGAACCCGCGCCGGGCAGATCACAACGGCTGGCTTTCCGCCGCGCAAGACCGACGACCTGCGGATGTACTGGGAGTGGCTGCAATACTTCTCGGCCCGTCCCGGGCGCGAGGAGTACTACGACTGGGCCGTTGTGCGGTACTGGAAGATCTTTTACCAGTTCTGGTGCCAGTCCGATGCGGCGGGCAACCTGCCCGAGGTCAGACCAAAGTTTATGGCGCACAAAAAGCATTTGGATGCCATTTTGCCCGACATACTGGCAAGCAAATACCTGCCGCTGGGCGAGAAGCTGCGGGCTGCCGCGTTCTGCGCCAGCCCCACGCTGACCTACGGCGCGGCGGCTGCCTGGGGACGCCTGCATACGAGGAAGGGGAAATAAATTATGGAACATATCGCGATCAGTGTAATCGTGCCGATCTACAACACGAAGCCTTACCTGGCCGAGTGCATCGAGAGCATTCTGGACCAGAAGATCAATGTGCCCATCGAGGTGCTTCTCATCGACGACGGCTCCACCGACGGCTGCGGAGAGGTCTGCGACAAGTACGCCGCCCGTGATGAGCGCGTGCGGGTCATCCATCAGGAGAACCAGGGCCTGTCCGCCGCGCGCAACGCCGGCATCGACGCCGCCAAGGGCCGCTATTATTCCTTTATTGACTCCGATGATGTCGTTCTGCCGCGCTTTTTGCAGACGCTGTACGACGCCTGCGAGGAGCACGACGCCTATATGTCCCTCTGCTCTGTCGAGGACGTGCAGGAGGACGGCAAGAGCTGCGACCCGGCCTACTTCACACGCCCCACGCAGGAGGGTGTTTTCTGCGGCAAGGACCTGCTGAACGAGTTTTACACCCCCTACGGCACGGTCTACACCGTCGCGTGGAACAAGATGTACCGCGCCGAGGTCTGGAAACTGCTGCATTACCCCGAAGGCCGCCTGCATGAGGATGACTTCGTCGCACACCGCCTGTTCTGGCGCTGCGACAAGGTCGTCTGCATCGACAAGCCGCTCTATCACTACCGCCTGCGCAACGGCAGCATCTGCCGCACGAACATACGTCCGGAGGCGTTCGACGCCGTGGACGGTCTGGCCGACCGCTATCGCTTTTATGTTGAGAACCACGCGGACCGCGCGGTTATCGACGCGGCCTATGCGGCCTGCTGGCGGCGGTATCTGTTCCTCTGCGCGAAGGTGCGCCAGTACCCGACGCCCGAGCTGGTCAAGGCCATCAGCAAGGAGCAGTTTTTGATGCAGGGGCTCATCAGCTACCTGCCCAACTGCCGCAACATGAAGATGACCGAGAAACTGAGCGCTGCCCGCTGGTCGATGATGAGCGCACAGAGTTTGTGCCCGATCAAATAAGTCCATTGCTCTGTAGGGGCTGGACATGTCCGGCCCGCAGCCTGCCCAAAAGCGCCCTCTGACGTGAAGCCGCGGGCCGGGCATGCCCGGCCCCTACGTGCGCGGCGGTATTTTTGTTCAAAATCCACATTCTAAGGAGCCCACATTGGCGTTATTGAAGCTAGACAAGGAAAGACGTCCCCGCGTGCTGCTGGTGCCGCCGCCGGATCTGCCGGTCCCCGCGGTGCAGGGCGGCGCGGTGGAGACGCTGCTGACCCACCTGATCCGCGAGAACGAAAAGCAGGGGCAGCTTGATTTGCTGTGCGCCAGTGTCACCGACGATGCCGCCCGCCGTGCCGCCGAGGGCTGGCAGCATACGAAGATGCTCTACATCAACCGCCCGGGCGGTCACCGCCGCTACTGGCCGATGGTCTTTTTGGAACGGTGCGCCGGGATCGCCGCGCCCTATGACCCGTGGTACCAGAAGGTCCAGCTCTCGCTGGCACTGGAGCTGCCGCCGCCCGACCTGATCGTGGCCGAGGGCGGAAACCTGACCCAGTGCAGCGCCATCAGCCGCATGTTTGGCCGCAAACGCTGTCTGGCGCACCTGCACGGCCAAACGACCTGCACCCCCGTGATGGACGACATCTACGGCGGCGTGCTGGCGCTGAGCGATTTTATCCGCGAGGATTACCTGCAATCCAGCACCCTTGACCCGCAGCGGGCTTACATTCTGCACAACTGCATTGACACGGCCCGCTTCTGCCCCGGCCCGGCATCCAAAACGCTGCGCGCGCAGCTCGGCTTTACCGACGAGGATTTCGTCGTGCTCTACTGCGGGCGGCTCGACCCGGACAAGGGCATCCATAAGCTGATGGAGGCCATTGCCGCGCTGCATGAGCCGCACATAAAGCTGCTGATCGTGGGCAGCCCCTTCTTCGCCCGCACCCAGCAAAGCGCGTTCCAGCGCAAATTGGAGCAGCAGGCCAAGAGTCTGGGCAACCGCGTACAGTTCACGGGCTACATCCCCAATGAGGACCTGCCCGACTACTACCGCCTGGCCGACCTGTGCTGCGTGCCCACGCTGGTGGAGGAGGCCGCGGGCCTTGTGGCCGTGGAGGCGATGGCCTGCGGACGCCCTGTGCTGGCGACCCGCAGCGGCGGTATGCCGGAGTATCTGGCCGGCAGCCAGGCCGTGCTGGTGGAGCGCGGCGACACTGTGACCGACCAGCTTGCGTGGAGCATCCGTATGCTGTACGAGCACCCGGCCCTCTGCACCGAGATGGGCGCGGCGGGCGCGGCGCGCGGCAGGGAGTTTTCCACCGCGCATTACTATGAGGAATTTGTGCGCATCGTGCGCGATGTGACGGAAAACGGAGGTGCCCAGTGAGCAAGCCGACCATCTGCGTGATCGTGCCGGTCTACAAGGCCGCTGCGACACTGGACCGCTGTGTGGCCAGCGTTCTGGCTCAGCAGGTCACAGGCGGGCTGCACTGTATTCTCGTGGACGACGGCAGCCCCGACGAAAGCGGCGGTCTGTGCGACGCCTGGGCCGCCAGAGACCCCCGCGTGACGGTTTTGCATCAGGAGAATCGCGGCGTGTCCGCCGCGCGCAACGCCGGACTGGCTGCAGCGGACAGCGAGTACCTTGTCTTTCTCGACGCAGATGACGCGCTGCGCCCCGGCGCTTTGCAGGCGGCGCTTGACGCCCAGAACACTGCGCCGCAGAGCTTTGTGCTCTGGCACTACACCACTGACGAGCAGGACGCTGCAGCGGTAACTTCGGATACTGCCACCCGCCCGCAGAATATGCTGGCGCGGCTTTGGCTTGACTGTCTGCTGGCTATGCCGTGGAATAAGCTCTACCGCACCGCGCCGGCACAGCAGCTGGCATTTGACAGACAGTATACTTTAGGTGAAGATTTACAATTTGTATTGGATTATATCGACCTGTTGGGCAGGTCTGCCCCCGATTTTGCCTACACTATCCTGACCGCACCGCTGACGTTTTACGATTGCAGCCGCGAGGGAACACTCTCGACGAAATACCACGCCGACTACTGCAAGATCTGGCCCGAGCATTTTGCCCGGCTGAACAAGGCGTGCTACGCGGCGCACTGCCCGCAGGAGGATATGCGCCCCCTGCACCGCGCCGAGCTGACCGTTTACGCCGAGGGCGTGGCGGACATCCTGCGCCGCGACCCCGCCAAGCGCAGGGCCGTGCGCCGGGACAAGGCTTATGCCGCCCTGCGCAGCCCGTGGCTGCACGCCCTTTTGGAGCGGATGCGCATTGAGGGCTGCTACAGCGCCTACTACCTGCCCTGCCGCTGGCGCAGCATCCGCCTTGTCTGGGTCATGGCCGAGGCCAGGCGGACCGGCTCTCCCCTGTTCGGCAAGCTGGACTGGGCCGGATATTATCTGCTGGGCAGGAGGCTGCGCAGGGATTGATGTGCCGTACCTATCGGAAACGGCTTGCAGGTGCGACGCAATCACTGCCCCCTGCAATCTCTACACCTCATAACTTCAAGCGCGGCCTTTTCAATGGGCCGCGCTTTTTCTTTGCGCACCAATCGTGCAGACTGTGCACAAATGTCCATGCGTTTTGCTCTGCTTTCCACTGTAAACCGCGCACTTCTTCGTACAGAACGGGTATTCTGTCCTTTTTGCGGATTGGTTCGTTGACTATGTTAAATTATTGTCGTATAATACAATCATACGCAAAGCGTGTAATGCTTAACATAGAGAAGGGTTCCTCATGGAAAAAAAACTCATCCTAGTCACCTCCCCGCCCGCCTGCGGCAAGACCTACGTGGCAAAGGCGCTGGCTAAAAATTTAAAGCACATTGTCTACCTCGACAAGGACACGCTCATCGTCCTCTCCAAGCAGATCTTCAAGGTTGCCGGGCAGCCGTATGACCGCAGCAGCGCGTTTTTCCAGCAGAACATCCGCGATTATGAGTATGACTGCGTTCTGGACCTGGCCATGGAGGCACTGGACTACGACGATATTGTCCTGATCAATGCGCCGTTCACCCAGGAGGTGCGCGACAACGCCTTTATCGCAGACCTGAAGGCCAAGCTGGCCGCCAAGGGCGCGACGCTGGCCGTCATCTGGGTCGAAACCTCGCCCGAGGTCGTCCACCAGCGAATGATCGAGCGCAACTCGGACCGCGACACCTGGAAGCTGGCTCACTGGGATGAGTACCTGCGTCGGTGCAACTTTGCCATCCCGGAGAACCTCGCCGACCCGCAGCACAAGGACAATCTGATATTGTTCCAGAATAATAACGACGACGAATTCGACGCTTCGATGAAGCGCTGTGTTGCCATCTTAGAGGAATCCCTCGAGGATTGACTTCCCTGCCCGGCTCCCGCCTGCTGCGGATGCCGGGTCTTTTTTGTGCCGTCCGCTGCCAGAGCGCACAGAGTTTTCCTGTTTTTATAAATCAATATAAAAGCATACCGTCCACTGCCATCTCATGCAGCAACGGCGCGTAGGCTGTGCACTCAACCTTGCCGCCCGGGTAGAAGATCAGACCGGCACGGACAGGTGTGGTCTGCGGGGCAAAAAGCCAGGCGCCGGCATAGCCCTAACGATGGGCATAGGCTTCAGAGCGAAGCGCTGCTTTTTCAAAATGGTATGTCCCCGGCAGATTAAAATATAGATTAGAATATGACACGAGATTTTTCAAGAAAACATTTGCATTTTGCTCCCGGATTTGGTATACTATAAAGGCATTCGGGGCCTTGGCTCTGTTTGACAGTAATTCATAAACCTGCGTCCGTAGCTCAGCTGGATAGAGCACTGGCCTCCGACAACTGCGACAG
>ERZ1034865.595-NODE-595-length-20990-cov-5.075328_pt1 | contig 20990 bp, 17 predicted proteins | sample MGYA00520632_ERZ1034865 | MGnify/ENA primary metagenome ERZ1034865 (study PRJEB33766, sample SAMN09781738) | gut metagenome | biome: gut microbiome | host: Homo sapiens | place: Madagascar | study: EMG produced TPA metagenomics assembly of the PRJNA485056 data set...
CAGGACTTGAACCTGCGACCTCCGGGTTATGAGGGCGTTCCAACAGGTCTTGTTGTTTTCCGTATCTTCTGATTTTTTCGATATTCTGTTGTATTTTGTAGTTTCACTTATTATAACTTGTCGTAACTTCCATTCCTTTCTCTTTTACTCTTGTAAAGCACTGAATAAAAGCTGAATAAAATTATGCTGCCGCTGGCGTTTCGCTGACGGCAGTTTTTTGTTGTTGCGCGAGTGAAATAGGTTCTTTCGCATTGCATTAGCGGACGTTTTAATCCGTTCGCAATATGCTGTATTCTATGTACAGAACGAAATCAACCGAGGTGATTCCAATGAAACGCATTCGCACAATACAGGGTGCTGTCGATGAACTGCATCGAATTGACCCAGACTGCGCCGTAACAGAACATTGTCTGCGTACACTGGTTCGGTCAGGTCAGATTGTCAGCGCCCGCTCTGGCGCGAAGTACCTCGTCGCGGTTGAGGATGTTCTGTCGTACTTTGGTGCCGATTCTTCGTCGGCACTTCCACACATTAGAGAAAGTGAGAATTACTATGAAACTTTCAAATGAAACCGTCAAGCGCGTCGTTGTTTCGACCTCGACCATTGGTGACCGCCTGCGCCTGTGCGGCGTTCGCCCGTATTACGAGTACGTCAACGGCACTCGTACTGACACCATCGTGGGTTACGCTTACACCGTGACCTGTTCCGCGCTGTATGGCGAGCGCTTGGATGTCAAAATCCCCGGCAAACAGCTTGTCGGGGAGGAATCCTACGACCATCTCGCCAAGTTCAGCAATCTGCAGCTGGGCATCTACCCCACCTATGTCAAGGGGCAGCGCGGCATCGATGCAATCAATCTTAAGGCATCGGCAGACGGCGTAACCATCGTCAACGGTTAATAGGTACGCGGCGGCAGGAGGGGGATGCTCCAAGGCATCTCACGCCAGTCGCCGCTATTTTTTCCCTTTGGTCGCCCCGCTTCAGCGGGGCGATCATGATATGTCTGTTATGTGGTAGTTCTTTTCCTTCATTATAATAGACAGTTCCACAAGCCATAAAGACCGTCGTTACAGCATTTTGAGCCAATCAGTGGGCTTGTCCTGATTGGCTCTTGACATACCTGTATGTGGTAGGTGTGTGGTAGATATAAAGGTGGTGATAATACAAAATGGGTATGCGCAACTGTGAAATCGTCCAGCAAATCAAGTATCTGCCCGGAGGCTCGGACAAGTGGAAAGAGACACTGGAAGAAAAGCTCAACTCCAACAAGCGTATCGTGCATTGGTGTTATATCGTACATGACAAGGACGCGGACGAAAATGGAAATCCGAAAGAGTCTCACATCCATCTGCTTCTTGTTCTGGATGACTCATACGAGCCATCCACGATTGGAAGTTATGTGGGTGTCGAAAAAAATTTCGTCCAAAAAATCAAGCAAAAGCAACCTATTGGTCGGCGCATGAAGTCCGATATTGGTGGTGCAATCTCATATCTGACGCATCGTAACGCACCAGACAAGCACCAATACGACGACAGTGAAGTTGTCGCACAACCGGGCTATGACTGGCAAGCAATACGCGCCAAAAGTGAAGCCTTGCAAGCTGAAAACAAGTCATACCGTAATGTCCTAACAAAAATTGAACAGGGTGAAATCCGCCACTACAATTTAATGGATAACGTCAGTATGGCAATGTACATGGCTCATAAGCTGGACTTTGAGCGTGCTTTTGAATATCGTGAGGCAAAACTCAAATCGAATCCAAACCGAAAAATTGATGTTATCTACATCAGCGGTGACCCCGGTGCAGGAAAAACCACACTTGCTAAGCAGCTATGTGAAAAGAGGGGATTAAGCTACTGTCTGTCTGGCAGTACACGCGACCCCGTGCAGGATTACGATGGACAGGATGCACTCATCCTTGACGACCTACGTCCAGAAGCGTTTTCTCTTAGCGACTTGCTGAAACTTCTTGATAACAACTCCAATTCTTCCGTCAGCGCACGTTACCATGACCGCTGGCTCGAAGTCAAACTCATTATCATTACTACTGTACTTCCTATTCAACACTTCCACGAACTTTACAATAATCCAAGTGAACCAGTAGAGCAGTTAGTTCGCAGATGCACTACCGCCATCGACCTCTCACTTACTGATATGCGCGTTTATTCTTATGAACCTGAAAAGCGTGCGTACCGTCTAATTGGCAGAGGAAAAAATCCGATACTTCCGCAATATAAGCAAGACGTGCAGGGCAACAAGGCTCAACGTATCAATCTATGCAACGAGTTGGGTGTCAGCTATATAGAGGACTATGACTCTGTACAGCCCTCTTTTAGCGACGTGACCGGAAAAATTGACCTCAAACTATTTACAGGCTAACCACCAGAAAGGCAAGGTGTTATTATGACTAATCCTAGCAATAGCGACCTCAACGCTCGCACCAATCTCCGCAATTTCTTTCGCACTGTTGCAAGCGGCTTTCACGGCGCGGCCACTAATCCCCGCAAGCGCAAGGCTCTTGTTGCCCTGCTCCTGCTGGCCGCCCTGCTCTGCGCAATGGTCTACTGGCCGCGCAATATTCCTGCGGCACTCAATACCATTATGTTCATCTTTGCACTGATGACATTTCTCTTTCTTGTTCCCTTATGTGCTGCAACCATAGGCTACGTTCCGGGAGCGCTGGAAATGCAGCAGGATTTCGTCCGTGTTGGCTTCGTCAATCACGCAGGGGAATCACCGTACCTTATTAAAAAGAAACGCATTGACAAAAACGTAATAGAACTCACATTCTATTGTATCGGCTTTCCTTTGCATACATGGATTGATGAACAGCTTGCTATCGAATCCGCTCTCAACCTGTTAATTGCATCAGTCCACGAGGGCAAAGACCGCCGCATATTTACTTTGCGTTGTGTACGTCCGGGTCATGCTTACGAGGTTCTGAAATGGAGCGATTTGTTTATACTTCGCAGCTGTGACAATCTCATCATCGTTGGTCGTGGATTGACCGGGGATGTCATTATCGACCTTAATAAAACACCTCATATCCTGCTCGGCGGCAATTCCGGAAGCGGCAAGACCCTGCTACTGCGTTGCATCCTGTGGCAAGGCATCCAGCAGTCCGATATTGTGTATATTGCTGATTTCAAGGGCGGCGTTGATTTTGGACGATTGTGGCACCGCTTTGCTCACATCATTACAGAAGAAAAGCCTCTGCTGGAACAACTCAATCAGTTAGTTTCCATATTAGAGGAACGCAAAAAACTTTTCCTTGATGCAGACGTTTCAAACATCAATGACTATTTTGCAAAGACCGGCTGCTTCTTAAACCGCTATATCTTTGCTTGCGATGAACTCGGTGAACTCTTTGACAAGAGCGGTGCAGACAAGGAGCGTAAGGAACTTTTATCCCAAATTGAAGCCCGCATTGCTACGATTGCTCGTCAAGGTCGTGCTTTTGGCATCCACTTGATTTTGGCAACCCAGCGCCCCGACGCAAATATTCTGCCCGGTCAGATTCGGGACAATCTTACCATTCGTATCTGCGGACGCGCAAATTCAATCCTTTCAACCATTGTTATTGGGGATGGCCGCGCAGCGGAACAGATTCCTTTTGACGCACAGGGTCGTTTCATCATGGAGGATGGCACTATATTTCAATCATATTATTTCGATGATTCTTTGATTTAAAAAATTGAAAAGTTAACATCAAAGCAGAGGGCGCGATCATGCGCCCTCTGTTTGCTGGGAAAAAATATATACCATAGTGTTCCCGGATTTGTTGAAAAGCATATTAGGGTATGCTATACTGAATCAATAAGAGTACAATTTCTTCCCAAAGGGGTAATAGTATGGCAAAGCAAATACACATTAGGCTTGAAGACTCTGTTTATGATGCACTTTCGGAGTATACTGTTGGCACCGGACAATCTGTTCAAGATTGCGTATCTGGGGCGTTACTTCAAATGTTAAAACGACAAAAGAGCGAAAGTGACGAGAGTGCATCTTTCACATTCATTGACCTCTTTGCTGGAATTGGGGGGATGCGAATTGCATTTGAACGTACAGGAGGACACTGTGTATATTCCAGTGAATGGAACAAGTATAGCCAACAGACGTACCGTGCAAATTTTGGTGAACAGCCAGAGGGCGATATAACACAGGTTAACGCCGAATCAATTCCTGACCACGATATTCTTGTTGCGGGCTTTCCCTGCCAGCCGTTTTCAATCGCAGGCGTTTCAAAAAAACAGAGTCTTGGCCGTGCAACAGGTTTTGAGGATAAAACACAGGGCACATTATTTTTTGATGTATGCAGAATTCTAAAAGCCAAACGGCCAAAAGCCTTTATGCTTGAAAATGTCAAAAACCTTTGCAGTCATGACAAGGGGAGAACTTTCAAGGTCATTCTTGAATCTCTGGAAGAACTCGATTATCAGGTGTTTTATAAAATTATGGATGGCCAGAATTTTGTTCCCCAACATCGGGAACGAATTTTAATTGTTGGGTTTGACAGAAAGAGGTATGGTCGAGACTACAAGTTTGATTTCAATATTACTCCCGCTGATCCTAAACCTGTAATACGTGACATTCTTGAAAAAAATGTCAGCGAGAAGTACACCCTTTCTGACAAGTTGTGGCGGTATCTCCAAGATTATGCAGCCAAACATAAAGCCGCGGGAAATGGGTTTGGATATGGTATTGCTCCACTTGATGGTGTTTCGCGTACACTTAGCGCACGATATTATAAAGACGGTTCAGAGATACTAATTGAACAGCCGGGAAAGAATCCAAGAAGACTTACTCCACGCGAATGTGCTCGCTTACAGGGATTCCCGGACGATTTTAAAATTCCAGTTTCTGATACACAGGCATATCGTCAATTTGGAAATTCTGTTGTTGTTCCTCTTATGGAGAATGTGGCCCAATTGATTATCAGGGAGATTAAACGGCTGGAATCCACTACTGTTATTCAAGCAGAGAAAAATTCTGTTCGGGAGGTTGTATAAATGCAAAATTATGCTGTTTCTGCAATACAAGCCGCCATGCACGGACAAAAGACATTCTGCAAATTTCTCTCTGCAAATGATACCGGCTTAACAGGTGGCCATCAATCAGGTATTTATGTCTCAAAGCCTGCTGTTCCTATCATGTTTAACGAACCAGGTGAAAGAGGGACCAGTAAAGACAGATGGGTCAACATTACTTGGCAGGATGATTATCAAACGACCACAAGATTTCTCTACTATGGTGAAAGGACGCGCAATGAATATCGCATCACAAATTTTGGAAGAGGATTTCCTTTTCTTCGCCCAGATTATACAGGTGCATTGTTTGTCCTTGTGAAAGATGATGATGAAGACTACCGCGCTTTTGTCCTCAATACGGAAGACGACATTAATCAATTCCTTGATGCCTTTGGAATCAGCCCAACCGAGACAAATCGGCTTATTGAAACGGAAACTATCGTACCTGAAGTTCAGGAAAAATTGAAAATAGATGAATTCATTTCAAATTTGACTGTCGATTTTCCAACTTCTGAAGAAATGTCCGCAGCCGCCAGACAAATTCAAAATTATGTTCATGACCATAATGAATACATCCGAACCGACCCGGACAGTAAATTGCTGGCATGGACGGACTTTGAATTCAAATTATTCCGAGCACTGGAATATGCCCGATATGGTGAGTTAATAACCCACGGATGTGCATCGGTAGAAGAATTCATCAATACTGCAAACACTATTTTGAACAGACGCAAAAGTCGTGCCGGTAAAAGTCTTGAGAACCATCTTGCGGCCATATTTGACGGTAACAATATACAGTATAGCGCACAGGCCATTACAGAAGAACACAAAAAGCCGGATTTTCTGTTTCCCTCGAAAGAGGCATATCATAATCCCGCTTTTTCTGTTGATAAGCTGGTGTCACTGGCGGCCAAAACCACCTGTAAAGACCGTTGGAGACAGGTTATTACAGAAGCTAACCGTTTGCGAGGAAAAGAAAAATATCTCTGCACTCTACAGCAGGGTATATCTGCCGCACAGATGGACGAAATGCAGGCCGAAGGTGTTGTCCTTGTCGTTCCCAAGCGCTATATTTCTTCTTATCCAAGAGACCGGCAGGAAAGAATTTGGACAATCTCCAAGTTTGTATCTTATATCAGAGAACTGGAAGATTTATAATGGCTGATATTGTATCCCGGGAGCAACGAAGCAAAAACATGTCCGCCATTCGCAGTAAGGATACAAAACCCGAAATTTATATCCGTCATCTGCTGTTCAGTCATGGATACCGTTACAGGAAAAACTGTTCCTCAATTACGGGATGTCCTGATATTTATCTTGCAAAGTACAAAACAGCTATTTTCATAAATGGGTGTTTTTGGCATCGCCATACAAACTGTAAGTTTGCTTACACCCCTAAAAGCCGTATTGAATTTTGGAATAAGAAGTTTAATTCTAATATCTCAAGGGATCTGGTTGTACATCATCAGCTTTTTGACGAAAATATAAAATGCCTAGTTATTTGGGAATGCTGTGTTAAGATCATGAAAAAAGATACTCTATATGAAGAAAACATTCTGACAACCATCGAGAAATTTCTGCGTTCGTCAGATATGTATATGGAACTTCCAGAAAAGTCGGATTGATACTATAACAGCACGTTTTATTTTTGCATCTGATTGAAAAGTTAACATCAAAAAATCCGGGGGCTGTTGATATGCTCCCGGATTTTCCTTTTATTTAGTCTGCATCGGTTCGTTACAGTCCATACACATGATATTCACCTCTTTTGTGGCTCTTACGCTGTTTCCGCAGCGAGGACAGACATATTTGATACTGTGGCTGTTCGGGTTGCTGTTGCCGCCTATCGGTTTTCCTGTTGTGTTTCCTGTGCCTTTGCCGCGTGGTGCGCTGCCGCCCTCGATGCGGTTCATGTGGATGTCATCCCATCCCTGCTCCAGAATGAACTCACACAACGCTTCTGTCGGTTCTGTGATGCTCCATCCGATGCGCGGGTCATAGCTGATTTTCAAGTCGCGGGCTTCGGCAGCCGCCTTAAATTTCTTGTTGTGGTACGCACCGCCCCTGCTGCAATCCTGCACACCGTTCTGCATATTCCAAAGGTGTACACATTCATGCAAAGTAGTGGCTACTACACATTCTATCGGCCTTGCAAGTGTCCCCGCGCCGATGTTCAACTCGTGGCGGGTCACGTCTCCTCGCTGCCATGCTTTGGCTACGGTAACGTGTCCGTATGCTTTGGGCGTACTCTGTATCGTAATAATAGGTTCTTCCAGTTGATTGTCAAAATACTTTGCATTCAACGCCCGGAAGATTTTTTCCAAATAGCCCGCCGTTCTCGATGTTTTTACAGTCTCTTTCATTTTCGTTGTCCTCACTTTCAAAATTTCAATTTTCAATCCGAACGGATTAAAAATCTCGTTTCGTCCGTGATTACCCAGCAAGTACCGCAGGAAAGTTGTCAACCAGAACGTGGAATACCGCAGCCAACAGATTAAAGCGAGGATATGCCGCGAAAGCTGGTTTACAACTTTTTTGCGGTGCTTATCATTCACGAACGGACAAACGATATTGTTGCGCGGATTCTTTTTTCTTCGTTCTTGACATTATTCCGCGAATGATGTATTATTTATTTGCAAAACATTCTCTAGGAGTAACTTATGGATTTTTCTATTGATGATTTTGAGCCCATGCAGAATGACCCCGATGTTCAAAAAGCCCTATCAATAATTGATAATGGTGCTGCTGCGTACCGGGATTTTCTTTGCTCTATTTCCTTTGATGTTCTTCTGAAATTTTCAAGAGATTCTGTTACAGTTTTCTTTTTCGGCAATTTTTCGGAGTCTCCCATCGACGGCATTTCAATGGACAAAGACCATTCTTCTACGCTGCCAATCGGACAACTTTTTACAGCATCGTACAAAGAATTAACTTCACTGGCTCAACAGTACATCACGGCTGTACACAGTGACACACTGGATGACATAACCCGCCTACACTGGGATATGCAGCTTCTTGATTTGCTCATCGACGCTGCCGATAATGCCAATGACTGCCGCCCCGACCTGTTAGACCGGGCCGACTTGTATGTTCTTTCGGATGAATTATCTCCCATATATGGCGTACCCTCTAAAGCAGAAAACACCTATATGGACATGATGAAGTATGCAAAAGGGAACAGTCTAAATCAATCGTCATTCATGCTTCACCTGCAATATGACGATAACATTGACTACACATATACCTGCAAAAACCTGTACCAGATATGCGGCGCAGTTCTGGACTATTGCATCCGTCATACTTGGCATACAGGCAATAACGGCAGTCAAAAATACAATCTTCGTTCTTGTAAACGCTGTAAACGTTATTTTGTTACTACCAATCGTAAGATCATGTATTGTAGTTATACAGATAACATTGACGGTAAAACCTGTTCACAAATGCAGGAAATTGAGCGCAAGAAAAATCTTGTCCGTCCAGAAGTGACGCCAGAAAAACAGCTTGCACGGAAAATTGCCAACCGTTTAAGCAGTTACAAAAATGCTGCTTTGAATACATTTGACGGTGATGAAGATACGGTTCAGTACCGGGATGATATATACCGCCTGTTCCTTGCCGAAAAGGACAAGCGCATTGAACAGCCCGGATTTGATAAGTGGTTGCAAGAAGCTGTTAACCACTTGCCCCACACCAAAAACGAGGGTTACGACACGTTTTATAAGTGGCTGCAAGGAAAGGAGTAAATTTATGGCATCCACAAAACGTTATTACAATAAAAAAGGTGAACTTGTTTCTATCCAAATCCGTGTCTATCGCGGTGAGGATGAAAACGGAAAAACCTTGAAGCCTTACCAGAAATCCGTTAAAGTTCCAAAGGGTTCAACCGAACGTCAGGTTCAAAAGCTGATACAGGAACAATCTGTTCTGTTTGAGCGCGAGTGCCGCGAGGGGCTTGCATCTGATGACGGCGTTCTGTTTCGCGATTTTGCACACGAGGTTATGGAATTGAAGCGCGTCGAGGGCATCGAATTAAGCACCCTTGACCGCTACCAAGACATTTTGGATAAGCGCCTCATTCCTTACTTCGGCCACATGAAAGTGCGCGATATTTCCGGCTCGCTGCTCAACCGCTTCTACCGCGAAATGTTGCAGCCCGGTCAAAATAAGAAAACGGGCGGCTCTCTCTCTCGGAAAACCGTGTTGGAGTTCCACCGTCTGCTCTCCACCATCTTCGCGCAAGCAAAAAAGCTGCACATCATCTCGCGGAATCCCGCCGAGGATGCTACGCCGCCAAAAGCCCCCAAAGCCACGCCGACCTACTACCAGCCCGCCGAGCTTGCAAAAATCAAAGTTGCTTTTGATGCGGAATCCCCCAAGTGGCGGACGCTCGGCTACCTGTGCATGGTCTACGGTGACCGCCGCAGCGAGTTTGCGGGCATCAAGCGCTCCTGCATCGACTTCAACACTCACACTGTCTTGCTGCTCGGCACGGTGCTGTACCATCCCCGGCGCGGCGCTTATGAGAAGCCATACCCAAAGAACGAAAAAGGCCGCCTACTCCCGATGTCTCCCGAAGTCGAAGCCCTACTGAAAGAGTATCTAGCTTGGCTCGACGTGGAGAAAGAGAAGTGGGGCGACCAGTGGATTGACACGGATTATATTTTCTGCGGAGAGCGCGGCGGTATCATCAACCCCGATACCATCACGAAGCACTTTGCCTACATGACAAAGAAATGGCAGAAGATTGACCCTACGTTCCCACACATCAATCCTCACGCATTTCGGCACACGGTTGTCTCCTTGCTGCTGCATAACGGAGTTGATAAAATTTCCGTTGCGGATTTTGTCGGTGACGACCCCGCAACGCTTGACCGCTACTACGCCCACCTCATCAACGATGGGCGGTTACAGGCTGCAAGCGCGATGAACTCTATTGTCGGCTTTGCATCAGCAGAAAATGCCAGCTGAATAAAAACTGAATAAAAATATCCGCTTCTTTTTGCAAAAAGAAAAAGAACGGTAAAACTTGACGTCTTACCGTTCTTTGTTGGTTGCGGAGACAGGACTTGAACCTGCGACCTCCGGGTTATGAGAAATTCAAAGTCAGTGCATTACCGTGCTTTTTTGTGTGGTATGATGGTATTTCGTCCCACATCTCCGCACGGATTTTGTCCCATGTGTACCAATAGTTCCTCGCAATGCTCTTCTGTCCCACTTGCTTTTGGGGGCAGTTTTGGGGGCAAAATTAGGCTGGTTTTTGCGGGAGGGATTTCTACCCTGCGCTCATTTATCTGCGCAGCTTTGGTCTCATTGTGAGCACAAATTTCTTTGGGTTCATACAAGGGGGCAGAGCCTCGCGATATAAGTAACAACTTCTATTTTCCAGTATCAAGTTGTATGCCGTGAACATTTCAACCAGCTTTTGCAGCGGTGCCATTGTCTGCCTGCACCATTGCCCATCACAGCCCGTGTTGCCGCGAGAAACGCCCCTGTTTGGGCGATTACCAATCTCATCGGCACCATGCCCGTTCCATCACTATTACGCCCGAAATCCCCCGTTTTGCGGGGATTTTTTCAATAACAGGTTTTGCCTGTGCGGGATTTCCCTGTACTGGTAAACCCCGCACAACTAAATAACTAATAGAACTAAATAAAGACTAAATAATCTTATCCTATCCGCAAAAAGGATTTTTGCCTTTTAATCCGCTACAGATTGCATAGAGCATGAGAACAAAACGATACTGGACGGCACACTCTACTATTGCAACTGTGTTCGCAAAGACGGTATAATTATTTTATACCAACAGCGTCCGTATCTTCTCTCAATACTACCCTTCCGTTCAAGCCCGATTGTGAGTGCGGCTTTTGTGCAAGCATCTTTTGGTAGCCAGATAAAAGCGGGTACATTTCGCGTTCCAATGTAGTGGCCACCTCGATGGAAAGCTGATTATCATGCGGTTGCACTTTGCCAGATAAGTCATAGCGGAAAGGCGGAATCAGCTGCAGTCCTTGGCTTTCTCCATTTAGGAATACTTCAACACATTCCCCTGCATCCTCAATATCCAGCATACAGGAAGTTTTGTCCCAATCAAATACGGTCTCGTACCGCACAAAGCCAGAAAATTCCGGCCGTTCTTCCGCCAGCCTATCGGGCAACTGAATTTCTTCAGCACACGAAAAGTTCGGGTATTCAATAGCGCTGCAGGTCTTTCTGGTCCAGTCCCTCAGTTCTGTATATGATTTTGACAAAGTGGTCGCTTTTTTCAATTTCTCATTCGAGTTGCCACACGCAATTGCAAGACTATGCAGTGGTTCCAGCGTCAATTTCACACGGGTGTTTATTTCTGTGGTCTGTGCCAATTCCATACATTGATTTTGCAACGCATCATAACCGAAGCACTTACTGTTTCCCGGTAAGGTCAGGAAGCCGTCATATGTTCCTGTTCCTTCATTTGTCACAAAATAGAATTTTGCCGGTTCACCAACTTGCAAAATACGGATTCTGTTATCGGCAGGCATAAGTTTGGGATGCGAAATCCTGTATTCCAACACTTTAGGAAGCAATTCATCCAAACTGACTGTTGGGCAGCTGTTCCATGTTACACTTGTTTGTTTCTCGGTTTCAGCAATCCACCGGGGCTTTTTCCCAACAAATAAAACCGTTACGCCCCTCTTTACAAGCTCATCTATTCCTTTTGCTGCAGCTTCAGATATAAATGTCGATCCCGGAACAATAAAGAGCGTGTATGTATGGCCGTTAACCTCCAATTTGTCAGTGATTCTCGTATGATACCGCTCTGTTTCTGAGAACACATCTGCAGGCAGAATATGGCAGTCAATCTGTGCATCGTAAAGTTTATGCAACGGCTTTTCCATCGGCATAGCTGAGCAATCCGCCCATTCTTGTTCACCATGATAGAGTATAGCAACGTGGGCAACGTGTAAATCAGAGGATGTAATCGTTGCAACACGGTTCATGTAAGCCATTAATTTTCCAAACCAGCGGTACTGTGGGTTATGGCCGTGAGCATAGAAATGCGGCGGGCAGTCCGAATCCGGGAAAGGTGCCGCACTGAATGCGTGTGGGACAAACTGCGTGATGCCTCTGACCAGCAAATGATCCGCCAGATATTTTTCCAGTCTGATTCCTTCTGCCCAACCATAGTTTCCAAAGACCTCACACATAGCATTTCCATGCTTTTGAGGCTCAATCTGTGCCGCCGACTCTGCCAGCTTGGCAAGTCCGTAATGATAAAATTCTCCGTTGCGCGGACTGCCAAGAGAATTTTGTTTCGGTTCTTCCTCGCCTTGCGGCAGAATCTGCCCGCCAATATCATCAACGCCGGACATATCCTGTCCCTGTAGGCCTCGGAAATAGTGGCCCAGACCAGAGCCAGTCCGGCAATGCTGACCTTCATCCTCAATCATATGACCGATATACTGTACACCGTGTTCTCTGCACCAGCCGCCAATTTGTTCGCTGAATGCGTTTCTGACACGCTTTGTCAAAACATCCATATACACGGTGCGCACCATAGCAGCGTTTTTTCGGACAGTGAGACTGTCCGGCAGCAGTTCGTCCCACAACATCGGCAGCATCATTTTCCATTCTTTGCCCAATCTTGCTGACAAATCTGCTTCCACACAGTCACTCCACGGGAGATCCTGATCACAGCCCATCACATTTCCTTTAATGTACAGTTCTGCATTTCCCAGTTCCGGCTCATCAGAGAAGAAACCTGCGATGGTTTTCCCAAATTCCTCGGAATAGTGTTTCCAGTGTGGCTCATACACAGTTTCCAGAAGAATCTTACAGCTTTCCGGGTTTGTCATGTTAATATAGTCACGGTGCGGACCTGCATTTCTGGTTTTACCGCAGACACACAGCGTCCACTCACCGGCAGGCTTTTCCCAGCGCAAAACTGTTCCGTCAACACAGTCTGTCACATCAACGGATTTTCCCCCGCGTTCCTGTACTGTTATTCCGATGATACTGTCATCATCAAATGTACGCGCAGGCTGTAAGTTGAGAAATGCCGCCATTCCGGTCGGTTTCTTTTCTTTCATGGACAGCAGCTTTTTCTCAGCAAGATTCAGCGTTCCGCTATAATCCTTTCCCAGCGGATACTTTCTTACATAAATACTTTGTCTACAGAGCGAATCTGGCTTTTCTTTCAGCGCACCATTGGCATATCCGGTAGGGAAATGACTGTCATCCAGTATCCAAACCTTCATACCGCGTTTTTTGGCTTCGTCCAGAATGATGTCCATATCCTGCCACCATTTCGGGCCGCAGAAATCGGGGTGAGGGCGGCTTTCTACGCAAACAGCTCCACAGTTCGCGTTTTGTATCGCCCCCATATATTCACGCAGGGTGGCCTCATCCTCGCCATGCTGCCAGAAGAACGGCATCATGTGATTTTCTTCTTTATTTTCAAGCAACGTCTGAATCAGCTCGTTATTTGTACGCATCGCATTTCACTCCAAAATGTTACCCGCGAAGGTTTGCAGAAAAGGCTTCTGCTTTTTGCTTTCCGTAAACAGCATAGTTCCCATTTATAAAGTTTGGCAATGCCGTTTCTGCAAATTCCTGCCAGCTTTCGGCTTCATGTCTGACAAGAATCGGGTAGAACTGCACCCCGTTCACTGCACTTGCATCACGGTCGCCGGGGGCATCGCCCACCATAAGGATATGGTCTTTAGCATATCCTTTGCGGGACAATTCCTCAATGCAGTGCGCTTTGCTGCCAACATCCTGACAGCAAAGTACGTCTACGCTCTCCAGCAGGCAGCAACGCTGCCATTCTTCTATTACGGCTTCAATATTTGCGCTAGAAACCACTGCGACATCGGCCACACCATGTGCGGCCATAAGTCCTTCTTTTGCGTAAACAAACGGCTTCTTCTGCCCAAGTGGCAACGCCGTTATAGCTGCATTTACCTTCTGCGACCAAGAAAACGCTTTCTCCAAACAAGGACCTGCTGCCGTTGCTGCGACAATTTTAACAGCCTTGTTGGAAAGTTCCGGACTTTTATTCACCCATTCGATTAGTTCATCAATACCATCAATCGGGCAGTATTTTTCATTGATTTCTTGCAGTGCAATCGCAAGACCTTTAAATCTGTTGATTCCACGCGTCTCTGTGAAAAGATTAATTTCGTTCCACCGTTCAAGGATTTCTTTTTCCCAGCGCTGCAAACCCCATTCTTCCACCATACAGGGGCCGAAGCATTTTATATGCTTAATGTTCATGGTATCCATTGCGCAGCCATCCGAGTCAACACAAATCAGATAGTCCTTTTTCTTTTGGAATCCCTGTAAGCTTACCGGCATCTTAGTGCCTCCTTTACAATTTTGTATCCCAGCGGCCGCAGAAAACAAGTTCGTTGGCCTTTCCTTTAAATGCGCTTTTCCCTGTCATTTTTTCAATTGCCGCACGGATATGCATCCGTTCCGGGGCATACGCATTGATGAAAGTATGTAGCTGGGGCACATCAATCAAATGATTCGTATAGTTCAGGCTCATGCCAATGGTAGGGACTTCCTCATTATACCACGGCAGCTCACAGCTGTGGTTGATGCTCCAGCGTACCCGCACGTTGTTTTCCTGTGCGTAGCCCTTTACATTAATAACAAGCAGGGCAAAATCATGATTGGTTACAAATTCTGCCCGCGTACCCTGATGAAGCATCCTGATGAAATTCATCGGACTCACACCGTTTTCCACTTCCAGATCATGATAGTTCGGGCAGACATCTACTTCAAATCCAGCCCTCTGAAGTTCTTCTATCACAACCTGTTTAGTGGGATCTCCGCTATAGCCTTTGCTGGTGGGCGTTGACCCGACATATACCAGAAAAACCCGCTTCTGCTTTTCCGGGTTAATCGGCAGGTATTTACGCGTATCCTTTACCAGTGTAATACAGCTGTCTGCTGCTTGAACAGTAAAGTCTTGATGTTCTTCACAGCCGATTACTTTCAGGTTTTCTTCTTCCGGGCAGCGAATTGCTTCATCGTACAGTTTCAGATGTGCTTTTAAGCCCAGTACACGGTGCAGTGCGTCCGACAGGCGTTCCTCGGTAAGCAGTCCCTTATCATAGGCCGCTTTCATGAACCCAATGTCCTCTTCAATATCATTCGCAAATAGGAACATATCGCACCCTGCAATAATTGCTCCCGGTACCGCATCGCAACGTTTGCTCATCGCAGATATGCCAATCATGTGAGAGGCATCTGTAATAATAACGCCATTAAAGCCCATGCTTTCCCGAAGAAGCCCTGTCAATAGTTCCGGCGCAAGGGTAGCGGGCATAATCTCACTGTCCTTGATGCCCGGCCGTAGCTTTCGGCTCATCTCCGGCAGGGCAATATGCCCTACCATAACAGCCTCCAACCCCTCATCAATCAGGGTGCTGTAAATTTTGCCGTAGCTTGCCTCCCACTCTTCAACCGGAAGATTGTTGACGCCAAGCGCCAGATGCTGATCCAATTCCTCAACACCGTCACCGGGAAAATGCTTTGCGGTGCAGGCCATATTCGGATTGGCAGCCTTAACGCCCTTGATGTATGCACGAACATTTGAAAGAACCGCATCTGTATCATCGCCAAAGCTGCGTGTATTTACAATGGTATTACGCCAGTTTTTATAAATATCCGCCACCGGGTTGAACATCCAGTTGCACCCCAGTGCACTTGCCTCACGACCGGCCACATAACCGAGGTGATAGGCGTTGTCAGTACCTTCTCCGGCACCGCATTCGGCAGCAGTAGCAACAAACGTTCCCTCCGGGCAACAGCCGTTACCTCCATCGTCGCAGTTAGCTGCAATTAGCAGTGGTACTTTGCTGTTTTTCTGGTAGGTCATATTTTGCTTATAGACGGTTTCCTTGTTTCCACCTTGCCAGCGCAGACCACCCTGATGGCTCTGTGCAAGCGTGCTTTTAATTGTTTTTTCATCCACACCGGGGGTGGCTTTTAAAAGGACAAACAACTGACCGAATTTTTCTTCCAGTGTCATATCGCGGATTGTATTTTCAACCCACGCAATTTGTTCATCGTTCAGATAAAAAGGCTTTTTTCTGAGATTTACCATTTAGCCCATCTCCTCTGTCTTTATATACTTAAAATAAGGGCGCAGACATATTGGTCTGTGCCCTTTGCAGGAAACTGTTTTAGCCTACACAATGCGCCTGCTTGTACGCCCTTGCTTCAGCAATACGGGCCTTATCCGATTTATACTGATCCACGCGATAAGCATTTGCCTGATACACAAGGAAGGCAATGAACAGCAGCATATTGATGCAGCCACTCATGGCATCGGACACATGGAAGCAAGTCAACCCCATGCTAAAAATTTTCAGTGCAACTGCAGCGGAAACAATACCCACAGACTGGTTTACATACTTAGACAGGAGCGTACCACCAATCATCATGGCAAACATATTGCTCATAATGCTGTTGTTGCTCGTCAGGCCCATTGCCGCTGCAATAGAACCGGAAAATGCTGCATCCAGCACTCCGGAAACTGCCACCAAGGCGCCTGCCAATGTGTAGCAGATTGCAACATTGACAAAGACATTGATGCCTGCATTTCTTGCTATCTGCTGGTTTCCCTGCACTGCCCGGAATTTGTAGCTGAATTTCGTGTAGGTCATCAGAATGAACATCAGAACCACAATAATTGCCACTACAACGATTGTAAAGTTCACATCCGCCAGCATTGCTGCGCCGTCTGTACCAACCAGCCGCAAACCAACGCCATCTGTGACTGCAAAGCCGATACATTCATAAATGCAGGCAATACCAAGGCCCAGTACCATTGGCGGAATGCGCAGGGTAACATACAGGAGACCTACGACAAAGCCCAAGCCCAGTCCAAAAACGACTGCAAATATCATAATCCAGATACCGCCCAGACCAAGCTGCGCAGCCAACACGCCGCCCAGAATCGTTCCTGTAATTCTCTGTGAGCCCAAAGAAAGGTCCATTCTTCCGCTTGTCATGTTCATTGACAGAGCAAACGCAATCGCAGCCGAAATGCCTGCACCCCGAATTAGATTCTTTACATCGAGTCCTGAACTGATTACATGAGTTCCCTGCGTTGTAAAAACAAGCAGTTCCATTACAATCAAAACCACTGCAGGCAGCGCCAATGCAACGCCGATTCCCTTTAGCAGCCTGATTGCCTTACTGTTACTTTTCATACCTGTCCTCCATTTTCTTATGGAAGTATCAGCCAAACTTTTTCAAAATGTTCTCAGTAGTCAAGGAAGCACCCAGTTCATCGATAGAATGGAAAGTAGCATCAGCATTGCACTGGCCAACAACTTCATCAACCGTCACAAAAGAGAACGGCATATCATCACCGGACAGAGCGTTATATTCCTCGGCAGTGGTAACAACCAGAGGAATCTGACCGGGCACACGGCTGCAATGGTCGCCATCACGCATGGCATCCGCATGACCGTCAAATGCGTTGCGCAGCATCATGACTGCTGCCAGATGCTCATAGGTACCATTCAGAACGATGGCATCAATAACCTGGCTTCCCTGAGAATCGGTGGAATTGAATGCTGCTTTGGTGGAATCAGAGAACATACTTCTGGTAATAAACTTGATGTCCTTGCCCAACGCCTTTTCTACTTCATCCACGGCAACACCAAGAGAATCGTAAATGTTGGAGGTGCCAACCAGCACATCGTAATCGCCACTCTGCAGCAGCGGAGAAACAGTAGTTGCAATATCCTGCATACCGGGGCAGACCGTAATTTTAATGCCCTTATCGTTTTCGGCGTCAACCTGCGTGCTGGAAGTTGCCAGCGCGTTAACATCCTCGGTGTAGGTCAGGCCGTAAATATCCTGCAGAGCCCGGAGAGAGCCTGCAGTAGCCTCGATGAAGGACGTTGCCCCGTAGCAGGCAGCACCGGACAGAATCAGGATGCTGTGCTCTGCACCGTCACCGATAACTGCATTCAGTGCGTTGGCATACGCCTCGCCGTAGCCCTCTGCAGAGGCACCGGCTACGCCGACATAATAGGGCATCTCCATGTTCTCCTCTGCACCGGCGGAAGAAATACCCACGAAATACATACCCAAATCATTGCAGACAGCAGCAGCCTGATCAATGCCGCCGGTAACGTTCGTATACACTGCATCGCAGCCGGAGGCATACGCATTTTCGATGAAGGTGTTTAGGGCGCCGTTATCGCTGATTGCCTCAGAGAACATGAATTCGATGTTCAATGCGGGGCCGATTTCGTTTTCCAGTGCATCTTTTGCCTCAACGAAGGTTTCGTCAACCGCCTGTGCCGCAAAAGCAATTTTCATCGGCTTGTAGCCTTCGCTGCTCTCTGCTTCGGTAGCTGCCGCTTCCGGTGCAGTATTTTCGGAGGCGCTTGCTGCGGAGGAAGCAGCTCCGCCACAGGCAGTCAGAGTCATAGAGGCAGCCATTGCAACTGCTACAGCGGACATGAGTTTCTTTTTCATTGTTTTTTCTCCTTTTTTATAGTTATTTCTTGTGGAAAAATCACTTAGCCATCACGGCTCGGTAAGCCCTGCGGGCGCTTCTGGCTCGCGCATACCAGCACAATAAAAACAATACCTCGGATTGCCTGAATTACTGTGCTGGAAACGCCGACCATAAGCAAACCATTATTCAGTACCGTAACAATCAAAGCTCCTACAATACCAGAATAGGTATTGGAACGGCTTCCGCCAAAGCAGGACATACCGCCCAGCACGATGGCCAGCATACAATCCATATTTAAGGTTGCGCAGGTATCGGTTGTAATGGAGCCGCTGCGTATAATTGTCATAATCGCGCCCAAACCCACGCCGATGCCCGCGATTGCAAAAGCGATAAACAAGTATCGACTTTGCTTAAACCCGGTAAGTTCCGCGCAAATTTCGTTGATACCAATGTATCTGAGCTTTCTGCCAAGTGCCGTAAAGTGGAACAACACCGTGCAGAACAGAAAGAACAGCACAAAAATAATTAGCGGAGCATTGGCATCATTCAGTGCGCTTGTCACTTCATAAGGGATTTTCAATGTGTTGCTACCAAGAATTGCTTTCTGAATCGAGGCCAGCAAGGTCATCATAACAACTGTAACAAAAAGAACCCGGACATTCAAAACTGTACTCAGCAGTGCGGTCAGAGAAAGAACAACCACACCCGCTATCACCGCCACCGCAAACATAACCGGTAGTGAACCGGTTGCCAGATAGGCATTCGCTGCAATCGTTGCGACCAGTGCGGTTGCTGCACCCATTGAAATGTTGACATTTCCTGTTGAGAAGATAAACACTGCTCCCGTCGCAACAGTTCCAACAATAAGTGCCTGCTGCAGAACAATCGACAGGTTTCTGGCATTGCTAAATCTTCCGCCGGTAATAATCGAAAAGACTACAATCAAAAGCACGAGGATTGCCGGAGAAAGCAACCTTGTTGTCCACCGGCTCTCCTTGATTTTCAGTGCAATGGTCTTCACAGCTTTCACCTCCTCAAATCATATAATTAATCAGGTCATGCTCTGTCGGATGTTCGCTACGAAGAACCTCATGCGCCACATGACCGTCTTTCATAATCAGGATTCTGTCTGACATACCAATCAGTTCCGGCAACTCCTCGCTGATAAGTACAATCGAACGTCCTTCTTTTTTCATCTTGTAAATCAGCTTATACATGGCCGACTTGACACCGATGTCAATTCCTCGCGTAGGGCAGTCCAGAATCAGAATATCTGCGTCTCCGCCAATCCATTTTCCGAATACCACTTTCTGCTTATTGCCGCCGGACAGGGTGCTGACTGCATGGTATTGCGATGCACACTTCAGTGACAATCCATCAATCTGATTTTCAACATATTTCTTTTCCTTGCGGAAGGAAATAATCGGACCAAACAGACAATTTTTCAGATAACCTGTGGAAGCGATATTGTCCCGAATGGTACCGGAAAGGCCAACCGATTCATGGTCTCGGTCCTTCGATGTGTAGGCCATGCCGTGCGCGATAGCAGTTTCCGGATCCTTCACAACCACCTGCTCAGAACCCACCAGCACTTTTCCGTCCAGGATTTTTTCATATCCAAATAGAGCTTTTCCTAAGGTGTGCATACCGCACTCCGAAAGTCCGCCAATTCCCAGAACCTCGCCTTTATGCAATTCAAGGTCAAAGCAGAGTAAATCTTTGCGTGTGGTAATGCAATCGGCTTTCAGAACAACTTCATCACTGTAGGGGTCATTGTCATTGCGGTAATAGTCACCTTTTACCTCGCGGCCGACCATCATCTTTTTCATTAGCTCACCGTCAAATTCATCTTTGTTCAGCGAACCGATAATGTTTCCGTCACGCAGGACTGTAACCGCATCACATTGAAGCATCAATTCCTCAAGGTCGTGGCTGATGAACATAACGCTGCTGCCTTCGTCTGCCAGCTTCCGCATCAATTTGTACAGAAGCTCACGGCCTGTTTGAGAAAGCGCCGTAGTCGTTTCATCCACAATCAGAATTTTGGGGTTCCAGTATATCGCTTTCGCGATTTCAATCAGTTTACATTGCTGCAAATCCAGTTTTTCTGTGCGCATCGAAGCATCTATTTCGATTCCAAGGCTGTCGAACAATTCCTGTGCGCGTTTCACCATTTTAGAGTGATCCACAAAAGGGCCTTTTGCAAACAATTCCTCATGCCCAAGAAAAACGTTGTCCGCCACCGGAATTGTTGGAATTGTTCCAGCCTCCTGCACAATCATACAAATTCCATTGGTTTGTGCTTCCAGCGTATTGGAAGGGTTCCAAGGTTTGCCATCGTACACCATTTCGCCGCTGGTTGCTTTTTGCATACCGGCAACAATGGACGATACCGTAGACTTTCCTGAACCATTCTCACCAATTAGCCCTCGGATTTCTCCGCTTTTCAACGTGAGATTCACATGATTCAATGCAACGGTGACGCCGAAATT
>ERZ1034865.600-NODE-600-length-20816-cov-4.480902_pt1 | contig 20816 bp, 15 predicted proteins | sample MGYA00520632_ERZ1034865 | MGnify/ENA primary metagenome ERZ1034865 (study PRJEB33766, sample SAMN09781738) | gut metagenome | biome: gut microbiome | host: Homo sapiens | place: Madagascar | study: EMG produced TPA metagenomics assembly of the PRJNA485056 data set...
CCCCGGCCTCGGCCCCTGTCTCGGTCACGGTCACGGCTGGCGCCACGGCCGGAGTTGCCTCTCTCCCCTTGCGCTCGGACGGCTTCCAGGTGCGCAGGCGCAGCGCGTTGCCCACCACAAAGACCGACGAGAAGCCCATGGCCGCGGCGCCAATCATGGGGTTGAGCGTGATGCCCCAGGGCACCAGCACGCCGGCGGCCACCGGGATGCAGATGGAGTTGTAAAACAGCGCCCAGAACAGGTTCTGGCGGATGTTTCTCATGGTGGCGCGCGAGAGCTCCATGGCCAGGGCGACGTCGGCCGGGTCGGAGCGCATGAGCACCACGTCGGCCGAACCTATGGCCACGTCCGTGCCGGCGCCGATGGCAATGCCCACGTCGGCGCGGGCCAGGGCTGGCGCGTCGTTGATGCCGTCGCCCACCATGGCCACGCGGTGGCCGGCGCGCTGCAGCTCGCGGACGCGCAGCTCCTTCTGGCTGGGCAGCACGCCGGCCACGACCTCGTCGACGCCGACCTTGCGGGCCACGGCCTCGGCCGTGAGGCGCGCGTCTCCGGTGAGCAGCAGCGTCTTGGCACCCAGAGCGCGCAGACGAGAGACGGCCTCGGCGCTGGTGGGCTTCACGGGGTCCGCCACCGCCACCAGGCCCAGCGTGCGGCCGTCCGCGGCAAAGAAGAGCGGGGTCTTGGCCTCGGCCGCCAGGGCGTCCGCGCGCTGGGCGAAGGCGCCCAGGCAAACGCCGTTCTTCTCCATGAGGCGGGCGTTTCCGGCAAGCACGCGCCTGCCGTCAACCGTGCCCGCAAGGCCGCCGCCGGCCTCCTGCTCGAATCCCTCGACGCACGCGCCCCCGTCCACGCCGGGATGGGACTCGTCGGCGTAGGCGCAGACGGCCTCGGCCAGCGGGTGCTCGCTCTTGCGCTCCAAGGCGGCCGCCACGCGGACGAGCTCGGCCTGGCTGACGCCGGCCGCAAGCTCCACGTCGGTCACGCGGGGCCTTCCGGCCGTGACGGTGCCGGTCTTGTCCAGCACCACGTAGTCGACGGAGCACGCGGTCTCCAGCGCCTCGGCGGACTTGATGAGCACGCCGTTTGCCGCGCCGCGGCCGGTGCCCACCATGATGGCCGTGGGCGTGGCCAGACCCAGCGCACAGGGACAGCTTATAACCAGAATTGATATGGCGTGGTTGAGAGCCGTGGCAAAGTCGGCCGAGATGGCCATCCACGCGACGAAGGCCAAAGCGGCGATGGCCATGACCACCGGCACAAAGACGCCGGCGATCCTGTCGGCCATGCGCTCGATGGGGGCCTTGGAGCTTGTGGCCTCGTCCACCAGGCGAATGATGCCCGCGAGGGTGGTGTCCTCCCCCACCGCCGTGGCCTCCACGGCAATCCAGCCGCGACCGCTCACGGTGGCGGCGGTCACGCGGTCGCCCACGCCCTTCTCCACGGGGACGGGCTCTCCGGTGATGGCGGACTCGTCGATGGAGGCGGTGCCCTCGAGCACCACGCCGTCCACCGGCACGGACTCGCCAGCGCGGACGATGACGTGCTCACCGGCGCGGACGTCCTCGGTGGGCACGCTCACCTCGACGCCGTCCCTCACCACGGTGGCCGTCTTGGGCGCCAGGTCCATGAGCGCGGCTATGGCGTCGCAGGTCTTGCCCTTGGCGCGGGCCTCGAAGTACTTGCCCAGGTCGATGAGGGCCAAGATCATGCCCGCTGAGTCCAGGTAGAGGCCGTGCATGGCCTCGTGTGCGGCCGTCATGTCCATGGCGCCGAAGGCCCAGGCCATGCGGTAGAGGGACACCACGCTGTAGGCAAAGGAGGCGGCCGAGCCCAGCGCGATGAGCGTGTCCATGTTGGGCGCGCGGTGCCAGAGCGTCTTGAAGCCGGTCACAAAGTAGTGGCGGTTGACCAACAGGATGGGAACGCAGAGCAGAAGCTGCGTCAGCGCCGCGGCCATCATGTTGTCCATGCCATCTAGGCCCGGCACCTCCGGCCAGCCAAACATGGGGCCCATGGCCACGTAGAAGAGCGGCACGCTGAAGGCGAGAGACACCACCAGCTGGTGGAGCTTCTCGTCTGCGGCCTTGCGCGCGAGCTCGCCGGGAGCCGGGGCCGAGGCGCCCGCACTGCCGCGTCCGGCCGCGTTGCGGCGCAGCGCCCCGTACCCGGCGTCCTCTATGGCGGCCACCACCGCGGCGGCCGTGGCGTCCGTGCCGTCAAAGTCCAGCTCCATCGAGTTCTTGAGCAGGTTGACGCTGGCCTCGGTGACGCCCGGCACGCCGCCGGCCGCCTTCTGCACGCGGGTCGAGCACGCCGCGCAGGTCATACCCTGTATGTCAAAGGTCTCCCTCAACAAGATCACCTCACATGAACTTCTTGAAGAGGCCCATGACCTCGTCCAGGACCTCGGTGTCGCCGGCCTGGACACGCTCCACCACGCAGGTCTCGAGGTGGTCCTGCATGACCTCGCGCGAGACCGCCTTGACCGCGCTCTCCACGGCGGCCAGCTGGGTGAGGACGTCTCCGCAGTAGCGGTCCTCCTCCACCATGGTCTTGATGCCGTTGAGCTGGCCTATCGCGCGGTTGAGCCGGCGCGTCACGTCTGCCTTGAGCTGCTCTGAGCGCGGCGTGTGCTTCTGGGCGCCGCAGTGGCAGCAACGCTGCTCTGCGGGCTTCTGGGCGTTCTGGCCGTCCTGGGGCATGGTGTCTCCTCGTTGCTTGCCTCATACCCCCATGGGGTACCTGACAAGCCGAGACTATACCCCTTGGGGGTATCTGTCAAGCAGAGGCCCCGGCGAGAAGGACTTCTCGCCGGGAGGTCCTACTCCACCTCGTCGGGCTCCACGGGGTCCTCGGCGGCCGCGAGGTCCCGGCCCGCCGTGGCGTCCTCTCCCGCCGCGAGGCCGCGGGCGTCGCGCTCGGCCGCCGCCTCGGCGAACTTGGCCTTCATCGTGGGGTTCTTCCAGGTGAGCTTGCGGATGGTCAGGCCCTCGGCCTTGTCGTTGGCAATGCGCAGCTGGCGCTCGGACGAGAGGAGGTTCTCCTTGACCTTGTTGAGGTGGTCGATGGTCTTGTCAATCTCCTCGATGGCCGTGCCGAACTTCTTGCTTGCGGTCTCGTAGTTCTTGCCGAACTTGGCCTTGAAGTCCTCGAGCGCGTCCTCAAAGCCCGTGATGTCGATGTTCTGCTGGCGAATCTCCTCAAGCTCGCGGCGGGCGTCCACGGCGTTTCTGCCCGCGTTGCGCAAAAGCGAGATGAGCGGCAGGAAGAACTGCGGGCGGATGACGTACATCTTGGGGTACAGGTACGAGACGTCCACGATGCCCGTGTTGTAGAGCTCGCTCTCAGGCTCCAGCGTGGAGACGAGCACGGCGTACTCGCAGCCCTTGTCGCGGCGGTCCTTGTCGAGCTTCTTGAGGTGGTCCTCGTTCCTCTTGCGGTTGGTGGAGTTGTCATCCTCGTTCTTCATGTCGAACATGATGGAGACCACCTCCACGCCGGAGTCGTCCAGCTCGCGGAAGACGTAGTCTCCCTTGGTGCCGTCCACCACGTCGTTGTCCTTGTGGAACTCGGCCTTGGGAAAGGCCATCATGCGCACGCGGTTGAACTCCATCTCGCAGTGCTGCTCGAGAGTCTCTCCGATGAGCTTTACCGAGAGGCGGCTGCGCTGGTTGCGCAGGCGGTCGATCTCGTCCTCCTTGTCGCGGATGGCCTGGTCCTTGTAGCCGAGCTTCTCGGTCATCTCCTGGCGGAGCTGCGCCTCCACCTGGTCGCGCTCGAGCTGGGCGGCCGTGACCTGGCCCTTCAAGGCCACAATCTTCTCTCCCTGCTCGCTGGTGGCCTCGCGCACCGCAAGGGCCTTCTCGCTGGCAAAGGCCTGGCTGGCCGCCTTGGCCTGCGCCTCGAGCTCGGCGATGCGCTGCCGGCTCTGGGCCAGGTCGCGGTCGCGGGCGGCGAGCTTGGCGTCGGCCTCGCGCTGGGCGCTCAGGCGCGCCACGTCAACAGCACTCTTGCCCTGCTCGACCTCAGAACGTAGCTTGGCAATGAGCGCGTCCTTCTCGGCAAGCTGGCCCTGAAGGCTCGCCCGCGCGTTGCTGAGCTGCTGCTGGGCCCGCACGTTGGCCTGGGCCACGGCGGCCTCGACGGCACTCGCCTGGCCCTGGCGCACCAGCTCGACACGCTCGGCGATGTCCTTCTCAAACTCTGCGTCGCGCACCTGCTTGACTATCTGGGCGTACTCGGTCTCATCGACGGTGAACGCCTCGCCACAGTGCGGGCACCTGATCTCTGCCATGGCAACCTCCCGTTTGGATTCCAGTGACCCCTAGCCTACACGCCCTACCGGACAACAATTGCGGGCAAAGGCAGCCTTCCCGCAGCCCCGCCCGGCCAGTGTACAAAATAACAATCCAAAGGCCCTTCTCGCCGCGTTTTCCCAGTTGGCGAGAAGGGCCTTTCATCTAAATGTGCGTTAACCAGCCAAGCCGGCAGGTTGTCTTCGACGTCCTAGCGACCGGAGGTGGTGCCACCGTCGATGGAGAGGCACTCGCCGGTGATCTCGCGGGCAAAGTCGGACGCCATGAAGACCGTAGCCCAGGCGATGTCCTCTGCCTGCTGCGCGTGGCCCATGGGAGCTCTTGACGGAGGCGTTCCACAGCTCCTCGCGCTGCTCGGGCGTGGTGGTGTTCTTGACGTCCGGGTTCCACTCGTTGGCCATGCCGTCCAAGATCTCCTCCCACATGGCGGTGCGGATAATGCCCGGCAGGATGGAGTTGACGCGCACGCCGTAGGGGGCGGCCATCTTGGCGGCGGACTGGGTGAGCGAGGTCACCGCGGCCTTGGAGGCGGAGTAGGCCTGCAGCATGTTCATGCCGTCGCGGCCGGCGATGGAGCTGACCGTGATGAAGTTGCCGGACTTCTGGCCCTCCAGGACCTTGAGTCCGTGCTTGAGCATGTTGACGGTGCCGCCCACGTTGATGCTGAAGAGGCGCTCGACCTCCTCGGGCTTGATGTACATGAGGTCCTGCAGGCAGATGACGCCAGCCGCGTTGACAATGACGTCGAGCTTGCCGCCGCCAAACTCCACGGCGTCAGCAATGAGCTTCTCGACGTCCTCCTCAACGGCCACGTCGCACTTGGTGAAGCCGGCGCGCACGCCCATGGCCTCAAGCTCGGCGACGGTCTCCTCGCCCTGATCGACCTTACGGTTGCCCAGGTAGACGTTGGCGCCGCAGCCGGCAAACTGGATTGCCATCTCCTTGCCCAGGCCGCGGCCCGCGCCGGTGATAAGGACGGTCTTGCCGGTGAAGTCGATGTTCATTGCCATGCTAGTCCTCCTCTTAAGTGGCCCGGGAAGCCCTCACTTCCCCGCTGGTCAAGGGCAAATCTAGACCCTTGAGGCCACTCCAAGGCAATGCGCGCCTATGCCAGCGGGCGAGGCGAATCCGCAAGCGGTAGTGAGAAGGTTCCCAGCTCAATGGGGGTGTCTCGCATATTGGGGACGCGTTCAAGTTTGCGCAAAAAAGGACAGGTTCGCCCCGTCCGCCAATTGGCGAGAAGGACGAACCTGTCCCAAGTTTGCGCAAGTTTAAACACGTCCCCAATTTGAGGGGGGCTGGGGCTAGCGCTGGCGCTGGTTGTAGCCGTAGCCCTCCTGCTGTTGCTGCAGCCACTGCTGGAACTGCTGGAGCAGCTGAGAGTTGTCCTGGCCGGTTCCATTGCCGTTTCCGTTGGTGTAAGAATTGATGTCGCTGACCGGCTGGTTGTTGGCCTCCTCCTGCTGCTTCTGGAGTTCCTCGTCAGAGCCCAGGGTGACGTCGAAGGTCTTCTGGTCGTTGCCGCGCATGACCGTGACCTGGACCGTCTCGCCGATGCTGTGGGAGCGCACGGCCAGGATGGCGCCGTCGGCCGAGGTGATCTGCGCGCCGCCGATGCCCACGATTATGTCACCCTTCTGGATGCCTGCCTCGTCGGCGGGGCTGCCGTCGGTGACCTCGGCCACGTAGGCGCCCTGGCTCACGGAGAGCTTGTTGGCCTTGGCGTTCTGGGCGTTGACGGTCTGCATGGAGAGGCCGATGTAGGCGTGGGTGACCTGCTCGCCGTTCACGATCTTCTGCGCCACGTCGACGGCGTAGTTGCCCGGGATGGCAAAGCCGATGCCGGCAAAGCTCTCCGTATCGGAGGAGTAGAGCGTGCAGATGCCCACGAGCTGGCCGCGGTCGTTGACCAGGGCGCCGCCGGAGTTGCCGGGGTTGATGGCCGCATCCACCTGGATGAGGTTGGTGTAGAGCGTGTTGCCCGAGCTGGACTGCATGAGCTCGTTGCGCGTCAGGGCAGAGACGATGCCCTGCGAGACGGACTGTTCGAGGCCAAACGGGCTGCCCACGGACATGACCCAGTCGCCCACCTGCAGGGCGGAGGAGTCCCCCACCTCGATGGGCGTGACGGAGTCTCCCTGGAGGTCCGCCTTGACCACGGCGAGGTCGCTGGAGGTGTCCGTGCCCACGAGCTCGGCGTCGTAGCTCTTGCCGTTGATGGTCACGGTAATGCTGTCGGCGTTCTCGATGACGTGGTTGTTGGTGATAATGTTGCCTTCGGTGTCAAGCACCACGCCGGAGCCCAGGCCCTCGCCCGAGTCATAAGTGCAGGAGACCGTGACCACGGACGGCAGGGACTTGGCGGCCACCGCCGTGGCGGTGGAGGTGTCGTTGTCGGACGGGTTGATGGTGATGGGCTGGTTGGAGCCCGTGGTGAAGGTGGCAGTCGTCCTGCCGATGACGCCAGTGCCCAAAAGCACGCCCGTCAGCGCAGCCGCGCCCACAACGCCGCCAGCCACGCCCAGGAGCGCGGCCCTGACGCCGGGGTGGTGGTGTCGAGGCCCCTTGGAGCTGGGGGCTCCGCTGGCAGAAGGGGCAGCCTCGGATGCCTGGGGCGCCACGCGGGTGCCGCCAAGCTCCTCGGGCATGGGAGGCCTCTTCTGCGTGGGCTGCGCGCCCTCGTCAGGTTGTTGGGGCATGCCGTTGTAGTTCTCGTCCATGGTGAATCCCTCTCTCTGGCGCGCGCCCGCCAGGGCGTCTGGCGCTTTGTTTCCATGAACGAATGTACCCCACGGGCAGGAGGCGTTTCTCGCCAACACGCAATGCCACGCCGCTGGCACGACCCTTTTTGCTTCCTGAAAAAGGCCGCCCCCAGACGGAGGCGGCCCCTTGACGTGCCCTTGAGAAAAAGGGCCTGTTCCCTTTTCTCCTTTGGCGAGAAGTGCCTAAATGCGGAAGAGGTAGCCCACGCCGCGAATGGTGACGATGTGGCTTGCCACCTGCGGGCCCACCTTGGAGCGCACGCGCCTGATGTGGACGTCCACGGTGCGGGTGCCGCCGCAGTACTCGAAGCCCCAGACGCGGTGGAGCAGCGTCTCGCGCGAGTAGGCGCGGGAGGGGTGGGTGGCCAGGAAGGAGAGCAGCGAGTACTCCATGAGGGTGAGGTCCACGGGCTTCTCGTCAATGTAGACCTGGTAGGTGGCCAGGTTGATGGTCATGTTGTCCACGGTGACGATGTCTGCCGGGGCGCTCTCCTCGCCAGGCCACAGAAGCAGCGTGCAACGGACCTCGAGCTCGGCCGCACCGGCGGTGGAGAGGATGAAGTCGTTCTTGCCCTGCATGGGCATGTGGAGCGTGGCCAGCTTGTCCGGGTCCTGGACAAAGAGCATGGGGATGAAGCCGTTCTCGGCCACGAAGGAGTCCACGGCGTTGAGGGTGTCCTGACTCATGCCCTCCCCGTCCAGGATGACGAGGTCAAACTCGTGGCCGGAGGAGATGGCCTGCGGAAAGGTCTCCTCGTTGGCAAGCGCGATGGAGACGTCGACGGCATGCGACAGCTCGCGCATGCGGTCATGCAGTCTGGTGGTGGCTGAGACAAGCAGGATGTTCTTGTGATGCACCCTCGGGCCCCCTGTGCTATGCGGACATATATTCTCCAGAAGCCTACCACACGCATGCGGCCACGCGCGGCGGCTCCACAAAATAACAAGTGCGCCCCAGCTCAGAGGGTGAGCCGGGGCGCATCCTGTCGATTTTGCGGCACGAACGTGCAAGCGGGCGCGCTTCTCGCCTGCGCTCCCGCCCGCGCGAGGGGCGCAGGCGCTACTTGATGGAGCCGAGAAACTCCGCCGTGCGGGCGTTCTTGGGTCGGTCGAAGACGTCCTCGGGCAGGCCCTGCTCCACGACGACGCCCTCCTCCATGAAGACCACGCGGTCGGCCACGTCGCGGGCAAAGCCCATCTCGTGCGTGACGACGATCATGGTCATGCCGGAGTTCTCCGCGAGGTCGCGCATGACGTCCAGGACGCCGCGCACGAGCTCTGGGTCAAGCGCGGAGGTGGGCTCGTCAAAGAGAAGCACGTTCGGGTGCATGGCCACGGCTCGGGCGATGGCCACGCGCTGCTGCTGGCCGCCGGAGAGCTGGGCGGGCTTGAAGTCTGCGCGGTCGGCCAGGCCCACGGCGGTGAGCTGCTTCATGGCCTCGGCCTCGGCCTCCTCCTTGCTCTTCTTGAGCACCTTGGTCTGGCCGATCATGACGTTCTGCTTGGCCGTGAGGTGCGGGAAGAGGTTGAAGCCCTGGAAGACCATGCCCACGTCACGGCGGAGCTTGTTGACGTCGGCGTTGCTCTTGCCGGTAATCTCCTGGTCCTCGATGAGGATGTGACCGGCCGTGGGCGTCTCGAGCAGGTTGATGCAGCGCAGCATGGTGGACTTGCCGGAGCCGGACGGGCCCAGCACGACGACGACCTCTCCGGGCCAGACGTTGATGTTGACGTCCTTCAGGACCTGCGTGGCGTTAAAGCTCTTGTTGAGGTGCTCGATGCGCACGATGGGGTGCTCGCCGGGCGTGAAGTGGTGGCGCGTCAGGCCCTGGTCGGCGTCCCAGGCAATGCGGGCGGCCTCCTCGGCAGAGAGCGCGGGCGGCACCTGCACGGCAGGCGCGTGCGAGAGGATCTTACTGGACATCGGCGGCCTCCTTCAGCTGGGCCTTGGCCTTGGGCCTGGGACCCTCGCCGCGCTCGGAGCGGGCGATGCGGTTCTCGACGATGCTGACGACCTTGATCAGCGGCAGGGTGACGATGAGGTAGAAGATGCCGGCGGCCACGTACGGCGTGATGTTGCCAGACACCGTGGTGAGGTTCTTGGAGAACATCATGAGCTCCATGACGCCCACGGAGGAAAGCAGCGAGGTGTCCTTGAAGGAGGTGATGAAGTCGCTGGTCACGGTGGGGATCACGCGGCGCACGGTCTGCGGCAGGATGATGGTGAACATGGTCTGGACGTAGCTCATGCCAAGGGAGCTTGCGGCCTCGTACTGGCCCTGCGGGATGGACTGGATGCCCGCGCGGAAGATCTCGGCCAGGTAGGCAGAGGAGTTGACGGCCATGACGATGATGCCCAGCAGGTTGTTGTCAATGTTGATGCCGACCATAGGAAGGCCAAAGAACATGATGTAGATCTGCAGGAAGAGCGGGGTGCCGCGCAGGATGTTGATGTAGACCACGGCGATGGCGCGAAGCAGCCGGTGCTTGGAGATCTTGAGCAGCGAGAAGAGCAGGCCGAGCGCGATGGCAAACGGGTATGCCGCGATGACGATGCCCAGGCACAGAAGCCAGCCGGGGAACAGCGACGAGAAGGACGTGACCAGAAGCTGCGGCTTGAAGAACATACCGAGGAACTGGTTGGAGTTCCACGCCTCCACCCACGCCTGGTTGTCGAGCCAGTTGACGATGGACTGCAGCGGCGTGTTGGCGATGACCGTGATGGCGGGAGAGGCCGCGAGCTGGTGGCTTGCGCCGTCGTCGGTGGTGTAGGAACCGGTAACCTGGTAGTCTCCGCCCTCGCCGGGGAACTGCATGTCGGTAACCTCGAGGCGCAGCAGCGACCCCTCGGGGATGCTCGTGGCAAAGCTCACGGTGATACTCTGGCCGGAGGGTGCGGCGGCGCCGTCGACGTTCACACGGTTGAGGCCCTCGAGCACGGTGATGCGCGTGGTGGAGCCGTCAAAGGTCGCGCCCTCGGGCAGCTGCAGGGTCACGGACGAGACGTCCTCGCCGGACTCGACCGTTCCCTCCCAGGTAAGGCGCGTGTTCATGGCGCCGATGACGCCAGAGCCGCCGTCCTCGTTGGGCTTGGCGGTGGCCTTTTCGGTGGTCATGGCAAGCGCTGCCTGCGGGGTGGCCAGGGCCACGCCACAAGACGCCACGAGCACCGCGGCAAACAGGGCCGCCAGCGCGTGCGCCAGACCGCCTCTCTTGCTCGGGAGCTGCATCTTCTCTCCATTCATAAGCTGTGGGCGGGACCCCTCTGAGGAAGGGCCCCGCCATCTTTTCTATCTGCTGAAACGCTGAGATTGAGCCTTGTGGCGGCCTAGATCTCGGAGCCGAACCACTTGGTCTCGATCTCCTTCATGGTGCCGTCGGACTTCATGTCCTCCAGGGCCTTGTTGACGGCCTGGGTGAGCTCGGGGTTGTCCTTGGAGACGGCGATGCCGTACTGCTCGCCGGTCGGGATCTCCTTGACGATCTCGAGGTCGGAGAAGGACTGGGCCAGCATGTAGGAGGCAACGGGAAGGTCGACGACCATGGCCTGGTAGAGGCCGGTCTGGACGCCGGTGAGGGCGGCGGTCACGTCGTCGACGGGCACGCGGACGGCGTCGGGGAGGTTCTCGCCGATCCACTCGTCACCAGTGGTGCCGCCCTGGCAGACGACCTGCTTGGAGGCGTCGTTCAGGGTCTCCTCGGTCTCGGAGGAACCCTTGGCCACGACGATGGCCTGGTTGGAGTCAAGGTAGGGCTCGGAGAAGTCGACGGACTCCAGGCGCTCGTCGGTGATGGTGATGGCGGCGATGGAGACGTCGGCCTTGCCGCCCTGCTTGATGATGGGCACCAGGGTGTCGAACTTCTGGTTGGGCAGGTAAGAGGCAGTGAGGCCCATCTTCTCGGCGACGGCGTTGATGACGTCGACGTCAAAGCCCACGGGCTCGCCGGTCTTCTCGTCCATGTACTCGAAGGGGGCAAAGCCAAGCTCGGCGACGACGGTGAGCTTGCCGTCCTCGATGAGGGTCATGCCCTTCTTCTCGTCGGACTTGGCGTCGGAGGAGGAGTCGGTGCTGGTGGCGTTGGAGTTGCCGCAACCGGCAAGCACGGCGCCGGCGGCGACGGTGCCAAAGGCGGCCAGGAACTCGCGACGGTTCATGTTCATCTGCATGGTGGGTCCTTTCCCAGGGATGGCTAGGGCATCTGCCCGGTCACTGAAATGCAGGCGAGAAGCGCACTTCTCGCCTGCAAAGGGTTGCTACATTGCGGAGCCGAACCACTTGACCTCGAGGCTCTCGATGGTGCCGTCGTCCTTGAGGGCGGCGAGCGCCTCGTTGATGGCGGAGGTGAGGCCGGCGTTGGACTTGGAGACCACGATGCCGTACTGCTCGCCGGTCGGGATCTCGATGGCCACCTGGCAGTCGGTGAAGGAGTTGCTGCAGAGGTACTTCATGACGGGCAGGTCAGCGGAGGCGGCGTCGTAGATGCCGGTGGAGACGCCGGTCACGGCCTGGACGGGGTCGTCCAGGGAGACGATGGTGGCCTTGGGCAGGTTCTCCTGGGCCCAGGCCTCGCCGGTGGTGCCGGACTGGCAGGCGATCTTCACGCCATCGGCGTTCAAGGCCTCGGCCGTGGTCTTGTCGGAGTCGGCCTTGACGACGACGCCCTGGTTGGAGTCGATGTAGGGGTCGGTGAAGTCGATCTCCTGCTTGCGCTCATCGGTGATGGTGAAGTTGGAGACGCCGCAGTCAGCCTTGCCGCCCTGCTTGATGAGCGGGATGATGCTGTCGATCTTCATGGCCGGCAGATACTCGCAGGTGAGGCCCATCTTTGCCGCGACGGCGTCCATGAGATCGACCTCAAAGCCCACGGCGGTGGTGCCATCCATGTAGTCGAACGGCGGGTTGGCCAGGTCAGAGGCAACGATGATCTTGCCGTCCTGGACCAGGGTGTAGCTGGCGGCGTTTGCAGAGTCGGTGCTGGCTGCAGCGCCTGCGCCAGAGCTGCCGCTGCAGCCTGCGAGCACGGCTGCGCCAGCCGCAGCTCCAAGGCCAAGGATGAAGTTGCGGCGGTCAAGCGTCTTGTTGAGGTTCATGCTGGGATTCCCTTCCCAAAAAAGCTTTGGCGCGCGGTCACGCCCTTTCCCGACGGAAGGCACGAGGTCTTCCCCGTGTCAGGGCTTGCGCCCCGTCCGTCGCCTGATTGACCAGTTTGCGCCAGCTATCTTTCAGCCTCGGCACATCCAGGCTTTCTTTACACGATTGACATACTGGATGCTCATTTTTGCATGATAGCTAATATTTGCAGTCAATTTGCTAGTTTTGATGCATATTGAGACACGTATGGCCAGATGGAGTCACATTAATATGCATACGCATAGAGGCTGCATGCAGCACCTCAAGACTCTCCAGCGGAGTTCTGCTGCGCAGAACTGCCCTTCGTGTGAGTGATTTCCAAAAAGTTGTGCAGAAGTGCGCTTCGTGCGAGTGGCTTTCCGGTCAATTTGGGCCAATCGGCGCCGGTCGCGTGAAGAAACCCCAGTTGGCAAATGGCCGATACTCGCGAGGGCCCAAAAACAGGCTCACACGAGGGTCACTTCTGCACAGAGTTTTCCAAATCGCTCACACCAAGGTGACTTCTGCGCAAATACGCAAGGGCGGCACCTCGGCGGACCAGCCGGGGCGCCGCCCTCGTGGTTCTCAGGCCCGATTACGGGCGCGCGGGGCTAGTAGCCGCCGTAGTAATGCTCGCGCTCCCAGTCGGTGACCGCGGTGCAGTAGTCGTTCCACTCGTGCTTCTTCTCCTGCACCAGGTAATCAAAGATGTGGTCGCCCAGGACCTCGCGCATGAGCTCGGACTCCTCGAAGTTCTGGATGGCCTCGCCCAGGGTGCGCGGCAGACGCTTGATGCCCCTGGCCTCGAGCTCCTTCTGGCTGAGAAGGAAGGTGTCGCGCGTGGACTCCTCGGGCAGGGGCAGTTCCTCCTCGATGCCCTTGAGGCCGGCGGCGATGGTGGCGGCCAGCGCCAGGTACGGGTTGGCCGTGGGGTCGGGGCTGCGAAGCTCGATGCGGGTGGAGACGTGCTTGCCCGGCTTGTGGGCCGGGATGCGCACCAGGGCGGAGCGGTTCTTGCGTCCCCAGGTTGCGTAGTTGGGGACCTCGCCCGTGGAGATAAAGCGCTTGTAGGAGTTGACGGTGGGGTTGGTCACCAGCGTGAACTCCGGGGCGTACTTGAGGATGCCGGCCACGTAGTGCTGGGCCAGGTCGGAGAGGTGCGCCACGTGGTAGTCCTTGGGGGCCCAGAAGAGGTTCTCGCCCTCGTGGCTGAAGAGGGACTGGTACAGGAACATGGCACTGCCCGGCTGACCCGCGACGGGCTTGGGCATGAAGGATGCGTACATGCCCTGCTGGGCGGCGAGCTGCTTGATGACCAGGCGCGCGGTCACGATGTTGTCGGCGCAGCTCACGGCCTCGGTGAAGCGCAGCTCGACGCCGTTTTGGGACGGGCCGGCGGCGTGGTAGGAGTACTGCACCGGGATGGACATCTTCTCGAGCATCAGCGTGGTCTGGCGACGCAGGTCGTTGGCGTTGTCCATGGGCGTGAGGTCGAAGTAGCCCGCATCGTCCTTGGGCTTGAGCTCGTGCTGGCTGTCGGAGTAGAAGTACTCGATCTTGGGGCCCACGTTGGGGATGTAGCCCATCTTGTCGGCCTTGGTGAAGACCTTGAGCAGGCAGTTGCGCGGGTCTCCGTCAAACGGCTCGCGGGAGGGCGTGTAGACGTCGCAGAAGACGCGCGCCACACCGGACTCGGTCGGGCGCCACGGCAGAAGCGTGAAGGTGTCGGGGTCCGGGAAAGCCAGCATGTCGGACTCCTCCAGCGACACGAAGCCGTCGATGGACGAGCCGTCAAAGCCGATGCCCTCCTCAAAGGCCTCCTCGAGCTCCTCCGGGGAGATGGCAAAGGACTTGAGGTTGCCCAGGACGTCGGTGAACCAAAGGCGGACAAAGCGGATGTCTCGCTCCTCGACGGTGCGAAGAACGAAGTCGATGTCCTTCTCGCTGCTCATGCAGACTCCTTCCAGGGGTCGGCGGGGAAATTCTTCAATCCGGGCTAGGTTCCCACAAACGTGTTACGCACGTGTTTCACCCCGCCGAACGCCCGCTCACCTCACAGAATCCGCCGCCCGTCGCCCAGCAGGCAAGAGACGCCTCCCGCCGCGGCCCCTAACGTCGGCAGTCGCAGGACTTGGCGCGCGCCAGGGCGCGGTCGGCGTCGGCGAGCATGCGCTTTGCGGCCGTGCAGTCTCCCTTGCCGCGGGCCGAGCAGCCCCCGCCGCACTCGGAGCAGCCGTTCTTCTGGCTCTTGCCGAGGTAGCGGATGCATGCCACAAATGCCGCCACGACGGCGACCACGATGATGACGTCCACGGGGCTCATGGGACCCTCCCCTTCCGGCCGCTTGGCGGCCATGCCGCCTGGAATCAATCCCAGGCGAGAAAAACGTTAGTTAGCCTAGGGCAACTATACCCAACTGCGGCATACTATGGGGTTGACGACCGTAAGGTCGCACGCAATGTTCGCGTAAATCCTAGGAGGAAACGCATGGCAGAAGACACGATGAAGCTCGTCCTTATCCGTCACGGCGAGTCCGAGTGGAACAAGCTCAACCTGTTCACCGGCTGGACCGACGTCGAGCTGTCCGAGACTGGCGAGAAGGAGGCTGCCGCTGGCGGCCGTGCCCTCAAGGAGGCCGGCTTCGACTTCGACATCTGCTACACCTCCCGCCTGAAGCGCGCCATCCACACCCTGAACTTCGTGCTCAAGGAGATGGACCGCGAGTGGCTGCCCGTCGTCAAGAGCTGGAAGCTCAACGAGCGCCACTACGGCGCCCTGCAGGGCCTGAACAAGGCCGACGCCGCCGCCAAGCACGGTGACGAGCAGGTCCTCATCTGGCGTCGCTCCTTCGACATCTGCCCGCCCGAGCTTGAGCCCGGCGACGAGCGCGACCCGCACACCCAGGAGCAGTACCGCGACGTCGCTCCCGACCAGCTCCCCTACACCGAGTGCCTGAAGGACACCATCGCCCGCGCCTGGCCGTTCTTCGAGGATGAGATCCGCCCGCAGATGCTCGCCGGCAAGCGCGTCCTCATCGCCGCCCACGGCAACTCCCTGCGCTCCCTCGTCATGAAGTTCGAGAAGCTGACCCCGGAGGAGATCCTCAAGGTCAACATCCCGACCGGCGTGCCCCTGGTCTACACCTTCGACCGCGACTTCAACGTCATCGACAAGCAGTACATCGGTGACCCGGAGACCATCGCCGCCAAGATCGACGCCGTCGCCAACCAGGGCAAGGCCAAGAAGTAGCGTAGAGCCAACAGCAAGGTGAGGGCCCCCGCCCTTCTCGCAAAGCTACGCGCCTTTGGCGCAAAGAGCTTTGCTGAGAAGGGCGGGGGCCTTGCTGTAGGACGCCGACTTCCAACGACCAAAGAACAAAGCGCAAAGAGCTTCGCCGGGAAGCCCAGGGGGCCTTTCTTGTGGAAAGGGGGCGCCCGATGGCCAACTCGGACGGGGACGTGGGCCTTGGGTAGAATGGATGGTTACGGCTGACGTGCGCGGGCGAGAAGACCGTGCCAGAGATTGGAGCGTTGATGGACGAGCAGGAGAAGGATCGCATCCGCGAGGAGTTCGAGGCCTCGCGCAGCAAGGGGGCCGAGCAGCAGCAGGCACAGCAGGCGCAGGCTCCCCAGCAGGAGGGGCCGGCCGAGGGCTGCGTGATCAAGAACGTCATTGGCGTGGTCTCCGGCAAGGGTGGCGTCGGAAAGTCCCTGGTCACGGGCATCCTTGCGCGCGAGCTCTCCCGTCGCGGCGCCAAGGTGGGCATCCTGGACGCAGACGTCACCGGCCCGTCCATCCCCAAGATGTTCGGCATGTCCGGCTGTCACGCCTACGCGCAGGACAACCTGCTCGTGCCGCTTGAGACCAAGGGCGGCATCAAGGTCATGAGCGCCAACCTCGTGCTCGAGAACGAGGACGACCCGGTGCTCTGGCGCGGCCCCGTGGTGGCCGGTGCCATCAAGCAGTTCTGGGGCCAGTGCGCCTGGGGCGAGCTTGACTACCTGCTGGTGGACATGCCTCCGGGAACCTCCGACGTGGCGCTCACCGTCTTCCAGAGCCTGCCCGTGGAGGGCGTCGTCATCGTGAGCTCGCCGCAGGACCTGGTCCAGATGGTGGTGGGCAAGGCCGTCAAGATGGCCAACATGATGGACGTGCCGGTGCTGGGCCTGGTGGAGAACATGGCCTACGTCACCTGCCCCCACTGCGCAGAGAAGATCTTCCCCTACGGCCCCAGCCGCCTTCAGGAGACGGCCGACCACTTTGACCTGGTTGCCCTGGGCCAGCTGCCCATTGACCCGGCCCTGGCCGCGGCCTGCGACGCCGGCACCTTCGAGCAGAGCGTGTCCGACGACCTGCTTCCCGAGGCCGTCCAGACCGTCATCCAGGTGGCCGAGCTCACCGCGGCGCTCGCCGGCAGGGACGCCTAGGCGCATGGCCGCCCGCACGCGTGCAAAGAAGCCGTCCCGCGCCGAGCTGCGCGAGCGCGCCCTCGCGGTCGCCTCGGCCGTCGAGATGCCCGCCGCCTGCGACGTGGTGGTCGCGGGCGGCGGCGCCTCGGGCCTGGTGGCAGCCATCGCGGCCGCGGAGGCCGGCGCTCGCACGTGCGTGCTCGAGCGGGACCTGGAGTGCGGCCGGAAGATCCTGGCAACGGGAAACGGCCGCTGCAACTTTGCTAACGAGGACCTTGACCCCGCACGCTACAGAAACGGCGCGTTTGTCGCCAAGGTTGCGGGTGCCCGGTGGCTCGACGAGGTCCTGGGGTTCTTTGGCGCGTCAGGCCTGGCCTGGGCCGCAGAGGAGGGCAGGCTCTACCCGCTCTCCCGCCAGGCGGCCTCCGTCAGGAGCGTCCTTCTGGCCCGTGCCCGCCGTGCCGGCGTGGCGCTCGCCCCCGCCCGCAAGGTCACGTCCGTGGCACGCGCGGCAGACGGCTGGAAGGTCTCCTTCTCCCCAGCTACACCAGGCGAGAAGGGCGCCCCGCAGGCAGGAGACGTCACCGCCAGGGCCGTCGTGATGGCCGCCGGCGGCGGCTCCGAGCTCGCCCGCGGGCTGGGCCTGTCGGCCGTGGCCGAGGGGCCCGTGCTCTGCGCCCTGGCGTGCGAGCCCGAGAACAGCGGCCTTGAGCTGGCCCTCGTTGACGGCAGGCGCGCCCACGCACACGCGAGGCTGCTCCGCGGCGGCAGCGAGCTCTGGGCGGAGGACGGCGAGGTGCTCTTTCGCCCGTGGGGACTCTCCGGCATCTGCGTCTTCGACCTCTCCCGCCGCGCGGAGGCGGGCGACGTCATCTCCCTCGACCTCACGTGCGGCATGGCGGACGCCCGGCTTGAGGCGGCAGCCGCCACGGGCACGGCGGACGGCGTGCTTGACCCGCAGGTGGCCGCGGCGCTGGGGGCCGCCGACGGCAACCCCGCGTCCGCCCTTGCCGCGCTGCGTCAGGCCCGCGACCTGCGCTTCCTCGTGACCGACCGCGCCGAGACGGAGCGCGCCCAGGTCACGCGGGGAGGTCTGGACGTGACGGGCTTTTTCCCAGAGACGCTTGAATGCGCCACGCTGCCCGGGCTCTTTGCCTGTGGCGAGGCGCTTGACGTGGACGCGGACTGCGGCGGCTTCAACCTCGCGTGGGCCTGGAGGAGCGGCCAGGTGGCCGGCGCCTCCGCGGCCGCGCTCGCACTCTCACAGAACAGGAAGTGACCACGATGCTCGAGGTCTCAGGCATAAGGATCCACCTCACGCAGCTCGACGGAGGCGACGAGCGCGAGCTCGCCCTCTGCAAAAAGGCGCTCGCCAAGAAGCTGCGCGTCAATGCGTCGCAGCTCAGGGGCATCGAGCGCCGCCGTCGCTCCATCGACGCGCGCAAGAAGGCCGACATCGTGCTCACCTTCACCCTGCGCGCGGAACTCGCGGGCGGCCCCTCCCAGGAGGCGACCGTCCTGGCCAAGCTGACCCGCGCCCACGCCGAGAAGGGCGTCCGCGTGGTGGACGAGGAGCCCTTCGGCTGGCCTGACGCCGCCGTGGCGCCCGACGCGCGCCCCGTGGTGGTGGGCGCCGGCTGCGCGGGCCTCTTCTGCGCGCTCTCCCTTGCGAGGGCGGGCCTTTCTCCCCTGCTCGTGGAGCGCGGGGACGACGCCGCCCGCCGCAGCAGGGTGGTAGAGGCGCACAACACCACCGGCGAGCTGGACGTGGAGAGCAACATCCAGTACGGCGTGGGCGGCGCGGGCACGTTCTCTGACGGCAAGCTGCAGACCGGCACCAAGAGCCCGGCCCACCGCCTCATCCTGGAGACCTTCGTGGAGGCCGGCGCCCAGCCGCAAATCTTGTGGGACGCCAAGCCCCACGTGGGAAGCGACGTGCTGCCGCGCGTGGTGACCAACATTGTGCGCATGATCGAGGAGGCCGGCGGAGAGGTGCGCTGCCGCTGCCGCATGAGCGACCTGGACGTCACCGGCGGCCGCGTGCGCTCCGTGACGCTGACCCAGACGGCGGCAGACGGCTCCCAGACCGAGAAGCACGTGGCGGCGAGCTGCGTCATCCTTGCCTGCGGGCACTCCGCGCGCGACGTCTTTGAGCTGCTGCGCGAGCGCGGCGTGCCCATGGAGCGCAAGACCTTTGCCATGGGCGTGCGCATCGAGCACCTGCAGGCGGACGTCGACCGCGCCCTCTACGGGCCTGCCGCCGGCAACCCCGCCCTGGGCGCGGCCCCGTACAAGCTCTCGTGCCACCTGCCGAGCGGCCGCTCCGCGTTCAGCTTCTGCATGTGCCCCGGCGGCTACGTGGTCTCCGCCGCCAGCGAGCGCGGCGGCGTGGTCACCAACGGCATGAGCCTCTCGGACCGCGCGGGAGCAAACGCCAACTCCGGCCTTCTGGCCAACGTCTTTCCGGACGACCTGCCGGGCGGCGACGTCCTTGCCGGCGTCGAGCTGCAGCGCCGCTGCGAGAGGGCGGCCTTTGCGGCCGGCGGCGGCGCCTACGTCGCGCCCGCTCAGCTGGTGGGAGACTTCCTTGCGGGCACGCCCTCCTCGGCGGGCGGCCGCGTGGCGCCCACCTACCCCAGGGGCGTTGCCTGGGGATCTGTGGAGAAGTGCCTGCCAGACTACATCGTGGGCACGCTGCGAGACGCCCTGCCCCGCATGGGACGCCAGCTCCACGGCTTTGACGTGGCCGACGCCGTGCTCACGGGCGTGGAGACCCGCTCCAGCTCGCCGGTGCGCGTCACGCGCGGCGCGGACGGCCAGAGCGTGGGCGTGGCCGGCCTCTGGCCCGTCGGCGAGGGCGCGGGCTACGCGGGCGGCATCATGAGCGCCGCCACCGACGGCATCATGGCCGCCAGGAAGGTTGTTGACGTGCTGGGCGGTGGAGGCGTGGCCTAGCGGCTGGGTGCCGGGACCCGGTGGAGCCGCAATAGCGTACATAATAACGACCAGAGCGAATTTCTCGCCACGTTTGCCCAGGTCACGATTATGCCGTTCGTCTTTATGTACACAACAATCTCGCACTCACTGACGAGAAGACCGTGTCGCAATAGGTTGTCATCCGACAACAGTCAAACCGCAGTTTGTCGACCTTCGTGACGAAGTCGGCGAACTGCTGCTGGAGGGCGATAGGGGGCATGTTGACAAGAGCATTCCCAACGATTTTGGCGTTCAGGTTCTTCATGGTTACGCCAACCGCTTCGCGTTCCAACGCCGCGGCAAACGAGGGAAAAGAGACGATTCGCTGCAGATAATCGCTTCTGCATTCTTTCCTATTTGGCCTTAGAATCATACAACCGGTACCGCATAGCAAGCCTTCGTCTTCGACAACGGCGCAGCGTCCAATTTCGCCCCGTCGTCCGAGCACGACATCATCAGTATGCAGGTGATAAGACTCCATTGACTCAAATGTTTCTTCATCGACTGTCAGGTCGTTGTCAATAACAATCCTCCCGTTAGTGATGTGCGACGGATTGACTATCGGGTGGCAGTCTGAAACATAGTCCTCTTTGTGTAATGCGCTGCCGAATGGACCTATTCGAAGTTCGCATATATCTTTGAGTGCAACTTTTGGAAAACAAGTTGAGGTCGGGTCACATGGATCACCGAACATCTCGACAAATTCGGATTTGACGAGGTCGTCGAAGGCGGAGAGCTGCTTACGCGACCAGCACAAACAATGGTCTATCCAGTGAAATTGGTCAACGATTCGGCTCTGAGATTCGTTGGGATAAACAGGTATCTCGCACGAGTAAAGCGCCTTCTTCCCAATTGCCTTGAACGTGCTTCCGGTACTCATTGAATCAAGATAGGTTCGCCTTGATTGCAGAATGAGGGAAATATAATCACCGCTAATGTCAGTTCTGGCCGGTCTGATAGCGGCAAGTCCACGCCCGATACAGCACCTTTCGTTTGCGACATTGATAGCTCCAACGGGTGCCCTCACGGACAGCAGAATATCTCCCGGTTCTGCGACCTTTTTCGGATCTGAGCACCAAGTTCTTGGTGTTGGATGAATTTCCCCGAAGTCGGCGTTTCCCTGATAGAACGGCAGCCCCTCACGATCCGCGTTGTAACTTGAGGAGTCAGGAGACTGTCCCATAACGATCTCGCACACATCCCCCAGCTTTACCCACTTCCCATCAAATTCTGGTTTGT
>ERZ1034865.603-NODE-603-length-20700-cov-5.144200_pt1 | contig 20700 bp, 32 predicted proteins | sample MGYA00520632_ERZ1034865 | MGnify/ENA primary metagenome ERZ1034865 (study PRJEB33766, sample SAMN09781738) | gut metagenome | biome: gut microbiome | host: Homo sapiens | place: Madagascar | study: EMG produced TPA metagenomics assembly of the PRJNA485056 data set...
AAGCTAGTTACTATTCGTAAAATTTCTGAAATTTTCCCTATTCAGGGCGCTGACCGTATTGAATGCGCAGTTATTGATGGTTGGAATGTAGTTGTTAAAAATGGAGAATTTAAATGTGGCGATTATGTGCTGTACTTTGAGATTGATTCTTGGGTGCCACACGATATTGCTCCATTCCTGTCTAAAAATGAGCCTCGTGTGTATAACGGTATTCCCGGCGAACGTCTGCGTACTATTCGCCTACGTGGTCAGATTTCACAGGGGCTAGTTATGCCGCTGGAGATTCTGAAGGGTAAAGCACCTGATGAATTTCTAACACACCCATTTTATCATATGGGAGAAGACGTTTCCGCTTATCTTGGTGTTATTAAGTGGGAACGCCCCGAAGTAGAGGAAAAGCCGTATAAGGATTGTACCGGTACGCGTAGCTCTGTTGGGAAAAGCCCATTTCCTGACGATATTATGAAAACTGACCAAGAACGTGTTCAGAATATGACAATGGTATTCAATACTGATAGGCGTGGTTTTGAGCTAGGCGCTACCTTTGAAGTTACCGAAAAGCTGGATGGCACGTCTTGTACTTTTTGCCTGCGTGATAACGGTAAGTTTGATGTATGTTCTCGTAATTTCAAACTTCATCACGATGGTGGTAACAGCATTTACGGAGAAATTGCTAATCGTTACGACCTCAAAAACCGTCTACGCGCATATACTTTCCTTGACAAAATGAAGGCATTTTTTGGTCTTGATATGCTAATCAAGCCAGTGACTTGCGATGGTCTTTACAATCTGGCTTTTCAGGGCGAAATTGTTGGGCCTAAGATTCAGGGAAACAAATATAAGCTTGACGAAATTGAATTTTTCGTATATGATATTTTTGATGTACGCAATCAAAAGTATCTAACTCCCAAGCAAGTAAGGGGAATTTGTGAAGTAGTTGGGCTAAATCACGTTCCTGTACTTGAGAAACACGCAAATCTGTGTGAACTAAGCATTGAAACAATCGTGTCTCTTGCTGATGGTACTACGCAAATCGGCGGTAATCCTAAGCAGCAACGCGAAGGTCTTGTGTTTAAGCGCAACACGGAACGTCGTTTTTCCTTTAAGGCTATTTCTAACAAGTTTCTTTTAAAGGATGAATAATGGAATATAAAAATCTAACTATTACCGCCCCAAATGAAAACGGTGATGGTCTTGTCATTTGGGGCTCACAAACGTCAGATGAAGATGTATCAATCAAAAATTGTACCATTGATTTCTCAAATGTGCCTTGTAACAAACTAGATGAAAATATTTCTTTTGTAAAAGGCGCACGCGCTAAAGTGGAAAATTGTTTATTCACTGGTGGCATAAAACTTGCATTGTGTGGAAATGGTGATTATCCTGTTGAAGATAATTTAATGAATATTAACTTTAAAAATTGTGTATTTAAGGATTTTGGCAGACGAGGCCCTGAAGCACAAGATGGCGCATTTGTTTGGTTAGAAAATTGCGTATTTTGGAATTGGGGCACAGAAAGCCGTTTTGACGTGCGCAGTTTTGCAGGATGGGCTCATAGTGGTGCGCGAATAGTTACAAGTAATTGTGTGTTCATTCAAGACAAGTTTTTTCAGTGTTCGTTAAAAAATATGATAATTGATATCCTTAATCATATTGGCAACGATTACAATGACGGATGCTTGTCTTATAAGTCTTTTATTCCTGGCGTGATGAAAGGTCTATTTTCTACAGACGAAGGAAGCGTAGACGCATATAACAAACTCTATAAAAATAGATGGGTATATATTGAGGGAAGTAAGTTCTTACATCGTGGTTCAAAACACGCCGCACGTAGAATTATCCATTCTGCTTTTACAGCTTGCGGTATTGAGCATCTAATACCTGAAATCGAAAAAAATTTGTAAAAAATGGGCGTTTCCTGTTGACAGGGGACGCCCATTCTTGTATCTTTTACTTGTCAGTGAGAGAGAAAAACAAAAGGAGAGAAAAAATGATGATTTACTTCAAGTGGTTCCTGATTGTGGTCGGGTTTCTTTTCGGTCTCTTCAACATTCTTATGAGCTACTTCGCCGCCCATGACAATTGCGAAGGTGCTGCCACCGGTCTTGGCATTGCTGGTATCTTCTGTCTTGGTATGGGCGCCATGTTTATTCGCCTCATGTTCAACTAAAAAAATAAAAAACCTGTTGACAAACGGAACTGATTCAGCTAGATTGAACTTAACGAAAGAGAGAAAAGGAGAGAGAAAATGGCTAAACGTAATCGCACCACCAAAACTGCTTCCACCCTGACTGCCAAAGAAAACGCCATGCTGACCTTTATCAAGGAATGGGAAGAACGTCAGAAAGAAAAGGAAGCCGCCAAGCGTTCCAAGCGTACTAAGTCTAACTAAAAAGGAGAGTATCACATGCAGCGCACCGAACAAGAAATGTATGCCGTCAAGGTAGCTAAGTCTCTGCTTAATAAGGGCGATAAGCTGGTTTACCTGTCTCACTTTGGTTCCGTCCTTTATGGAACCAACAGCGAAAAGTCAGATTGCGACCTCAAGGGCGTGTTTGTGCCTAGTGTCGCTTCTCTGGTCAAGGGAACTGCTTCACACCATTACCGTTTTTCCTCTGGTGCTAATGATAGCAAAAATAGTGCGGAAGACGTTGACGTTGAGCTGTGGAGCCTTCAGAAGTGGCTCAACATGCTTGCGGCTGGTGATACCGGCGCACTTGACCTGCTTTTCAGTGTGTACGCAAAGCACGTCAAGCCCCTTGTCAATGAAAATTTTCTGGGGGAATTTTACAGCAAGCCTTCTACGCTGTTTGACGTAACTAACAGCAAATCTTATGTTGGGTATGCATACGGGCAAGCCAAGAAATACGGGCTCAAGGGCTCTCGTATGGGTCTCCTGAAGGACGTGCGTGAATACCTTGAAGAACGCCTTGTGAGCGTTGATATGGAACACGTGCGGGCAGGTGAATACTTTGAAGAGCTGGTAAAGAAATTCGGGCATGAATCATACTGCTTTATGAAGGAAAGCAAGAATCCTAATGAGCCCAAGATGCTGTTTCTGCTTGGTAAGGGATTTTGCCCTGCCATAAAGATGGCAGAAATGATGCAACGCCTTGAAACTGAATTTAACAAGTATGGTCAACGTGTTAAGGAAGCTGCAAACAACGAAAATGTAGACTGGAAAGCTTTGTCTCATGCTCTGCGCTGCCTGCTTCAAGTTGAAGAAATGCTTGATACTGGCTTTGTGCAATATCCTCTCAAAGACGCCGAGTTGCTGAAGGCTGTCAAGTTTGCCAAGTATTCTTGGGCAGAAGTTGAGCAGATGCTGCTTGAACACCTGCGGCTTATGGAAGAAAAGCTGCAAAATGCTAAGGGATATCAGCATTTTAGAGCAAATCAGGAACAGCTACTTATGAGTTTTTACAAAAATGTGGAATTTTAACGACTAAACTACTTGACTGGCGGAGGCAATATGTGCTAGATTGCTTCTGTCAGTTGAGAGAACAAAGGAGGTAACAACATGAGCCGCACGCGTCGTGATTATGGGCCCTATGTCAATCCTGAAACTTGGATTTGCCCTTGGCAGGCTATTGGCGACCATCATCCGTGTTTTTTCAGCGCCCGCCCGAAAAAATATATCAAACAGCTGACTTCTTCTGTCCATCGTGCAAAAGAACGTATGATTCTGCATAGTTACCAGTATTCTGAAGATGGTGACGACGATATCATTATTACGCCTTACAAGAAAAACGCCGACCCTTGGGATATTGACTGGTTCCGAGATTAAAATTTTTTCAAAAAATTGTTGACAAGCGGAACGGTTTTAGTTAATCTGTTTTTCTCAGTGAGTGAGAGAACAAAGGAGGTTCAAATGTCCACTTATTTCTGCCGCAATCGTAAAGAATGCCTGTCCGTTTTTCGCAACGCTCTGGAAGGTATGAAAAGGGAATATCCCAACATGCCTTGGGAAACTTTCAGGAAACACGCCCACTGGTGTATTGAAGAAAACGGGCTTGGTACACCTCTTGCTATGGAAGCAAAATTTTCTTCCAGACGCATTGACAAAATCGCCAAGGAAATTTTTCTGAAAAATTCGTAAAAAATTGTTGACAAGCGGAACGGTTTTAGTTAATCTGTTTTTGACAGTGAGAGAGAAAAAAACAAAAAGGAGAAACGAAATGAAGAAGAGCAATAAGAAAATCGTGTTTAATAAGTTCATCGAAAATCCTGTGATGAGCGAAAACATTTTCGATGCTTGGCTTATGAAAGCTTTCTTCAAGACTGCTGAAGAAGCTTGGGCGGCTGTGGATGGCATTAAATTGGCAAATCCTAATTTTGCCAGCAAGTTCCGTGTTCGTGGTCGCGGCAAGTGGACGCCTGAAAAGATAGGTCAGTATGTCACCTATCAGCTCAAGAAATACGGCGAAGTGCGGAACACCTACATTCCCAGAGATATGCCCGTTTCTTTGGCTGATTATGTCGTGCTGTACATCTACTAAGGAAATAGGGAGCAAATCCATTGTGTTACGATTGGGGCACACTTGTTAAGGCAAACGGTAAACGCGCTATCTATGTTGGCAAAAATCCTGACTTTTACCGCTGCTCTGATTCTGGCAAGCATCTTGTCATTTTTGAAAATGAAGAAGAAGTCTGTGAGGTAAACAAGGTCGTAAAAACTACCTTTAAACCGAAGAAATCAAAGGACGGTTTTCCTACTTGGGGAACATGGGTTCATGCATGGGATGATGAACTTGATAAAATTCATCCCATAACTGGAATTATTCTAGCTGTTTACACGGATATTCCAGATGAACCAAACACAACGTTTCTTGTGATTCCTGAAGAATTTCAAGATGTTCCGTCTGAACCGTATTACTTTGTAAGCACTTTGGATAAATAAATCAGCTACATATGAGCCCACACGAATATGTAGCTGCACCATCTCTGTGTCCGGGCCCCAGATTAGCTTCTGTGGGCCCAAATTCATTTTTACGCACTAGAAAGTCATCCACAAAATTTACGGGCGTCTGTGGGCCCAGTGACTGCCTAGGGTAATTTTTTTCATTTTTTGAAAATTTTTTGTTGACAAGTAGAAGGCTTTTCGCTATTCTGTCTTTGTCAGTGAGTGAGAGAACAAAAAACGGAGGTATTCGCTATGCTGTTTTACTTTGTCAATGCTACCGGAACCAAGCGCGTATTTCTGGAAATGTTCAACTATGATTCCGAGTTTGAAGCAAAATATTATGCGGAATTTCATTCCAGAGAGTATTTTGCGACTTGGGAACAGGCTAACGTTAGCCTGTTCGGCGTGGGTGACTATGCGCGTGGATGCATGGAACGTTTCAAGGCTGCTAACATGCCGTTTGAATTTTCTGCCATTCCGTGCCACTAAGTAAAGGAAGCCCGCAGTGCGGGCTTCCAAACACACTTAAAAATTTTTTAAAAAACTTGTTGACATTCTCGCAAGACTTAGCTATTCTGTCTTTGTCAGTGAGTGAAAGAACAAAGGAGGTTCAAAATGGACAATATGAATACCTACTACACGGGAAATCCTGAAATCATTATGAAAATCCAGTTTTCGTTTAAGGGGCTGCGCACGTTGCTGCATTCCTACAACGTCAATAAGCACAACTGGTTTCTTGATTCCTTCCCCATCGTTAATGCTGATGGTGATGTTATCGCCCATTTTGACCCCATGCTTGACGAATACAGCAATCTGTCTAGCGAAGAATGGGAAGAACAGTTTAGTGGTTTTCCGTTTGACAAGAAAAAGTTTCCTGACAAGGAAAAAATTGTGGTGGTGTTCCGTTCTTACGAAGATAAGGAACTTGAGCTTGTGAGCTGGCTTTCTAAAAATGTGCATCGCTTTGCTGGATAGAGGCGGCTTTATGAAAGAAACGTATGTTGCAAGCGTTGGGCTAAAAGATAAGCTATGGGATGGTGAACACGCAACAGGCGCTCATATCGTGATGGAATACACCATTTTAGAAGAATACGCGCCACTTGTGATTATCCTATATCTTGAGGGGATTAACCAAGACGACCCAGGATTTTACTACCTTTCAAGGCGTGTAAAAGTTATTCATACAAAATATATTTCTATCAGTTTTATCAGGAAGTGGCTGAAATCTATTAAGAAATATCAGACACAAGCTGAACTGGAAAATTTTTTTGAAAAAATCGTTAAACGCCTATTGACAACTGACACGGATTTGACTATCTTATATCCGTAACGAGTTGAGATTAACAGGAGGTAAAAAATGAGCCGTGAACTTATGGAAGCTTACAGCAAGCTGCTGTCTAATGAAAATCTTTCTGTAGTGTACTCTGATACTGCTACCACTGCCTTTTTTGACCTTGAAAGTCGTACCATTACCCTGCCCATGTATGACTTTCTTGGTAAAGCCGAGCAGCAGATGCTTGCAAGCCATGAAGTTGCACATGCCAAATTTTCTAACTATTCTCTGGATGATTTCCAGAAATATGTGAAAAAGTTCGGTTCTCTCTTCAATATCATTGAAGATATCTATGTTGAACAGTGCATTAAACGTGCGTATCCTGGGCTCTCTAAGGTGTTTTCTGAAGCCTACAAGTCGCTTTATGAAAACAACTTTTTCAAGCTTGGTAATCGTACCGCTGAAAGCTTTCATTTTTACGACAGAATCAATCTGTTTTTCAAAATCGGTCACGTTTTCCCTGTGAACTTTTCCCAAAAGGAAAGTGAATACGTGGTTCGCTGCTATCAGCTTACGTCTAATGACGACGTGGTAAAGCTGTGTGCTGATATTATGAAAGCTTTTAACAATGAAAGTGCAGAGCTGCAAAATGATGCTTCTAAAAATAAGAAGCAAAGCAAAAGCAAAAACGGTGAATCCGCTAGCTCTGTTGATGAATCTGTAAATGGTTCTGAAGAAGGCGAAAACGCCTCTGCTGGGCAGTCTGGTGAGCGTTCCGAAGAAAAGCAGACTTCTGCCGATTCCGAAGAAAAGCAGGGCTCTAACGGGCAGTCTGAAGAGCAGAATAATGCTTCCAGCTCTGATGACAGTAATGGCTACAAGGAAGGCTCTAACGGGCAGTCTAGTGGGCATTCCGAAGAAAAGCAAACTTCTGCCAATTCTGACGAAAAAGGAGGCTCTGACGCCTCTTCTGCTGCTAAAAACGAAGGAAACAACGCCTCCAGAGCTGGTGAAACTATGGAGGACTTTGACAATGCCCTTAAAGAAGCACTTAAAAAAGCTTCTTCTAAGAAAAAGGAAATCAAAGAACACTTTGGATATATGTCTGCCACTATCAACGTCTTTACCAGCAATAATGCATCGGTGTATGACAATGTAGTAAACGGCATTCCTATTACAGAAAAGATTCTGTCTGAACTGTTTACCAATTCTTCTAAGGAACTTGTGCGTTTCATTAAAACGATGAATAAGGACTTGGACTTTATCAAGCGCGTTTCTAAGGATGGTGACAACTATTTTCAGATGCTGCGCAATGCTAAGAAGGCAAAGTCTGTGCGCCGTCGCAATACTGGCTCGCTTGATTATCGCCGTCTTGCCAAATACAAGACTTCGGAAACTATTTTCAAGCGTAAAGCCATCGTAACGCACGAAACAAATCACGGTGTGGTGCTGTTTATCGACTTTTCTACCAGTATTGAAAAAGTCACCAATGACATTATTAATCAGGCAATCGTCACGTGTGAATTTTGTAAACGTAATAATATCAAGTTTGAAGTGTTCCTGTTTGGTGCGTATAACAAATACACTGAATTTCCGAACCGTCTTGCCACGTGTGAAGTGGTAAAAATTGCAGATAATGAGCATTATATGCCCGAATATCTGTACATTTACAACAGAAAGTTTTCTTATTTCTTCAATCATAGCGGAAAGAAGTTTTTTTCTAATGAAGCTCACAAGCTGTACTTCAATCAGGGAAAAACGCCCATTCTTCGTTCTACCATTGTCGCGTTTTATGCAGTACAGCGCATGAAGGCACGTGGCTGTGATAAAACTCATATCGTTTTTATCACGGATGGCGACAACACTGATAAATATATCAATATGTCTTGGACTTCTACGGACGACGATTTTAAACGCCGTGTAAAAGAATGGAACTCTGACGGTATTAGTGTGCTGCTTGAAAAATCTGTGAGTTATAAAACGCCTTCTACTGTGTTTGTGAACGGCTGTGCATATGATGCTATTCCTGAAAGTGCGTTTTATGATTCTGTTATCAATGCCATTTTTAAACATATCAAAGAAATGTACGGTACGGAAATCATGTTTAGCTACATTGAAACGTCACAGTGTAATCGTGGTTTTCGTCTTTACAGTCTGGTAAAAACTGCTATTATTAAGGATATCAACGAAAAGATTTACAATCTTCCTGCTGATACGCGTGTAACTGTGTTTGATACGGATGAAAATAGCTTTGCTGACAGTTTCATTTATCAGGAATGCCCTAAGACTATCAGCCAAAAAAATAATAGTAACAATGCTCTTGAAGAGCTGTACTATACCAATAGCGTTCTTTCCGTGTTCGTCAAAGAACTTGCAAAAAAGATTGCCTAAGAAGTAGGCTTCATTCCCTGGGCCCAGATTAGCTTCTGTGGGCCCATTTTTGTTTTTATGAGCTAGTAGTCGTCTTTTAAATTTTGGAGGCTTAAAGAGGCTTTTAAAAAGCTTTTGTAAAAAAACGCTGCGCCTAAAAAAATTTTGAAAAATTCAAAAAAACACTTGACGATTCCCGGCGCTTTGTGTATCCTGTCTTTGTTAGGAGATAAAAAATGACCAAATTTCCCAAGTCCAAACTGATTACTGTCCTGAAAAACCATTCTGCATGGCTTGCTGATAACAGCGGCGAAATGGCAGATTTGCACGGTCTTAATCTTAAAAATACTGATTTCCGCAATATGGATTTGCGTGATGCTGATTTCAGTGGTTCTGACCTGCGTGGTGCTGATTTCAGTGGTGCAAATCTTAGTGGTGCTGATTTCAGTGGTTCTGACCTGCGTAATACTGTGTTTTATTTTGCTAACCTTACAAGCGTAAATTTTCGTGGTGCTAATATGTATTGCGCTAGTATTTCTGGTGCGAATTTTACAGGCGCAAATCTTAGTCGTGCAAATTTTTATAACGAATAGCCAAAATTTTCTTGACAAGGAAAACGGTTTTCGGTAATCTGTCTTTGTCAGTGAGAACAAAGGAGAAAAAATGAAGTTTACGACCATTTCCGCTTCTGTTGCTGTTCTTCGTCTTCTGCTGTTGTATGATAACAAGCAACTGATTGTGAAACAGATTTCTTCCAAACATATCAAGTACACAACTGCGGATAATAGCGTCTCGGCTGAACTGTGTATTGCGTACAATACCAGCCCCGATGGTGTGTTTATTGAATCTGAAAGCTTTGCTTTTATCTATATCAATTATAACGACAGGGAGCTTTGCAGTTATACGTCGTGTGACAAGACACTGTTTAGTGAAATTGATAACGATTCCCTGTCCCTGCTGTATAATGCCACTTATCAGCAGTAAAAAATTCTCAAAAATAGTTGACAAGCAGGAAGCTTTTTGGTAATCTGTATTTGTCAGTGAGAGAGAACAAAAGGAGGTTTAAAATGAAGACTATTTATTGCGGTATTATTGACCACTGCCAGATTGAACCCACTCTGGACTTTGAACTGTTCGTTAAGCCTGAACCTGCAATTGAGTATATCAAGAATCGTTGGAAGGATATCAAGGAAATCCATATCGACCTGCGTGATACTGAAGAAAATCTGCGTAGCATTCTGGTTTTTCTCCAGTGTGCTTCTATGCTGTACAAAAAGCATCCTAAAGTTTTCGTGCGGGCAGAAGATGAACAGGAACAGCTGCTGTTTAGCGGTATCAAAAAACTTTGCTGGATGACTAAATAATCACACAAATTTGCTTGACAGTACACCCACTTTTGTGTATCTTGTATTTGTCAGTGAGTGAGAGAACAAAGGAGAAAGAAAATGAGCCGTTCCGATTCCATCCGCGCCGCCATCGCTTTTGAGTTTGCCGCTTGGGGCGATGAAGAAGATGAAGCCGCTATCCTGTGTGACGCTTTTATCGCCGACTTCTGGGCTTACCGCGAAGAAAGCACTGTTCGTGTGGTTCTGCGCTAATAAATAAAACAAACTAATCAGGAGACAAAAATTTATGAAACTATCACAAAACACTATCAGCATCCTAAAACATGCCGCCTCTATTCATCCCGGTATCTGTATCGACCAGGGCGATATGATTTTTTCTGTGCATGAATCCCGTACCGTGCGAATGCAAGCTAAGGTGGAAGAAACTTTTCCGCAGCAGTTTGCACTGATGAATTTAAACCAGTTTTTAAACACTCTTGCTCTGATTGACGACCCAGAGCTAACTTTTTATGATGGGTATTGTGTGATTAGTTCGCCCAGCGGTAATCAGACAATGCAGTATTATTTTTCTGACCCAGAAATCGTTCAACAGCCCAATAAAACTTTAAAGGCAGAACTTGTCTACAATTTTAGTTTTAATCTTTCTTGTGCTGACCTTGTAAAGCTGAATCGTGCTGCGGGCGCTATCAATGCCGATGACATTTGTGTGTTCAATCGTGGTGCTGAAATTTATATGTCAGCTCTTGACAAGCGCCGCCAAACTGGAAACACGTTTGAACTTCTAGTGGGCAGTGATTCCGAGCTGGAAGGTAAAGAATACAAGGTATTCTTCAGGAAAAACAATCTGAAGCTGACTAATAATGATTTTCTTGTATCAATTTCTGATAAGGGAATTTCTACTTGGAAAGCTACGGACGCGGCTGTGCCTGAACTGCTATTTCACGTAGCAATTGAACGTGATTCCGAATTTAAGTAGTTTTCACTTTAAGTTAATTTTGTGCGCCTTTCTTATTGACAAGATGGGCGCTTTTTAGTATCCTATAGCAGTAAGGAGAAAGCAATATGAAGATTAATACCCTATGGAATGAAGAGTTTAGACCTAAAACTGTATCAGAATGCATTATTCCTGCCCGTATCAAGGCTGTGATTGAAGGATACGTTAAAAATAATGACGTACCATCATTGCTCTTTTATGGGCCCGCAGGATGCTGCAAAACGACAACTGCAAAGTCCATTATCAACACGCTAGATGCGGAATACCTGTTTATCAACGGTTCTGACGAAACGGGTAAGGCTGATATTCTGAATCAGGTGATTCCTTTTGCTACTGGTGTATCTGCGTACAATCCTGATGCGCCGAAAATCGTTTTCATTGATGAAGCTGACCGTTTGACCAAACAGGCACAAGATTCTCTAAAAGCCTATATGGAACAATATTCTTCAAATTGTCGCTTTATTTTTACTGCTAACACGCCTAGTCAGATTATTAAGCCCATTCACTCCAGATGTCTTTGTTTTGATTTTAATATCCAAAGTTCTGAAAAACCAGAACTTATGGTACAGTTTTTGAAAACTATTATCAATATTCTTGAAAAGAAGCAAATCAAATACGATATGAAGGTTTTACAAAATCTTATTGTAAAAGATTTTCCTGATTATCGTACTATTATGAATAATCTTCAGGCATACAGCACAGCACATGGTGAAATCAACGAAGGTATCTTGACTTTTGGCGAAGATGATATTATCGTTGCTTTGTACGGATTTATCAAGACGAAAAATTTTGAAGGCGCACGAAAATGGCTGTATGAAACGAACTATTCACAAGAGGAAATTTTCCGTGCAATTTATCGTGGTATGTATCAAAATATCGAAACACGCCATATTCCGGCATGTATCGTGATTCTTGCTGATTATCAGGCAAAGGCAGAACGTGCAATTATTCCTCAAGTGAATATCCTTGCTTGCATTATTGAGATAATGAACGAAATTGGAGCATAAAGTATGCCAAATGATGAATTGGAAGATTTTGTTTCTCCTGATTATCAGCCTCCAAAAGCAGATTGTGAGGAAGTAAAAGAAGAACTTCCTAAGTTATTTGATTATATCAATGATTTGTCATTTAAGAAAGCAAATCTTGCTCAACAGGTACAGAATGAAATCGGACAGTTTCCATCTGAATTTGTTCCATATATTGCAACAAAGTCGTTTGGAAACTTTCCTGATACCGTTTTGCTTGCCAATATTGTAAACACGCATTTTGGTGAAATACCAGTAGAAGCACAATATTTGTTTTATCTATATGGCATTCCAAAACGAAAACGCTTTGCAAAATTTTATTCACCAGATGCTTCACATGACGAAGAAGTAGCAGCACTAGCTAAATATTTTCGATGGGGCACTAGAGAAGCACGTGCAAATCTGAAAATGTTTTCAAAAGAAGAGTTAAAAGAAATTATCAGGAGAACAAATGGAAACGGAACAAAAGAAACAGGAAGTACAAGAAATCGAAAACGCAATTCTGGATAGCATCATTGAAATCCGTTCTGACCCAGTTGTAAAGGATGAAACGGAAAATTTCCCTTGGACGATGTACGTCTCAAAAAAGGATAATAAGAACGTTTATTCTTTGTATCTGTATGATGAAATTTATGACCCACAATACTACAGCAAATTATTTGAAATTATCAGGAAGCTACAAAAAAATGATGCTCTTGATATTCATTTAAATTCGCCCGGCGGTTCATTGACAACTCTGGTAGCATTTGTTAATGTTTTACAGGAATCAGATGCTACTGTGACGATGTATATTGACGGATTTGCAGAATCAGCCGCTGCCATTTTGGCATTTACTGGTGATGAACTGGTAATTCGCGAACATTCTAGTATTATGTTTCATAATATTCATACTGGCGGAATCATCCTTCAGGATAGTGGCAAAATCAAGGCTAATATTGAATCAATGCATCGTGTGTACAAACATATGCTAGAAACGTTCTGTAGTTCTGTTCTTACTAGTCGTCAAATCAATAACATCATAAAAAAGGGCTCTGAAGTTTACTATTCTGGAGCTGAATTGCTGAAAAAATTATCCTAGAATATCCCTTACTTTTTTCTTGACGCGAAGCTGGTCTTTTGATATATTTTATCGAAAGACCAGCTTTTGGAGTTTTACATGGAATTTTATACATCAGTTATTAGGAAAGGTAATCAAATTCTTTATCGTGGTATGTCTGGTTCACAGGAAATCTTCAAGAGCATTTACTATGAACCTGCCTTATATATGCGTTGTCCAAAGCACAAAGCTACGCACGAAGACTTTTATGGTGGGCCCGTGATGGAACAGCGTTTTGGCAATGCTGCGGAAATGAATGATTTTGTCAAGCGATATAAGGATATCCCAGATGAAATATGGGGCAATAAAAACATAGTATCGCAGTTCATTTATGAGAAATTTGGTTCAACTATTAATTATGATGGCAAAAAGCTACGTGGTGCTTTTATTGATATTGAAGTAATGACACGAGAGCGTGTAGGTGATACGTGGATTGACGGCGGATTTCCTATTGCAGATGAAGCACGTTTTCCTGTCAATGCAATCTGTCATTATGATACGGAAACAAAGCGTTATTATGAGTTTTCTCTTGCCGCATGGAAAGAAGAAAAATCATGTTATCCAGAATTAGCCAAGAAATCCACATATTATTATTTTGATTCAGAGCGTTCTTTGCTTTTGAACTGGATTCAATTCGTAAAAAACAAGTATCCTCATTATATTACAGGCTGGAATATAGAAAAATTCGATGTTCCGTATCTTGTAAATCGTATCAAATTTGTGCTTGGTGATACATATGTCAAGAAATTGTCGCCTTGGAACACAATAGAATCACACACAGTAAACACGATGTATGGCGAAGAAGTCACATATGACATTTACGGCATAGCAATTCTAGACTATCTTGAACTTTATAAAAAGCATATTTTTGTTCCAAGGGAATCATATACGCTCGATTTCATCGCAGAATGTGAACTTGGAGAGCATAAAAAGGAATTTGAAGGCACACATGGTTCTTTTTTTTGGGATGACCCACAAGGATTTGTCGATTATAATATCAAAGACGTAAATCTGGTAGTGCGTCTGGATGATAAACTTCAGCTTATCAATCTAGTAGTCAGTCTTGCTTACTTTGCAGGAATCAACTATGTAGAAACGTTTTCGCCTATTAGAACTTGGGACACGCTAGTGTATCGTGAATGCATGAATCGTCATATTGCTATTCCGTTAAATGACATGAAGTCAGAGCGAGAAGAGTATGAAGGCGCTTATGTTTTCCCGACTAAAAACGGTATGTACAAGTCGATTGCTAGTTTTGACGTAGCAAGTATGTATCCTAACTGCAATCGTTCATGGAATATTGGTTCCGATGTTATTGTAGATAATGAACAATATACTGTTATTTTGAAGCATATTATTAGTGAATGCGTAAAAAACAAGAATATAGAACTTGCACAGCTGGCAAAGCAAGGAAGTTCTTTTGTTGAATACTATAAAAATAATGGTATGCCATCATATGTTACAGATGTTTTAAAGCATTATGGTGTTAGTCTGACGCCTAATTGGCAGTTTTTTAGAACTGATAAAGAATCAATTTTCACAAAGTTGCAATCAGATTTGTATTTTGGTCGTAAAGCTGACAAGAAAAAAGGTCAGGAATACGCCCAAAAAGAAAAAGAATTGCATATCATGTTGAATAGTGACCCAAACAATCAGGAGATACTAAAGCAATACGAAGAAGCAAAGCATTATAAGGTAGTATATAACACGTCACAGCAGGTCAAAAAAATCTTGCTCAATAGTTATTATGGTGCAACTGGTTCGCCTTATTTCAGATATTACGATAAGCGTTTAGCACAAGCTACTACACTATCAGGTCAAAATCTGATTAGAAAGACGGCAAAGAACATTTCAACATTTATTGGTAATATTGTTGGTGATGCAAACAACGTAGAAAACAAATATATAGCAGCTGGTGATACAGATTCTTGCTATGTAAACATCTATCCTATTTACGATTGTTTTGTTCTTAAAAAGGGTAAAACAATGAATGAACAGGAAAGAACTGATTTTTATGATGGTGTTTGCAAGACAATAGAAGAAAATGTCATTAACGTAACATTGAAAGAACTTGGAACTTCTCTTAATACTTACCAAAATACTTTGGCTATGGATAGAGAAGTAATTTGTGCTGGCTCTGATGAAACAGGATATTGTGGTTTTTGGGTGGCAAAAAAGCGTTATGCCTTGCGCGTGAATGACAACGAAGGATTACGGTATGAAACGCCAAAATTAAAGGTGATGGGGCTAGCACAGGTGCAATCTAGTACGCCAAAAATCTGTCGTGATAACTTGACAGAAGCAACGCGCATGATGATTGAACAGGGCCCAGATGCTGTGCGTGATTACGTGAAAGACGTAGAAAAGAAGTTTATGGAAAAGACAGTTGAAGAAATTGCACTTCCTAGAAGTGTTTCTAACGTTGAAAAATATTCTGACAACGGGCGCCCAATTAAGGGTACACCAGTGCAATCAAAAGCAGCTATCAATCACAATTTTCTTGTAAAGAAGCTTGCTCTAGAAAATTTTGTCCAGTTCATTCGTGATGGTGAAAAGTTAAAATTTTTATACTTGACACCAAATCAGTTTGGATTTGATGTTATTGGTTTTCGTGATAAGCTACCAAAGGAATTTGGCTTGCACGCACGCGTTGACAAGGAAAGTCACTTTGATAAAGCTTTTAAAAAGCCTCTTAGTGATATGATGGAAGCGTGTGGGTGGCAAATGGTTGAAACTGCAACACTTGATGACTTTTTTTAAAAAAATGGGCGTTTCCTGTTGACAGGGAGCGCCCGTTCGTGTATTCTGTCTTTGTCAGTGAGTGAAAGAACAAAAGGAGATTCAAAATGCGTAATATCTTCACTGAAGACATTCCTTATAAAGACATGACTAATGAAGAACGCGCTGAATTTGACGCGTTCGTAAAGAAGCATGATTTTGACAGAATTTCAAAAGAAGAAATCATTGCTTTTGTTGCTATTGTGTTTGGTATTTTTGTACTTATAGCTTTAAACTGCTTGTTAGGCTAGTATAATATCAAGGAAAACAAATATGACAAGAAATATTTCAGAAGAACGTTTTTGCATCTTTTGCTTTCATCCGAACATTATTTGTGAAAAAAACCATAATGATTTATGGCAAATCCATTGCACACACTGCAATGCACGAGGGCCTGAAACACTATCAATTGATAGTGCTTGGCTACTGTATGAATTACACGCTGTGAATGGGGAAGAAGCTAAACGCTTGTTTTTGTATGAAAACGGAAACAATAAAGACACGTGTGGAAATTATTTTTACACGTCTGACGAATTGGACATTATTAAGGGAAAAAATTCTTGACAAGTAGCTCAAAAACGTGTAAATTGACAAAGTAAAGGGAGTTAATTATGAGCAATAACACTGATGCTTTTGTGTCTCACAATATTATCAATAGCCCTAATATCAATGGCTACTGTTTTGTTTATAAATTTATTGATGACAGGATTTTTAAATGGGGCTTGTCTGTTTGTGATAAGTCTAACCAATACGAAAAGAAACTAGCCAGAACACTTGCTTTTCAACATATGCAAAAAAATGTAGACGGATTTTCTGGATTTGCAGATATTGGAGAAGCAACACTTGAATTTATTAAACATTTTGGCGGAACTAATCACGGAATTTGGAGTAATACTCCATTGATTCCTGAAGCTATTCATGCGTCAATTATTGCTGTTGTGAACCGACGCACGTATCCTGTACGAAATATGACACTTATTGTCAGGAATTGGATTGTTATGCATACCACGTCCAAAGGTATGCGTTCTGAATTTAATTTTATGTTCAACTAAACTAATAGGAGACAAAACTATGGAAAAGGTATTTTACATCCATCATTTTAATCGTGAATTTCCCGTTCATAATTCCCCCTGCTGCCTTAAAAATCAGCCGGGTTATTGGGAAAAGGAACAATATATGACGTTTGCGTATCGTCATATTGATGATGTTCATATTGAATATGGATTTGCCATCTGTAATAAGAACGATTCTTATAACAAGGCTATTGGTCGTGAAATCGCTCTGAAGCATCTTAACGAAAAGACCAAAAATCGGTATCGTGTGCTAAACATGCATGTTTTGCTCAATCATCATGGCACCGAAATCCATGACCGTTATGTGACGTTCCTGAAAGCTATTCCTAAGTTTCTTACTCTGAATGACCTTACTAGAAAGTGTATCAATATGCTAGTCAAGGATGATGCTTATATTATCCATTATGGTATGCATAATAATGATGCGTCTGTATATGGAAATCAAAATGTTTCCCCTGACTATGAAAAGATTCATTTTATTCACGTGTTTGACAAAAATTCTATTCCAGCCGTAACCAAAAATAAGTATTCTGGCGTTAAGGGGCGAAAAGACTACACTATCGGCTACCAGTTTATTGATGAAAATACTGTCAAAATCGCTGTAGCTGTATGTAATCCAAAGGAACATTATAACAAAAAAATTGGTCGTGAAATCGTTACTAAGAAGCTGGATGGAACTGAAGTAGGCTACAAGCCGTATATCCTTAATTTTCAGGAACTTATTCAGGAACATCCACTGTTTGAAGATTACGAATGGTGCCTTGGTATCAAGCCAGATGTAAAGATTCCTGTTGGTTATCTGTGGCAGAATTACATTACATCGCTAGTCAAGTCGTTTGTGTATCATAACGTTCGCGAAATCGGCAGAACTATTTACGGCTAGTTTCAAAAAACATCTTGACAACAGGTGCAAAGCTTGCTACTTTGTACCTGTTGGTTGAGAAAAGACCAAAAAACTTGTTGACATTCTCACAAGACTTCGCTATTCTGTCTTTGTCAGTGAGAGAGAGAACAAAGGAGGTTCAAAATGTCTGTAGTTCGTCACGTTAATGCCGCTTGGACGCCCACTCGTCATCTGTTTGTTGCTGGGCCTCGCACTGGTCACACGTTCAAATATGAAAATCGCCCCGACCGTGTGGCTGCTCTTGAAGCTGCCTATATCATCCTGAATCGCAAAGAATGGAATCACATTTCTGATAACATTTACGAATATTCTTATAACGGCGAAACTGTTGTTATCGTTGACAATGGTAAAACCGTGAATATCAACGGCAAAAACTTCAAAGCCTAAAAAGGAGAAAGAAACATGAGCTTTATCTATTCGTCTGAACGTAAAAAGAAGTCCAAAGACAAGTCTATGATTGTTCACTGTAAGCGCAGGTTTTTGCAGCGTTTTGGTCAGGAATTGACTAATAACATGCTGGAAAATATGGTTTCTCAGATTGTCAAGAGGAAATCAAAGTTTGTTGGCTCGCAGAGTTGCAACAGGACTGTTCATATCGTCAATGTGAATAATCTGCAAGTAGCTGTAGTTTATAACAAATCAAAGCGCCTGATTCATACGTGTTTTCCTGTTGACTGGCTGTATAATGGCACTTATGATGAATATATGAAGCGAAAAGCCTATATCAACGGTGATTAGCTAAAAATTTGGCAGTTTGAACATATCCTAGGATATGTTCAAACTGCCCAAGGCTCTAGCCATGTGCCTTGAAACACGCCACGCGCTGTTGAAACATTGGCAAATCAGCGTCTTGCACGCGAAGGAGGGAAAAAATGAAAAATTCTGAAAAAACTTGTTGACATTCTCGCAAGACTTAGCTATTCTGTCTTTGTCAGTGAGAGAGAGAAACAAAAAAGGAGAGCTACCATGATTAATCCCGCCGTCTACACCAAATTCGATTCCTGCAAAAACGCTTCTGAATTTATCGTAAAGCATCCTGACGTGTATAACGTCATCCGCATGATGCGCGAAATGGGCTGTGGTGTGGATATGGGTTCTGCCTACATTTATGCCACTGATTCCAAATCTTTCAGCGAAGACTTTTACCGCGCTTGCCGCGCCCTGAATCACAATCGGCGTTTCATGCGCCGCCCGATGGTACAGCGCATGATTCACGAAATCACGGAATACCACGTTTTCAACTTTCAGAAAGCTAACTAAAAAGGAAGGTACGAAATGAAAAAGGCTGCTATTATCTTCTTTTCCCTACTGTTTGCGTCTGGCTGTTCTGTTAAGGAACAGGGTATCATGGCAGAAGAAATTCCCGTAAAAACTTATGAAGTGTACAGTTCTGCTACCAAGCTTCAACTTGTCCAGAACGCCCAAGCGCCTTATTTTGATGCGTATCACGATACTTTTGTGATGTACACGTTTGAAGGGGAAGACTTCGTAGAATACACGTTTGAACGTGAGGCTGTGCTTGTATTTGACCCTGAAGAACAGCGCATTGTGAATGCAGACATTGTTAATGGAGATATCGAATAAATGAAAGAATTATGTATTTTCCTTGGTAGTATTGTTTGTTTCTGCGTTGCTATTTTGTATTTTACAGATAATTATATTTCTGAATCATATCAAAATAAGTTTAAGGAGCAAATCACTAATAAAAGTCTTATCGTTCCCGGCGGAAATGCTACAGAAATTATTATTGATGGTGAAACGTATCTAATCAAGGATATGTGTATCAATGGATTTCAGCATATCATGTTAAAGAATGATAAGGGGCATTCTTTGGTTCCGATAATAGAAAATAGTAAACTGCATATGAAATGTAAGTAAAGGAACAAATATGAACACAAACACGTGTTTTACTATTTTTGTGATTCTTGCCCTGATTATAGCTAGTGCAATTGCTTTTTTCGACAAAAAGATATGTATCAACGATGATATCTATACGTTTACAAACGTTTGTTATAAAGGAAAACCAGCACTTGTGCTAGTAAAAGTATTCACCAATGAATCATATATTGCTGTAGTAGAGCCTTTTGATAGTAAAATGTAAAACTTACAGGAGAGACTAACCATGATTAAACGCTTTCAATCTTCCGATTTTAATTACTTTTTTGACGGCAAGACCGGCTATACTGCTGTTTGGGGAAAGCGCCCTGAGGATGACCCAGAGTGCGCCCCTTTTCCTATGATTGCAGATATCGAAATTACGACTATCTGTAACGGCATCGGCAACTATGGGCCCTGTCCGTTCTGCTATAAGTCCAATACAGCTAAGGGCGAATATATGCCTTTTGATATTGCAAAAAAAGTAATTGACAAGCTGCCTAAAGAGCTTACTCAGATTGCGTTTGGTGTGGACGCAAAGCTGGAATCTAATCCAGATTGGTACAAGATTTTTAACTATGCACGAGAAAAAACGTTTGTGCCAAATGTGACCGTAGCTGACGTAAACGAAGAAACAGCCAAGAAGATTGCATCCGTATGTGGAGCGGTTGCTGTTAGCCGCCTAGGTGGAAATCATAAAAAACATATTATTTTACGACGTAAGAAAAAATAAATGAATCAAAGTACCTTTTATTATAAATATTCTTGATACTGCATATGCACCAAGAATATATAATTGAGGTACTTTAAAATGCTTATTGAAAAAGAGTGTTATTGTCAATATTGCAATAAAAAATTTAAGACAGTTAATGGTAAAAATGGACATGTTGCATTTTGCAAACAAAATCCTAATCGAAAATCAGCTTGGAACAAAGGATTGTCCAAAGATACAGATGACCGTGTTAAAAAATACAGTGAAACACAAAAAATAACAAGGGATGACCCGGATTGGAAAGCTGAACACCAAATCTGGAACAAAGGATTGTCCAAAGATACAGATGAC
>ERZ1034865.606-NODE-606-length-20694-cov-9.664470_pt1 | contig 20694 bp, 28 predicted proteins | sample MGYA00520632_ERZ1034865 | MGnify/ENA primary metagenome ERZ1034865 (study PRJEB33766, sample SAMN09781738) | gut metagenome | biome: gut microbiome | host: Homo sapiens | place: Madagascar | study: EMG produced TPA metagenomics assembly of the PRJNA485056 data set...
ATTCCAGCGGCTACTTGAGCCGGGGGAACTTTGAAGAACCCTCCGCTTTCGCGTTTTGAGGGCGCTGTGAGCCGTTCTGTCCGACTCCAACGATTCTATCGGCATCCGCCTTCAGAGCCTCAGGCGTCGTTCCCAGCAGGCCGCAGATGGCCCTCGCCTGCATGGTCTTGCCGTAGCGCTGAAAAATGCTGTTCACGACGCCGGAGTCGATGCCCAGGCGGCGGGCCGTGCTCTGACAGCCCTCCAGCGTGTCAGCTGTTCCGTTGATCTCCTTTTTCGCCCGCTGCACTGCGCCCTGCAGGTTGACTCCGGGAAACATCTTCCCGATGGACGCCAGGATCTGCTCCATTCCCATTTTCCTTCATCTCCTTGATCTGGGCCGTCAGGCCCTTGATGATATCGGACATGTCCGCCATGGCGGTCTGCATCTCGCTCATCAGCTGCTCCTGTGTCTTGGGCGGGGTGATGATGCCCAGCTCCACCAGCTTGTCATAGTACTGTTGCGTAGTGCCCTCCAGCTCCGCATAGGCCGCACAGGTCTTGCCGATGAGCTGCTGCTTGTTGCCAAAGTAGTCCGTCTGCCAGATGTCGCCGCCGTCGATGAGGCACATCAGGCATGGGCTGCCGGAATATCCGGCGATCGCAAATTCGTTCACGGGCCGCACCTCCTTCTTGCTAAAATTGTACAGCAAAACCCGCCAAACAAAGCGCCCAGAAATGGCCTTTGTTTGGCGGGTTGCTTATGTGTTCTTAACGTAGTCTGCGAGCTTCTGGTAGGCGCGGCGGCGCAGCTTGCACAGGCCGTCAACGCTCATGTGGAGTTTGCTGGCAACGTGAGCGTAGCTCTGACGCCTCACGTCGCACTCAATGATGCAGTACGCCTCATCCCCCGGCAGCTCCAGCGCGGCGATGAAACTCACCGCCCGCTGGGGTGCCATAGACTGCAATTTTGCCCGGATATCACGATGTGTCGGATTCATGCTGATTCCCACGCCGTGAGCTTGCGGAGCTTGCGCGGAGACGGAGGGCGGCGGATCGTAGCCTCACGCCTCGCTCAGATGTGTGCCCAACTTGGGCACCGTTACTTCCCCAGCAGCTTCCCCCAGGTACCATTCCCGGCGATGCCGTCAGCACCCAGAGAATATTTGGCCTGGAACTTTTTCAGCGCCGCCTCCGTACCGCTGCCGAAGTCGCCGTCGGTACCGGCGCTGCCGCAGCTGAAGCCGTTGGCGATCAGCGCCGCCTGCAGGGTCTTCACGTCGCTGCCCTCCATGCCACGCTGCAGCTGCCGCACCTTGACGGTAATGGTCTTCTCCACGACCGGCTGAGTGGTGGGCTCAACCGTCACGCCGCTCATGGCCTTCTTCACGTCCTGCCGGAAGCCCGCCATCGTGTAGCCGATGCCCAGCCCCGTCCACAGATGCTCCGGGTCAACATGCCCGGAGCCGATGCCCCGCTTGCCGCACTCGTAGTGGGAGAGGATCACGCCATCTTTCAACGGGTCCAGGCTGTACTTTTTGCACAGCATGGCAAACAAGTCTACCGCGGCCTTGTAGGCCGTCTCGCACTGCTTGAACGCCTTGTCCTTGTCCGTGATGGTGAACTTTGCTCCCGTGGTGTACTTGATGGCGCTGGGTTCGCACATCTCCACGCCCACGTGGGTGTTGTTGGCGCTGCCGCCCACGTGCCATGCCCGGAAGTTCCACGGCAGACACTGGTACACCGCGCCGGTGTTGGCGTCAATGAACGCGTGGACGCAGGCCCGGTCATAGCTGGGGCTGTTCCATTTCTTGGTGAACACCTGCGCCGACGGCTGGGCACAGCCTACCGAGTGCAGCACCAGTCCCTGGGGGCCTCTCCGCTGGAACGTGGTGTACCTGTCGTCGGCGTTGGCCATGTTGGCGTTGTAGCAGGGGTTCAGCGTCAGGAAGTTCTCAATCAGCTGCATCGTTCTTCCCCTCGCCGTTGACCACCTTTGCCGCCTTGCAGATGGCGTCGATCATGTCGCTGACCTTCTGCTTGGCTGCGTCGTCGTAATCATAGTTAACATTCTTAGCGGCGATCTCCACCTCGCGCATGACCCACGCCTTGCGGGCCTCGCCCTCGGCGAACATGCCCTCGGCGTCCTGCATGAACTGAAGCACGAGATCCACGATTTTCGGCCAGTTCTTCTCCTTCACGGCGGTCTGCACCGCCACGACCAAGCGGGCCACAACGGGGATACACACCGCCAGACCGCCCAGAATCGCCGCGATCAGCTCCACCCAATACATTGCATTATTCATCGTTTACATCCTTTCCGACTTCTCCGAAGTCTTTCCGTTTTTCAAACAGTGCCTTTGTGCAATACACCAGCACCACGCCGATGATCTCCGTGATGGCCGCGGTGCTGAGTGATTCCGCGATGTTGATGATCTCGCCGCTTTCCACCGGCCGCAGCGCCGCCAGAAACGCCAGCGCGTAGCTGCACCACACCCAGAGCAGGCCGTTCAGCAGGCACAGCCACAGGATTTTCTTCGTGGTGGGCGTTCTGCGCTTCTTCTTTAGCCGCTTGCCGCTCATGGCTCCACCCAGTTCAGGCTGGAGACGGCGCACAGCTTGTTGTAGTCCACCAAACTCACCGCCTCATGCCAGTTATCCAGCACCAGCAAAAACCTCGCCCGCTGGTATTCCTCCACGCCCACGATCGTCACGCTGTGGTCGTGGTAGTACTTCCGCCCATCGTCCCACAGGTTCAGGATAACGGGGATGCCCCGGCCTGCCAGACTCTTCACCGTCTGCCAGTTCCAGCCCACGATCTTGCCGTAGGCGCTCTTGGGCTTCCCCGGCTCGTGCAGCGTTTTCAGCAGTTCCCGGGTGATGGCCTTCACCGTCAGAGGGTTCGTCCCCGTTCTGTCGCCGTTGTATCCATACTTCAGGGCGATCCGCTCGATGGTCCCGTACCACTGCTCTCCGTAGATGCACGCCAGACACGTCAGCGTGCAGTCCTGGGCCTTGCCGTAGTTCTTCTGCAGCAGGCCCCTTAAGGGGATCAGCTTCCGGTGCAGCTGCTTGCCCCGGTCGGGATATTCCAGCTGCAGCCATGTGTAGTCCAGTCGGTGAGCCATGTCACACCTCCTGCTCGTGGGCTTTCTGGTTCAGGTGCTTGTTGAGCTTCTCCAGCGCGTCCTTGCACGGGCCGTTGCAGCCCTGCTCGATCAGCCCCGCCAGAGCGCCCCGCAGGCCGTAGCAGATCAGCTCTTGCTCCCGCTGCATGCTTTTGATGATTTCCGTCTGATGCTTGTCCCGCAAGATGATCTTGACCACCGCCCACGCCGCCCCGCCAATGGCCGCTACCGCGCCGATCAGCTTCGCCCAGTAGATGATGGTCTCACCATCGATGTACATATCAGATCACTCCTTTAATGATTTGGTCCAGGGATAAATGCTGCTTTGTTACCCCAACTTGCAGCAAATATAACATCTAGCGTATTATTTTCGTCGGTAATGCCACTAACACCTACGGGAGAAATTTGCCATCCTGCCGTCGTATACCAAGCGGCTACAGATATAACACCGCCGTCATCGACAGCGATTACACTGTCCCCAATAGCTGGATTTCCAGAGTATGGGATGCTGTACCTGTTATACGCCTCCGGTGCTCTCATAATTCCACTCATACCCACCCACCTCCTTTCTATCGGTGTTATGCGGGCTCAACTGGCCCCACAAATGGATTTCCAGGGATGAAACAGCAACGGTACGAAGAGTTGATAAATTCGTCGCCACTCGTCTTAGTTACTGTCACAGTCGCCACACCGTTCTCCCTGGAAACGGTTATTCCAAATGCACCGCGGCCAGATATAACTGTAACGTTGTTGGAATCATCTATGTATGCTCCACACTCGACGACCCAGGACGGCGGGCTGCCAGGTGAATCTGCGTACCGGTGCAGGAATACAAATGTACCCCCCCCGTGGACGGGATGTGAAAGGTTGTTGCGGAAACCTCTGGCACACGCATGACTGGCATACTCTCTACCTCCTTAACTCACTGGGCTATACCACTGTACGCCCGGCACATTTGTCGTCACTGCTACGCTCGCCACCCCATCAAACGGCGCATCCGGTACCACGGTTGTTGTACCATTGCTGGTGATACTCACGCTCTGGCTGGGCTGCATGGCCAGGTTGGCGGTCTGCTTGACCCCGTTGGCCTCCAGCCATGTCAACAGGTCGCCAGAAGGAGGCGTGTCGAAGATGAGCTTACGATAGAATGCATTCATGTTCAGGACATCGCTGTTCTGCGATGCTCCGGACGTGCTTTCCGACCCATAAAGCATCTGCTTTGGACTTGTTTCGGTGCCTTCCGTGTCAATCTTGAACGTGATGGAGGTATAGGGCACTATCGCGCGTTCGCCGTTCGCCTTGCGATACTCACGGGAAAAGGAGATAGGATATGTTACGCTTTCAGCTGTCGCAGCGACGGATGCTGGAAAAACGACTGTGCTATTCAGCACCCACACTTCCTTCTCCACCGTCTTCAGCGCGATCTCCGTCCCGTTATACGTCACGCTGGCAATGGGCTTGGTTGTTGATATTGACATGTGTATGACCTCCTTTCTTAGTCGGTGTCGTACATTTCAATTGCAGAAATGGTGATGTCGGTAAGCGGCCACCAGACGACTTGAGTGCCACCATTATATGGCGTATCAGTCGCGTTGGGCGCAGTCGTTAGCGCGAATAGAGGGAATTGAGCACTCGGCAAACATTGCGCCATTGTTCCTTTGGATAGGGTCATTTTCAAGACGTATCTCTGGGAGGTTGCCTTGCCGAATATTCCAACAACATTTTCAATCGTTTGCCCTGCAATGGCTGAGTAGTCGGAAATTGATTTTGTTGTTCCATCCGCAAGCAGCAATGCTGCCTCTGTGTCGACCTTACCCCAATTCGTCGCCGTAGCCGGAAACGTCACACTGTGCCCGATCTTGGCACTCCCACTCCCAGCATCCACAATCGCCAGATTCTGGCTGCCGTCTGCATTGTCCGTGGCCGTGATGTCATACGCGCCGCTTGCTACTGCCTTTCCCGTCACCTTGCCGTTGCCGTCATGGTAGCCCTTGGGGATGGTATACACCTCGCCCGCACCTACCTCGGCAGTGACCGCGCCGTTGTTGGGCATGGTGCCGGAGATTTTCAGGCCAGCAGCCGAAGTGAAGGTCTTACTGTCTAAAACTTCAGAAGCAGCAACATCGCCCAATCGGCTAGACGGTATCTGTAACTCAATCTTCGAATCCCGCCGGAACAAATAATTGGTACCAACAGAAGCTTGCGCCCAAAGAGACTCTAAAGAAAAAGAGGTACTGAAAAGAGGCATTTGTCTTTTTTGGCCTGATAGTGTTTCGATAACGGTTCCTGTAACCTTCTGTCCCTTCACATAGGCAGTCTTCCCCTTGGCCATATCCTTAGCGGTGGCCGTTGCATCCGACGTATCCACCCCCGTCTGAATGCTGTCCACCAGTGCGCTGTAGCCATCCAGATTGGTGCTGGACGGTACAGTCACGCCTTTTGCTTCAATGGCGGTCTTGAGGGCCGCCTTGGCGTTTGTAAGGCGCTCAATTTGAGCCTTGACGCCTTCTTTGGTTACGCCCGGTACTGCCATACCGCACCCTCCTTAAATCGCCGCAAGGGCGGTCTCGATGGCGTTGGTCAGGCTCACGGTACCGCCGGAGGTGTAGCCAGCGGCGATGGTCACAGAGGTCGCTGTCAGGCCGTCCATGCTCTTGTTGACCGCGCCGTTGTTGGCCATGGTACCGTCGGTCAGCACGCCCTTGCTGTCCACGAACTTGTCGCCCGCCAGCACGTGGGCCGCCGTGGCCGTCACGCCGGACACGTCCTTGTACTTGGCGGGGATAGCCCCCACCGTCACCTTGCTCAGCACCTTGCCCGCCGTGGGGGAAACCGTCTGGGCCGTCTCGGCAGGCGTGGCGCTCTTCTCCTCCAGCACGATATTTACCGCGCCCTCGCCGCTGTGCTTGCCTGCGGGGACGGTGTAGCTCTGGTTGCCGGTGGTGGCGTCCAGCGTCTTGCTCACGCTGCCGTTGTCCTTCATGGTACCGGTGCCGGTGGAGCCGTCCGCCAAGACGAATACCTTGTTGGCCAGCACGTCGCCCGCCTCCGCCGTGGTGGCGGACACGTCCTGAAAGTTCTCCGGAATGGCCCCGACCGTCACGCCGGACAGACCGTAGTAGCCCTGGTCAGGCGTAATGGACTGCTGCTCCTTGGTGGGGGTCGCGGTTTTGGCCTGCAGCTGGTAGTTGCCGCCGCCCGCCACGCCCTTGACGGTGCCGGTGCCGTTGTGATAACCCGCCGGGATGGTGTAGCTCTCGCCCTCCTTGACGCTGGCGTCAATAGCGCCCTGGTTCTTGATGGCCGCCGCCTTGGTGGCCAGCGTGTCCATCTTGTCGGTGGCCGTGGCCAGCCCCAGGCCTACCAGCCAGGTGCGGATCGTGTTTCTCGCATTCTGCAGTCTTGTAATTTCAGTCTGAGTGCTCATAGATGATTCCCTCCAATCAGATGGTCGCCAGCAAGGCGTTAATGTTTCCGATGTCTCTATACACCGCCGCTGCGGTGATGGGCCTGGTGTTGTCCTGCTCCACTTCGTCCGCCGTGTCCACCTCCAGCGCCCGGCCCGTAACCTTCAGCCCGCTGCCCAGCGTGTCAAACGGTTTCCCCGTCAGATCGTCCCACGAGGACGCGCCGCCCGTCGCGCCCGACTTGGGCACCACATTGCCGTCCGCGTCCACCGCCAGAATCTTGTTTGCGTTCTCCGCGCCCAGATTGCTGTCCAGCTTTTCGTCCAGCTTTTTCACCAACTGCGCATAAACGTCCTCAGATGGCTCATAGGGCCGCCCGCCGTCCGTCAGGATACTCCGTACCCCCAAGAGCTTCACGGGCCGTGTGGTGCGGATATCGCCCGCATACAGGCCCAGCAGCACCGCACCGGGCTCCGGCACAGCCGGAAGCGTCCCGGCATTGTCCTTCAGGATCACATCCTGATAGCTGCCGTCGGCAAACACCGCCCGCATGGTCACGGTGCCGGACCATTCCTCGTCCAGCTGCCACACCACCTGGTAGTCGCTGTTGTCGCAGACAACAACAGGCTCGCCGCTCACCCGCACCGGCAGCTTGTTTACCACCCGGATCACAATAGGCTCCTCCGGCATGTCCTCACTCCTTTCGCATAGCTCTTATACTGCCTCCCACGCCGTGGGAGCTCCGTTTTCGTCCACCGCCGCGATCTGCAAAACCTGACCCACCGACGCGCCGGTGATGCCGAAGGATATGTCGGCGTTATTCCCGTTCCACAGCTGCACATTCTCCGTGCTGATGCTGGAGCCGCCGCCGGAAGCATACGCGGTCTTCTTAAACGTCAGCTGCTGGCCGCCGCTGGTGTGCTCCTCCGTGGCGTTCAGCGGCAGGACGGTAACGGCCACGCTGTCCCCATGCTGCCCCGCCGTGCCGTTCTTGCCGGCCTTGCCGTCCTTGATGGTGAACTCGTGGTCTCCATCCTTGTCCGTAATCGTCACCTTCACCGCCGGGATCATGCCGGAGGCGAAGGTGTTCTGTAGCGTCACCGTCGGGCTAATGCTCCATAGCTCATTCATAGCCGCTACCAGACTGGATTTCTCCGTGGTGGATAAACTGCTCAGCAGACCGATGATGGCATCCAGTTTGTCCGCGTTGGCGTTCAGGTCGGCAATCGCCACATTGTCCGCTGCCCCGGGCTTTTTCAGCCCGAGATTCGTCGTCTCCGTCATTCCGCAGCCCTCCGGCCCAGGATCACCGTCACGCTGTATTCTCTGGTAGCCGAGTTATACGCCGCCGACGCGTCCAGCACCGCGTTATACTGCCCCTGCACCGGCACCGGGATATTCCCGTCGGCAATGTCCACCGATGTAAAATTCTTTGCCAGCGAACTGATGTTAGGCACCGTGCTGTCCTCCTCCGTCAGCCGCTTCGCCATGCTGGCGTTCAGCGTGCCCCGGTTGAAGTTCTCGCCAAAAAACGCAATGTTGATGGCGTTCTGGGTCTCCAGACCCCGGTCAAATACGATCTGCATCTCTGTCCTCCTAACTGTTGTTGTAGTGTGTGATAGCCGCGTTTAATGCGGATTTCAGACTCCCCGCCCCCTCGAACAAGGAGGCCTTTACCGAGTCACCTTTTGCTTGAGTAGATGGCAGCGTGCCGTATCCCGTTCGGTTGGATATCGCCGTCCGCGCCCCGTTGAAGGTGGTCGCCAGAATGCTGGCCCCGGACGATACCCCCGTGTAGCTGTAGCTGTCGCCCTCTGCATCCGCCAGTTCCTTGATCTTCGCCAGCAGATTGTTCCACCTGGTGGCCGTCAGATTGCTGACAGGCTGTCCCGCCTTGATATTCGCCGCATCCCACGTGGCATTTTGCCAGTAGAACAGGTCAATGGTCTGCTTCGTCGCCACGATCTCCGCATAGACACGTTCACTGGTGTAAGTGTAGCCCGGGGTGTCCGTGTTCAGAGATTCGCTGTAGCTGCTGGGTGTCGTCGATGTGTACGAACTGTAGAATCGAAAAATGTAAGGCTTTTTATACCCTGAGTTAAGTCCAATGCTTCGCACCTCCACTCGGGAGTTCCGGCTTACCGTAATGGCGTGGTACGACCTGTCTCGAATGTCCGACTTTGCAACGCCGTCCACATAGATCATGGCGCTGCTCACGCCCGCGCCCAGTTTGATGTATGCCGTAGTGGTCGATTCTGTTGCAAACAGCTTGATGTATCGTATGCCGCTGCTGTATACGTTGGCGTCGCCCTCGGTAAACGTTTTTTTAACGTTGCTGAAGTTGCCATCTGTATACTCCACGAAGTAGTACGGCGCACCATAGCCGCTTTCATATTCCAACCCGATCAGACTGGCGTTGGTATTCTCCCGCACGTACAGCGTTGTGGATGAGTTCCGTCCCGTAACGCCGTCTGTCAGGCCTGTTTGCGTGGAGTTGGCGTATTGCATCCGATAGCTGCTTACGCCAGTACCGGTACGGAAATAAATGGGGTTGGTGCTATACGACGGAGAACCGCCTGTCGCGTATACCGTGACGTTTCGGGTCTTGCTTGTCCCGACGTACTTGTCAGTTGAAAGGCTCCAGTCGTTACCCGTTTCGCTGCACTTGGCCCGCGCTCCGGAATAACCGCTTTTATAGCTAATGGTGTCTATCCAGCAGCTTGCCCCCGTCGCCACATACCATGATGTACCCGATGTGCTAGAGATAGTCTGTGGAAATCGATTGTCGTTGGAAACATGCACCACATAGGAGTTGATGCCTGTGCCGGTACGGAATGTCAACAGTGTGGACATGGTTCACCTCACCCAAACACAGCCGCGCCGCCTGCCATAATCTCCAACCAGGACTTCGTAGTGGTCGTCCCGCCAGAGACCAGAGAGACGGCTGCACCGCCCACTGTCACATATGATCCCGCGCCGCCGATCCGCATCGTCCCGCCGCATGTTGCGTTTCCGCCAATGGTCAGCGCAGAGGTGTTCAAATCGGTTAACGCATGACTTGCGTCCGAGATTACACCATATGGGATATATCCACCAGCTGTATAGCTTGAGCCTCCGATGATCTTGTTTGCCGCCAGCGTATCGATCATGGCGTTTGTCACCGTCAGGTTGTCAATGTTGGCCCCCGACACGTGCAAATCCGTGGCGTCGATCTGCGATGCCACCAGCTTGCCGTTCACGTTAACAGCGTCCACGTTCAGATCCACTGTGCTCGAGCTGATCTCCACCCCGCCGCTCTTCAGCGTAAAGGTAGAGCCTCCGGAGCCGCTGGACACACTCAGCGTGATGCCGTCCACCGTCTGGTCGATCATGCTCTGGGCTTCCGTGCCGTCGATCTTGCCCGCGATCTGCGTCCGCAGTTCGCTGGCCGTCACCTCCAGCGTGGCCACATTGCCCTTCACATCGCCGATCTCGCTGTGGATGCCGGAGATGTCCACCTCCAGCTTGTGGTACGCCCTGCTGGCGGAAAACTCCCGCCGCTTGGCCTGAGAGGCGGGCTTTCTGCCCGATCCTCCGGTGCACTCATAGGTAGCTCTCGCCCAGCCGCCGCCCCATTTCAGGGTGTACCGGAAGATAGGCAGCTTCCGCGTCTCGCCGTCCGCGCCTACTACCTGAATGATGTCTCCCGCCTCAATAGACCAGTCACACACCGCGTCCACAGAGTTGGGCGTGTACGCCGGGAAAGAGACGAGCCGGTCATAGATGCTCTGGGCCTTTTCCCGTATCTCCGCCTCCGTAGCGCCGTACAGCAGAGGATTGTCCAGCACTTGATATTCGTTGCCCGTTCCATTCTCCGGCAGCATCACGCCCAGGTCGGTGTTGGCTATTATCACATGAACGGAATTAACGGCAGGTGTCTCGTACTCTGCGGGGGAATCACCGAAGTGCTGGCTCTGCGTCAGCTTCACATTTTGGGTGGTGAACCACACCAGTTCCAGCTGATCATCCCGGCTCATTCGCGCATAGGAACAAGCCGTCTCTGCGATCCATCCCAGCACATCCTTGCCCACAAAGCCGTTTCCCGCCACGGGAGCCGACGCAATGGACACGTCGCTCCCCGGGAAGGTGGTGGTTCTCAGCGTCACGCCGACGTGCGTGCACAGGCTCTGCAGCAGCTGTCCCCGTGTCATGGGCCAGGTGAGGGAAGCCCACCAGTCGTCCACGTCCACGTTGAACTTCTGCATCCCGTCCAGCGCCTCGCAGGAAATGTTTGCCACTCGCCGCTGTTCCGGCGTGTCAAAGTAGAACGTCCCCAGCGGCACATACTCATATTTGTCCACGCCATCCGCCGTGAACTCATACGCTACGCCGTCCTGATAGCTGAGGCTTTTCCCGGCCCATCTTTTGAGCTTGTAGCCCATAAACGCACTCACGCTGCCCTGAGAAAGCTGATCCCATGTTTTTGTGGAAGCCTGTTCCCACGTCAGCCCGGACACGCTGCTCCATGTGCTGTCCACCTCTAACGCCGTCAGCGTCCCGTCCTCACCGATCTCCGCCGCCCAGGCATTCGCCCCATCCGCGGCGTACAGGGTGCTGTCCATCAGCACCAGGCAGTCCGGCGAGAATAGCGGCTGCGAGCTTCCGGCGCTGCCGTTCACCCGCAGAAAGGGCGCGTCCTCGTGGGCGGAGATGGTCACGGCATTCGCCTTGCCGTACCCATATACCACAGCCGCCCTGCACTCCGGCATAGCCCATTCGTCCGTGCCTACCAGCACGCCCATGGCGGCGCCGCACTTACCGAAGGCGAACCCGCTCAGCAGGCCGTGGCCGTTCAGCACCGTGCATTTCAGCTCCGCCGACACGCACTTGCCCATCGCCACGTCTGCCTCCTCGTTCAGAGGGTAGGTGATTTCCACCTTCTTGACGTCTTCCGTGGTCAGAATCGTGCCGTTCGCAAACCGCAGCAGCAGCTCTCCCGCATTTTCCGCCATGGCGGCGGCGTGAAACGCCGCGCTGGCCTGATACATCGCCTCACCCCCTAGTATTCAATGAACGCGTACCGGATGGGCATATAGACCAGGTCGTCCCCTGCGTTCCGCATGATCTGATAGGAGACGTCCGGCACGTAGCACTGCCCCGTCTTATAGCCCTGGCTCTCGTGGTCCCAGTACTCGATCGTCACATCCCGCCGGGCGTTGCCCGCCAGGCCCAGCAGCGCATTGATGGCCGCCACATCCGCGCCCCGCAGCATCTGCGGCGTTTCGAACTCGATTTTTGTTCGGGTGTGGGGCAGCACGTTCCGGTGCAGCATGCCCGTGGCGTCGCTGTCGCTGTCCTGGTCGATCCGCTGGTTGGGGGTGCACTTGTAAGTTTCCGCCCGGATGTACTTCATGGGAAACACCGTGTTTCCCACCTTAATGAGATATCCCTGATAGGCCATGCCCTCACCCCCTCACCGCGTCATAGGCTTCCAGGCTCCGGCTGACCCATCGGCCCGCCTCGCTGCCGGGGCGGCCCAGCGTGAACTCCTTCCGGGCTGTCCGCTCGCTGCTGTCGGCGATAGAGCGGATGTAACTCAGCATCCCCGTGTCCAGCAGCGCGCTCAGCACCGCCGCGGCGATGCCGTCCTGAATCTGCCCGTTGTTGGCCACCGCCGCGTGGTGGCCCATCCGGCCCACCATCTCCGGCACGCCGTTTTCGTTGGCCACAAACAGCCCCGCCGACTGCATCACGCCGCCCTCCGCAAAGTGCGGCGCGCCAAACTTGATCGTCTTCCAGTTGCGTCCGATCTTGCCCCAGGAGCTGCTGCCGCCCCCACCGGAGGCGTCGAATCGGCTGGATACGCCAATCAGCTGCATCACCGATGCAATGGCCTCCTGTACCGCATTACGCACCCGCTGCACAGACCGGATGAGCGGATTGACGATGCTGTTCTCCACCCAGTGCAGCGCACTGTCCAGCGCGCCCTGGATGTCCTGCAGCGTCTCGTTGATGGAGGCGTTAAAATCATCCATCACGCCCATCATCGTCAGCACGTCAGCAATGGAGCTGAAAATGCCGTAGCTGAAAAAGTCAACCACCTTGCCGATGGCATTCACCAGCTGCGACGAATCCAGCCCCTTTCCGCTGAACAGGTCGCCCACGGTCCGATAGATGTCACCGACACCCTCCTGGAAGTCGGCCACCACACGCCCCAGGTGCTCCGTCGCAGGCCCCAGTGCATTGTCCCAAAGCCAGTCCAGCGCCGGCTTCAGCCAATCCAGTACGCTGCCCAGCGCATACAGGGCATCCGCCAGCTGGTCCACCAGCACCGGAGCCATCCTGTTCACGGTCCAGATGGCCAGCGGCTCCAGCACCTTGTCATAGGCGTCCTTCAAATAGCCGCTCAGCACATCACCAAGCGCCTTCGCCGACTCCCTCAGCCGCCCCCAGGCGGCCTCCAGATTGCTGAAGTCCATCTTGTCCACAGTCTTTTTCAGCCGCTCCAGGATCTTCTCCAGCGCCGTGCTGCTCTCACCGGCCTCGTCCAGGGCGCTCCAGTCGATGCCGGTGATGCTGCCGCCCACGTCGCCCATGTCGCTCCCGCCGCTGCCGCCGCTGGCGGTGTCCGCGGCCTGACTGGGGCTGTTCAGCATGTTCAGCTCGTCAAAGCTCATGGTGCCCAGCTTCTGGGCTGCCTTGGCGGCCTTCTCCGTGTTCTTGGCCGCGCCGCCCATGGCGTCGGACAGGTTGTCACCCGCGTCGGCGGCGTCGTTGATGCCGCCCGCCGCCGCGCCGATGCCGCCGCCTGCCGCCGCCACCGTTTTTGTCTTGGCGCCAAACACGTTGGCAATGGCCTGCGCCACACGCCCGGCCCACGCCGCGATTCTTTGCAGCACCGCCACCACCGCGTTCAGCAGCGGCAGAAACGCCGTGGCAATGGTCATCACAGCCTTGCCGAAAGCCTCCTGGATGTCGCCCAGGGCGAATTTCACCTGCTGCAAGCGGCCGGAGGGCGTCTGGGCCAGCGCCTGGTTCATGCCGCCCACGGATTCCTCCACCACCTGGGCCAGCACCGCGGCCCGCTGGGCCTCGTCGCCGTATTTCAGGATGGCCTCCTGGGCCGCCGTGAAGGAATAGCCGTACCGGCTCAGTGCGCCGGTCTGGCCGTTCATCACCTTGCCCAGCATGGTGGCGATATTCGTGGCGTTTTCTGCGCTGGCCGCCATGCCGTACTGCTGGGCCAGCATGTCGTTCATCACCGGCAGCAGCGTCTCCAGCGAGTCGCTCAGCCCCAGGTACGTGGCCAGCTCCACCGCGCCCGCCTTCGTCACCTCCGCGTCGATCACGCCCAGCCGCTGCTGGGCGTCCGCCAGATCCAGCACACTCTGCCACTGCGCCTTCGTGGCGCCCATGGTGTTCTTCATCACCTGCGCCAGCGCCGCATTGTTCTCCTGCACCTCGTTAAAGGCCGCCGCCGCATTCTTGGCGGCGCTCACAATACCCGCCAGGCTCACGGCAATGCCCGCCGCCCCCAGCACCTTGTTCATGCCGCTGATGGCGCTGTTCAGCTTGCTGGTGGATCGGCTGATGGCGCTCATCATGCTGCCCACGGATTTGCTGGCCTTCTGCGACTGCGTCGTCACCGCCGAAAAGTCCGCGCCCACCCGCAGCATCAGATTTTTGATAACGCCTATCGCGTCCACCTCCTTTCGTGCTCAATTCGGGCACAAACGTTTACCCTTCCTCGCCGCCAAACATGCGGTTCAATGCCGCCACCTGGCGGTACAGGGCCTCGTCGTCCATGTCCTCGTCCGTTTCCGTCACCTTCAGGTGGGGGAATACCTTCTCCAGCGCCGGGGCGTGCTTGGAAAAGAGGCAGGCCCGCAGCACCATGGCCGCGCTGTAGATGTTGACCTCCGTTAGCTCCTGCTCCTGCCGCCGCAGCCGCCCCATGGCGCTGGCGTATACGTTCAGCTCCCGGACGGTCATCCGCTCCCACTGCCCGGGAGAAATGCCCACTTGGGCGGCCAGACTCAGGCTTCCTTCCCAGCTCCAGCCGCCGCCGGAGGGTTTTCCTCCGCCTCGCCGTCCTCGTCGCCCTGCAGCGCCTCGCTCACAGCTTCCACGGCCTTGCTGTACACCTCCAGCACCGGCAGCTCCTCCAGCATGTCCTCCACCTGACCAGGTGTCAGGCTGTCGTCCTGGGCCGCCAGCATGCAGTACACCGCCGTGGCCATCAGGTCATAGCGCTGCACCGCCTCCCGCAGCCCCGGCACGCTGACCTTCGTCAGCGCGCAGAACTGCCGCATGGCCTTGTGGGCGAATTTCAGTTCTCTCGGCTTGTCCAGATTCAAAATGACCATTGCCTGCCCCTCCTTACACGCTGGTCGTAGCCGCCAGAGTGGGCTTGCCGCTGACCTTCAGCGTCGCGTCAAAGGTGATGGCGTCGTCCACGTCCGCGGCGGTGGTGAACTTGGTCACGCCCGCCTTGAAGCTCCACGTCTTGCCGATCTTGGTGGGAAACACGATCTCGCAGTCCACCACGTCGCCGCTCTCCATCAGCTCATACATGCGGGTCTGTCCCTCGTCTGTGCCGTCCATGTAGCCGCTCACGGTCACCTCGCCGCCGTCCTTGAAGCCCGGCAGGTACTCCCGGTAGCCGTCCGTGTTGCCCATGTCGGTCACTTCCACCTCATCGGCGCTGGCGTCAATACCGCTGACGGATTTCAGGCCGCCCACCTCCACCTTGGTGTTGCCGGTCTTGGCGGCGATCTTCAGCTTGGTGCCTACGCTCCTGCTCTTTGCCATAATTTAAGCTCCTTCCTGATAGTCGATCCGCAGCACATATGCCCTGCGGAATTTGTTCACGTCCATTTCCTTCATGTCCGGGCTCTGCTGGGTGATCCGGACCCGCTCGATGTATACGCCCCCAGCCTGCACGCCCCGCAGCCCCTTCACGGCGGCGGCGGCCAGCGCCGCGGTGGCCGTCATGGCGGCGTAGCTGCCGGCCACGATGTGGATCTCCACCTCCGCCGTCTCCAGCCCTGTGCCGCCGCCCAGCACATCCTCCTCGCTCCACGTCCGGACCCGGTAAAAGGCGAACAGCGGTTCATCCCGCAGCGCCTCCGCCGTATACACGTGGCCGCCCAGCCCCTTCACGCCCTCCAGCGCCGTCTTGATGCTCTGCTCAGGACCCATGCCGCTTTTTCCACTCCTTCTGTATCGCTTCGTTGAATTTCCGGGCCATCTCAGCCTTGACCGATTCCCGCACAGCCTCGCCCTCGTCCCGCATAAAGTGGAATCCGGGGAAATAGCTGATGCCGCCGCCCTTGCTGCGGGTCAGGAAGCCGTATTCCATGCTGGCCGGGTAGTAGGCCTTAGCAGACTGTCCGCCCGCCTCGCCGGGATTCTGGATGGGCCGCTGCAAATAGGCATTCAGCGCCGGGTCAAAGACCACCTCGTAGACCTTCTTGCCTTTGCGGCGGCTCTTCTCCCGCTTGGTCCGCAGCGCCTTGCGCATGGTGCCGGTGTCTACCGGCATTTCTCCGCTACCCTGCACGGCCCTCTTGGCCACGGTGGCGCCCCTCCGGGCCGCCGCCGTCACAATCTTGGCCGGCAGCGTTCCCATGGCGTCAAAGGTCTTTTTGGCCTCCTTCAGATCTCTCAGATCCGCGCTCACCTGGAATTTACCGGCCACCGTTTACCTCCTGCACCATCAGCAGCAGGCTCTCGTGCCGCTCCTCCCAGTCGATCACCGACTGGATGTAGAGCCTCCGGCCCTCCAGCAGCAGCCGCATCCCAGGCTTGATGCCGCCGCGGTAGCGCATCCGCACCTTGTGGGTCACCTCGCTCTGGGCCTGTTCCGCGGCATAAAATTCCTTCCCGCTGATGGGATCCACCGCCGCCCACATCACGCAGGCATTTCGCCAGTTTTTGTCGTCCTGCCACCGGATGTCTCCATAGTCGTCGGCTTCTCCCACGTACCGCTGCACCACCACACGGTGCCGCAGCTTTCCCGCGTCCAGCATTCCTATCTCCTTTCCCGTGCCCAACTTGGGCACGAACCGAACAGCGCCGGAGCCGCCCCACGGCAGCCCCGGCGCTCCTCTCAGGTCTGCGTGGGTCTCGTCAGCTTCAGCTGGGTGATGATGGGCCGGATGCCCAGCGGCAGCGGCGCCTCCGTGCCCACCGCGTCGCGGTGGTCGTAGTAGTGCAGCGTCAGCGCCCACAGCGCCAGGTCGTACCGGGCAGCCCTCGCGCTGCCGTCCTCGCCCCGCTCCGCGCCCGCAGCGGCCAGATACCCCGCCGCCGCGTCACACAGCCGGCCGATCAACCCATCGTCCTCGTCGCCGTCCACCCGCATATAGGCCTTGCAGGCGTCGATCTGTAACTCCGTTGCCATCTACGTCACCCGATCAGCCGCCACCGCCGCCCTGGGAGGCGATCTTCTTCTTGAGCACGCTGAAGCCGTGGTGCCGGATCAGGTTGCCGCCCACCATGGCGTCGCCCAGAATGGTCAGCATGCGCTCCACAGCCTTCACGCTCTCGTCCACCCGGACGGTCATGGGGCCGAACAGGCCCAGCTCGTAGTTTTGGGGGTCGCCGTACAGCATGGTCTCCGTGCCGTTTACCGTGGCGTCGGCAAAGCCCGTCAGGGCGGAGGCCAGGTTGTAGGTGTAGGCGCTGCCGCTGTCGTCGATGGTGCCCCAGTTGGCGCCGGGGTGGCTCACCTTGAACACACGCTCCTTCAGGCTGTTGCGGATCTTGCCCAGTGCCTTCAGGTCGCTGCGCTTCAGGTACAGCTGTGCGTTCTCGCCCACGCCGTCCTCGTCGCCGTAGCTATAGTACAGCTCGTCCAGAATATCCTCATCCAGGGCGGTGGCCTCCACCGTGGTGTAGATGGCGGTGCCCGCCTTGTTCTTGGCGGTCTTGATGCCGTACATGGCGGGGGTGCTCTGGCCGTCGCCGTTGTAGATCAGCGTGCACACCTTCTTGCGCATGGCCTCCATGGCCATGGCCTGCACCTTGGCGAAGTAGTCCGCCGGGCTCAGGCGGCTGATGTTGCGGTCCACGTAGGAGGTGACGTTCACCTCATAGGGCCGCAGCTCCGCGTAGGCAAAGGTGGGGTCGCTGACCGTGCGGGCGGTACCCGCCAGCGTAGCCACAGCGCCCGCCTGGGCCTCCAGCGGGCTCACCACATAGGGCTCCAGCCAGCCGCCCATGCCGTCCAGAGTGATCACACGTACCTGGTCGATAATGCGGCTCACGTTGCCGCCCACGCCGTCCCGGATGTCGGTGCCGGCGCCGGTGGGCTCCACCAGCGTGGTGGCCGCCAGCGTGGTGGCGTTGCTCACCCGCAGGCCGCGGCGCAGCTCATCCGCCGTGAAGGTGATGGCCCGGCCCTGCATCAGGTCGTTGCCCCGCTCATTCATCATGTCGGTCAGCTCGCCCCGCTGCATGGGCGTCTCGTCCACGCGGCGCTCCTGCTCCCGCACCAGCGTCCGCACGCTCTCGATCTGGGCGTTGATGTTGCCCACATGCTCCATGGCGGTGTCAAACGCCGCCTGGTCGTTGGCCTCCAGCGCCCGCTGGGCATTCTCCAGCTCACGGGTGCGGTCAGCAGCCAGCTGGATCAGTCTTTCTCTGGGATCCATAATTCACATACCTCCTGCAAATCTCAGATTTTCCACGGCCAGCCGGCCTTTCGCCTGCCAGCCCATATCTTCTTCCGCACCCTGTGCGGTTGGGATACTCTCCTGGGGCAGCGCCGCCACAGGGTGGGCGGGATCCGCCTCCCGGGCTCCGCTGCGCACCAGCTGGGCGTAGCGGGCCATCAGCGCCTGGGCGGAGCTGCCGCCTGCCGCGTTGGTGATGGTCAGCCCCGTCTCAGCCCACGCGGGGGCCGTCTCGTCCCCCTGGGTCATGATCTCGTCGGCAAGGCCGTGCTCAATAGCCTCCTGGGCGCTCATCCAGCGCTCCTCATCCATCATCCGACCCAGCTCCTCGCGGCTGCACTTCGCGCCGCACCGCAGCTCGTAGGCATTCAGGATGCTCTCTCTGGTGGCGTCCAGCAGCTGGTGAGCCTGCTCCAGCACCGCGGCGTTGCCCGCCACCCGGATGGCCGGATTGTGGATCATCACCTGCGCCACCGGACTCATCCGCCGCACACTGCACCCCTGCAAAATAGTGCTGGCGGCGCTTCCCGCCAGGCTCTGCACCTCGGCCACACATTGGCGGCCGCTCTGGCGCAGCAGGCTGTAGATCTCAAATCCGGCCCACACCACACCGCCGCCGCTGTTGATCTCCAGCGTCAGCTCCTCGCCGTCCTTCAGGCCGCTCAGCGCCGTCCGGATATCCGCCGGCGCCGTGGATTCCAGCCCAAACCAGTCGTAGATCCATTTGTCGTCGCTCATCACGATCTCGCCGTTGATCTGCATTCTCATGCGCTATTCCCTCCGTTTCCCTGCGAATTCTCGCTGTTCCGCTTTACGCTCAGCTCCCGCCACAGCGCCAGCGGCACATAGTTCAAGCTGGCCACGTGTTCGTCGCCGCCCTCCACATCCGGCATGTCCTCCAGCGCCAGCACGTCGTTCACGCTGTAGGCGCCGATGTCGTGCATGGTGCGGTACCAGTTGCCCCGGGCCGTGCTGTCGCCCCGCAGCTCCGCCATCATGTTCATCCGGATCTCCAACCCCTCGGTGATCTCCCTCGGGGTCAGCAGAATACTGGTGAACGCCTGCTCATAGGCCGTCACAATGGGGTGCAGCGTGCCGGTCACATACTCAATGGCGTTCTGCTCGTTGCTGTTGTAGCTCTGCTTGCCCTCCTGCAGCTTGTAGAGGGGTACCCCGAAGAATCGTGCGATGTCCCGAATGCTCAGCTCCGCATTTTCCACAAACTGGGCGTCCTTCTGGCTCACCGAAATGGGCTTGTATTTCAGCCCCATGTCCAGCACCGCCACGCGGTTGGCGTTTCCTGGGCCCGTGTGCCGCTTCTCCCACTCCTCGCGGATGGTGTCCTTGATGCTGACCTTCCGCGTTGTGCCGTCATCCTGGGGCTCCTCGATGAACCCGCCGATGTCGGTGTCCGTCTCCAGCACGCCGCTGGGCTGGCCGCCGTTCACGTAGTAGCTTCCGTTCCAGGTCTGGGCGGCCCGGGCCGAGGCGATCACCTCACTGGCCCGCTCCAGCACGCTGATGCCCAGCCACCCGTTGCGGGAATAGGCCCGCACATGCACCATATCCGTCCGCCTTACCCGCCGCTGGGCGCCGGTGAAGGGGTGCGTCACGTCGTAGTACACGCTTCCGTCGCTGCCCAGCTGCGGCGACACGTTCTGCCACGGCACCGCCACCAGCCGCACCGGCCGCAGCGAGCGGGGATCCCGCTCCACCAGCATGTAGCCGTTTCCGCCGCACAGGCGGCTGGCCTCCATCAGCTTCATGGCCTCAAAGCTGGTCTGCACGCCGTTGGCCCGCAGTCCCAGCAGGGAGGCCAGGGGGTGATCCTGCCGGATCAGCCGCGTGTTCCGGTCGAACACATACATGGGCAGCTTGGCGATGTCGCTGGACAGCACCTCCACGCACCGGTCAACGGCGCTCAGTTTCATGGCCGCCCCCGCCGAGGTGTCGGAATAAGCGCCGCTCAGCCCCGCCGCCTGCAGGGCGGCCACCGTCACGGCGTTTTTGGGGCCCGCTTTCTGAGGGCTGGCGCCCATCAGCCGCCGCAGGCCGCTTGCGATCCTATCGGCCATTGCCGTCCTCCTCTCCGCCCAGGGCGCTCACCACGCCCAGCGCCGCCAGCTCCACCCCCAGGGCGATCACGCCCGCCGGCAGATAGATCAGCGCCACGCCGGCCGCCACCAGCAGCAGTCCCGCCGCCAGCAGCGCCAGCGCCATCCAGTCCTGTCGTTTCATTCCAGCCTCCTACATGCTCCACCCGCCCTGACGGATGCGATCCGCCAGCGTGGGGTTATTTCGCCGCAGCAGCGCCAGCGTCAGCGCGTTCATGGCCGCCGCCACGGGGTCGATCCGTTCTGTGTCGTCCTTGTGCTTTTTGCTGAGCCGGCTGTCGCCGTTGCCGTTCACAGTCTCCACCGCGTTCGCCAGGCACCACATGGCCAGCGGGCTCTCCTCCACCACCAGCTTCCCCTGCACCAGCAGGTCCCGGAAGCCCTTCACCGCCAGGTTCTGCCCGCTGCA
>ERZ1034865.616-NODE-616-length-20518-cov-9.756145_pt1 | contig 20518 bp, 25 predicted proteins | sample MGYA00520632_ERZ1034865 | MGnify/ENA primary metagenome ERZ1034865 (study PRJEB33766, sample SAMN09781738) | gut metagenome | biome: gut microbiome | host: Homo sapiens | place: Madagascar | study: EMG produced TPA metagenomics assembly of the PRJNA485056 data set...
TTTTTCAAAAAAGCCTCATTTCAGTTAGTACTTTTATTCTCAAGGTCTGTTTTCTACTATTTTTTGATCTATTCTGCAATGTTGACTTCACATCCTCCTATTCACAATAAATTTTATTCATGGCACACTATTATCCGTAAAAAAATATGAAATATAACAAAAAAATCAAAAAAACTTTTTAACTGCTACTTCTAGAATCGCAATGCTTCTTTGATATCTCCTATTTGCTTTAACGTATATAGTACGTCCTGATACTAGAGTGACAATATTAATGCTAACTTCAAAGCAAAATAAAAAAATAGACTCCAAGGAATCTATTCTTTAACTCGATGACATCAACCGCAATACAGGCTCAGTTTTCATTTCCAACAAAAAAACTCATCTACGAAAGATGAGTTAGGGTTAGTCGGTAATCGGGAAGACAGGATTCGAACCTGCGACACCTTGGTCCCAAACCAAGTACTCTACCAAGCTGAGCTACTTCCCGAGATAAAGTTCATTATCATCATGATTTCATTCAGAAATCAATGCACCCGGCAGGATTCGAACCTGCAACCGCCTGATTCGTAGTCAGGTACTCTATCCAGTTGAGCCACGGGTGCGTTTTTTAACTACTTGATTATTATAGCAAATCAAATTTGCGAATGCAAGAATAAACTCATAATTAAACAAAAAAAACCGAAATTATTCAGTTTTTTTATTCTAAAAGTAGCTGTGCGAATTAACGACTAAAGGTATTCCATGACAGTAAGAGAGCAGCCAATATAAAAATACTCAGTAATAAAATAAAATCATTTTTCGACCATTTGAGCTGACGATATTTACTGCGCCCATCGCCTCCTTGATAGCCTCGTGACTCCATGGCAACTGCTAAATCTTCTGCACGGCGGAAGCTCGAAACAAAGAGCGGAATCAATATCGGGATAATCGAGCGGACTTTTTGCAAGAGATTCCCTTCACCAAAATCCATACCTCTTGCCTTTTGGGCATTCATAATCATGGTTGTATCGTCCATCAATGTTGGAATAAAGCGAAGTGAAATCGAAAGCATAAGTCCTAATTCATGTACCGGTACCTTGATTTTCTTCAAAGGTGCTAAACCAGTTTCAATACCATCTGCCAAGGTTAGCGGCGGCGTGGTCAATGTGAGTACTGTTGACATAAAGATAATTAACACAAAGCGGAAGAAAATATAGAGTGCGTTAATTAAGCTCTCTGTTGATATTTTCAATATCCAAAATTGAAAAATAATATGTTCTCCAGGTGTAAACAGCATCTGAAAAATAACTGTAAATAAAATCAAGCCAATCATCGGTCTTAGACCTTTAAGGAAATAAGAAATAGAAATTCCTGATAAAAGGACACCAGCAAAAGTGTAAAGAATTAAGAGTAAATAGCCTAACCAGTCATGTGCAAAGAAAATCACGATAACAAAAATAAACATGACTAAAAGTTTGCTACGAGGATCCAGACGATGAATCAGCGAATTTCCAGGGATGTAACGTCCCATAAGCATATTTTGCATTCTACTTTTTCGCCTCCTTCAGCATTTGAATCAACTCTTGACGTTTGATAGGCAAGCGGTCAAAGACCACACCTCGCTGCTCTAACTTGACAGCAAATTCTGTTGTTTTAGGTACACCAAGCTCATGCTGCATCAAAAATTCAACATTTTGAAAAACGTCTTGAGGACTACCTGATGAAATAACACGTCCTTTTTCTAAGAGATATACCTTGTCTGCATATTCGGCCACGTCATCCATATTATGTGTGACCAAAACAACTGTCTGTCCTTCTTGATGCAGGTGACTAAAGAGCTCCATCATCTCGATACGGGCTTTGGGATCCAATCCAGCAGTGGGTTCATCAAGAACTAAAACTTTAGGTTCCATTGCTAAAATTCCCGCAATGGCAACACGGCGCATTTGTCCACCTGATAATTCAAAAGGCGATTTTTCAAAGTTTTTTTCTGCTAGACCGACAAGCTCGAGCTTTTCACGCGCAATTTTAAGCGCCTCTTCTTGCGAAACACCAAAGTTTTGTGGACCAAAAGCAACATCTTTCAAAACCGTTTCTTCAAAAAGCTGACTTTCTGGAAACTGGAAAACAACCCCCACCTTTTTACGTGCTGGCTTGATTTCTTTTTGTTTACTGCTGGCCTGAATAACAATATCATCAATATTGACCTTACCTTCTGTAGGTTGCAACAGGCCATTAAGATGTTGTAATAGTGTTGATTTCCCTGAACCTGTATGGCCAATAAGGGCAGTATAACTTCCTTCTGCCACCTCTAAATTGATGTCAAAGAGCGCTCGACTCGCAAAGGGAGTATTCGGTTGGTAAGTGAAATTTACCTTATCAAATTTAATCATTTTCTCAGTCTTTCTGCTAAGAGTTCTGCCAGTTCTTCTTCATTTAAATATTTTTCTGGCAAGTTAAAGTCCGCTCGTAAATCCTCGGCTAAGTTCGATGTGAAAGGCATATCTAAACCAATATTAATCATATCCTCACCAGAACCAAAAAGTTCCTCTGGCTTGGCGGATTTGATAATTTTACCCGCACGCATGACCAATACACGATCAGACAGGGTAGCTTCATCAAGGTCATGAGTAATCGAGAGCACTGTAAGATTATATTCTGCCTTAATTTCACGGATAACGCGCATGATTTCAGCACGTCCTGTCGGATCAAGCATGGAAGTTGCCTCATCAAGAATAATAATTTCTGGACGCAATGCGATAATCCCTGCAATAGCAACACGCTGTTTTTGTCCACCAGATAATCGTGCAGGTTCCTTGCCTTTAAACTCTAGCATATTGACTTGTTTTAAAGCCTGGTCCACACGCAAAATCATCTCTTCACGAGGAATACCCTGATTTTCCATTCCAAATGCGACGTCGTCCTCAACAGTTGCTCCAACAAATTGATTGTCAGGGTTTTGGAAAACCATTCCTATTTTTTGACGAAGTGCCCAAACGTTCTCTGAACTTAAAATTTGTCCGTCAATTTTTATATTTCCAGATACATTTTCAAGTAAACCGTCAATAGCACGAGCTGTGGTTGACTTTCCTGAACCATTTTGACCAATGATAGAAACCCACTCTCCTGCTTGGACAGCAAAAGATACCCCATCTAAAGTGGGCGCTTCTTGATCTTCTTCATATTTGAAAGTTAGATTTTCTACTTCGAGGATTTTATTCATAAAACTAATTATACCAAATGACTTGCATTTTCGCTATCTCTCATTTTTGCAAAAAAGCCCTGATGTCAGGGCTTAAACATTTTTGCAAAATCAACTTCCTCTTCAGTAACTTTAAAGTCCTTCAGAGCCGATTTTAAGGCAAGATTTTTTGCTTTCTTGGGTAGCTGGTACTTTTCTTCAGAATTGTTCGTAGAAGGATTAGCCAACTTTTGTTGCGGACTTTTTTTTCTTGGCATTTTTGGCTTCATAGTTTTTTCGGACAACTTTATTTCTGGAAAGGCAAGCTTAAGCTTTTCAATAATCTTTTCTACACCGAAATTACTGCCTATCCAGAAAGGTGTATCACTCGCTTTTGCTGCTTCTTTTGCAAATCGAACTGAAGCATGAGCGACATTGAGGTTCCGAATCATCACAAAGTCAGCTTGCGCAACTAATTGGTCAATTTCGGAACGCCTAGGTTTTTTCTTGTCAAAACCGAGAAAGCCAACTTCTACAGCTGCTAGTCCTGCACGTAAGTCATGCCAATAGCCTGATTCACAAATTACTAACACAGTTTTCATATTAGCTTTTCCTTATGAATTTGTTCTACAGCTGCTTTACCGTCATTGAGTTTTTCCCAGATGACTACTCGATGCTCAGCGAGGGACTTTTTCACATCAATAATTCGTTGATTTGAAGAGCCTCTAAATTGGAGCAATAAGTTTTTCTTACTGAGTTTAAAGCGACCGTCAACAAGTATATCAATATTTCGCAAAAGCTCAAGTTTGGTTTCATCCTCTTGTAGAAGCTCTTCCCAAGTATAACCCGTCCAAGACCAAATATCCTTTTCAGGAAGTTCTGCGCGTATACGTTTGACAAGCGGTAAAGCAACACCAGTATTGAGGAAAGGCTCACCACCAAGTAATGTCAATCCCTGAACATAAGACTGGCTCAAGTCAGTCATGATTCTTTCTTCTAATTCTTTTGTATATGGACTACCGTAACGGAAATTCCAAGTTGCTTGATTATAGCATCCTTCGCAGTGGAATTTACAGCCGGATAAGTAAAGCGAGCAACGTACACCTTCACCATCAACAAAATTGAAAGGCTTATAATCTGAAACATAGCCCTGTTCCAAATCCGCAGCAAGCCACTCTTGTGGTTTTGGATTATTCATCTGCCATTACTCCTATCTCTATTTTATCTAAAATTTCACAATTCATCCTCTTAATCACAATGAAGAGGATATCATGCAGACAAGCCTGATAAAGCTTGACGTTCCTCATTAGACCCTTTAGGGGCAATGAGAGTAGCGTATCAAAAAATGAGCAATTTCTTCCGAAACTACTCATTCTATTATACTACTTTTTAGACTAAATCATTTGATTTTTTTTGCTCACGACGCGCAATAAATGGAAGGAGCATCCCTAAAAGAATCAAGACAACTGGTGTCAAAATGTTCGAAGTCAATTGGAACCACCAAGCCGAAGGGTCGGCAGCAAAATCAACTTTTGGTACCATACCAAGGACACATGCTACTAAAGTGAACAAGAAACACCAGATACCAGCAAACATCGCCAAGCGTTTTTGCTTGATAAATTTGTATTCAGAAGTAAAGTGTTTAATCGCACGATTAAGCATGATAAAGGCGAAGAATACCCACATGTAGCGCATTGGCATCACCACTGAGTTTAAGTTTGTCAGCCATTTGACCAATTCGTTCATGTTTCCTATTCCAAGCAAAGGCATCAAAATAACGATACTTACCAAAATTCCTGTCAATACAAAACCATTGATCAATGTTCCTTTGGCAGTCGTTTTACGTAGCCAAGCTGGAACAAATTGTGGATCTGCATCCGCAAGCAATATACGCAATGGCGCATCTATTGAAAAGGCAAGCGCAGCAATTTGACCGATACCTTGTGTAAAGGCATAAACATACATCAGGCTATTGCCAATACCATAGTGTTCGCCAAGCATTTGAAAGGCGGCATAGGCACCATTGGCCATGAGGTCATCAGGCAAGTTACCACTTGTAAAGAGCATACCCATCGCAACTGAGCCAAGAACGGCACAGACACCGACCATTGCAGCAAGCATAAACATTGCTTTTGGAAACTCACGTGCAGGACTCTTCATTTGGTTGACATAAGGTGAAATTTTTTCTGCCCCACCAACCGCAAAGACCAGCATAGAGATTGTTGTGAAGTAACTGAAGTCGAATTTAGGGATATATGTGTTGATATTTCCCATATCTGGCGTTGCGATTGCAAAGTCTTTTGCAATAAAAGGAACGCTGACAGCCATCACGATAAAGAGCAAGCTCATGACAAACATTGCTGTTCCTGCAAGTCCCCCAATAACTTTAAGCGTGTTTAAACCTTTTGTTGCGAGCCAGAGGAAGAGAAGGAAAATAATCAATGAAATGATGGCAACCATCGGAACAGACATCAAACTTACAAGCTGTCCATCTCCACGACCAATCCAACCAAAGGCAATCAAAATAGCTTGAGGTTTTTGGGCCAGATAAGGGATATGCACAACCCAATATGTCCAGGCTGCATAGTAGGCAAGACGTTTTGTTGAAGTTTGTTCAACCCACGAACTTACGCCTCCTTTACTGTCTTTAAAAGTTGAGCCTAACTGCCCAACAATAAGTGCATAAGGTACAAAGTAAAGCGCCAAAATCAAAATCCATGAGGTAACAACTGTGATCCCTTGCTGGGCGAAGTTATTGACCACATTTCCCATGCCCCAAACCATGTTGAAGGCGATAAATGCGACGGTAAACCATCTAATTTTTTTAGTGTCCATATTACTCCTTAAAATTTTTTATCACTCTGCGGACAAGACAAAGTAATTTTTTACGCGCCTTTTACAAATGTAAAAAAGCGGTTGCATTAAAATTATAAAATAAAACTTAAACACTGTCAATATTATTCTTGAATTTTCACTAAAATTTTAAATTTGTCCCTGCTTTTTTATCTTTTCATAAAAAAAATGAATCCTAAGATTCACTTTTTACTTTATTTTACAAACTTGCTCTTTGCATGATCTACAGCTTCACTGTCAATGCTCTCGCCATCTTCAAGAACACCTACAGAGCCATTCATATGTTTGACACGCGCTGATATTTCTTTATGACGACCATGAACCATAGGGCGAGCTTGAGGGTTACCTAGGTACCCACATGTTCGTTTTACCACATCACATGTTTGTGGGTTAGCATTGTCACATTGGGGACATTTAAAGCCACGCTCAGTCGCAGTAAAGTCTCCTTCGAAACCACACTCATAACAATGGTCAATCGGTGCATTTGTTCCCAAATAGCCGATACGATCATAAGCAAAGTCCCAAACGGCTTCAAGTGCACGAGGATTTTGTTGAATCATTGGATATTCCGCATAATGGATAAAACCTCCGTTGGCATAAACGGGATAATCTTTTTCAAATTCCAATTTTTCAAATGGAGTTGGATTTTTACGCACATCATAATGGAAGCTGTTCGTATAGTAATCTTTATCGGTGATATCCGCAACAGAACCAAATTTCTCCTTATCCATACGACAGAAACGGTCTGTCAGACTTTCACTTGGTGTAGAGTAAACAGAGAAATGATACCCGGTTTCTTTGCTCCAGTCTTTACAATCTTGGTTCATACGTTTTACGATTTCCAAAGTAAAGTCTTTTGCTTCCTTGTTATTTTCCCACGTTGGTCCATAGAAACTTGTTGCAACTTCATAAAGGCCGATATAGCCAAGGGAAACTGTTGCACGTTCATTTTTATAAAGCTCATCGACTGAATCTTCAGCTTTCAAGCGACCCAAGGCCCCATTCATAAAGAGTATAGGCGCATTTTTGGGTTGGGCTTCTTTTGTACGGTTAACACGGAAAACCAAAGCATCCTTAGCAATGGCAATGCGTTCATTAAAAATTTCCCAGAACTTTTCTTTATCGCCTGCCGCTTCAAGTGCAATACGTGGAAGGTTTACCGTTACTACTCCGAGGTTATTACGGCCCGCAGTTACTTCATTGCCCTTTTCATCTTTCCAACCATGAAGGAAGCTACGGCATCCCATACTTGCTTTAAATGAACCTGTTAACTCGACAATCTTGTCATAAGACAAGATATCTGGATACATACGCTTTGTGGCACACTCTAGTGCCAAGTTTTTAATGTCATAGTTTGGCGTACCGACTTCAAGATTCAAACCACGCTTCAAGGTGAAAATTAATTTAGGGAAAATAGCTGTACGATGCTCTTTTCCTAAACCTCCGATACGGACTTTCAGGATAGCTTTTTGGATTTCACGTGCATACCAGTCTTCTCCTAAACCAAAACCAACTGTAACAAAAGGTGTTTGCCCATTTGAAGTAAAAAGCGTATTGATTTCATATTCCAAAGATTGCATCGCATCATAGATATCTTTTTTAGTTTTTGCTTGAGCATAGGCTTCACGTTTTTCCGGTTGCTCAATCCACTCTTCCGCATCTTTTAAATGCTTCGCATAGTTTAATTTTGCATAAGGTGCTAAAATTTCATCAGCACGGTCAAATGAACAGCCGCCGTATTGTGAGCTAGCTACATTTGCAATAATTTGTGAAGCTTGAGCAGTTGCTGTTTGAATGGACTTAGGTGAGTCTACTTGAGCATTCCCTAATTTAAAGCCATTTTCAAACATATTTTTAAAGTCAATCAAACAACAGTTTGACATCGTTGTGAAGGGAGAATAATCTAAGTCATGATAATGAATTTCCCCTTTTTGGTGGGCATTCGCTACATGAGGAGGAAGCATCTTTAAACCAATGGCTTTAGAAACAGCACCTGCAGTTAAGTCACGCTGTGTATTGAAAACATCGCTATCCTTGTTGGCATTCTCATTGACAACCGTTTGGTCCTTGTTGATCAATTTTTCGATGGTAAAGTTAATGTCTGTTGCCTTACTTCTTTCAAGATCACGTTGTGTGCGATAAGTTGTGTAAACTTCCGCCCACTTTGTTTCACCAAGTTCCATCAACAGATGTTCCACAATACTTTGAATTTCATAAATCTTAACATTATCCGTAAAACGTGTGAATATTTCGTGTACTACACGATCGCAGATTTCTGCTATACGCTCCTCTGAAGCCGGAGGTAGTATTTCGTCCCCGGCTTTTTGCAACGCCTCAAAAATTTTGCTGCTGTCAAACTTTACGGAGCGACCATCACGCTTAATCACACTGATTTCTCGATCTGTTACAACAGTGCTTTCCTCAACCATTTTCATTGTTTCGTTCCCCCATTTTTTAATTCCTTGTGCTTCTATTCTATCAAATAAATTTTTCTTTTTCCACTATATCTAGTATCATTTTTTATGAAAACAAAAGAAAGCACACTATATATAGTGTCGAGACCCAAAATAAAAAAAGAGCTATTTTTGCTCTTTTTTAGTCATTAATCACATTAATTTGACAAGATTTCATTGTTTCTAAAGCTGCACGATGACTTTCTGGAGTTACACCCGCACAACATGAGGCATCAACAGTAATTTTTACTTCTGGAGCAAATGACTTAATCAATAAAGCATTTGAAACCACACATATATCTGTACAGATACCAATGAGTTCCACTTGCTCCACATTCTCATTGCGGATATATTCTGCAAGCTCTACTGAACCAAAAATATTTTTTTCGAACACACGTTGAAAGCCAACTTGTGCTTCCTTACGTATTTCCCAACCCTGAGTACCTTTTTGACAGTGAATTACTGGCAAGTTTTGTCCTTCTTGAGTTGTTAGGTAATCTTCAAAGTGTGTATCTTGTGTAGCAAGTCGTTCATTTTCAGCGTAAGACACCAACTTCTCGATAACCTTTGGAACAATGGCTTGCGCTTCTTTTGTGCCCAAAGAACCATCTATAAAATCATTTTGAAAGTCAATCAATACCAGTAATTTTTTCATAAGCAAACTATATCACACCTCTTAAATAAGGTCAAATGAGTTTCAAGAAAGGGTAAATGTCATGATTTTATCAATATTGCTAAAAATAACATATAATGACTTTCAACTAAAACGTAGTTAAAAACGTAACTAATTTTTGTCAGGCAAGGGGCTGTATATCAAATATATACGGCTTTTTTTATTGCCAAAATCTTACGAAAAACAGCCCTTTTTTACCACTACTTTTAGGGCAAGTACAAGCTCTAAAAATAACAACCTTATACTTTCTCACTATCCTATTCTTTTAAGAACTATTTTTATAAACGTGACAACCACGCGCATTGAGAGTGTCATTCTGGGCGTTTTTCATGATTCTTATGTATGCTAAGGACACTATCAAATGTCTTTTATCCTTGCTATTAAGCCATTTTGTATCAGAAAAAAATTTTTTCAGAACTTCGTACACTTGGAAAAGGCTAATCTCACTCGGTTCTTTTAGCTTTTATTTTTTTATTCGAGAGGTGGGGGGCTTATACGGAAAAAGTCTGTGTGTTATTTGTGTCTCCCACTCCGTTCCTAAACTCAAAAATAAAAATTATTTTCAACGGGGGATAATCAATTAATAATTTCACACCCCCTTTACTTTTTAAAATGTTGTGCAACTTTATCCGTGACTACACCTATCCTATCCTCTATAGAAATTTTTTATTTTATTTTTGACAGGGGGCTTAATATATAGACGTTTATCATCAACTATAAATAATATATCTACATTCTTTTATTATGGTAAATATATAGTATAATCGGAAATTACTTTTTGTCCTGTTAACCCTATTGGCTACTGGGTTTATATCGTCTTTCTATAAATCATTAAAACAGTATATTTTTTCAATACTAAAAGCCCACAGTTTGCGTGCTATGAGCTTTTTATTATGTTATTGATAATTTATATTAGGAGCAACTACAGGCGCGTGAGAGTACAAAAAAACAGCTACCCATAGCAGGATAACTGTTCCCCGATGTAAGGCTGTGTGTTTAGACCACACTTAGAATCTCTTCAACCAAAAACATCGTTTAAACAGAGTATATATCTGTACTTTAATTATATCAACATGTAGGGTAAAAGGCAACTAATAAGCAAGGAAATATGATATTAAATAATTTGTGCCTTACCACTTCTGAATTGCTTGGGTAGTTTTAAGCAGACCAGCGGACATTTTATATTTTCTGAACCGTCTTTTGTTTCCAGCTTATACCGTCTGTATTTAGTATTTGCAAGGAGATCTGCTACCTGCATAAGTAACTCACTACGAGAATCAATATACTTTACTTTAAACTGGGTTTCAAAGCTAGGTATAAAGAGTTCATACTCTAAATGTTTAAGGAAAGCCCCTTTGTTAGATTTTTTGTAATATTCGTTTAGATGATTCTGGAGTGAATCTTTGTAAATTCCACTGCTCAACGCTTCATTATCTATATAGATATATAAAATCGTATCATCATCAATTAAATTTTTGTTATGAAGTTGTTCAATTAATCTCTTCACTAAATAATTTTTGTGCATTCTAACTGAATTATGATTTTGAAAGTCTACCCTATCTAAAGAAGGTGTATGTTCAATTAAAAATAATGTTTCTATGGCTTCGACTTTTTTTACGACTTGTAATAATTTTTTCCTGTGCTTATTTTTTATACTAGCACCTTTGATTTCTTTATCTATTCCAAGAAAGTTTTTCTGCCTATTCACTTTATTTCTTAACTCATTGAGCTTTTTCTCATTTGGTATAAAAACTCCGCCATATAAAAAATAGTCGTGTGTTCCATTATTACTTAATTGACCCGAATCATCTAGAAACAGCCAGCATTTCTTACTCATAATTTTTAATTGTTCTCCTTCAATAAAATTATATCATAAAGTAATAGTTTGGTTTGCTGGTACATGTAATAAAAGATATGGTTTAATATGCAAAAACAAAAAGCCCATTTGGCTATGGACTTTTCTCTATCTAAATTATAACATACACGCATTTCTGCGATTTTTACTTTGTAGGACTATTATATCAGATACTAGACTTTATTTCTTGTAATGCTCTTTAGCCAACTTCTTAACCTCTCGAATAGGATCAGCACACAAGCGATAAGCCTTGTTATAAGTTAGTCCTGTTTGTTCTGCAACGTTTTTAATCTCTAACTCGTCCACAAACCTTAAACGTATAAGCTCTAGTACCTGATCACTCAATGGCTTAAATATCTCGTCCAGCTTGTCAATAGTCTGCCTATTCTTCTTGATATGGGTATCATCTCCGCCAAACCGTTCAACAAACTTCTCTGCTCTACTGGTAGACTCCTGTATGAAGCCCAGTAAATAGAAACGTATTAAAAACTTGTAATTGCTCATGGTGCAATTCTCCTATGTGCTATAATAAATGTGGCTATAGAAAATTATTTTATTTTTTATACTTCTAATCCGTCACGTCTTGCCAACGTGGCTTTTTTCATGTCAACAATAGTCAACATCTCACTTCAACATTTTTCAACATGTTTAGCTTTTTCCTTACCGTAACCTTACCGTTATTACTTTAAAAATTTTAGTGGAAACCTTGTACTAACCTTGTACCTTTCATTGGTGTAACCTTGGGGTTTTTTTCATTACAGATATGACTATTAAGCCAATTGTAGTAAGGATAAGCACTGCTTTTATAACTTTGCTACTAGCATAGTTTTTTATGCCAACATTTGCAAACAATACGTACCCTTTACCTTAGTAAAACCTTAGTGTTTTGATGTAGTAAAAATTAGTATTATCATACCTTTAGAAGTGTGTTTTGACTAGGTACGATATTTCAGTCTATAAACTTAACAGATGTCTTGAAATCGCAGTGTGCAAAAGGTTTTATACCCATTTTCTATTCATTCAAAACCTCCGAAAGCATGAAAAAAACCTGTAATTTCGTACCTCTTTTCCTTAGGTTTATGATCAATTACACAAAACCGAACACTAAAATTTTCGTTAAACTCCTATTAAGCTAGTAAATACAAGGCTTTACATTACTTTTCAAATTCTCAAAAACTCCCGTATTCGTTCAGTTTTGTATTATTTCGTACCTACTTTTTATCGTACAGCTCTAAGAAGTAATAAGCACCATTCTTACACAGCTTTCTAATATAGCCCTCTGATACGTTCTGCTCTCGTGCAATAGTCGTATAATACACACGCTTTAGATAGTGCCTAATGATGATGTCATACTCTCGTGGGTGTTCTTGTTTGAACTGTTCAAGAGTATTGTTTAAATACTCTATTTCTTCATCAGAAAAACTATAATACTTATCTTGGCCAAACTCATAGACGTGCCATACCTTGAAAAATAGGCGTTCAAATCGAGTGAATTCATCTTCTGTTATCTTTGCTTTGCTCATGTTTTTATGTTCCTTTCTTTGTCCTAAAGGTAGAAAAAGTAATACTCCTTGTATCTGTTGCTATAACTAGCTTCAGCAAGCGTTAAATAATTTCAAACCTTTAGTATTCTTTAGTGTTCTAGTAAAAATAAAAGTTAGGTTTTGTTAGGTTTTCGTACCCCTTTAATGCGTACGGATATTCCTACATTTTCCTACAAATCGTACCTTTTCTTTATTATTCCCAACCTTAGCATTTCTAAGCATTTTCCCTTTTAGGGTGTCGGATTTGTCGGATATCGTACCCACCGTGTAAAGTTTGTAAGGTTTCGCACCTCTTCCCGCGTCCGATTTGTCCGAATGATTGCTCTTTTTTTAGGGACTCCAAAATCTCTGATATCGTACCCCTTTTTAGGGACGGCAGAAAAGGAAATATCGCACCCTTTTTATTTTGAAATACCTTACCAAAACCTTACCTACTTAACCACTAAAAGCCCAGTCAATCGACCAGGCAATTTTTTATTTTGCTTTCTCATATCCTCGAGAAAGTGCTTCAGCTATTTCTGAATGCATGCTTTTCCATTTCGAGAAAATCGCTTTGTCTACGCCTATAATTTGGTTAGCGATATAGGACTGTTTAAATCCTTGACTGGCGTATTCTTCGAGTTTCTGTAAACCCTCATCAGTCAGCCACTCCGTCACGCTCGGCTTTCTACGTTGCAAAGGTCTTGCTCTGAAACCTAAGAAAGTATTATCTGCATTATAGGGATCACGTTTATTTATTTGTTCCTGTGGTAGCGGTGCGAACTCTTCCGCAAGTTGCTTTAGTCCTCGGCTTGGTATACCTAAGATAAAATCACAGACCTTGATTATCTTATCTATGATCATTCCTCCTCATGGTCGATTACACCTAAACCACCTTCAAGAATAGAAATAGCTGTTTGAACTTGGTTCATACTTACAGCGTCCTGTCCGCTCTTTAAAACATGGTCTTGGACTTCATGGAGCTTATTGAGCATATCTACGTTGAGCTTGTCCTCTGCGGGTAGGTTGTCATAAGTTTCTTGGTCTGCTAACTTTTCTGCAGTATCTTTTAACCACTGTCCCCCCTCTACGATATGAATATCACGAATGCTTGAGAGTTCTTCAATACCTAATAAATCGGCTAAATCATAAACATGAATACGTCCAAAATCTCTAAGACTTACAGGGTTCAACTCTTCGTTTGTAAGATCCTCATGCAAGGCTAGGAGAATATCTTTTACAGATTGCTGTTGCTCTCCATGCTCGTTAGTAGGTACTTCAGTATCGCTCATATCTCCAAAGCCTAGAGCATTGCATAACTCTGAAATATAAGAGTAAACGAGGTCTCCTAAGACGTCCATATCTTCCCCAGCATATTCACTCGGACGTGCAGAAACATCTTTAATATTTTGGATAATTGATTTTACTGTGTCCTGTGCTTGTTCTGTGTGGCTTTCTGTCACTTGGTCTAAAGATAGTCCTAAGCTTTCTGTAAGGTCGACAAGGTTGGTGCGTAAAGCCTTAGTAAGTTCTTGCTGTGTGGCTGGTTTTTCTGCTCCTTTATCGTCAATGGAGATAATATCCGTATCTGAATGAGATAGTCCACTGGCAAGCGTAAAGAGAGTGAATAGCTTTGTTTTGATGTCGTGGCTTTGTTTATCACTTAATAATTTTTCTAATGCTTGCGTATCGTCCTCTGTGTTTGAATAACTAAAGCCTTCTGATCCTGTTTTCATCATCTCGTGCATATCTAAATCAATATCGAGAATTTCACATACTTTACGCATGGATTTATTATAAAGTTTATAACGTTGCTCTTTAGAAATCTCGGTCAATCGATAAGGATTCTGTAAGTCACTAATAACTGTGAGTGCCTCCGCAAGTTCAAACTTCATTTTTCCGATTTCTGTTTTTGGTGTGTGTTCTTCGTTAAATTTGATAATATCTGTCATTTTTTATTTTCCTTTTCCGTTTTGACGAAGTGATTTTTCACTCCGTTATTTTATCTGAGGTTCTACTATACGCTTGCTCACAAAAGCCAACGTATTGCCTAGGTCTTTATAGTTCAAAGTCATAAGCGCGTGCCTAAGGCTCACTGGTAGCCGTATACGCTGTGTCTGCTCAAACTCATTGAGAAGTACCTGTTTTTCCTTTGGTGCGTGGTGGACGATTATAGGTGGTGTTCTGCTCGTGTGTATTTTATCCATTTTGTACCTTTCTTAAATTGGTATAGTTGAAATTCCTGTATTTTCACTTGATTATTTCTACTGTTTTTGTCGTTTATTTTGGTATTAATACCATTTGAATACCATTTGAATACCAAAAACTACCCCTCACAAACTCCGCCGTTGAGCCAAGAATACCGAAAATACCAATTTTTTGGTATTTTCCCCTTAAGAGAGCAAGTAAAAAATATAAGCACCTAAAAAATTGGTATAGTTGTTTTATAAGATATATCCTACATAGTTACATCAAGTTATAGAGAAATACCGTTTTTTTTGGTATTATTGGTATTCTTTACTTTAGTAGTGCTATTTGTAGCTATTTCCAAAATGGTATACTTTGGTATGAGAATACCTTTTCTTAAGGTGGAGTACTATTTCCCATTAAGCTTTCAAGGTATGCCGTCATGGCTTTACCTGCTCGGGTAGCGTTTGAAATAATAAAGGCTTTTTTAGATGTATAGCGTTGTTCATTTTGGAGAAACACTTTTCTATTCGCTTGCTTCCAGCCAATATTAAATAGTGCTTCTCTACGCTGTTCTACTTTACTTCTTCCTTGATAGGTTTCTTTGAGTAGTTTGACTAGTTCGGGATATTCTCCGTAAAAGATAACATCGATACCTTTGCTTCGCTCTTCGAGAATGAATACTTGTACATCATCAAATTCAAAATTTTCGTTGTTAAAATTGTTCATTTCAACATTTCTATAATTAAATTGATAGCTTTCAGTTTGCCAGTAGAGAAAGGAACTTATAAGTGCACCTAGACCAGCAGTAGCTTTACCCGTTCGGCTGGTACTTTCTTTGGTATGTTCCGTAAAAGCGTTCCAGTAGGGCTTAAAGATGGCCTCACGCGCCTTGTCGCTCTCCCCCTTTGGTCTATCCTTAAAAGCAATATTTACCGCTCGACTATTCATATCTGAAGAAAGAAGTACAGCTTCGTTGCTGTCAATTGCTAACACTCCTGTGAGGTTAACCTCTGCATAGTTTTGCCCTATGGATCGTGCGGGGCGCTTGCTTTCTGTCGCTAGTATTTTAAGGTAACGTTCCAGCTCGCGGTTAATCTCGCCTGCTTCAGTAACAAGTAACATCTCTCCACCGTCGTAACTTGCCCAAGCAAAGTCACTCATTTTACCTTTTAAGGCGTCCAAATCAATATCTTTTGTATCGAATATTGAACTAATAACTTTGTGCCTTAGTCCTTTCCCTGTCCGTACTCCCGACTTACTGATAAAAAAGCGCGACTTCGTGATTTCACGACAAGCGACCAACATTGTATAAATGGGCTGTAATTTTGCATTGTGTAAACTGTCAGGATCATCTATAACCATGTCGAGATAATCGTCATAGGTCTGCATACAGTCCATAACATCACGCCAGTTACAATCAAACACCTTAAAATAAGCCTCGTTTTCTTGAATAGCTCGGTCTGGTAGGAGTTTTTTCTCTTGTAAATCAAGTTGAAAGTCATTACAGGCGATAACGGCTGTTTTAATTTCTTTAATCGGCTTTAACTCTAAATGCGCATGGATAAATTGAATAATATCTAAGAGTTCATGAGTAGAGAATTTATTTCCTTTCCCTCCAACTTTGTATCGTTTAGATATTTCAAATTCTGACAGTAATTGAAATTGACAGTCATTGATCAGATACATTGCATTATTTTGAAAAGCAATTGTTCCAAAGAGATAGTCAAGTATGGTTCTCACATATCGCGGTATCGGCTTACTAGAGGTAGAAATTTCTATCTTTTCCGTACCATCCTCGGCTCTTTTTTCTTTTGTGTTCGTCCCACCATAAAAGATAGAGATTGAGCTAATACCATTATTGAGAAATAAACTTGGACGTTTTACACGTTCCTTTTCTGCTCCAGCAACCTGTATAAAAGGGTACTCATATACATCATTATGTAAGACCTGCACCAAATCTAAAGCCTTTGGGATTTCAGCACTATCTACATTGTCGAACTGTTCCCACGGTAAATCTTTAACTTGTTCTAAATTGCTTGCGAGGGTTTTCCAAACTGCTTTTTGCTTTTCTAGTGCTTCAAGCCGTTGTTCTGTTCCTGTCACTTGATGCCCTCCAACTGTTCAAGCCAATCCAACTCAGCAAGATTATAGCCGTCCACAGCGCGTGAAATACTGCTCCCTGTGCGCATTTTCTTGATGATCCCTAGCCGTCTTTCTTCCTCAGTCGTTGGGATAAAATAGCCGTTATCAATTGAGCCAATGGCACACCCCATGCCTTGTAGTGCTTCTATACGCCCTTGTAAAGCTCGTTCTGTGAGTTTGAGTTGTTGGGCTAAGGTATTTAGCTTAATCGCTCTATCAATGCCAATATGTGACTTCATGGCCGTGATAATATTCTGGTCTGTCTTTGGAAAGTCTTTTAATTTCATTGTCCCTGTCCTTTCGGTTTTATTTGCCGTGTGTTTTCTGTACTTACTTTTTGTTCAAATTCTCTTAACTTTGCCTTGCCTGTTAAAGTTAATAATTAAAACGGTGTAATTCTTCTAAAAGATAAAAGATTGAACCACCTCTTACAATGCGATTTAAGCCGTTATTCTCCCATTTCGTCAAAGTATTGGGGGATATACCTAAATCTTCGAGTAATTCGCTTTGTCTGATTTCCCCTGTCTTGCTTTCGCGCTTCACCAGTTGTCTTTGTATCTCTAGACTCTCATTGAGCTTTTGACTTACTTCTTCAACTAAACCACGCGCAACCAATGCCGTTAAAGGATCATGTTGATTGCTCATTGTCGCCCTCCTTTTTTTCAGAAACTTCAGCTTCAAGAATCTTATCAACAAGTTTATTAATATCCTGTACTCGTTCATCTAGCATATAGAGCGCTGGAACAAGGGCACTTTCTAGTCTTTCAACTTCATAAAGACGTACACTGCCCTCTGTTTGATATATTCCAAGCACTTCATCTAAGACCATAGTAATTAGAGCCATGTTCTCAGAATTTTTACTCTTAATATCATCAATCATCTTATACCGCCTTTCTGCTGGCTATTAGTTGCTCAAAATGAGTACGAGTTTTATCTAAGTCCTTATCATTGCTGTTACTTTCGTCTAAAATACATTCAAGTAAGGTTTGTATTTCTTGGAAATGCCCTGTATAGGTTCTTAATTCCTTATCACTTTCAAGGGCTGAAACCATATCGCTAAGCATCATGGATAATCTACGTATAGTTAGATTTTTTCTGATAATATCTAAAAGATAAAAATCAATCATTTCTTGTTTAGCAGTATCTTTATTTTTCATGCTTTACCCCTCCGATATACTCCACTTGGTAACAATCGCCTAAAAATGTAAAGGTAACAATGGTTCTGCCGTCAAATAGCTTGTCTGTATTGTCATCTATTTCGATATAGTGGCGTGCTTTAGATAAACACTGTGTAAATAATTCTTTTGCCTCGTCTATGTTTATAAATTGTGTCATTGTAAATTTCTCCTATTATTGGTAAAATAAGAGCATGAAAACACGTTAGCGCGTGAGTTCATGCCAAATATTTTTTAAAAGCTGTCGTCGCTTGCCAAACTTTCATACGGCTTTTTCTTTTGTCAAAAATTCTTTAATTTCATGAAATGCTAGTCCAGCTTGCAACATGCAGATAATGCTATCTGTGTAAGCTCTAAGCGTTTCTTTTTGTTCTATGGTTAATTTATCGCCTGACTTCTTAAAAGCTCTCAGACTGCGATATTTCCCCTCTGTCGTAAGCTGTACAAGCAAGTCAATAATTATTTTGTGGTAGTACGGCTTAGAGTTTTTACTCTGTGAAATAGCTTGATTTAATTTGTTCATATTCTTACTCGATCGCTGGGCACGCGCTTTAGTCAGTAAAGGTCAGTTTATTTTGTAGGCTTCACATACTGCAGTGATAAAAATATTCGCGTATGGTGTGCCTTTCTGTTTCCCTAAGAGAATTGCGGATACATCTTGCTTAGGGTATCCAGTTAATCTCACTAAGGCTTGTTGAGTCCAGCCCTTATCTGACAGATACTGCTTAATTTTCAAGCGGTAGGCGTCCATATTTTGCGTTGTGTCAATCATTGTTGAGTGTTCCTTTCTTTTTATGTGTAAGGTATTTTGTAAGCATAAAGCATACTTTATCATTGACAAGTTATGCTAAAAAGAATACAATGAATGTATAGAAAAAATCACTTAATAAACTAAATATCAATGGCTGGCGGGCTTATCGAATTTGTTTATAAGGGCTTTTTGCTTACTTTTTATCTTACAAGACTATTGTATTCTTTCTGAACTAACTTGTCAAATGAAAAGTATGCTTTTTAGACTAATTTGTTTTTGAGGTGCATAATGACAGTATATGACAGAATAAAAGAACTGGCTGACAAAAAGAAAGTTAGCTTGCGACAAGTTGCATTTGATTTAGGGTTAGGAGAAACATACCTCTATCAATTACGAAAAAAAACACCTAATGGGGCTAATCTGGAAAAACTAGCCGACTACTTCAACGTATCTGTAGATTATCTGCTGGGGCGTGAGGAAGCCAAACCAGTAAACGAACCAATTGACTTGGCAGAGATTGCGAACTCTGATGATGATGCTATTTTTGACAGTATTCTTAGCGCGGGTGGTCGTCCTTTAACTGAAAAAGATAAGGCTATGATTAAGTTAGTGTTTGCAGATCGTTGGGAAGAACTTCAACAAACAGCAAAAGACTTGAAAGATAGTAAAAAATGAGGGCGGTTCATGGATCAAGAAGAATTAACTGCTCTTATCATTTCTAAGATTGAGAACTTAAACATCGATTACAGAACATTTGAATATGATAATCAAAGAGCGTGGATAGATACAAGGCTTTATATTGGGGGATATAATCCAACTATTGCCACACCCTTCGACCACGCGCACGAGTATATGCACGCCTATTACAAAGATGAAAGACGTCAAGGAGAGTGCGACACGTTGAGCCGTGCAGAAAGGAGAGCCAATAAAGAAGCTATCGTCCTTTTGTGGGATTGGTTTATAAAAAACGGTGGCAGCTTTAATAATATAGCTCAATTCTGCGCTGTAACAGGTTGTCCTTATAGTATGACTGTAAGGCTTGTTACATCTCTGTGCGGTGATATGAGCGATAAGAGCTTTCGAGAGTGTGCCATTGAATATATCAGTCAATTTGATGTTATCACGCGCGACACGATCAATATATATAATTTCCTGGACTATTACGGCTATCATCACAACGCTTATGACGAAGCGCGTGCCTTGCTCTTTGATCTGTGTTGGTTTGAGTTAGCGGGGTGAGTAATGAAAAGGAAAAATAATAAAGTGTCAAAAAAAGAATCAGGTAAAAAGTTTATTTTATTCCAATTGATTGGGGATATTATTCTAGGCTTACTTGGTATTTGAACACACTTGCGGAAAGGATAGATATATGAAAGTTAAAATGTTGCATTCTTGGTGGAGCGATAAGCACTTAGAGGAATATATTAACGGATTTTTGGAATACTTAGATTACGAAGGACTAGAATTAGTAGAGATTCAATATAAACCGACTATATGGGGATATTTTGCTGCGATTTTATACAGATAACCACTATTCCTAGATAATTTTTTGTTTGATTTTGTAGATATAAAATAACTGTATACATCATATTGTAGTAATTGCACGATAAAAAATATACAGGGTCGGTGTGAATCATAATATACGCTCTACTACATATCATATCGACAAACCTTAACAATTATTAACAAAAAAGTTCCTATTACATTATTTTTAATTTATAAATTAAAAGGAGAATATAGTGA
>ERZ1034865.624-NODE-624-length-20221-cov-514.539175_pt1 | contig 20221 bp, 36 predicted proteins | sample MGYA00520632_ERZ1034865 | MGnify/ENA primary metagenome ERZ1034865 (study PRJEB33766, sample SAMN09781738) | gut metagenome | biome: gut microbiome | host: Homo sapiens | place: Madagascar | study: EMG produced TPA metagenomics assembly of the PRJNA485056 data...
TATTTATTAGTTGTTAGTAGGACTAATAAGCAAGAAAACGTGAGTAAATCAAACAGAAAACAAGATTGTAAGCAGCAATGTGCCACGGGGGTATCCGGATCGCGTACTTGGGCGGGGGAGCACTATTACACTGTTTCTCGTCTTTGCACTTATATTACACATTTAAATTACAAAAAAAATATTTTTGTTTCGCGTCTCTACACCCACACAGAAGTTTAAAAACTAAAAAATAAAATATTAGGCAAGCTCAAACAAAAAAGCCGAGGTTATAAGCCCCGGCTAATACTATAAAAACTCATAAGATAATTATTATGTTGCTTAAGGATTTCATTATAAGCTCTTATCTGCTTATTTACTTTTTCCTACTCATCTAGCAACTCTTTATATATTCCATTTTCTCTAACGATTTCCTCTTTACTTAAAGTAAATGCTCCTACATACAATCCAATTACAAGGAATATGAGTGAGCTAACTATTGTAAGTATCATATATGCTTAAATAAAACCATTTTTACTTTATACATACATATAATATATACGTTTTGCCTGTTCTTCTATAACAGTAGATATTTCCAAATATTCTAACTCTTTAGCTATCATGTCAAAAAGGTAAAAATAAAATAATTTGCATAGATATAGTATATAATCGCGATAAATTACACACGGAAGATGTTTATTTTGGTCTGTTGGAATCTCCATCATCTTGATTTCCGCCTTTTTAAGTTTATTGTTTCACACCCTACTTCGTATGCAGGTATCTGTGTTTTATCAGCTTCGAATCCAGGTACATATCCAGGACCAATAATATCTCCGATTTTATCAAGTGTAGTGGATCTATCTGGTTCTGCGAGTTTTATAAACTCAGATGCTTCCATCATTTTGTACACTCCATTGTATTTATAGAGTATAGCATCTACCAATTTTCCAGAAGCTAATTGAAACTGACCTGTGCCGATATATATTACTTTTACATCACTATTTCTATTTAATATAAATCTATCATTCTCCATCGTATTATTTCTTTAGATCGGCAATCTTTAACCTAATTGATAATATCTTTTTACTAATATCCTTATCGTCCTTAATCAATCTATTTGCCACAATTATATATTTAATGATCTTTACAACAGGGATTGCAAGTTTTATTCCAATAAGTGAAATAGCAGCCCATAGAGGTAGGAATGCAAAGCTCACGTACAATAATATTGCCCAGAATGCCAAGTTTAGCATGCTTACTGTAGCACTTTTAGCATTTATAGCCTTACATACCTTATCAAATATCTCTTTCTCTTCTTCGTTTAAATCTTTTTTAATATCAGATACATCTACTAACATATTTTAATCTCCTATTTTTAAAATCTCCACCATTTTGTAGTATACTTCTTTAATTCGTTAAGACATGTATTGTACTTATCTTTCCAATAGTCGGCCCAATCTTCCTGATCTTCTAATTGTTTCTTTAGTAGTTCTATTTGTGTATCTTTAACCTCTAATGCACCCTCTACTGGCTTACTATTCTGTACAAGCTTTTCGTAGTCCCTTTTATCAAGGATTACGTAATCCCTAAGCTGTCTTATTAGTTGTACTAATTCCGTTTCCTTTTCCTTCATCTCAATATATTATATCTAATATCATTTTAGTTATCTCGGGACAGCCCTATGACATCTTTATCATCTATTCTGCCATCCCCGAATACTTCTATAAATTTGTAGAATTCTCCTTTTTCATCAAGTTGAGTCTGCTTCTTCTCCTATATCCCCCAACTAATTTAATAGGGCCTGATATGCTTTCCTCTGTGCTGGATCCATCTTCTTTTGTTTCTTCATCTTCTGTATCATTTAAAGTGTTTGTATCCATTTTTACTTTCTTTTTGAAGTTATCATATCCGTCATTAATAACTTGCATTGTTTCCATCTTTATTTATCATATTTATTTAAAACAACAAAAGCGGCAGATACTGCTGCAATTGGAGCTATTAAAAACATAAAAATTAAATCACTTATACTCATAGATCATATATTCTATCCCATCCATCATTAAGAGCTTTCTTTTCATGCTCAGTAAGCAAATCTAATGCTTTTATATACTTTTCATCTTTAGCCATTTTGCTCAGCATGGGCTATGTATTTTGTGCACTATTCTTCTATAATTTCACCATCGTCGTTAGTTATAAAATGTGAATATTTCTTATTGTTCTTATTTATTTTAAACTATTTGAAAGCTTTATCTCTTTCTTGTTTGTCATCATATCTATGTATATACTTCATCATCTACGTATCATTCACAGATCCAGATACACCTAAATTACATATATTTTTAAGAAAGCTCTATGCACTATCGTATCCATATTTGCTTTTAAGCATACTATATTCTTTCAAGCTTTTCTAAAACCATTTGTTATTTATATCGTATACTGGCTACTAATTGATTACGTATGATATGTTCATAGGAACCCCATGAATAAAGAAATATTTACAAGAATCAGTACAAGGCTAATCCTAATATTGTAAAGATAGGAAATCGGCGTAGTATAATATACTACTCATCTCAAACTCATTCATTTGTAGTTTTCTTTAAAGTTTTCCAAAAACATTCTGATATATAACCAGTTAAATATGCATATACCTCTTCTGTGTCTTTAGTTAGTTTTATATTAGATGATTCCAACATATCGTGAGCGGCATGAGTAGATTCATGGGCTATGGTATTTATCATATCTGCTTCATCACACGATCTATTATAGACTATAATTTCTGCAGGTTCATCTGTGCTTTTTAGGAATGCACCACTAATAGCATACGCCAAATATGAATTCATTTCATCTTCTTCGCTTTTTGATATTAATTCATCTTTATTTCCATCAGGATCCTTAGAATAGAATATCTTATTAAGTTCTGATATTGTTGGTTTTGCAATTATGTATATATGTCTGACACAAAATGGCACAGCATACTTATCTATTATCATTTTATTTTTACTCATATTAACACCACTCCTATTGATCTTTCTCTGTACATATACTATTATTCTCTACTAATATTGAATAGATATTAAGTTTTATATATTCTTTCATATTATTCTTAATTAAGCTAATATAATATTATTATATAGTCCTACTATACTTTATAGACTTTCACCCATTTCTCCTAAAGAGAATATATAAGAGAAAGGGTTCTTTTCCCACTCGCATAACGTAAAATATTCGTAAAAGTTGCAATATTGAAAAATTTTATGCAATTTGCAACCATTTTTAAAATTTCCCCGTTATGGCAGCGTAAAACAATTAAAAACATTGGATATGACAAAGATTTTAAAGGTTATTAAGCCATTCTTTGTAATGGAGATTGGCGATACTTTTGAATTTGATTCAAATACAAATCAATACAAAAGTGTTTACAACGAAGAGCACAATGAGTCAAATGACGAGAATTCAACAATGATGTCATCATATAATTCAGAATATACAATTTCTGAGGATTATGCAAAGATGCTTGTTGACAATGGATATTTAATAGAAGTAGGATCAAAGGAGAATACTTTTATTAATATTTTTGATGAGATTCAAAATCTTTTGATTAAATATAACAACGACCTTACAGATTTACTTAATTCTACTGATGATATACCTCAGTGTTTGAAGGTCGAAAAAGAAACAGTTCTTCGTAATATGATTAAATTACTTACACATTTAGCATCACTAAAGAAGTAATGGAAGATAAGATTATTAATCAGGCTCAGCTTGCAGAGGATTTAAGCTCTAAGATTAAATATGATTTTAGGCAAATGTTTCTAGTTAAAGCTTTGGAGCCTGTAAAAGTAAAGAAGCAGATTTCTGAGCCTGTTGTAAAAGACAATAAGCCAAAGAAAGATAAGAACGGAATTGAGGCTGTTGATTACGATGATGTAAAGACAGAGATAAAAGAGGTTGATTCTGATTATACAAGAGCAGTTGTTCTTAAATTGCCATATGATTATACACATCCTTATGACAATAAGATACAGCAAATGCCTATCAAGGTTGGCGATATCGTTATATTTAGATCTGGCAGATCGCAATATTTTGATCTATTTAAAGATTCCCAATTAGTTGGTTTGTACGATATAGTTGCAACAGAAGAAACTAAGTGATGAATGTAGACGATATATGCAAAAGGGTATCAAAAGAACTAAATGAACCATACGATGTAATTAAAAATGTTGTTATGCATTAGTTTTAGTTTGTTGTTGATGTTATGAAAGATGAAGATGATGCTAGGGATATCCTTTTAAATAAACTGTTTAGATTTAAGCTTAAGAAAAGATTCCAGGAAAATAAACAAAGTAATTATAGTCCATATGATAAAGATAGTAAATGTAGACAGAAGACCTATCATGTTTAATACAGAGACAGAATAGGTTAAAGGCATTAAGTGCAATGTAAGAGCAATTGATGATATTTTCGTTGTTCCTGAAGATGCCAAATTGCATTGGGAGAACAAGTATAATGGATCTGTAGAAGACACAGATGTTAAGAAGGGTGATATAATTGTCACTTTTTATAATACAGACCTAGGTACAGACCATGTAGTAGTAAAGTCTAATGAGTGGCTGAATGCAATAAATCATTATAACGAGATTGAGCAGAAAAGAAAAGAGGAATGGGCAAAAGATAAATGTTGTGAGGGTTGTACAAAGTGTTGCAACGACATTCCTGAAGATACACTTTAATAAAGTAATAAACATTATGAAGAGAACAAAGAAAAACATTCCTGTATTTGTAGTTGATCTTACAAATGCTACTACGGCAGAAGATGTTGCAAATGCATTTAATAAGGCTAAGAGTGATGCAAATATTGATGTAATTGATTACATTTTTGATGTGCACATTAATATTCCAGTTATCGAAGAGAAAGAGGAGATTAAGCTTCCTTGGTATAAGAGATTTTGGAATTGGATTACTCGCAAGAAATAAGTTCTACATAGCTAGAACTATTCCGAAGTAACACCTTTAGAGTCTATTAGTCAAACGGTAAAGACGTCCCGATATAAAGGGAATAGTTAGCAGGTTCGACTCCTGCATAGACTCCGGCTTTTTGAAAAAAATTCATACTCATTAATTTTTAAAATTATAGTTTAATAAAGTGGCATCAGCCCGGTGTGTACACTATAAATAAAAGGTTCTTAGAAAACCGATACGGGCACAAACAACCTCCACGACGCAGAATGAGCAAAAGTAAGTTAAGGCTTTATGCCCATATACCTTCTTAGCCCCAGTACAATACTGGTCGTGGAGATCATTTACTGGTTGTAAGTCCAGCTAAAACTTATAAGTGTCAAAGAAAACGGGCGAGTATACAATCGCTGAGAGGTTACGTCGTTTCTGAAATCTCTATAAAAGGGGAAACCCGGGTGAGAAAAGCTTTCCGCCCTAGCAGTCCTTTGAGGCGCAGGTTCCAAATGGCGCCAATACTGGTTCTGTGTAACTCCAGCTAAAGGTTACACGCTTATCCTGTCATGGTGTAGTGGTAGCACCCCTGTGGTAAGGATCCTAAGCCCACAGAAGGCCGTAGTTCGATTCTATGTGACAGGCCAATAATTTATCGCGGAATAGACTGGAGGTGGTTCCAGCACAGTCTCATAAGCTGTTCTACGTAGGTTCGAATCCTACTTCCGCAACATATCCTCATATAAATCAAATTAATTTATCGCTCGCATTAGTTTGCGAACACGACCAGCTTGACTAGAGTTAGTCGTTAAATATAGTGCACTAGTTCGGTATTGCACCAGATACCGTTACTTATCTGGCGAAGACAACGGCACGAATGGGGCCCGGCTTTGCAGTGATGCACCTAAACTGCACCCTTCGCTGGTAGGGGGAGACAAATGCCAGCATTTTGCCCTATGGTGTAACGGCTAGCACAGGAGTCTCTAAAACTCTTAGCCTGGGTTCGAATCCTAGTGGGGCGACTAATTTAAATCGTAAAACAATATACATATATGGAATTAAAATTTAAGAGACTTAAGGATAGCGCTATCCTTCCAATTAAAAGTACAGAAGGCGCTGCAGGTTTAGATTTAACTTGCACTGATATTACAACTACATTTAATGAAGTTGGACAACTTTTGCTAGTATATCACACAGATCTTGCAGTAGAGATACCAAAAGGATATTGCGGATTACTTATACCAAGATCATCTATTTACAAAAAGTCTTTATGGCTTACAGATAATGTTGGTGTTATAGACGCTAGAATATTGATAGCTTATTAAGTATCAATGCAACCAACTCTATTTGTTACTCGTTATGATAGTATAACCAAAAATATATTATCATGATAAAGAAAATTTGCAAACAATGTGGGAAAGAATTTGAAGTACCAGATTACAGAAAAGATGCTAAGTATTGCTGCGACGAGTGTAAACATAAAGCTCTACATGGAGAATTAAATTGCACTTGCGAGGTGTGTGGAAAGAAATTTCATTTAAAGTCATACGCCATAAAGCATAGTAAGCATCACACGTGTAGTAGAGAATGTTTAAATAAGTTGAAAAGTATATTGTACAAAGGCGAAGGTAATCACCAATATGGATTGAAAGGCGATAAGAACGCATCATTTAAAGGTGAAGTTATTTTAAGAAAGAATAACAATCTAATAGAAAGAATGGTTTACAAGCCAGACCACCCATACGCTGATTGTACTGGAAGGGTTAAAGAACATAGATTAATCGTTGAACAGCGTTATGAAATGTTTAATCCAAAATACTTTGAAATTATAGATAACAAACACTACTTAAAGAAATCTGTAGATGTACATCATATAAACTTTAATCATAACGATAACAGAATAGAAAACTTAATTCCCTTGACTAGAGCGGAACATACAAAGCTTCATAACCAAAATGAAGTTATATACAGAAACAATAAGGGAATGATAATTGGTGTCTTTAAACAGGGTGAATTGCTGGAAAAGCCTGAAGAGGTCGATCAGCAGCCAAGCTTGGGTAGTGATACCCTTGAAGGTTCAGAGACTAACAGCCGAGTCTTACGAGACAGTAATGCTGACACGAGTGCCCTGCCCGGAAACGGTGAAGATATAGTCCGAACTACTGATAACTAAAGAAACAGTAGAAATACAAAGATAAAGAGCTTTGTAGATTAACAACGCCTCAATTGTTGGATTATAGAGGTGAGATCATGGCTGTTATGAAGCCTACTACAGATTCTGTACCATCAATATATAAGCAAGGTGAAAGATTCTGTCAATTGGTTATAGTTCCAATTCCAGATATTACAATTGTTGAAGCATCTGAGCTTAGTGAAACAGGACGAGGCGAAGACGGATATGGTTCAACAGGAAACAAAAATGAAGTTAGCGCAGCTACGGGAACTGAGGATAAGCTCGAGGAACAACCTCAGTCCGAACCAGAGCCAGCGGCGGCACAAACCGATGCTGAGGTAAGTACAGGGCAAGCTTGATGTGCTTACATAAGGGAGTTACCATTTGGTAACCCCCTTTTTTATTATGTACATAATTTAAGATTAATATGAAAGACACAAGAAATTTTGATAGGGCTCCTTTAAAAGATATTAGGGTAAAGGATAACTAGGTTGGTATAAGAACTCCACAAGTACTTATTAAGCGTGAAGGTGGAGAATATATGAAAGGTGATATACTTGATGCTAATGCCACAACAGAGTTGGCTAAGAGTATACATATACCAGATATTGAGAAAATAAACAAAGAGCTTTCCAAAACTGTTAAAACAGAATAGATTGGTAAGCCTAATGGTGTAGCATCGTTGGATTCAAATGGGAGTGTTCCAATATAGCAACTTGGAAATATAGATACAAACTTATTTGTTATTGTTGATGAGCTTCCTAAGGAAGATATAAAAGATGGAAAGATCTATTGCATAAAAGATACGAGCTCTTATGATTATCAGAATGTTTATATAGAATATGTTTATCTTAATAATAAATGGGAGAAGATTGGTGAATTTAAAGCAGACCCTGATTTAAGTAGTTATGCTAGGCTTGATGATACTAATACGTTTAATGGAGACTGCCATTTTTATGGTGATATGGATGCATATAATGCTGAGTTAGTTAATCTTAGAACTACTATACTATATGGATGCTATATTGGCAAAAGAGATAGGTTTGGTTATCTTACTGCTGAGATTGCTTCTAATAGGTCAGCAACCAAATCATATACTACTGACGGTAATACAGTAGATGTTGGTTCTGAGGAACCTTTTATCTTTACTCTTGAAGATGGTTCTACTGTAACTAAGTCTATTAGAGTTATTTCTACAACTACTAGTAAAGTTAATGCTTAAGGAGGTATTATGGATTTTAGTAAAGTAATTTCTATACAAATACCTGAAGGCAATGTAAATAAAATAGAAACTAAAGACGGAAAAGTTCTTTGGGATAATCTAAATAAATATGCTTACGGTATTCGTTGGGATTCTGTTAATCAAGCTACTACTGCTTGTGAAAGAATTGGTAATCTTGAACTTCATAAAACTCTTCCTATTCAAAGTAGATTTAAAGTTTGTATTCATAAAGGTAAAGAAATTCAATATTATTGTCATCCTGATGATAGTAGATTTGTTGAAGATAGTAAAAAAGCTGAATTTACTTATCAAAAAGCTGATATGAATCTTACTGCTTGTGATGGACTTCCTACTGGTGTAGTATCTTGTGAAGAAAATAGTGTAGTTAAATGTAAGTTTATAAATGAGAATTTATTTTCAAATTATAGATTCTTATATTCTTATGTATATATACAAGATAATGTATCAAATGCCATAGCAATAGGTAGAATTGTTCATATTGATACTACTACACATGAAGCTTATATAGATGATTCAAATAATATACAATTAAGTGATTACACTAGTAGTAAAAACTATGATAATTACCCAGTAAATGATGCAATAAGCAGACCGTGGTTTTCGGATAGTTATACCGTTGAACTTGGTTGTTCTATTAATGGTTATGACGGAGAAATAGGAGTAGATACTGGTGGTAAATTCTATCAATGGTCAGTAGATAAGGATGGTGCTGGCAATGAAGTTTGGCAAAGTCTTTATAAATGCGTTCCTTATGCTAGAGAAATAAAAAGACATATTATTGGTATAGATAGAGCTTGTGTTCTTAATGTTGCTTTTAATGATACCAAATGGGGTTGGATTGGTAGTCTAGAAGCCGATACAGCTGTAAATGTTATTAATTATCATACTAATCTTAGAGGTGGAGAAAATACTAGTGACTTTGATAAATATTTAGGAGTTGATAATTTTAGATGTCAACTTGGTAAAGCTAGAACTAATATTCCTCTTTCTACTATGAGAAGTTATTCTCAAAAGACTGATGGTGGACAAATGCTTTATAAACAAATTTGGGAAGCTATTGTTTGGAGTTATGTTATAGAATATGCTAATTTTGATGTAAAGAAAGCATATAATTCTGAACTTACTTCTGAAGGTTATCATCAAGGAGGATTAGGTGATGGAATTGCACGAGTACTTAATGGACTCAGTTATAACAATCATCAAAAAAATGTTCCTAATGATTATACTATTGAACTAGGTAATAAAACTGATATTAAAATTAGAGCTACTAAACAATGGAGTACTTCAGTTGCTGCAAATCATTATTGGAATAGTTATGACACAAGTGAGGTTGTGGCTACTAAAAGTTCTGATAATAAAATTCTTACTATAACAAGTACTAAAAAACTTAGTTCAATTTATAATATTCGTGCTAACGGTAATGCAGTTGGAGGTGTTGTTAGGTATAAAATTACAGGTTTAACTGATGACCAAACTATAGTATTTAAAAGAGAAAAACGTAATCTTACTATTATAGCTGATGGAACTTATGATGTAGAATGGGGTACTGGTAGTAATCAAAGAAATATTTATTTTGGTAAACTTCAAACTGAATGTAATATAGTTATTGAAATTCTTTCTGCTCCTGCTTATATTATGATTCAAAATCAAACTTCTTGGAACGTTCCTCATTGGAGAGGATTTAATGTTTTTTGGTATGGAGATACTTGGATTAATATAGATAATATGTTGACTAAATATGATACTACTAAACAGAAAAGAATTTGGTATTATACAGATGATGTTTCTAAGTTTGATAATAATATTAATAATAAAGAACATCAAATAGAAGGTCTTGGAGCTGAAGACGAAGATTTATTACGAGAAGTAAGAATAAGCAATAAAGGAGATATAGTTCCTAGTAGGTTAAATTATGATGACAGATATAAAGAATCTTATCATTTGAATTATAGTGATTACAAGATTCATACTACTTTTGGTGGTGGCGGTTGTTATACCAATTATGCTTATAGTCTTTTTACTCTTGATGCTTCCAAAAATGATGATTATTTTGAAAATGATGTTGGTTTTGTTAAGGTTACAATTTTAGATAATTAAATCATTTGCTACTAAAAATTGCTAGATCTCATTAGGAGTTAAATAGGTTCGTTACCTAATCTAGCACAAACCGTTAGATGGAATATGCTAACGATCGCGTAGAAATACGCTTATTATAACGGGACTAGGATTAATCCAGTCCTAGTCCATATTGTTTTACTTTAATACTTACAATTATGGATACAATAGAGAAAGTTTATTGTACTGGTCACGACAATAACGACGCTTTGGTAGCCGCTTTGGCTTCCAAGAATAACTGTGATCCAATGGCAATGGCAGCCATGATGAATCAGAATGATTATATGAATAACCCTTTTGCTTACCTTATTTGGATGATATTCGCAATGCGTATGTGGAATAACCAAGATGGTAATCAGGGTAATGCTATTCAGAGTCAGCTTGACGCAATGCGCACACAGATCTCTGATAATCAGAATAGTTCATTAGTAATGGATGCCATTAGAGGCAATGCTGGCGCTATCAACCAGTTGGCTTCTAATCTGAATTGTGATTTTAATGCATTGAATAACGCTATTTGCTGCGTTAAGTCAGGAATTCAGGAAGTAGCAGGTAATGTTAACTTCTCTGCAGAGCGCGTGATAAACGCTGTAAATCTCGGAGACGCTAATCTTACATCTGCATTGCAGAACTGCTGCTGCCAGACACAATAGAACATTATCAAGATGGGCTACGAGAATCAACTTGGGCAGAAGGACATCGTTAACCAGATGCAGACAGGTTTCAGCTACACAAACTCAGGTTTGGAGAGAGCTGCAAGTAACCTTGGTTTCCAGATGAGTTAGATGGCTTGCGATCTTAAGACGAACGCAAACGCAAATACTCAGCGCATTGTAGATGTTTTGAATAATCATTGGCAGAACGATTTGCAGCAAAGATACAATGATGCTCGTTTAGAGTTGTCACAGTAGAAATAGAATGCTACGCTTATCGCCGCTCTTAAGACAACAACAACAGCTACAGCGTAATGTAAGTTTAACACGTATAATAGCCCATCGAAAGGTGGGGCTTTTATACATAATACAATATGTATGGCATTTAAAGATGTAAAACAGAATTATTCAGTATATATATTGAATAAACAAGATATGACTATTACTGATGGGAAAGTTGTATCAGTAGGGTTCCCACATATGGATTTAAATTAGAAATAGACCATTGGTTAGTCTTAGATGGTTGTAGACATAACTATTGAGTCATCTAATAAAACAGCAACATATACTATACCGGAAAATCTTTCTATCACTTATGCTGGTGATATCGTATTATCTACAGATAAAATATGCTTAGCAAGAGAGGTTGAGTCTATGAAAAGCACAGCTGAAAAAATAATAGAATCAGTACCAAAGCAGAAAGAGGTTATAGAAAAGGCTACAGCATTATTGGCTGATATAAACCCTATATATAAAGAAAAGAAAGAGACTGAATAGAGGTTTGCAAAAATAGAAGAATCTATAAATAGAATGGAATCAACTGTTACAAATTTTATAAAATCATTTAATAATGGACAAAGTAATAGTAATACGGCACAGTGACGACCAACGTGAAAATAAAGAAGTTGCAAAGATTTCTTTAAGTGATGATTCTACAAATAATTTTGAAGATTATTTCTTAAAATATGGAAAACACTTTTCTCCAAAATTGTTAAAATATGCATTAGATGGTATAGAAAATAAAGACGCATCTAATCATAGATGGGATTGTCAATAGATTAAAGATTGCTTTGATAGACTTAAATATACGATACCTAATACATCAACAATAGAAGATGTAACATATACAGCAAATATGGCGTACGCTGATTTCTATCCAGATATACTTAACGAAGATCAGTGCATACAATATTCTATGTTAGTTGCTAACGACATAGATGGTTATGAAGGTATTTAGTTTTATAGATGGGTATCTGATCAAATTGGTAAAGGTATAATTGTAGATTTTAGAAACTACATGTAATAGAATAACTGTGGCGTTTTAGACGTGGTCTTCGATGACACCACAGTACTAAATTGTTAACAATTAAAAATATTAGTATGATAAGATATATTAAAGAAAATCCACATTGTCATAAATGCGAACATTGTGAAAATAAGCATTTAATAGATGATTTAAATGGAAAACTTGATAAATATTTTTGCACTCTTTCATATAGAATTGCAAAACATATTTCAGATTTAGATATACATGTAACAAAAGAAAAAAAAGATTATTGGGACGCAAAAGCAGAATAGTCTTCTGTAGACGCTCTTGATGATAACATTAAAAACACACTTGACGAATTAAATTAGTTTAAAGACGCGTTTGGAGATTTAGATGATTTTGTTAAAAAGGGCAACTTGGATGGATTCGCAACAAATGATTTTGTTAAGACTTATGTTAAATCTGTAATAAATGGTTATGCCACAAAGGAATATGTAAATAATTAGATAAGCAAATATTTTGATAAATCTAATTATTATACAAAATCGCAGGTTGATAGTTTGCTTAATAAAAATTATTCAGACTATTCTATTACGTCGTTAGATTACGCAGATGGAGTATTAACTATTAAATAGAATAATATAGAAAATACAAAATCTGTAAACATTGGTACATCTAATGGTAATGTACCCGGTGGAGGTTCTATATCTTAGGAGGCGTTTGATGATATGCTTAAAGCAAGCAAAACGATTCATACGCTTAACATAAACAATAAATCATATAATCCTGTTGTATCTGATGTAAATATGATGATAACAGGAGGAGGCATCTCTGAAGGTGGTGGATATTATAAACCATATTTTAAAAATACAACTTATTATGATTCTTTTCCTAGGTCAGAAATGCCAACTGATGGATCTGCTCCAAAATCTGATTCTGGTTGGTTTGATCAATAGAAAAATCCAAATAGCGGATAGTATACTTGGATGACTTAGGTATTTATAGATGCTGCCGGAAATTATGGATCATATATGGACGCTATTAGGATTACTGGAAAAGGATCTACTGGGCAAACATTTAATGGTTCACCTTTGAGAATTGTTGATGAATGGGTAAGAAATAAAAAGTACTACGACGGAAAGAGAGATGCAGAAAATGGCATATTCTACCAAGATGTTGTATCTTACAATAACATGTACTACGTTTGTACAAATACGGATTCTGGTGAAGAAAATCATTGGGCGCTACCACCAGATCGTGCTGAATATTGGAGCAAGTTTACGGTTGCAGAAAATTTTGTAGCTGATAAAATAATTGCAAACTAGGAATATGTCAAAGAATTATCTTCTGAAGAAGTTGTTATAATGGACAATGATGCCATTGTTGCTGGTATGACGTCAAGTAAATCTATTGATAGTAAATCTGATTTGAATGGTAAAGTTGTAAAAAAAGGCGATGTAAGAATTTGGGCCGGAAAAATGCAGACAAATAGAGACTTGACAACGGCATATACTACAATAGATTCAAATGGATCGATCGTTATGCAAAATATACAATAGGGTAAAAGTATCAAACTTAATCCATAGGAATGTTCTTTTAAAATAATTGGGCCTGTTAGAATTACAGATGAATCATATACAAATGGAACATATATACCATCAAGTGATGAAAGAATAGAATTAGCTAATTTTGAATACACTGTAGACCCAGATACTCTTAGTTCAGCAATTAAGCTTGTTATGAACGGCACCGGAAGAATAACTATTGACCCAAACGAAAGAGAAGTTTATATAGATGGCGGTCAAGGTGGTACTGGAGGTACTAGTATTGGATACGAAAAGATAGATATACGTGACGACAACGGCGATTTATATATAAGTCTTGATGGTACTGATATTGCAGGAAGAGATTTTGTAACGTTAACGAGTCGATATAATAAAAAAGGATTGCATTTATACAGAGGTACTGAAAAATATATTAACAACATTATATATACATTAGAAGGGCTTCCTACAACCGATCCACATATTGAAGGCGCTTTATGGATAGATAATGACCGAACATTAAAAGTATCTAGTAGAGTGGTTGAATCATGAAAATAATTAGATAGAACATACTTCCTCCAAAAGGATTTTTAGCGATCAATTTATTTGGATATCTATTCTGTAAACCGAACGCCAATGTATCGAATATTACAATTAACCATGAACAGATACATACAGAATAGATGAAAGAAATGCTGTATATACCATTCTATTTATGGTATGTAGCAGAATGGTTAATTAAACTATTCTGTAAAGGTAATGCTTATAGAAATATATCTTTTGAGAGAGAAGCTTACGATAACCAGTATAATTTGAATTATTTAAAAGAAAGAAAACGTTATAACTGGATTAAAAGACTATTTAAATAATGTTTGATATAATATAGAATAAGATACAACTAAGTACAGATGATTTAGCTATACCGCCATTTAAAGATTTCTATAACAATGCTAAAGACAAACAAGATGCGTTAAAGAAGATTGAGTTTATAGTGTGGAGATATAAGTGGAATAGCCCATATGAAGCTTACCCAGAAAAAGAACGCACATGGAGAGTAGCTAAAGATGTACTTAATGATTAGAATTATAAACCTGATGACGTTGTAAAAGAATTAGCAAAAAGGTTCCAGGAGTTTCAAGAGACTCCTGCTACCCGTCTACTTAAATCTTCTAAGAGCGCAGCAGAGGGAATAATGAACACAATGGACATGTACGCCGAAGAAGAACTTGACATAGATACAGCTAAGAAGTTATCTGCTATACTTAAAGATGTTAGTGGAATTATTAAGTCTTTAGACTTAGCGTCTAAACAAGCAAAAGCAGAGCAAGCGGAAACTGGTAGAGTCAAAGGTGGCGGAATAATAGGAATGTACGAATAATGAATACAAACGATATTAATATAGCAAAAAGAGCTATATAGCAGATAAACAATAGTGACTACAAACATGTCGACGAGTTCAATGACTGGATTTAGAAATATAATGGTGCAGATAATTTTATCGATAAGTGTTGTATTGGAGTTATTAATCACACAACTGTTTATTTTAGATTCCCTGAAAAAGAATAGCAGGGAACGGTTCACAGAATTGCTTTTGATATTAAATAACTATGATAGACTTTAATTAGAAGCTCCATAATACTGATAAGTTCAGATAGGCAGCTATCTTCTTTCAGCAACATGGATGCTACACTTTAGCTCCAAGAGGTACTACTGATTATAAGAAATATTGGGACCAGGAAACAGATAGGTGTCTTAATGGCTATACCGCTCCAGATGGAGAAGGCATAACTGGATACAACTACTTCTACCTAAATTATAGTCCAATTATGCGACTTAAGGAAGAAGAATATACAGATAGAGAGGGTAACCTCAGAAAGAGAAGACAACGTATACTTGAGTTTCCTAGTTTTTGGGACTATGATTATTATTATTTTTGTGCTATAGAACAGGCAGAGATTGAAGGTAAACATATGGCTGTACTTAAGTGCAGACAGAGAGGATACTCATTTAAGGGAGGATCTATGCTAGTTAGAAACTATATGCTTATACCAGGTTCAAAGAACTTCGCTGTAGCATCAGAGCAGAAATTCCTTATAGGTGATGGTTTGTTAACTAAAGCTTGGCAGATAATGGATTTCCTTGATAAGCATACAGAATGGGCTAAACAAAGACTTGTGTCTACACGTATGGAAAGAGTTTCTGGTTATAAAGTTACAGACGAATTTGGAAAACAAACAGAACAAGGATACCTTTCTAGCATAGCCGGTGTAACACTTAAAAATGACCCAGAACGTATTCGTGGTACTCGTGGTAAACTTGTACTATGGGAGGAGGGCGGCAAATTCCCTAGCCTTCTTGATGCGTGGCGTATAGAACAGCCTTCAGTAGAAACCGATGATGGTAAAGCGTTTGGATTGATGATAGCATTTGGCACCGGTGGTACAGAAGGTGCTAGTTTCGAAGGATTGAAAGAGTTGTTCTACAAGCCTAAGTCTTACAATGTTCTCAGCTTCCCTAATATATGGGATGATGGTAGAGAGAATACTGAATGCGCATTCTTTGTTCCAGCTTATTCAAACCTTGAATCATTTGATGATGATGGTAACTAGGTTTATATGGACAAAGATGGCAATAGCTACAAAGAGAAAGCTATATAGAATCTTATAGACCAGAGAAATAAAGTAAAAGATGGTGGCGCTAGTTAGCAATCTATAGACCGTTTTATATCAGAGCGTCCTATAAAACCAGTAGAAGCTGTATTAGAGCTTGGTAAGAATATATTTCCTAGAAAGTTATTGATGGACCAGTTGACCAGAATAAGGACCAACAAGAAGCTTCAAAACATGAAGCATATAGTTGACCTAGCTTGGGATGGAAACGGACAGGTAAAAGCTACCGAAAAGAAAAGCGGAGATATAACATCTTATCCATTAAAGAAAGGAGATAAGCCACACGGATCTGTAGTTATATGGGAATACCCAGTTAACGATCCACCTTTAGGTTTATATATAGCAGGATGTTTAACCCCTGGAGAAAAGGTTTGCACATAGCGCGGTTTGGTAAATGTAGAAGACGTTACACTTGACGATAGGCTTTTGAATAAAGATGGAAAATTTGTAGAGATAAAGAATCTACAAAGATACGAAAAAGAAAACGAACCAATTTTTAAAGTAAAGCCATATGGTTCATTTAGAACTACTACATTTACAGGCGAACACCCAATATGGGTGCATAACAAAGGCTTTATAAAGGCTAAAGACCTAAAAGAGGGAGATTGGTTAGAAATTCCTAATCTATATTCAAGAGATGGAATGGGATTTCGTGATGATAAGCTCCTTAAGCTTTATTACTTTTATGGACTATGGTTAGGAGATGGCTTTTGTAACAAGAACGGGAATTCTTATGATATATATTTATCAATAGGAAAAGATGAAGAAGATTTAGCCTAGTTCTATGATTCTTTAGTACTTGAGCTATTTGATAGAAAGTGTATACATGTACACAAAGATAGAGAGCAGACAAGAAGATTTACAAATAAAGATCTTTTCTTAAAGCTAAAATCAATGTTTGGAACAAACGCTTACAATAAAAGAATTCCTTAGTCAATAAAACATTTACCGGAAAATCACAAAAGGGCATTTCTTCAAGGATATTTGGATTCTGATGGATCAGTATTTCTTGATAATGGAAAAGTTAGAACAAACTTTACGAGCGTAAACTTAGAGCTTCTTGAGGATGTTTAGGATATGCTTTTTGGTATGAGTATAGCAAACAGTATAGTAATACACCAAAAAGAATGCACGAATAAACAAGGTGTTCATTCCGAGTAGTCATATAGAATAAATGTGAGCAGATCTGATCAACATTGGTTAGGATACGGCCCAGTGTTTGAAAGTAGAAAAATAAAGCTTTTATAGAAGTCTTATGCATTATCGGCTTCAAAAATGAAAGTTAAATTTGAAGATGATAAAATTCTTTTAAAAGTAGAGAAAATAAGTAAATCATCATATACTGGAATTGTGTATAACTTTGAATGCGAAACACATACATTTATGTGTAGAAATATTCTTACACACAATTGCGACCCGTTAAATGCAAGCGGGGTATAATCGAGCAAAAACGGTGAAAGTCTAGAACAGAAAACACCGTGCTAATCTTATAGATTACGAAAGGCTATAAGACAGTGTAACGCATAGGAGATGAATAAATATAATTCTCCCACGAGTGCTCGACGCCAATTTGGTGATAATATATGCTGAACTACATGGGAACATGTAGAAGTTAAGATAAAAAGCTTAACGATAACAAATTGATGATCATGATGATAGCTTTACTAATTCTCTTGGTTCTACATTCATATTTAAACGTGTAAGAGCTGGAGAGGCTTGGAATGATGTAATAGTAGCAGAGTATTCCGGAAGACCAGATACAGCTGAAGAGTACTATGAGAATGTAAGGAAGCTATTAACGTTTTATAATGCACGCCTGTTGTTTGAGAATGAACGTAAAGGAATATATCCTTATTTTACAAATAAACACTGTGATTACTTACTCGCAGATTAGCCCGATAAGATTATATCAGAGGTCTTTAAGGACAGTAAGGTACAAAGAAGAAAAGGATGTCATATGACTAAACAGATTAGAGCATATGGAGAAGGTTTAATTCTAGAATGGTTACTAGATGAATTTGAACCTGGGCATCCAAATGTAGAAAGAGTATATAGTGAACCTTTAATAGAAGAGCTCATAGAAAACGACGGAGTACGAAATGTGGACCGCGTTATAGCGCTTTGTATGGTAATGATATATAGAGAAGAGCTGTTCTAGTTAAAGGTGTCATCTGCAAAAGAACAAAACAAATAGGTTGAACTCTTCGAGATGCCACTATTCAGCAAACAATGGTTTGATCAAGATGATTGTGGATCTAGTGAAGAAGGTATACCTTTATTCACATTTTAAACATGGAAGATAATTTATACAATTCAGCTTTCCCTAGACAAAAGCTTCCTCTTTCAAAGAAAGGAAAGAAGTGGCAAGAAGATTGCGTTAACTACATTATAGGAGAAGGTAACGTAACGTCTGGAGGAAATAGCACTTCATATTACGGAGAGCTGTAGACCTATTATAATTTATACAACAGCATCTTCGACGAGAAGGATTTCAAATCAATTACAAACCCATTTAAAGTTGAGGATGGATTTCCTGCCACTCCTCATGATTTTAATATAATTAGGCCGAAGGTTGATCTTCTTATTGGAGAAGAGACAAAGAGACCTCTTAATTTTAGAGTTATCAGAACTTCACAAGATGCGGCTTCGGAAATGCAGGAAAAGGAAAAACAAATGCTATTGTAGTATGTGGAGGCAGCAATCACTGCTGGTATGAGCCCAGAAGAACAATAGCAATTCTAGCAATAGTTATAGTCTGGAGAGGTTATGCCGCCAGAAGCTATTGCTAAATATATGGATAAGGACTATAAAGATATCGTAGAAAACACAGCGTATCATACGCTTACTTATTTGAGGGAGAAACTAGACCTAGACAATGAGTTTATTAAAGGCTGGAAAGACGGTTTGGTTTCAGGGCGCGAAATATATTATGTTGGCGTACTTAATGCAGAACCATATGTTGAGCGTGTAAATCCTATGTATTTTTCATACGACAATAGTCCAGACTTAGAGTTTATTGAAGATGGATCTTGGTGCTGTAGAAAGATGCGTATGCCAATAACTGAGGTATATGATAGATATTTCGATAAGCTTAGTGAGAAAGATCTTGATAAACTAGAAGAGCTTATCGGATCTACTCCTGGTAGAAATCTTGGAGATAGAAGTCCAGTAGATACCGGCATACAATTGAGAATATATGATAATCCTATATTTGAAGGATCTGGTAAGTCTCTTGTTAATGTTTGGCATTGTTGTTGGAAGTCGTTTAAAAAGATATTCTATGTTACAGTTGCTGACGAAACTGGTAAACCATAGATAAATATAGTTGATGAAACATATCAGCCAGTTGGTAATGAAATAAGCATAGAGCCAGATTGGATTGTAGAAGTATGGGAAGGATATAGAGCTGGCAGTGATCTTTACTTTGGTATACAGCCAATAGAATATCAACATGTAAGTATAGATAACCCTAATAGCCAGAAGCTTCCTTATTGTGGTGCTATTTATAGTAATACAAATAGTAAGCCTAGATCATTGGTTAGTATTCTTAAGCCATTGCAGTATATGTATATTGTATTATGGTACAGACTTGAGTTAGCTATCGCTAGAGATAAGGGTAAGGTTGTTAATATGG
>ERZ1034865.627-NODE-627-length-20177-cov-3.965013_pt1 | contig 20177 bp, 14 predicted proteins | sample MGYA00520632_ERZ1034865 | MGnify/ENA primary metagenome ERZ1034865 (study PRJEB33766, sample SAMN09781738) | gut metagenome | biome: gut microbiome | host: Homo sapiens | place: Madagascar | study: EMG produced TPA metagenomics assembly of the PRJNA485056 data set...
GATGTTGCTCGCGGAGACCTCGGAATTGAGCAGGCAGATGTGGGCGTCGGGGTAGTCCGCGCCGACCTGCTTGCTCACGTCGGTGAACTCGTTGCCCGGCATGAAGAGGAGGTCGAAGCCCTGGTCGAGGTAGTTCTCCATGGTCGTGGCCCAGTTGGCCTGCTCGACGGACTCGGAGTAGGCGGACTCCCAGCCAAGCTCCTCGGCGGCGTCAAGCATGGCCTGGTAGCAGCTGGCGTTCCAACCGCCGTCGTTTGCGGGACCGTCGAGGATGATGGCGACCTTCTTCTTGGTGGACTCGCCAGAGGCGGCGCCATCGGAGGAGGAGTCAGAGGAGGCGGAGCTGCCGCAGCCGGCAAGGCCCAGGGCCATCATGGCGGCGGACATGGAGACAAAGCTCCTCCTGGTCATGGCGTTGTTCATGTGCTTCTCGCTTTCTTTTGGTGGTTGAACCGTCGGAACGTCTCGGGGCGTCGCTTGAGCGGGCGGCGTCCCGCTGTGACCTTGCTTACTCCTCGCTGGGGTGCCAGAAGCCCTCGTGGAGCTTCATGTACTCCTCCTCGAGCTCCGGCACGGGACCGACGAGCTCCATATCCGGCTTCTGCCCGCAGGCAAAGATCGCGCGACACGGGAGGGCCAGCGTGGGGTTGCGGATGTCGTCGCCGGTGTACTTCTTGAGGGTGCTCTCGCGGCCGATGTAGACCAGGCGGCCGAGGTTGCCCCAGTAGATGGCACCCGAGCACATGGCGCAAGGCTCACCGCAGTTGTACATGGTGAGGTCCCACATCTCCTCCTTGGTGTAGACCTGGGAGGCGCGCCTCATGAGCTCGGTCTCGGCGTGGCCGGTACAGTCGCCCTTGTGCTCGTTCTCGCAGTTGCCCTGCTCCATGAGGATGTTGCCGTCCCTGTCGGCCAGAAGGCAGCCAAACGGGTAGTTGCCGGCCTCCTTTGCCTCGCGGCAGATCTCTATGACGCGGCGAAGCAGCCGCTCGTCCTTCTCGCTCAGGTCCTTGAGGTGGACGGGCTCGCCCGCCTCGTACTGGATGGTCAGCGTTGCCTTGCTCATGCCTTCCCCTCTCTTCCTGCCGTCACGGGCCGGCGGCCGCGCTCCCCTCATCACAAAAGCAGCCCGAGCTTCCAGAGGGGGAGGCCTCCGGAAGCTCGGGCTGTTTGATGGCTTCTGCGCGTGCTACCACGGGACACGCGACCCTTGCGGGAATGAAGCCCAGCGATTCGGTTGTGCGCGACCGCATTGGACTCCGTGCCCTGCGGTCTGAAAGCAACCTTGCGGCTGCCGATGGGATACATCCTACAGGCCGCGGGCGTTGTCCGCAAGACGCAGCACGCGTTGTTTTCTGCCGTTAACCAACGAGACACGTCCTTCTCGCCAGCGAAACGCCCCGGCAACCCGCCGTGGTTTGCATGTGAAAGCGGACGATACGCTGACCATCACCGACCAGATTCGCATGCAAACGGCGGTAACAAAAAGGGCCCCTTGAGCGCATGGCTCAAGGGGCCCGGCAAAACAGGCGAGAAGACCTTACAGGAAGGTGCCGGCCTTGATCTGGGAGACGATCTCCTGGTACTTGGCCTGGGTGTCCTGGTCGACAATGTTGGAGAAGGTGCCCACGGCAACGCCGCCGTTGTCGAGGTCGCCCTTGATAATCTTGTTGCCGAAGGAGCCGGCCTCGACGTCCTTCATGGCGGACAGGATCATGGCCTTGTTGTCGGTCACGACGGAGCAGGCGATGAGCTTGTCGTCGGCGCTGCCGAGGTCGCCCGGCTGGCCGATGTCATAGCGGTCGCCGTAGGTGGCCAGGGCCTCGCGGGCGCCGGTGTCGACGATGGAGGCGTCGCCGAACATGACGTCGACGTTGTTGGAGTTCACGAAGGTGGTAGCGAGCTCCTTGCCCTTGGCGGCGTCGGTGAAGGAGCCGGCGTAGGCGCTGGTCACCTGGACGTCGGGGTTGACCTTCTTGGCGGCCTTCTCGAAGTTCTCGAGCTTGGACTTGGTGGTGTCAAGCTCGACGGCGCCGATGAAGCCGACGGAGTTGGTCTTGGTGATGAGGCCGGCGAGGGCGCCGGCGAGCTGGCCGATCTGGTCCGTGTTGGGGACGAGGGAGACCACGTTCTCCTGCTCAACGGCGGAGTTCAGGATGCACAGGTGGGCATCGGGGAAGTCCTTGCCGACCTGCTTGACCACGTCGGTGTACTGGTTGCCGGGCAGGAAGACCATGTCGTAGCCCTGGTCGATGTAGTTCTCCATGGTGGTGGCCCAGTCGGACTGGGCGACGGACTCGGAGTAGGCGGTGTCCCAGCCGGCCTCGTCGGCGGCGTCGGTCATGGCCTTGTAGCAGGACGCGTCCCAGCCGCCGTCGTTGATCTGGCCGTCGGTGACCATGGCGACCTTCTTCTTGCCGGAGGCGGAGCCGCCGTCGGTGGAGCCACCGCAGCCAACCAGGCCGAGGCCGAGGACGCTGGAGCCCATGGCGCCGAGGAACTGCCTTCTGTCGAGCATGTTGACTTCCTTTCTCTTGGGCCCCGAGGGGCCCTTCCTCCCCTACGCGCTACGCGCGCGATTACCGATTTTTGGCAACGGGTGTTGCTCCCGTTGCGCAGAAGGTGGGCGCCGAGAAGTTCGCGCGGAGCCTCTCGGCGCCCAGGACGTGCAAGAGCTGTTGGAACGGGCAGCCAATCCAGCCCGCAGATTGGGTGCCACGGGGCCTAGCGAGACTCGCGATAGTAGGGCTGGCCGTTAGCCTTCGGCGAGCCGCCCTTGGAGCCCAGGATGATGAGCGCGACGAGGGTGACCACGTACGGGATCATCTGGAAGAACTGGTAGGGGGCACCCTGGACGTTGACCTGCAGGACGATCTGCAGGGCGTCGCAGAAGCCGAAGAGGCCGCAGGCAGCCAGGACGCCGAGCGGAGACCAGCGGCCGAAGATGACGGCGGACAGGGCGATGAAGCCACGGCCGGCCACGATGCCGTCGGCGTACGTGGAGGTGTAGCACAGCGTGAGGAACGCGCCGCCGAGGCCGGAGAGCGCGCCGCAGATGACGCAGGCCAGGTACTTGGTGCCAATGACGTTGATGCCGAGGGTCTCGGCGGCCTGGGGGTTCTCGCCGACGGAGCGGTAGGAAAGGCCGCTGCGGAACTGGTTGAAGTACATGGCCGTCAGGGGAACCATCAGGTAGGCCGCGTAGGCGAGCGGCGTCTGGTTGAAGAGCGCCGGGCCGATGACGGGAATGTCGCACAGCACGGGGATGGCGATGGCGCCCATCTGCACGCCCTGGACCAGGGTGGAGGAGTCGCCGAAGGCCGTCTTGTACGCGAAGGTTGCGATGGCCGGCGCCAGGATGTTGATGGCCATGCCGGTTACCACCTGGTCGACGCAGAGGGTGACCGTGCAGTAGGCGTAGATCATGTTGATGAGCACGCCCGCCGCGGCGCCGACCACCAGGCCCACGATGGGGCTGCCGGTGAAGTAGCCGGCCAGGAAGCCGGAGAGGGCGCCGATGGACATCAGGCCGTCCAGGCCGATGTTAACGAGGCCCGCGCGCTCGGAGAAGAGCTCGGCGATGCCCACCAGGAGCAGGGGCACGGCCATGCGGACGGTTGCCGCCACGAGGGTGGGCAATGACGCGATGATGGCATCCATTACGCGTTCACCTCTTCCTTCTTAGCCTTGCCGGAGCCCATCTGCTGGATGAGCGCCTGGATCTTGGGGAGCTTGATGAGGGCCACGCCGGCAACCGAGAAGATGATGATGAGGGCACGGATGATCTCGACGATGGCGGTGGGGACCATGATGCCGACCTGCATGGAGGAGGCACCGGTGGTCAGCGCGCCAAAGAAGATGGCGACGATCAGGGAGGCCAGCGGGTTCAGCTGGGCGATGAGCGCGATGGCCACGCCGTCGAAGCCGAAGCCGGAGCCGAAGCCGCTCATGAGGCGGTACTGCTTGCCAAGGAGCTCCACGGCGCCGCCCATGCCGGCGATGGCGCCGGAGATGACGAAGGCGGCCATGACGAGGAACTTGACGTTGAAGCCGTTGACCTTGGAGGCCAGCGGGTTCAGGCCCACGGCGCGGATCTTGAAGCCGAAGGACGTCTTGGAGATGACGTAGGCGACGACGAGGCCCAGGACGATGGCCAGGATGACGCCGGTGTGGATGCGGAAGCCGGGGATCTTGGCCAGCATCACGGAGTCGGCCACGGACGGGGTCTGCGGGTTTCCGCCGTCACGGAAGGCGTTGGTGTAGATGAAGCCCATGAAGAGCGTGGCCACGTAGTTGAGCATGATCGAGGTGATCATCTCGTTGAGGCCGCGGGTGATCTTCATGATGCCGGGAAGGGCCGCCCACAGGGCTCCCACCACGGTGCCGACCAGGATGGCCAGCACGGTGCCCAGGACGCCCTCGATGCCCGTCACCAGCAGGAACACGATGGCGGAGACGGCGCCCATGATGAACTGGCCCTCGCCGCCGAGGTTGAAGACGCCGCAGCGGTACGCAAAGGCGGCCGCGAGCGCCGTGAAGATGAGCGGGCAGGCCGAGACCAGCGAGCTCGCGAACTTCTGCGGGGTTCCCAGGGAGCCGGAGAACAGCAGCGCATAGCCCTGGATGGGGTTCTTGCCCAGGCACGCGATGACGATGCCGCCGACAACCAGGGCGAGAAGGACGGAGATGATGGGCACGAGGATGGTGAGCGTGCGCTCGCGGGCCATGCCCCTTGCCGCCCCCTTGGAGTCAAGCTTCTTAGCCATGTTCGCCTCCCTACTTTCCCGCCATGGCCAGGGAAATCTCCTTGACCGGGGCGTCCTTGCCGGAATAGGTACCCATGACCTCGCCCTCGAAGAGGACGACGATGCGGTCGGAGATCTTCAGGACCTCGTCGAAGTCCGCGGAGATGAGCAGGATGGCGCATCCGCGGTCGCGCTGGGCGATCATGGTGTCGTGCACGAAGTTGGTGGCGCCGATGTCCAGGCCGCGGGTGGGATAGACCGCCACGAGCATGGGCGGCTCGCCGTCGAGCTCGCGCGCCAGGATGACCTTCTGCTGGTTGCCGCCGGAGAGGCTCCGGGCCGTCTGGTCGACGGAGGTGCAGCGGATGTCGTTCTTCTCGCGCATCTCCTCGGCAAACTCGTGAATGGCGTCGGACTTGAGCCAGGCGCCGTGGCCGATGGAGAAGCGGTCGGTGTCGGTCTTCTTGAGCACGAGGTTCTCGGCGATGGACATGCCGCCGACGAGGCCCATGGCGTTGCGGTCCTCGGGAATGTTGCCCAGGCCGGCGTCGATGAAGGCCTGCGGGCTGTAGAGGGCGATCTCGCCCTCGGCGTTGTACATCTTGCCGGACTCGGGCGCGACGAGGCCCGTGACCACCTGGGCGAGCTGGGACTGGCCGTTGCCGTCGATGCCGGCGATGCCCACGATCTCGCCGCGGTGCAGCTCCAGGCTGACGTTCTTGAGGCCGCCGTGCTTGAGCTCGGGGTGCAGGCTCACGTTCTCCAGGCGCATGACGACCTCGCCCGGATCGGTGACCTTCTCGTAGTGGCTCTCGTGGAACTCGCGGCCGATCATGAGGTCGGCCAGGTGCTGGCCGGTGGTGCCCTTGGCGTCCAGCGTCTGGACGGACTCGCCGTCGCGCAGGATGGTCACCTTGTCGGAGACGCGCATGACCTCGCGCATCTTGTGCGAGATGAAGATGACCGACTTGCCCTCGGCGGTGAGGGAGTCAATGATGTCGAACAGGCCCTCGACCTCGATGTCGGTCAGGACGGCCGTGGGCTCGTCCAGGATGAGGAGCTCCGCGCCGCGGTAGAGGACCTTCAGGATCTCCACGCGCTGCTGCATGCCGATGGACATCTCGGAGACCTTCTCGTCAAGGTCCACCTCGAGGCCGTAGCGGTCTGCGAGCTCCTCGATCTTCTTCTTGTCTCCGGCGCGGTCGAGCTTGGCACTCGCGCCCTTGGTTCCAAGGACGATGTTCTCGAGGCCGGTCATGGCCTCGATCAGCATGAAGTGCTGGTGCACCATGCCGATGCCCAGGGCCACCGCGTCGGCGGGGCTCTTGATCCTCACCTCTTTGCCGCGGTAGAAGATCTTGCCGTCCGTGGGCTGGTAGAGACCCACGAGGACGTTCATGAGCGTGGACTTGCCGGCGCCGTTCTCGCCCAGCAGGGTGTGGACCTCTCCCTCGTTAACCATGAGGTTCACGTCCCGGTTGGCGTACTTGGGACCGAAGCGCTTGCTGATGTTCTCCATCCTCAGCAGTTCTGCCACGTCATCCCCCTCTCCTCTCAGCTGACCGTGCGTCGTCCGCACGTCTAACCGTACGTATTGAGGATAACCTTCGAAGGAATCCAGCCCATTTACGAAATTTTGCGGTTGTATTAATCAAACTTCTTGATAGGTTGACTATTTTTTTGTCAACACACGTTGAAGGGGGTGTTTTTATCACGCAATTAGCCCTCTGACCTGCGTTATTCTCGGTTTTGAGCAACGCTATTTCGGCCAGCGGCACGGCGAACGGTAGCTGGCCTCCGCCAACAGAAAAGGCCCGCCTTGTCGAGAAGACCAAGGCGGGCCCAAAGTCGATGAGAATGAGATAAAGGGACTGTCCCTTTTTCTCATTGGCAGCTAGTCGCGGTGGACGCGGTGGCTGTAGTAGGTGTCGGACAGGGGCAGGCTGCGGCGGAGCTTGCCGTCCCACGCGTGGTAGGCGTTCTGCACGGCCGGGGCGGTGGGGATGGTCGCGATCTCTCCGATGCCCTTGCCGCCGTAGGCCACGGGCAGCTGCTCGTCCTTCTCCACGTAGATGGCGTGGATCTGCGGGATGTCGGTGGCGCGGAACAGGCCCAGGGTGCCGTACTTGACCTGCGGCACGCCGTTCTTGAGCGGCCAGTCCTCGGTGAGGGCGTAGCCCATGCCCATGAGCACGCCGCCCTCGATCTGGCCCTGGATGGCGATGGGGTTGATGACGCGGCCGGAGTCGTGCGCGGCGTAGACCTCGGAGACCTTGCCCTCGTCGTCCAGGATGACCACGTGCGTGGCAAAGCCGTAGCAGATGTGGCTCTTGGGGTTGGGCACGTCGGCGCCCAGCTTGTCGGTGGGCTCCAGGTACTCGTAGTAGAACTCGTGGCCCTCGAGCGCCGCGAGCGCGGCCACGGGATCGGCCGGGTGGACGGCGTGGCCGGGCGTGAGCTGCTCGGCTGGGACCTCGAAGACGGTGCCGTCGGCGTAGGTGTGGGTGGCGCCGTCGCCCTTGGCGCTCACGCGCTCCTCGGGCACGGCCTCCCCCCTCTCGACCTTGAGCATGGCGTCGCGCAGCAGGAAGGAGGCGCCGCGGACGGCCTCGCCGGTGACGACGGTCTGGCGCGAGCCAGAGGTGGTGCCGGAGTCGGGAGCGGCCTCGGTGGAGCACTCGCCGTTGCCGATGCGGGACAGCGGCAGCCCGCAGGCCTCGGCCACGTCCTGGCAGAAGACGGTGTTGCAGCCCTGGCCGATGTCGGAAGTGGCGGCGTAGATGACGGCGCGGCCGTCCTCCACGCGGATGTTGCAGCGGCCGGCGTCGGGCAGGCCCACGCCCACGCCCGCGTTCTTCATGGAGCAGGCGATGCCCGCGCGGCCCGGGTTGGCGTAGTAGGCGTCCTTCACGGCCTCGAGGGTCTCCTTGAGGGCCGTGGAGCAGTCCGCGATCTGGCCGTTGGGCAGCACCTCGCCCGGCTCGATGGCGTTCTTGTAGCGGATCTCCCACGGGTCGAGGCCCGCCTCCTCCGCAAGGACGTCGATAAGGGACTCCAGGGCAAACTCGGACTGGCACACGCCAAAGCCGCGGAAGGCGCCCGCGGGCGGGTTGTTGGTGTAGTAGCCGTAGCCGCGGATGTCGGTGTTCTGGTACTTGTAGGGGCCCACGGAGTGCGTGCAGGCGCGCTCCAGGACGGGTCCGCACAGGGAGGCGTAGGCGCCCGTGTCGAAGTTGATCTCGCAGTCCAGGCCGACGAAGTTGCCCTCCTCGTCGCAGCCCAGGGTGAAGGTGCCCTCCATGTAGTGGCGCTTGGGGTGGAAGTTGAGCGACTCCTGGCGAGAGAAGCGGCACTTCACCGTGCGGCCGTACTTGTACGCCGCGAGCGCCGCCAGGTGCTGGCAGGAGACGTCCTCCTTGCCGCCGAAGCCGCCGCCCACGAGCATGGTCTGGACGACGACGCGCTCGGGCTCGCCGTCCCAGCCAAACATGTGCGCGCACTCCTTGCGCGTGTCGTAGGCACCCTGGTCGGTGGACATGATCTTCACGCCGTTCTTGTACGGCATGGCCACGCAGCACTCGGGCTCCAGGAAGGCGTGCTCGGTGAAGGGCGTGGTGAAGGTGCGGGTGACCCTGTGGGCGGCGTTTGCCAGGGCGGTCTTGGCGTCGCCGCGTGTGACGTGACGGCTCTGGCAGACGTTGTCCTTGAGCTGGACCGTGTTGCCAAAGGCGAAGAAGCTGTCGTGGATGCGCGGGGCGCCCTCGGCGCGGGCCTCCTCGATGTTGCGGACGGGCTCGAGCTCCTCCCAGGTGACCTTGACGGCCTTCTTGGCCTTCTCCAAGATCTCGGGCGTCTCGGCAACCACCAGGCAGACGGCGTCGCCGATGCAGCGGGTGACGTCGCCCTCGGCGATCATGACGTCCCAGTCCTGGATGAGGTGGCCCACCTGGTTGTGGGGAACGTCGGCGGCCGTGAGCACGCCGATGACGCCCTCCATGGCCTCGGCCTTGGAGGAGTCGATCTTGACCACGCGGGCGCGGGCGTACTTGGAGCGCACGGCCGAGGCGTAGCACATGTCCGGGTAGTCCTTCTCGGTGATGTCGTCCGGGTACTGGCCAAAGCCCAGGACCTTCTTGCGGACGTCCACGCGGAAGATCTGCTTACCCACGCCGTAGTCGTCGCCGCGCTCCTCGGCCGGGTCGATCTTCTCGTCGCCACGCAGGATGGCGGCGGCGAGCTTGATGGCCACCAGGATGCGCTTGTAGCCGGTGCAGCGGCAGACGTTGCCGCGGATGGCCTCGGCGATCTGGGGGGCCGTCGGGTCGGGGTTGCGGCGGCACAGGGCGGCGCCGGCCATGACCATGCCCGGGATGCAGAAGCCGCACTGGACGGCTCCGGAGACGCCAAAGGCATAGACGAAGGCCTCCTGCTCCTCGTGCGTCAGGCCCTCGCAGGTGGTGATGGCGTGGCCCTGGGCCAGCTTGGTGGTGAGGACGCAGGCCTTCACCGCGCGGTCGTCGACCATGATGGTGCAGGTGCCGCAGGCGCCCTCCGAGCAGCCGTCCTTGGCGCTCGTGATCTTGAGGTCGTCCCTGAGGTAGCGCAGGAGCGGCTTGTTCTGGGTGGTGACGTGCTCCTGCCCGTTGATGTTGAGGACGTACTCCTCTGCCATGTGAACGCCTCCCTCCTAGCTCTGGGCCACGATGCCCCAGGCGTCGCGGATGACGCCGCGTGGGCACTTGGTAGCGCACATGCCACAGGCAATGCACGCGGAATAGTCAATGACGGCGTGGTTGTCCACCACGTGGATGGCGTCTGCCGGGCAGGCCCTCTCGCATGCGCCGCAGGCGATGCAGGAGAGCTCGCACACCTTGCGGGCAACCGGGCCCCTCTCGGTGTTGGAACAGCGCGCCGTGATGTTGAAGCTCGGGTCGACCATGTGGATGACGTCCTGCGGGCAGGCCTTGGCGCACAGGCCGCAGCCAATGCAGGCGCCCTGGTCCACGTGGGCCACGCCCCGCTCGTTCAGGCTGATGGCCCCCTTGCGGCAGGCGTTGACGCAGGCCTGGCAGCCAACGCAGCCCTGCTCGCAGCCGTGGAGCTCGCAGTTGCCGTTGCACAGGACGACGGCCACGGGCCTGGGCTTGCGGGGCCTCTTGGCGGCGCCGGGCTTCTGGGGAGCCTTCCTCTGCGCGTACTTCTCTTCGTCGTCGGCCATCTTGGCCCTTTCACTCGTTAACACAAAACGGAACAACGTTCGCGCGGAGAAACGATACGAAGGGGCCACCCCCTCGCATCACCGCACGGGTGCGCAACCGGCGAGAAGGACGTGCCTCTCGCCGGCCGCGCAGGGGACTACCTGGAGCTACTTGGCAAGCAGGTAGGCGTAGGAGTCACGGACGGCCTTGATGGTCAGACGGACCTCCTCGGGCAGGCCGCAGGAGGCGTCGTCCACGTCGTAGGCGCCGGTGCCGGAGGCCAGGCGGACGAGGAAGCTGCCGTCAGGCTGGGCAAGGAAGCCCTGGTTGGTGGAGTTGCCCATGTCCTCGGCGCTCCAGAACAGGGTCAGCTTGTCCTTGAACGGACGGCCGCTCCACGGGCAGAACACGGCGCAGTTGCCGCACTCGTTGCACATGCCGTCCACGTGGACCACCTGGTGCTGGGCCAGGCCCGGCACGGTGATGGAGACGTTGGCGCGGTTGGGGCAGACGTCGCAGCAGGCCTCGCAGACGGTGGCGCAGCCAAGGCAGCCGGAGCTCTTCTGGCAGCCGGCGCAGCCCAGGCGCAGGTCGCCCTTGCGCTCGTAGCAGTCGGACTCGTGGCCGGCGCGGACGTTGGCGGCGGCGTACTTGGAGAAGTCCACGCCGCACATCTTGCGCGCGACCTCCTGGGCGTCGGCGATGGCGTCCACGAAGCGGGCGGGACCACGGCGGCAGTCGCCTGCGGCCCAGACGCCCTCGACGCCGGTCTCGCAGCCAGCGGGACGGCCACGGCGGTCGGTCTGGACGCCGGCGGCCTCGTAGATGCCAGCCTCGATCTTCTCGCCCACGGCGCAGATGACGGCCGTGGCCGGGACCTCGAGGGTCTTGCCGGTGGCCACGGGGCTCCTGCGGCCGGACTCGTCAGGCTCGCCGAGCTCCATGACGTCGCAGGTCAAAACGCCGTCAGCCACGCCCTTGGGGGCGAGCAGCTCGCAGAGCTCGACGCCCTCGGAGAGGGCCTCGGCCAGCTCCTCCTCGTCGGCGGGCATGTAGCGCTTGGTGCGGCGGTAGACGATGCGCACGTTCTGCACGCCCGGGAGGCGCTTGGCCACGCGCGCGGCGTCCATGGCGGTGTTGCCGGCGCCGACGATGACGACGTCGGTGCCGAGGGTGGAGAGGTCCAGGCCGGACTTGGCGGCGGCCAGGAAGTCAAGGACGTCGATCTCGTCGCCGTACTCCAGGCCGACGTGGCCGGGGGCCCAGGCGCCGGTGCAGACCACGACGTCAGAGTAGCCGTCGGCCTTGAGCTCGGCCACGTCGGTCACCTCGACGCCAAGCTTGACCTCGGCGCCAAAGGCGCGGCAGAGCTCCACGTCACGGTCGATGTCCTCGTCGGAGATGCGGAAGGCCGGGATGATGTGGCGGGCGACGCCACCCAGGCTCTCCTTGCGCTCGAAGATGGTGACCTTGGCGCCGGCGCGCGTCAGGAAGAACGCGCAGGCCAGGCCAGCCGGGCCGCCGCCGATGACGGCGACGTTCTTGCCCTCGGCACCCGGGACGGCCTGGGCGCCCTCGGCCTTGATGGTGGCGAGAAGCTCGTCGATGCCGCCGCGGGCGGCCTTGAGCTTGGAGGCGCGGATGGCAGCGCCCTCGGGCTCGTAGAAGGCGCGCATGCACTTGGTGCCGCAGGGGTGCGGGCAGAGGTTGCCGGTGATGAAGGGCAGGGCGTTGCGCTCGGCGATGATGGCCAGGGCGTCAGCCAGGCGGCCCTCGTCAACGGCGGCCAGGTAGGCGGGGATGTCCTGCTCGATGGGGCAGCCGTTGCGGCAGGGGGAGGTGAAGCAGTTGGTCAGGGGCAGCGGCCAGTCGAGCTTGTGCGCCGGGGCCGGCTTGATGGGCTTGGCGTACTTGTGGTCGGTTGCGACGGACTCGTCCAGCGCTGCCACTGCAGCGACGTCCACGTCGGCCTTGCGCTCGACGCCCTCGAGGACGTGGGCGATCTGGCTGAAGCGCTCGTAGCCGCCGGGCTTCAGGACGGTGGTGGCCATGGTGATCGGCCAGATGCCGGCGCCGTAGAGGCCCTTGATGTTCTGGGCGTCCGCACCGCCGGAGTAGGAGATGCGCAGCTTGCCGTCAAACTCCTCGGAGATCTTTCGGGCAAGGTGGATGGTGAGCGGGAACAGCGAGCGACCGCTCATGTACATCTCCTCGCTCGGGAGCTCCCTGCGGGTGACGTCGACGGGGAAGGTGTTGGTGAGCTTGACGCCGAACGAGAGGCCGCGCTCGGAGGTGAGCTTGATCAGGCGCTCGAACATCGGCACGGCGTCGGCCCACTGGAGGTCCTCGCGGAAGTGCTTGTCGTCGAAGACGATGTAGTCGAAGCCGAGGCCGTCGAGGCGCTCACGGGCGTAGTCGTAGCCGAGCAGGGTCGGGTTGCACTTGATGTAGGTGTTCAGGCCCTTCTCGGTGATGAGGTAGGTGGCGATGCGCTCGATCTCGTCGGGCGGGCAGCCATGGAGCGTGGACTCGGTGACGGAGGCAGAGACGTGCGGGCTCACGGAGTTGACGAAGTCCGCGTCCACGTTCTGGAAGCGGCCGAGGTTGGCCAGGGCCCAGTCGCGGCACTCGGCCCACACGGCGGTGCCGGAGGCGTCCTTCATGCCCTCGATGTAGGCGTCGACCTTTGGGCTCTTGATGCCCTCGAGGTCGTAGCCGACCGACATGTTGAAGACGAAGCCGTCCGGGTCTCCCAGACCGAGCTCGCGGGCAAGCAGCTTGCAGGCCCACCAGGCCTTGATGTACTCGCTCATGGCCTGCGGGACCTCGAGCTCGGTGGACCACTCGCAGTTGTAGCACTCGTCCTCGGCGACGATGCAGGGCTTGGCCACGCAACGGGAGAGCTCCTCGCCGTCCATCACCTGGACGGTCTTGAGCTCGAAGAAGCGGGCACCCGCAACGTAGGAGGCCACGATGTTCTGCGTGAGCTGGCTGTTGGGGCCGGCGGCCGGACCGAAGGGGGTCTCGATCTTCTCGGCAAAGATCGGCTCGGCGCCTCCCTCGTGACGAACGATCTTGCGAATGCCGAAGATGCTTCCCTTCTCGGCGTTCTCGGTGAGGATCCAGTCCATAAGCTGCGCGAACGGGATCGGCCTCATGATGTCGCTCATAAAGAGCTCCTCTCCTGTGCAACCGAGACCGCGCGGTTGCACGCGTTTGTGCCACGTCCCCCTAGACGTGACGCCTGCGGCCCCGCGGAGGCCGCGAAGCCGACGGGAACGCTAGCCCCGCCGGCGAGAAAAACGTGTTGGTTCCTAGTACTCGCGCTCGTTGAGCGTGCCCCAGAGCTTCTTGGACTGCTCCATGGTCCACGCGTTGATGCGCTCCTCGTCGATGCCCACGAACTCGCGGTCCTTGTAGAGGACCTTGCCGTCGATGATGGTGGTGCGGCAGTTCTTGCCCATCATGCCAAAGAGCATGTGGCCGTCGATGTTCTCGTCGGAGAAGGGCGTGAAGGGCTTGTAGTCCATGACGATGACGTCAGCGGCGGCGCCGGGGGCGAGCTTGCCCACCGTGCGGCCGAAGTACTTGGTGGCCATCTTGGGGTTGTTGTCGAAGAGCATGGACATGTCCTCGCACCAGCCGACGTTGGGCATGGCGGCGTTGTGGCGCTGGATGATGAGGAAGACCTTGAGGCTCTCGAGCATGTCGTGGGTGTAGGCGTCGGTGCCCATGCACACGGGGATGCCGCGGCGGAAGAACTCCAGGACCGGGGCGCAGCCCACCGCGTTGCCCATGTTGGACTCGGGGTTGTTGACGAGCCAGGTGCCGGACTCCTTGATGATGTCCATCTCGGCGGGGGTCACGTGGATGCAGTGGCCGAGCATGGTGTCGGGGCCGAGCAGGTCGTGCTGGAGCAGGCGCTCGATGGGACTGATGCCGCCACGGTTCTGGCGGGAGTCCCAGACGTCGTTCATGCCCTCGCAGACGTGGATGTGGAAGCCGGTGAGACCGTTGTTGGCCTCGGCCATCATGTCCATGGTCTCGTCGGAGAGCGTGAAGGTGGCGTGCCCGCCGAACATGGCGGCCACCATGTGGTTGCCGTCCTTGCGGGCGTCGGCGGCCCACTTGGCAAAGTCGGCGTTCTCCTTGATGGACTCGTCGCGCTTCTGGGCGCCGCGGCGGTCGGAGACCTCGTAGCACAGGCAGGAGCGGATGCCGCACTCCTCGGCCACGTCCTTGATGGCAAAGAGGGAGCCGGGGATCTCGCAGAAGCTGGCGTGGTGGTCGAAGATGGTGGTCACGCCGTCGCGGATGGAGTCGAGGATGGTGGCGTAGGCGCTGGCGCGGGTGCCGTCCAGCGTGAGGTTGTCGTCGATCTTCCACCACTGCTGCTCGAGGTTCTCGAGGAAGTTGGTGGGGTTGCAGCCCTTGATGGCAAGGCCGCGGGCGAGGCCCGAGTAGATGTGGGTGTGGCAGTTGACCAGGCCCGGCATGATGACGCCGCCCTTGGCGTCCACATAGGAGGCGCCGATGGCCTGGGCCTTGAGATCGGCCTCGGGGCCGACGGCGACGATGGAATCGCCCTCGATGAGGACGGCGCCGTTCTGGATGTAGGGGTTCTCAGGGTCGCGGGTGATGACGCGACCGTTACCGACGAGAAGCATCTTGACTCCAATCTCTTGTTGGGGTGCCGCGGTACCCATGGGGCCCGTGATGCAACCGATGGTCGGAAGGGGGCAAGCGGCTCCCCTCCCCTAAAGCCTAGTTCTTGTCCCGGGGCTCCGCAGGCGAGAAGTCCTTCTCGCCCCCATTGCCCTCCTTGCCCTTCTCCTCGAAGGTGGCCATGCGCTCGGCGGCGTCGAACATGACGCCCACCTCGCCGACCTCCTCGTCGGAGCGGGTGACGGCCTCGAGGGTGTCCACGTCGGAGGCGTTTGCGTCCACGACGGCCGCGGCCTCGACGCGCAGGTCGTTGGGGGCGTTGGTGTCGCTGGGCAGGGGCACCTCCTCCGGGGGCAGGACGTTGTTCAGGATGATGGCCATGACGGCGCAGGGCGTGATGGCGGAGGTGGCGAAGATGGTGGAGATCCAGTCGGGCATGCCGGCACCGGACAGGCACCCGGACACCTGGGAGATGCCCAGGCCGAAGGCCACGGAGACGCCGAAGACCGTGCAGGAGCGCGGGGTCAGGCCGTCGCGGACGAGCATGCGGATGCCGTTCAGGGTGATGGTGCCAAAGACCGAGATGGTGGCGCCGCCGATGACCGGCTGCGGGATCATGGTCAGGACGCTCGCGAGCTTGGGCACGAAGCCGGCCACGGCAAAGATGGCCGCCGCGAAGACGAAGACGAACTTGTTGATGACCTTGTTGGAGACGATGATGCCCACGTTCTGGCCGAAGGCGGAGGTGGGCATGCCGCCGAAGAGCGAGGACACGATGGAGACGGTGCCCTGGGCCATGAGGGCGCCGGAGAGCTCCTTCTCCTCGGGCAGGCGGTCCATGGAGCCCAGGGTGGCGGCGGAGAGGTCACCGATGAGCTGGACGTTGGCCATGATGTAGACGACGGCGATGGTCAGGCACGCGGCGCCGTTGAACTCGATCTTGAAGGGCATGAACTGCGGGAGGGCAAACCAGGCGGCGTTGGCCACGCCGGAGGGGTCCACCATGCCAAGCGGGATGGAGATGAGGCAGCCGGCGATCATGCCAAAGAAGATGGCGCCCAGCTTGATGACGCCCTTGCCGAAGTTGGAGAGGCCGAAGACGATGGCGAAGGTCACCAGGCCCACGAACCAGCTCTGGAAGGAGCCGAAGATCGGGGAGCCCACGCCGCCGGCCATGTACTTGATGGCCGTCGGGTAGAGCGAGACGCCGATGGTGAAGATGACGGTACCGGTGACCAGCGGCGGGAAGAGCTTGCGGACGTTCTTGAAGAAGATGCCGAAGAGGATGGCCACCACGCCGCCCACGAGCTCGGCGCCCAGGAGGGTGCCAAAGCCGAATTCAAAGCCGATGGCCTGGAAGGCCGGCAGGAAGGCAAAGGAGACGCCCGTCAGGATGGGCAGGTTGGAGCCGATGCGCCCGAAGAGCGGGAACTGCTGGAGGAACGTGTCCAGGGCCGTCAGGATGAGGGCCACCTGGATGATGGCGGTCTCCTGGGCCTCGGTGAAGTGGCAGGTGCTGGCGATCATCATCGCCGGGGCGATGGCGCCGGCAAAGCATGCCAGGACGTGCTGCAGGGAGCACGGCAGGAGGTCCTTCAGGGACGGGACACCCTCGCGCTGGAACAGCAGCGGGGACTCGGCCTGCTCCTTCTCGACGGTGGTCTGGGCTGACTCACTCATGCAGATCCTTCTCTCTCCTCATTCGGCCTCTCAGACGCGGGGCCCTTCTGTGCCGGGCGCGCCCCTCGCGGCGTCCAGCAACGTTGGTCATATTCTCCCCGACACGCGCGCGAAGCGAAACCGGCAGACGGTCAGCGAAACGTCGGTCTAACAAATTGTTTTGATTGAAAACAGATTGTAATAACTGCGCGTTTATCTCGGCGGACAACGCTCTGGCGGCAGTTGTGGTATTCGGCGAACGGTAGATGGCACGGCGTTCTCGCGCCGCGAGTGGTCACAAGGCGAGAAGACCAGGTGCCGCGGGGTCGGGCATGGACGTTGTCCTGCCGTGAGACAGTCGCATTACAAACATTTCGTTTGTTACACAAGTCTGACTTACGAGCAGGTTGTTGGGGTATCTTTAAGAACTGCGCCGCGTGCGTTTCTCGCTGGCGCAAACAAAGTTTCTGACGATCGCGAACCACGGAGTGACGCATGCAGGAATCCCAGCTCGACTTCTACAAGCGCCTGGCGCACGCCATCGCCCTCCAGTTTGGCGACGGCTGCGAGGTCGTGGTGCACGACCTTCAGTCCGCAGACCCGGACCACTCCATCGTGGCCATAGAGAACGGCCACGTCACCGGTCGCAAGCTCGGCGACGGCCCCAGCCACGTGGTGCTTGAGGCGCTGCACGCCGGCCCCCACAAGCTGGAGGACCGCCTCTCCTACCTCACCAAGACGGCCGCGGGCAAGATCCTGAAGTCCTCAACGGTCTTCATCCGCGACGACGGCGGCCGCGTCATCGGCATCTTTGCCATCAACTTCGACATCACCGTGCTGCGCGCGGCGCAGAGCACCATCAACTGGATCTGCGGCACCGAGGCCGACGCCCCCAAGGAGCCCGAGCCCATCGTGCGCAACGTGGCGGACCTCCTGGACGACCTCATCGAGCAGAGCGTGCAGCTGGTGGGCACCCCGGTCACCCTCATGACCAAGGACGACAAGGTCCGCGCCATCCGCTACCTCAACGACACGGGCGCCTTCCTCATCACCAAGAGCGGCCCAAGGTGTGCAAGTACTTCGGCATCTCCAAGTACACGCTCTACAACTACCTGGACGAGGCCAAGAGCGCCTCTGCCGCCTCGGCCGAGTAGCGGGAGGGACGCCGCCAATGACCAGCCATCAGATTGCCGAGAAGCTCGTGGAGGCCGTGAAGGCCACGCCCGAGGTGGCCCAGGAGCTCATAGCCAACCCACGCGACGCCGTAGCGCGAGTGGCCGGAGCGACGGGCGGCTTTAACCTCACCGAGGTGGTGCAGGAGGCACTCGCCCTGGCGGCAGACCTCAGGCTCGACCTCTCCTGCGTTGACCTGGGCAAGCTCGACCTCAGCCAGATCGACGTGGCCAAGCTCGACCTGGAGCGCCTGGCGAGCGTGGCCTCCGCCTGCAACGTGGACATGAGCAAGCTTGACATGGGCGCCGTCACGGCAAAGCTCCTCGGCGGTGGCCTGTTCGGCGGGCTCTTCGGGAAGTGAGAAAAAGGGACAGCCCCTTTTTCCCATACGCTCGTCTCGTGCCAGAAATGCCGACCTGGGTATGCCAAAGCGGATACCCAAGTCGGCATTTATCGTCTCTTGGCGAGAAAAACCGACCTGGGTATTGGTTGACGCATACCCAGGTCGGTTTTCTTGGCTATCGGGCGGAGACGTTGACCATCTTCCTTACTGGCATCCTAGAGAGCAGCAGCGTGAAGTCACGGTCATTCACCTCTCGTTCGTAGACTTCTTCGCCACCATTGAACACATAAGGGATATGGACCTCGTACTCTGTTCCCGGCTTTATGCTCACTGTCGTATCTGCACCACTCTCAACCTGTGGCCAGAGAGCTTCTTCGTTCATGACATCGCAGATTAGGTATTCGTTTCCACGAGCAGGCGTCAAGACCATTTGGAAGACGTTCAGGCCTCCCTGCTCCGTCCCGTCGTTTCTGATGACCAAAGTCACATCGACCACGCAGCGGGCGCCATCCCTGTCGTCCAAAGTGGTGCCACCGCATTTCTCCAGGTACTCATTTCTGGTCATCACTTCTGCAGAGACCACCTTGATCGAATAGTCAGAGGTGTCTTCCGAGCTGGTGCTGTCCTGAAAGGCCCCCTCAAGAGGGACCCATTCGCCCGTTTCGTATATCTCCTCCGGAATTCGAGGGAGGTTAGTGTTAACCCACCAAATACGCATGCCAACCGCAAGGCAGACCACAGACAGAACCGCTATGGCGGCATGACGCCCCCTCACCATCTCAGGACTCCTCACAGTTGACCAGACGTCCCGATTCCATGTGATAGGTCACGTCACACACGCTTTGAAGAAAGCTGCCGTCATGACTCGAGAGCAGCACCGCCGCGCCCCTTTTCCGTTCCTGCATGATGGTTTCCAAAAGCATCTCTCTCGCAGACGCGTCCAACGCGTTGGTAGGTTCATCAAGGACAAGGAGTGTGGGTGACTCCATCAAGGCCATTGCAATGCCCGCCCGTTGTTTCATCCCCAGCGAGTACTTTCTGACGCGACGCTTGTCCCGAGGGTCAAGGCCCACACGCACCAACGCCCGCTCGATATCGCCCGAACTTGCTACCCCCCGAACAGAAGCGACCAGCTCCAAGTTGCTTCGGGCAGAATACGAGTCGAGAAGTGCTGGCGCCTCAATCAGCAGGCCCACGCTTGGAGGAAAGGAGATATCCCTCCAGAGAGCCATGCCATCGACGCAGACCTCTCCCTCCGTTGGCCGAATGAGGCCGCAGACCGCGCGCATGGCCATGGTCTTTCCCGAGCCATTCTGACCCTCCAGCCCCACAACTTGGCCGCAATCAACTTCGAAAGAAACCGAATCAAGAACGGTCTGCAAGCCGATGATCTTGGTCAGCTGCTTGACTTCCAGATAGCTCATTTCAACGACCTCCAGGGTAGTCACATGTCATAGCTCTGCAGCAACCTACGATATGGGACAGCAGGCATACGACCAATGAGCCGGCTATCCCGGTGACAGGACTCAAGCCAGCCTGAAGCGTCCCCTGCTGCACCCCAACTTGCCAAGGAACCACAAATACGGTGCTGCGGGCACACATCAGATAGTTGCCGATGAGCGCGGGACTCATGAGAAAGACCGAGCCTGCCAGAGTCGCGACCACCACCAGCAGGCCACCAGCGGAGCCGACGAACTCGCCCAGCGTCTGCTGGAAGAGAGCAAGGCCCATCTGGACGCACGCACAACTGACGAGGAACAGGGGAAGGCCGGTACGCTCGACAGGGAGAGTCTCCCGGGCAAGCCCACAGACATCGGCAAACCATGCCGAGCATTCCAGCCGAACACCCCCACCGACGAAAAGGGAAGCAAGGAGACAAACGGTCAGCTCCGCAAGAACGATCAAGCACGCCCCCATGGCCGTCGCGGCACATCGTGAGTGCCATGCCCCACCTCGACTACCAGAAAGCACTACGGCAATCTCGAATCTTCTTGCCCTTAGGCCATACAGATACGCGTAAGCCTGCGGAAGAAGAACGAGAAGCATCCAGTCAAAGGGCACGGCGGCAAACTTCGAAACACTAACGGCGAGCGACATGGGCTCTGGCTGAGATGAGCCCATAAACGCAAAGGCGCAGAAGTCGGCCGCACTGGGCAGAGCACCCTCCGGCCCATATAGCCTCAGGCGCACCATCAGCCCAACGCACTTTGACACGCAGACGGCCGCGCCCAACGCGATCGTGGGCGCCAGAACATGCATTCCCAAACGCACCTGCGCGGAAAGAGCGGACAGCCTCGGGCCGCCCCGCCAACGCCCTTCTCGCCTATCGGGGCGCAACGTCGCGACAAGGGGAAGACCTTGCTCGAGCCTCGAGAATAGCCGCCTCCCCAGAGC
>ERZ1034865.635-NODE-635-length-19915-cov-11.608761_pt1 | contig 19915 bp, 25 predicted proteins | sample MGYA00520632_ERZ1034865 | MGnify/ENA primary metagenome ERZ1034865 (study PRJEB33766, sample SAMN09781738) | gut metagenome | biome: gut microbiome | host: Homo sapiens | place: Madagascar | study: EMG produced TPA metagenomics assembly of the PRJNA485056 data...
GCATATTCATTTGTAGTTCGTTGATTACTGTTTATTTTTTCCCAAACAAAACACATTTGCGGTTGTTTCTTCCGCTTATGCGCATACGGCTCTCGGAGCGTGCGACATCTCCTGAAACTGTCGGGTATTGGCAAGCCGACGCAGAAAATTGTCACGGTGCAAAGGCGGAACTTCAAACGCCTTTCATCGTCAGGTCAGGGAGTGGAACGGCTGACCTTAAAAAACGGGCACAGGTGGCTTGGCTCGGTTATGGGCTGTCAAAGTGGAAATGGACGAGCGTTTTCCGATACTTTGGCAACTTGAAGTAATATGAATATGCGACAACTCGTTCGACGAGAATAATCGTTTTTGCTCTGCTTCGGCAGGGCTTTTTATATCTAAAAAACAATAATTCTTGCTCTAATCTGTTCTTCTAAGAATAATCGTTGTCGTTCTTTTAGTCTAACATAATTTACAGTATATTAGTATATTGTTTTTACTTCTTAAAAATTAAAAAGAAAAAGGAAGCGTGATTGCTTCCCTTTCCTTAAAAGATTAACCCGATTAAAGCACCGACTATCGCACTAACTACGGCGGTAATGATACAAGTGATCACGGTCTTTTTGATTGCCTTTGCGTTCTCGGACGGCTCTTTCTCGATTGCTTCGACCTTTTCTTTGAGTTCTTCCACGTTCTCGTTGGTGTTTTTGGTCTGCTCCACAAGATGAACCATAGTGTTGGACATCTCGTGTATCGCTTCCGTGACTTTTTCGAGTTTGTCAAGGCGTTTTGTGTTGCTCTTTGCCCTTTCTTCGACTTCGGTTAATCTGTGTTCCATTTCTTTTTCTTCCATATCTTTTCCCCTTACGTCGTTTCGTACCAACCTGACGCACCGACTTCAAAATAACTTGTTGTGGTAACCTTTAAGGCTGACGCTCCTGCTCCGTATCCGTTTTGAATGCGGATTGCTCCGCCGTTGATTCCCATTGTCATATTGGTATCATTATTCGATATGCCATAAAGAATACCCGTGCCGAATGACTGCTCGCCCATTGCGTAATCTTTGGGCGTAAAAGGCAAGCCCTTGACGCAACCGTAATTGTTTGTGCCGTTTAGTTTTGTTATCTTTCCACGGATTAGAAACGATATAAAAACCATTTTGCCGATTTTCGTCCAATTTCCCCTGACAATCGTTGTTGTATATGTCGGGTCGGCTTCTCCTACTGTGCCGAGTTTCGGTGTCCACGTTCCTGTTTCTGTCGCATAAACTCTTTTGCCGTTCGCAAATAGATTGCCGACTATTATTCCGTCACCGCCTGCGCTGAATGCTCCCGTGCAGGATATTCTGCCGTCAACTTCAAATGAGTTTGCAAAATCGGGCAGGCAATTCACGCCGACGCTGTGTTTGTCAACGTCGATAAAGAATATCGGCACGCCCTTTGGCAATATCTGCGACGCTTCTATCCACCCCGACAACTTGTCCTGAATTCTGATTTTCACATTGAAGTCATATCCATTATCAAGGTTTATCGTGATGAGCGTATTGTTCGCAATCGCCGTCCAACTTGAATAGTTGCTGTCGGTGGTCTTCTTGTAGCAATATTGACACGTTATCGTGTTTTTGCCGTTCAGGCTTGAATATGTTGCGTCAACCTTTAATCTGCTTGACGTTTCATAGTTGTTTATTCGGTAGAGTTGAACGCCTGCCGTCGGTATGCTCCAATCGTCAACCGTAACCGTCTTTTTAACCGTCGCCGTGTTTCCCCTGCTGTCCGTTATCGTCGTTACAAGTTCGCCGTTGGTCGCAAGGTTAATCGTTCCGAAGTTTATAATGCCGTTCCCTGCCTTTGTAACGCCGTTTATCGTCGTACTGTATGATTTTACGGTCGCACCCTTTTTCGCCGTTCCTGTGCCGACTGACGCTGTCAGGATTGATTTATTTCGGATTATCCTTTGATTGTTTTCCGTGATTGCGGTTGTCGTGGCGTTGCGGTCGATATAAGTCAATGTCGGCGCAGTCGGATTGCCGTTGACAATCGTCATCGTTTTGGCGACTTCGTGCGTGTAGGTCGTTCCGCTTATAACTGTTGCAACCCCATATATAACCGTCATCGTGTTGCTGTTCGGCGTGGCGTTGCGGAGCGTGTTTCTTTCGGCTTCCGTAAGCGTGAACGTGTAACCACCGCTTGTTGCGTTTCCAAGTCCTGAACGGTTAATTCTCTTGTCTGCAAATCTCAAATATGCGGACAGTTGGAATCCGCCTGCGTTCGTATATGTGAAATACGGATTTTGTTCGTCGTTGAAGTTGTTCGCTCCTGTGATTTGCGCCTGTCGTGGGATTGTGTTCAGCGTGATTGTTCCCGTTGCGGTTATGCTTGACACCCAAGTGCCGACGATGTCCGCCTGCATATTGAACACGGTCGTCATTGTGAACGTCTTTGTGCCGTCGCCGTTGTGATAAACCCTGTGCGTCGTCGTTCCGAGCGTGATTGTCGTTCCGCCCCCCGTGCTGATTGCAGGGCTTGTAAAATTCTTTGTCGTGCCGTCTGCGGTGCAGGAGTTCGTTCTGCCGTCAATATAAAGGGCGTATGTGCTATCGCATATAAGTTTGTGCGTGCAGGTTATGTCGCTGTAATTGCCTGCTGTGTTTTGGCTTGCCGTCCACGATGTTTGGAGTGTATATCCCCTGTACGCTCCTGAAATAGTTCCCGATAACATTGTTTAACCCCCTTTTAATTGCCCGTGTAAACTTCAACGAAGCCGATTCCGTTGCTTGTTCCCGTCTTAATCGGCAGAATCCTTATCATTCCGCCGATTGTAACTTCATCGTTTGCGACGAACTTCTTTGTTGCAAAGATTTCGCCGTCTGCCCAGTATATCTTTTCGCCGTTCTTGTTATATCCTGCGAAGCCGACTTCGTTATTGATTTTTAGATAACTTCCGTCTTTCGCATACATAGTCAGTCCGCCTGCGTTCATCTCGCCGATTAACTTGTTCGCTTCGTCGTAAAGTTCGAGCCTGCCTTGTTGCGCCGATTCGTTGCCAAGTTTAAGCGTTCCGCCCTTTATCATATCCGCAACGAGATTGATAACGTTGATTGACTGCATATTCAACGTGCCGTCTATCGTCCACGCCGATGTAAACGCTCCGTTGATTCCGTTCTTTCCGAACGCTATGCCTGCGCTGTTTATCCTGATACAGTTCGTTGCTTCTTCTTTCGGCAGTTTATCCACAACAAGGATTTGGTCGCCGTCGTAAATGACATAACTCTTATCAAGTGCGCCCCATATATTGTTGAACGCTTCCTGCAATTTCACTTCAACCTGCGGAACGACTTCGTTTGTCACGGTGTCCTTGACTTCCTTTTTCGTCGCCGTCGTCGTTTCGGTGATAAGGTTTTTCAACTTGCTTGAAAAGTTTCCGAAGTTGACTTCTGTGTATCTCTTTTGAATGCAGTCCCATTTCACCGATATGACGCTTGTCATAAGGTTTATGTTGAGCCTTTCGTCGTACACTTCGATTGTGTCGCCCACGTCCGTGACGTTGTCAATATTCGCCTTTACGCTGTAATTGATTTTCGGCACGCAGTTCTCACGGATATATGCGATTGCCTGTGTCCTTAAATCGTCAATCAAAGCGGTGTTGTAAGCGTCTTCGTCAAGTTCGCCGTCAACCTTGTAGTCGTCTTCGGGCAGGTCTTGCGTGAATGTAACCGTCTTTGTGTATGGCTTATCATACAAAAGCCCGTAATTTGGCTCTGACGGGCTTAAATCGCTTGTCGTGATATATTTATCGTCAAGCAACAAACCGTCTTTTCCTACGGGCAACAGTTTCGTCACAACGTTGCTCCAATCTTCTTTGACTTGTATGTCCTGAATATTTTTGCCGTATCGCAAAGTAACGCCTTTATCCTGCCCGATTGTGTTGCGGATTTCGATATTGAAATTGTTTCTTACCAAATGACCGCCCCAACGCTCCAAAACAACCGAGATTGCTTCTTCAAGCGACTTTCTGACTATCCTTGCAGAATTTATCTGCTGTATGTCTGAAAGCGTCGTAAACGGCGTTACGGCGTCGCAGGCGTTGTTCAAGTGGTCGAGTGCGTCGTTGCAGTTCTTGTCCACGACGTATGAATCGGCAATCAAATACACCGCCGTGTCATAGAACAGGTGCTTGCACTTGCAGGTGATTTTGCTGTTCTTCTTCTGCGGATTGTAAACTCTGAACCCCTGCTCGCCCCACGGAGTATCGCAAACAATGATTTTGTCGTTGACGATATAATCCTTGTCTTCAATGCGTGTTTCAAGTTCAAGTTCATAATCGCCGTTGTCTTCTTTCAATATAACCGCTTTTATCGGGTTTAATATCTTTTCGCCGTTGTTCGTGAATACTCTTTCATCTGCATTGAATACTTTTATCATCGCTCTGCTCCCCTTTATGCAAGATTATACGCTGATTTTAATGTGAGTTCGGTCACGCTGTCTGGCGATGTAGTAGATAACCAATCTGCTGAAACTTCGCCCGTTGCTGATATTTTCACATCACGAGCGAGCCTGTACGATGTCGAAAAGTCAATATTTCCGATACACGACGCAATAAGACTAACATCGGCAGGCGGACAAAAGTCCGCAGGAACTGTTCCGATCACTTTTCCGCCATAAACGGAACGTGTCAGCACTAAATCGATTTGCACGATTTTGCCCTGCTTCTTGACTGTATTCGTGGAAGCCGTCACGCCGTCGGATAGCGCAACGCTTCCCTGCTTAAAACCCAAGCTCGACAACCTTTCTTCGATAGTGCCTTTTGTCGTGTCTGCGCTTGCATACTCCGCATAAGTTGCGTTTGTCGCATTGTCGGCACTCTGCGCATAAGTTGCGCTGTCTGCGTTTTCTGCGTTCGTTGCGTTTTCTGCGTTCGTTGCTTTCGGCACGGAAGTCGTTCCGTTGAGTACCTTTGTAACCTGCGCTTGCGTGGCTTTGTTCTTCGTAACCGCTTCGTTGATTGCCTTGACGATTGTGTCCTTTGCCGTCGTGTCAAGCGTCGTCATATCGCCGATTTTAGCGCAGGCGACAGGGTCTTGCTCGTATTCGATTCCGCTTGTCGGTGCGGTGGTGGACATTTCGCTTTCGACGGTGTCTTCGATTGCAACTTCAAGCGTTGATGTTATCGTCGTACTGACTTCCGATATGCTGTGATTTACTACGAATACACCGCTTATAAGCGTTTTTACGACGTTTCCGATTGCAACCCTAAAATCATACAGGTATTGCACTAACGGCTCTAAATTCGCCGTGTCTTCGCTCTGCAACTGTATTTTATAAGTCTTTTCGTCCTTGTATGCTCTATCGTCTATTTTTGCAATGCCTGCTCCGAGCGATTTCTGAATCAGCGGTTCGTCTTCGGGATTTTCCTTGACTGTGAAATATGCCGAGTTCAGGTCGTCCGTTATGTTTTTGATTTTAACCGCAAGAGCGTATGTGTCGCCCTTTGTAAAGGCGATTTTGAAATTGTTCAAAAGTTTTTCCATAGTTCCCCCTTATATCCAACGGCTGTAATGCGTGATTTCGATTTTTGACAGGTCGCCCGTCCACGTGATTGTGTTCTTGCCCACTTCAAGCGTGACAAATTCGCCGTCCATTTTTCTATTCTTCAACACTCCGTCGAAGTATGCTTCTTGCTTATCTGCGTCAAGTGTAATGCTTTCGCTCGTTCCCAACGTCAAAACGCATTTTTGCACGCCGTTCACGCTGATGTTAATCGTTCCCGTTCCCGTCAACGTGATTATCGGCTTCGAGAAGTAATTCCCTGCGTTTCTGATTTCGGCGGTCGATTGTCCTGAAACGTTAAGCGTCTTCGTTCTTTCGGTTGCTGAATATTTGAACGGCTGTGTGTAAAACTTCACGTCTGCCGTTCTAAATCTCAAAAGCCTTTCAAAGTCGATTGCGTCGTGGACTTTTACTCGATATACTCTGTCAGGCTCGTTTGAAAACTGAATTTCGCCGTCGCCGTGCAACCAAGCAATTATATTGTCAATGTCGTAACCCCTTGTAAGTCCGATTTTCACCGTCTTCGTGTATGCTTCAAAACCGAGATTGACCGTTTCGCTTCCGTCCTTGCCGTCTATGGTGTCAATCCTGACACGCATTTTCGGCTTCGTAATCGGTGGCAGTTCGCTAACAATCAAGCCTTTAACCGCTCGGCTGTCGATGTTTTTGAAAATGAAATATTCCATTTTTCCACCCCCTTATTGATAAACCACTCGTTCAACGGTATCGGTGACGAATCTGCCTGCGACTTCATCGTCAAGCACAATGTTGACTTCTCTCAACGCCTGCTTGAACGCTTCCACCATTGCGCCGATGTTCGTTCCGCCTTGTCCTGCTCCGCTGTTCTTGCTGACGTTTGCGCTGATGTCGAAGTCCGTCGGGACTGCGCTCGTCATTTGGCTTGCAACGTCCGCCATTGTATCTTCGAAGCCGTCGCCCAAACCGAGAGCAAGGTTTTTGCCGATTTCGTCGCTGAATACTTGTGACGGGCTGTGTATCTTGAACACGTTCTTAAACCAACCCGTGATTTTGTTGCCCAAGTTCTTGACGTTGTTCCACAGTTCGTTCGACCAACTCTTTATTCCGTCCCACAAGCCTTTGAGCAGGTCTTTGCCGACGTTTGCCATATCGCCGATTCCGCTCTTAAATCCGTTTATCATCGCTTTTATGATTTGCGGAATTGCGCCGACAATCTGCGGTATTGCTTTAACCAAGCCCACAGCAAGTTGAACCGCTAATTGAATACCTGCTGAAATCAATTTAGCGTGATTTCGATATATCGCCTGAATAAGATTTTCGATTATCACGGGGATTTTTTCGATTAGCACGGGGATTGCGTCAATCAATCCTTGCGCAAGCCCGATAATCAGCTGAATGCCTGCGTCGATTATCATATCAATGTTGTTAATTAGATTTTCGACGATTGTCAATACTGCGTCCACTATGGCAGGGATTAGCGTCGGAATGCTTGCGACAATTCCGTTTACTAACGCCATTATAATTTGCACGCCTGCGTCGATAATTGCAGGAAGCATATTAACCAATGAAGTTATTATCACGGGCAATAGGTCGCTTATCGCTTGTGTTATCTGTGGCAATACCGATAAAATGCTTGATATTGCCAAATCCAACGCCTGAATTATCATCGGCACGGTGTCGCTTATAAGTTGCGGTATGGTGTTTGCGATTTGTGGCACTAACTCGCTTACGAGTTGATATGCAAGAACGCCAATGCCCTGAATAACCGTCGGAATTAACGGCATTATGTTGCTTGCAACTGTCGTCACGCTTTCAACCAAATTGTTGATAAGCAAGTCAAGGTCTGCGTTTCCGTCTGCAAGTCCTGTCAAAAGGTTTTGCCACGACGATTTCATCGCCGAGATTGAACCTTGAATTGTTTCGCTTGCTTCCTTTGCGGTCGTTCCTGTGATTCCGAGTTCGCCTTGTATGACGTGAATTGCCGAATATACATCGTTCAAGTTGCTGATGTCGTACTCAACACCGCTGATTGCGGTTGCGTCCTGTAAAAGCCTTTCCATTTCGCTTTTCGTTCCGCCGTAACCGAGTTTCAGGTTGTCAAGCATTGTGTAGTTCTGTTTTGCGAAGCCCTGATATGCGTTTTGAATACTTTCCATTGAAGTACCCATTTTATTTGCGTTGTCCGCCATATCGGTAATCGCCATATCTGCAACTTCCGCCGACTTTGCGGTGTCCCCGTCAAGGCTCTGCAAAAGGCTTGCAGAGAACGAAGTCACGGTTTCCATATACTCGTTTGCAGAAAGTCCTGCGGTCTTGAATGCGTTGTTTGCGTACTCCTGAACCTTGCCTGAACTCTCTTTGAAAAGCGTATCAACACCGCCGACCAACTGCTCGTATTCTGCAAAACTTTCAATCGACTGCTTGCCCAAGTTGAACGCACCCTTTGCAAGTCCAACCATTGCCGAGCCGAGTGCTTTTATTCCGCCGATAATTGCGGAACTTATAACGTTTGCTTTGATTAGGTCGCCGAGTTTGATTGCCGATTTTCCTGCTTCGTCTTCGCCTTTCTTGAATTTGTCGAGTTCGCCCCCGACATCGTCAAGGGCTTTCTCGTTCTTCTTCATCTGCGCCGTGTTGTCTTTAATCTCTTTTGTAGTTTGATTGACTTCCGCCTGCGCCTTGTTGACTTCGTTCTGCCACTTTGCAACCGTCGTTGCGTTGCTGTCGGTGCTGTTCTTCGCTTGGTCGAGCATTTTCTTTGCTTCCGCAAGTTTCTGATTTTGTGCGTCAAGTTTCTTTGTTAGAACGTCATTGCTCTTTGCGAGTTTATCCGTCGAAGTGTCGTTCTTGTCGTATAGCGAATTGACAACTTTCATTTCGCTTGACAAAACCGTTAAATTGTCGGTGATTGATTTTAATGCTTTTCGGTATTCGCTTTCGCCTGTAAGTTTAACCGCTCCGCCGAAGCCTGCCATAAGCTCACCCCCTGTTGTTTGTGTTGTTTTTCCCCTGCCGTTTCAACACGTCACGGAAAGCGTAACGCTCCACGGCAAGAGATATGTTTGCGCCCACTCTGCGTCCGCCCAACGTTGCGACCGTTGTTCATATATAGGGAGCATTATATGACGATACTGCCTTTTAGGGTATCGTGCGCCATAAACGGTTGCGCAGAGATTTTATATTATCGTTTTACACCGCCGAGCCTGTCTGCCCACCGTTCCGTATAAAACGCATAATAACTTATATTGTGTGTTTGTCTGTATCTCTCAAAGCACCCTGCCCAAATAATCGACGGTATGCCTATAACCAAGAGATAAAACCAACCGAGCCTATAACTTTGACGTGTATGCCCGTATTCGTGTTTGATTGTTGTTTCGTTGCTCGCATTACTCACAAATATGAAATTGCCGAGCGATATTGAACCGTATTTGTTCGGAACTTCGATAATAAATACGCCGTTATGCTTGTATTTTAAGCCCTTTCGGAATATCAAATATCCGATAAATCCGATTATCTGTTGCGGTAATGTCCAAAGTGTCATATACATATTTACACGGTTATTTCTGTATCATTCCAATATTCTATAACTATATATTGCACTTCCGTTACTTTCAACGTGGTATCTGTATTGCCATTCTTGCACCGCCTTAATAATCCAAGTTGATAATTGTTGCAAAGTTATTTGCGTTTATAGATTGACCTGCTATTACCGCACCTTTTATATAAGGTACAGTAAGCCACGACTGTGCATTTCCTGGTTTGATAGAATACGACACTACGATAGATGTATTATCAGCGGTTTGGTCGTCATAAAACCCTGCAAGAATGTTTTTTATCTTTTCAACATAAGTAATGAGTTCATCTGGGTTAAAAGACTTGTCTGTGCCGATTGCCCAAACGGGTTCGTATGCCACTGTCACATATTGTGTAAACTCATCTCCTGAAAAGGCATCTTTTATCGCAGTAAGTTGCGCTGTTATGACCGCATCTGTTTCACCTGCTTCTCTTTCTTCAAGTGTTTCACCTATAAAATATATTATCTTCAAGTCTGCTGATTTTGCAAGACCGCACATATCATAACACATTTCGTTGGTGACACCTTGATATTGTCTAGTTTCACTTTGCCCTACAAGAACATAATCGCAACCGCAGTCTTTTGCCATAGCCACAGAAATTTGTCCCGTGTATGCACCACTTGCGTGGTCGCTGATAGACTGTGCGCCTATTTTTACCATACCTGACAAACTACTTGGTATTTTAGATTTTACATAGTCCAAATAACAAGTTGGCGGGAAGATGACCACTCGCTTTTGTTCGTTCAAATCAAGATTTGCATTGAAAGCTTCAAAGTAACTGTCAATCTCCGCTTTTGTTTTATTCATTTTCCAATTGCCACCAAAGAACATATTTATTACTACTGTGCCCCCTTTTTCAAATACAAGAACATAAGTCCCTGTTGTTCCGTTTCGTGCATACACTTTTGTGATGTTTGTATTGCCGTCTTTTGCATCCGTCAGCGTTGTTCCGTTTACTACTATCGACATATTCCACCACCTTTACAGCGTTAAGTACAATGTCGTTCCTGAAAGCGTTGCAGATTTGATTGGAAGATTTTGGTGTTGCGTGATTACCGTTCCCAAATCAATAACTCCCGACTCTGTAACTATTCCTTTCACAACGCCATTCATTTTTACGCCAACCGATGTCACCGTGCCATTGTCGCCTTTGTCCCCCTTGTCACCCTTTGCGCCTTTCAAACTTGCGACGACGCTTCCGCAGGTCACGGTCGTTGATGAAACCGCTGTAACCTTTCGCAGGTCGCCGTTCGGAAATATGACGCAATCGCCCACAAGCGGTTTAATGCTCGTCGGCGTTATCGTTGACAAGGCGACCGATGTTCTCGTCGTCACCGACGTGTAGAAAAAGCCTGCGCCCTGAACTCTGCCTAAGTTTGTAACTCCCATACTTTAACCCCCTTTACGCATAAGTCGCAATCAGTTCCCCGTTGCTATTTATGGACAATGTCGGCGTTTTTCCGTCTGCTCCCGTTGCACCTGTTGCACCCGTTTCACCTTTTGCACCTGTGTCGCCTTTGTCACCCTTTGCACCTGTTGCGCCCGTGGTATTTACGGGATTTGCCCCGTTCAAACTTGCGCTTGCCGTGTCTGTTCCAACTGCCGTAATCGTAAACTGTGCAATGTATGTGTTTCCGCTTTCGGTCACATTGAAAACAAGCAAGAATTTGTCACCCACTACGGGCGTGCGATTAAATCCGCTTATCGGCAATGAGATAGGTTCGTCCGCAATATCACCCTCGTATTGCTCCGTATGAGTGTTGCCGTATTCGAGTGCGGTTGCGCCTGTTGAGCCTTGCGCACCTGTTGCGCCCGTGTCACCTTTTGCACCTGCGTCGCCCTTTTCGCCTTTCTCACCTTGAATTCCTTGCTCGCCTTTGTCACCCTTTGCGCCTTTATCACCTTTAATGTTTACGGACGCAGGATTTGCAAGTCCGCCGTTGTTGCTCCAAGAGAGAACGCCTGCGTCTGAAACGCTCGGAGTAAAAACAGAACCCGTCGCACCTTTGTCACCTTGCTCGCCTTTATCACCTTTATCGCCTTTAATACCTTTTGCGCCTGACATATCGGTCAAATAGTCATACGCCGTTTCGCCCTTGACGTACAATTTTGCGTTGTCTTCGTCTTCGACGTTTCCCGTATCGATAAGCACAAGTCCGCCTTTTGGCACTCCGTCGGTCGCATATCCTGCGTTCATTGCGCTCACAGAGTTATATGTCTTTGATATTGCGAACGTTCCCGTGTCGCCCTTTATTCTCATTATAAAAGACCACGTCGGCACGTTCTCCACTAATTGATATTGAAAAATTCCAACCAACGCCGTGCTGATATACAAGTCGTAAATCAATGGCGTTATGCCTTGCGACGTTAGTTGCGTTTGAATTGTGTTTGTGTCGGTTGCGCTTCCTGTGTATATCTTTGAACCGACAACTCTGCCTAAGTTTTGCGTTGCCATTTTAACCCCCTAAATTAACTCTCATATATCCGTCTGCGCCGATTGAGAACTCTGCTTCATCGATGTTGTTTTGGAATAAAAGCAGATCACCGTTGCTTACTTCCATTGCGAATACTCCGTTTCCGTTTTTGCCTGCGTCCCCTTTGTCGCCTGTGTCACCCTTGTCACCTTTTTCGCCTTTTTCGCCACGATAATAATCTTCTGCGACTTTTTCTTCAAGGTCTGCCGATATGGTGTTTGCACGGTTGGTCGCCGTTTCGCAATCGGCGATTGTTTGCTCCACTTCGGCGGTCGCCTGCTCCGTCTTTGCGATTGCGACTTCTACTTCTGCAAGTTTTTTGTTCGCAAATGTTATCCAGTCTTCGTACTCGTCTGCAAGTTCGTCGTTTGCGCTTATGCTTTCAATGACGGATAACTCAAATATTTCGCTTTTGAATATTGGCGTTTCGGTGTCTTTGCCGTTTTCGGTTATTCGTATTTGTAACAGGATTGTTCCTGCGCTCTGCAATAGTGCGGATTTTATCGGGATTGAATACGTCTTATCGGTCGCATTTTGCGTCATTTGCAAGCAACCACATTTCCCGTTAGGAAGTTGGCAGTCTAACGAGCAATGTCCGCTGATGAATTCATCGGAGAAGTCCACAATCAAATTCCCTTGCAGGTTTTCCCCGACGCTTCCGAGCAGACTATTATTAACAACAACATCTCTTGAAGTGTTTTTTATTGTTGCGATAATATCTTTCATACGCTTTTACCCGATTTCTTCCGTTGCTGTGATTCCTTCGCCAACTCCAAGCCTGAATATTTTGCTTTTATAAATCGGAGTGCCTGCTGTGGTCGTCGCCTGAACAATCTTGACTTGAAATTTAACTTCGTCTTGTTCGCTTGTTAGTTCTGAAACGACGAAAGCGGAATATTCTTTATTTCCTTTTGTCAAGGAAATAGAACCTTTCGCACCTGATTTCTTCTGATATTCAAGGGTTGCCGTGCCGTCCACAAATTCGTCTACGAATTCGACAATGAACTTTCTTTGCAGATTCTCGCCTGCAATGCCCATTTCGCTTTTATTCAATTTTACGTTGTTTGTTTCTGCACTCAACGAGATAATAATATCTTTCATTTTTCCCCCTTATCATAACCACTCTTCGTCCTGAATTTGCAATTCCGCAAGTTTGGCGTATGTCACGCCCTTTGCTCTTAACTGCATTTCAAGGTCGAAGTTGTTTTTGTACTGCTCATAAAGTTTCATAAACTTTCGGAGCGTCATTCTGCCGATTTCTTTTTCTGTATAGTGTAAAAGCACTTTCCCCGTAAAAACGTACCACGAGAAGTCAATCGGCTTGTCTTCTTCTTCGTCGTCGGGGATTATGCGTTTTTTGGGCTGTCTTCTTTCGTCGCTTCGATAACCGCTTCGTTAAGCGTTTTTGCGGAATATTCAAACCCTGCCTTTGCAAGCAATCTGCCGACTTGTTTCTTCGTCAGCAACGGTTGCTTTTCGGCTCTCTCGTCGTTCTCGATGTCGATTGCTTCGTTAATCATCGCCGTGAAACCGAATATAAGTGCTTTTGCGTTCGGCTCTCCGCCTTTTGCTTCGGTGAGTTCGCCCCACTTTTGCACCGTGCCGTATTCTTCTTGTATCTGCTCCATTACGTTGAGATTGAATATCGCAGGATATTCCTTGCCGTCAACTGTAAATTTGATTTTGTAGTCTTTCATCTTTTTTTCTCCTTATATAAAAATACGGGGACGGTTTTTTATGACCGCCCCCGTTCTTGTTATGCCGTCGCTGTAAGCAGTCCGTTCAGGTAAGTTTCCGCTTCCGTGTAGGTGTCGAAAGTCTTTGACTTGCTCCAATCGCCACTTGCAAGCGTTACAACCGCACCTTCGATAGAACTCGTTTTGAATTCCACGCTTTCGCCTTTGGTCGTTTCGTCTGCGTCAGGCTCTTTGAATTTCACCTTGCACAAATACTCGACTTTGTACTTTCTCGCACCGTTCACAACTTTGGTGAGAATTCTGCCGATTGCAACATACGGCGCAACGTCGTCTGCGTTTCTTACAACTTCGCCCTTGTTTGACGTTTCAGAAGAGATTGTATGTCCCAAAAGTTCCGCAAACACTTCGTCTGCGTCTTCGTCAACTTCAAGCGTCACCGTGCCTTTCTTAAACGAATAGTCGCTTTCCGCAACGCCGTCATTCGCATAGAGAACGGCTTCGTTCTTATCGATAGCAACCTTGCAGGACACAGCCTTGCCGAGTGACTTCGGTTCGGTTACTGCGTCATTTTCGCCAAGCACGGAATATTTGAAGTTCTTCAAACCTATTTTTGCCATTTTAAGCCCCCTTTACTCGATGTAATTTTCTTTCTCGAAAGTGGTCGTAATGTGATAAAGCCCCGTGTCTTCTTCGTACATTGTCGGACTGTCTTCATTCCACGTCCACCCGTTTGTTTTTAGTTTTTGTTTTACCGCTTTAAGAATGTTTAGATAATTGCCGTCGCTGTATATATCGAAATCGTATTGCTTTTTAGAGTAAACGCATTCGTTGTCGGCGCATAATTCGGGCAATTCGCTGATGTCGCTGAATACAATGTATGTTTTTAGATCACCTTTGTATTTCAACCACTCGACGGGTATCGCCACGCCGTCAACCGTGAAATCTTTGAAGATTTTAAGAATTTCGTTATTCATCTTTCAAATACTTCTCCTGAACTTTCAACATTGCGTCGGTGATTTCGCCCTTTTTGAACGCTGTGCGGATAAAAGGCTTTTTCCTTTCCCCACTGCTCGTCCCGTACTCTCTCGCCTGTGCAACAAGCGGAGCAGGCACGGTCTTGCCTTGTTCGTTCTCGAAATACCCGTAAAATGCGACCTTTTCGTTCACCCCGTCGTCGCTCGGTGTCTTGTAAGCCTTTGTCTTCACAAGGCACTTTTCAAGCCTTGACGGGTCTTTGAACGCCTTTCGCATATTCGCTCGGATATTCTTTTCCGCAACGTTTGCGCCTGCGTCAACCATTTCGTTCAACATCTTTTCCGCTCCGCCGTCCGCAAGTTCTTTGAACTGTTGAATCAGGTCGTTCGGAAGTTCTGCGCTGAATTTCGCCACTACTTCGTCACCACCTTGCATTGCATTTCGATTTCGACGTTCGCTTCGTCCACGTTATTCAAATACTCGATTGTGTAAATTTTTCCGTTGTATTTGATTCGCAAGTTTCGGTTGTTCGCTGTGTAGCGACGGCACACGGTATCTGAATAACGTATCGTGAAGTTTGTCAACGCCTTTTCGAAGTCGCTTCCGCTTGCGATAAGGGTGAAGCCTTTCGTGGTCTTGACGCTCGCATACGGGCGGAGCAGGACGGTTTCCGTTTCGGTTTGGAAGCCGTCTGCGTCTTTGCCCTGCGTTATCTCTACTATTTCGATTTTTTTGTTGTACTTGCCTGCGTTCATATCAAATTCCTGTTGTGCATATCCAATATCGTTTTAATCATCGGATTCAGGGTGTCCTTTTCGACAATCAGAACTCTATCGTCATACATCGATTGGCAGAGAACGTAAACGCAAATCACAAATTCGGTTTTGCCGTCCAAATCGTCCACGCCTGTATAGTTTTTGATAAACGATTTTGCAATTTCTAAACATTTTTCAAGGAAGTTTTCGTCTTCCTTGCTCGGCTCGCTCAATCTCAAATAATCGGCGATTTCCTGTACGGTAATTTCACTTACTTTTGCCATAAGTCATCGCCCCCTTTTTGATATTATGCGGAAGCCTTGCAGGTGAGTTTCGCAATCTTTTGCGGATTTTGCACTTTTGCGTCGCAACCGACGAAAGCGAGAACGCCGACTGCGTGTTGTTCTGCGTATTTCTCATTGAGAACTTGAATGTTCATTTCTTCGCTGACTTTGACCGCAAGTCCGCTCATATCGCCGTAATAGATAGCGATTGCGCCAGAAGCGAGAACGGGCATATTGTCGGAAGTGTAAACGGGCTTGCCGAGAAGCGTATACCCCCATTTTGCCGTCATATCTTTGTTGAGAAGATATTGTCCGTCTTGGTCTTTGAGTTTGCGGATTGCCTTTCTCGTTGCTCTGTTCATAATCCAAATTGCATTCGCTTGATATGCGTCGATTACTTCTTCTTGCAAGTCGATGAGTTCGTCTGCGGTGACTGCGGTTGCGCTTGCGGTGGTGACATTAAGCGTCACGCCTTTCAAGCCGTCAATCTTGTTGGTAGTGCCGACAAGGAGTTCCTTTTCAAGGAATGCGGACACTTTTCTTGCAATCTTGTCAATGACGTAAGAAACGATGTCGAATTGCGAGTTGTTGATAAGCGATTTGGAAACCTTGCAAAGGCAACGACCCAAGAATTCGCCGAGATTGATTGATTTGAACGTAACCTTTCCGCTTTCTGCGTCGCTGAACTCGTCAGCATAGGTCATTGCAAGGTTGGTGTTGCTTTCGTCTTCGGCAGGAAGAGAAAGATTGCCCTTGACGTTGTAATGCTCCGCCATAGTCCAAATCGGGCAGATTTCTTCGACCTTTGCGATGATTCTTTGTGCGATTGTGGTCGGCACGACTGCGCCGTTTGCGCCGTAAGTCATCGGCGTGTCTGCGTTCTTGATTTGCTTGATAAGATTGATGAATGCTTTTTCGTCTTTCTGTGCTTGCGTCATTTCAGGTTTTGCTTCAATGACTTTGTTTTCGAGATTTTCCATTTCGTCCCCCATTTTGATTGTTTTGTCGATGTTTGCGATTTCCGCCTTGCAGGCTTCAAATCTGTTTGCTTCTTCTGCTGACACGGCTCTGTTTTCGCTCTTTGCCGTGTTCACAATGTTGGTCATTTCTTCGACCAAATCATTGCGCTTTTCAATGAGTTTTTTCAAGGTTGTTTCCCCCTTTCATAGATTCGATTATTTTTTCAAACTCGGAATAATCAACCGCTTTCGGCTGTTCTTCCGCTTTGTTTTCGGCAGGCTTGTCTGCCTGCTTGAAGTTTTTCGGTGTGTTTTTGTAAGTGTTAAACAAATCGCTTGCGATATTCTCGACTTTCTTTTCTTCGTCGATAAGTGTTACATTGAAGTGTTCCTGCATTTCCTTTGCCGTCAGCCACGTTTCTGCGCTCATCATTTCCTTAATGGTCGCCGTGTCGCTCTTGGCTTTGGATTCGTAAATTGGAATAATCACACCGTCTTCTATCTTGTTTAACACTTCAATGTCTTTTTGCAGGTCGTTGGCGTTGCCGTAACTCATAACCATTGGCTTGTGTATCATCATCACGCTGTTTTTGTAAACATAGATGTTATCGGCAACCATAACCAACCACGACGCACAACTTGCGGACAATCCGTCGATGTATGCGTCAATCTTAACGCCGTTTGTTTTCGCTCTTTGTAGCATTGAAACCATTGCGCTTGTTGCGAACACGTTTCCGCCAGGACTGTTGACATACATTTTCAACGTTGCCCCGATTGGAATTTCCGCAAGGGCTTCTTTGAAGTCCGTCACGTCCACTTCGCTGTCAAACCACTTTTCGCTTACGATTTCGCCGTAAACATAAAGCGCATACTCGTTTTCAGCCACGTTCTTGAACTCATAGAATCTTTTCTTGTTCATTTTCTTCCCCCTGTTTTGTTTCTGTCGGCTCTGTTTCTTTCGCCTGCTCCCCGTTCAACGTCGTTTTGTCGCCCGTGTTCGGCGTGTAGAACTTTTTCGTCTTCGGGTCATAAAGAACGCTTGCAAGTCCGAAGTTTACAACGTCCAAGCCGTCCAATTCGTCCATATTTTCGAGATAACGGGCTTCGTTCGGCATCATAAATCCGCTTTCTATGGCGATTCTGTATGCTTCGAAGCGTGTTCTGATGTCGCCTTTGCTCATCTCTTTGGTGTCAAATGCGAAGAAGTAACCCTGTTCTTTCTCTTTTTCGAGCAACAGAACCCTGTTTATAGCGCATTCAAACGCCGTCAAAATCGGCAGAATTGCGTTCGTGAACGTTTCTGCGTCCGTGTTTCCGATGTGGAATATGGCATTGATTTCGTCGTTTAACTGCTTTCTCGTCGTGTTGACGCTCGTTTCAAACGTGCTGTCGGTGCTTTCTTGGAACTTTGCGCCGTTCGGCAGAACAATTGAATTCAATCCGTCGTTGCTGTACAGGCTTTCCCAGTCCTGCTTCAACTTTTCGAGAACTTCTTTCGTCAAAGCCTTTTCGGTCGTCAAATATCCACGCTTCTTTCCGCCTTTCTTTGCGCTTGCGTATTGCATTACAAGGTTTTGATATGCGGTTTTCAAAGCCGTTGAGATTTCTTCTCTGACGCTTTCTCCGACTGCTCCGTCTTTTGTGTTTCTCAAAACTTTTATAAACTGATAATCACGGTAAGCCTTGCCGTTGACCTGAATTGTAAATGTCTTGAATATCGGGTCGGAGTTTTTAAGGATTGTAATTTTTTCTGCGTCTACGAAATGGATTGATTTTGTCTTGTTTCCCTGATTCTTTATATAGGCATATCCGCCCTTATCAAGCAAATAATCGGCGATTATCGCCTTTTTGAACTGTACGCCGTCCAAAGTGTCACCCGTGTCGTCGTTTATAAGCGCACAACGGTCGTCTTCTACGCTTTTAACGGTCTTTTTGCCGTCCGTGACTTCTTCTTTGTACAATTTCAACGGGATTGTCGAAATCTTGCCTGCTATTGTGTCAACTGCGCTTGCTACGGCAGGGATTGACAAGGCTTTTTCTTTCGTTATCGTTTCATCATTAAGCAATGCCTGCAACAAATCGTCTGTCGTCAATACATCGCTTGTCACTTCGTTCTTAATCTCTTTTTTTCTGCTGAATATCCCCACGACGCACCCCCTTTTGAATGTTTGGAGCGGACAGGTGAGAATTGCGCTCCCATTTGCTTATAGGAATATAAGCCGTTCTCCTGCTTGAACTATGTCCGCACGTTTTTCTGTTATTATTATACGCCCGTAAACTGTTGATTTTTGTGAAACTTGCCCACCGCCCCGTTCTCCGCCTGCTGATAGTGTGCTTTTTTGCTCTTTTGTATAAAATTTTTATAATTTTGTGTAAAAAAGGCTTGCATTAAATTTTGCACGGTGCTAACATTCAGACATCGAAAGGCGGTAAGCCGAACAAAAAGGAGTCTTGAAATGGAAAATAAAAAGGTATTTATTACAGGAAAAGCAAACGGCTACGACACAAAACAATGCGGACGAACTTTAACCGTCGGCGAGTTGATAGAGTTGTTACAAGACCTTGACAAAGATAGTCCTGTGTATTTGAAAAACGATAACGGCTATACATACGGAAGCATTACAGATTGGGATATAAACGAAGAAGAGTAAGTCGAAACAGCCACACGGCTGTCGGGTATGGGCTGACCGCCTGCCCCTGATGATGACAGGTTAAAGGAGAAAAAAATGACGAGTTTTGAAATAAGCGGACTGTTCAGCGTGAAGCAATGCGAAAATATTAAAAAGATTGTACAAGGCAAAACGTTCTTGAACTTTGATATTCAACACGGCGGTTGTGGCGTACAAAATCAAACAATAATAGTCAGTTCAAATGCGGAAGATTGCACGGCGGAAGAATTAAAAGCGATGTTCTTCTATGTGTGTTTAACCGAACTTGCAAAAAGGAGTGAATAAAAATGAACGTTGCAATGTTAAATAGGTTTATGGAACTTTGCGAGTTGGTCGGCATTAAAACGCTTTCTGACCTGCGCATATTCGCCGATGATTACGGGCTTACCGCTCCGAACGGCGAGCAACTAATATCTGCACTTGAAAAAGAAATCGGGCTTATATAGTCCGATTTTCTTCTTTTGTATAAAATATTTATACTTTTTTATAAAAAACAGTTGCAGTTTTTTTCGTATGGTGCTAATATACAGACATCAAATCAAGGGACGCAAGTCCGCAGGAGTTAAAAATGAAAAATTGCGAAAAGTTAAACCGTTTACCGAAAGACGTTCAGGACGAAGTTATTGAAACGCTTAAAGCGTGGTCGGGGTGCTATGTTGATTTATACAACGACGGACATTACGAAGTTTCAACGGGCATTGCACTTGTCAACGGAACGCTCCCGTATAATACGATAGCAAGTTTTAAGAATTCCGAAGTTTTTACGCCCGAAGAAATCAGCAAATACGCCGACGAAGTTTGGGGCAAATGCGATATGTCGCAATGGTGAAATAAAACAAAACCGAGCGCAGGCGGTATATCCTGCGCAAAGGAGAATTTCAAATGAACGCATTTAATAATATTATAGTTGCATACAAAGTCGAAAATGGCTTTATGAGAGACAAGCAAATACTCGAATATTCAAGTAATAGAGAAAGTCTTGAATATCTTATTGAATGCTCGACAAGATATGATGATTATAAG
>ERZ1034865.646-NODE-646-length-19707-cov-4.668380_pt1 | contig 19707 bp, 19 predicted proteins | sample MGYA00520632_ERZ1034865 | MGnify/ENA primary metagenome ERZ1034865 (study PRJEB33766, sample SAMN09781738) | gut metagenome | biome: gut microbiome | host: Homo sapiens | place: Madagascar | study: EMG produced TPA metagenomics assembly of the PRJNA485056 data set...
TAATCGCGACAATCCATCGGGACAACTTCCCAGGCATCGAACGCTATCGCCGTCTTGCGGATTGCCATAACGCCGATCTTAAGTTGAGCCTCCTTCTAACAAAGGGCGACTACAACGAGATGTTCTACTTAAATGAGGTCGAACTAGATGACCTTGGAAATATGGAGGCTGCACAAGATACCAGTGTTTGTCTGCAATGCAAACGCACATGTGGCGCTGGCGTCACGACATTGAGCGTCGATGCCGATGGGTCAGTCTATCCCTGTCACATGCTTCACCTCAAAGAGTACTGTCTTGGAAACGCATACCGGGACTCCGCCCAAGCAATCATTGCGAGCAGCACGGCCTCTCTCTTTAGGTCCCTATGCGCCGCGCAATTCCCCGGGTGCAGCGATTGCTCTCATCGAGTGATTTGTGGCGGCGGATGTCGTGCTAGGGCACTATATTCGAACGGCAGTCTATCCTCCAAAGACCCCTATTGCTCGTTATTCTCGTCCTATTACTCTCGCATTACCCATAATCTTGAAGAACGGTATCTTGATGAGAGGAAGTGATCACAACATGCTATTTGAATACACCGAAGAGGCTGCTTCCTGCCTCGTCATCGGATCAATCAGGATTGGAGCCTAAATGAAGAGCGTGAACAATCCAAACACCGAATTGGTCAAGGCTCAACGAACCTGTTTCATTGCTTGCCTTTGCATGTACCTAGTTGTTGGGCTTAACGTACTGATTGGCGTTGTTTATCTGTACGCTTCCGTTCAGACTAATTCCCTGGACTTCCTCACGGCCTCGCAGAGCTTAAGGTCATTTGCAGACATTCTACTTGGCATTCTCTTCTCTTCCATGCTCGCAGAATTTCTGAGGCACTTCAGCAAAGGCAATCCTTTTGGAAGCGGACAATCCGCAAGGCTATTTGTGTCTGGAGCAGCCCTCGCTTTGAGAACAATTCTTGACGCCCTAAATCCAATCGGACTTTACGAGACCAGTGTCGCAGGCCTGGGCGCAACCGTAACCTCTCAGGCTGATGTCGATCTGAAAGTCATTGCCATGGTTGTCTTTCTCATTTCACTGTCAGTTGTGATTCGCTATGGCGATGCGCTTAAGCAGGACTCCGACTCGATTCTCTAAAATCGTCAGTATTTCGTATCATTTGTCTGATAGGGAGGGGGTGAATATGCCTATTGTCATGAGATTGGACCGCGTTATGGCCCAGAAGAAGATTTCGTCGACCGAATTAGCGTCACGAATAGGCACATCCACCGTCAACCTTTCAAACATCAAAAATGGCAAGATCAGAGGCGTGAGATTCTCGACCCTCGAGGCATTGTGCCAGGTTCTTGAATGCAAACCCGGAGACATCATTGACTACCTCACTCCTGAGGAGGAAGAGGCCGAGCGCTCCCTGGGAGAGATTCGCGAGCACAACTACGGGTAGGTCTTTCCAACCACGTGCAAAAGGATTTGTCTCCCATTGCCACCCCACCAGAAATGCCGACTTGGGTATGCCAAAGCAGATACCCAAGTCGGCATTTATCGTCTCTTGGCGAGAAAAACCGACCTGGGTATTGGTCGACGCATACCCAAGTCGGTTTTGTTGGGACGGCGAGAAGAATGGGCAGCCCGCACTTCTCGACTACTTGATCACGCGGACGCGATAGACGGCCGGGATCTCCTTCAAGGCCTCGATGGTCTTGGACTCCAGATGCTCATCGGTGTCGAACATGGTGTAGGCGTTCTCGCCGGCGGACTCGTTGACCATGCGCTGGACGTTGGCGTTGTCGTGCGCGAGGACGGCCGTGATCTGGCCGATCATGTTGGGCACGTTGGCGTGGAGGCACGCAATGCGGCTGGCCGCGCGGGCCTTGCCCATGGAGCAGGACGGGTAGTTGACGGAGTTGGCGATGTTGCCGTTCTCCAGGTAGTCCTTGAGCTCGGAGATCGCCATGTCGGCGCAGTTGGCCTCGGCCTCGCCGGTGCCGGCGCCGGAGTGCGTGGTGATGAAGGTGTTGGGCATGCGCACAGTCTTGGGCGTGGCGAAGTCGCACGAGAACCAGGAGAGGCGGCCGCCGCGCAGCGCCGCGTCGACGGCGTCCTCGTCGATGATGGTCTCACGCGCGAAGTTGATGAGAACCGCGCCCGGCTTGAGGAGCCCCAGCTGGTCAGCGCCGATCATGCCCACGGTGTCGGGCTTGGAGGGCACGTGCAGGGTCAGGTAGTCGCAGTTGCGGCAGAGGTCCTCGAGGGTGCCCACGCGCTGCACGCTCTGGGAGAGCGCCCAGGCGTGCTCCACGGAGATGAACGGGTCGTAGCCGTAGACGTCCATGCCCAGGTCGACGCAGGCGTTTGCCACCTTGGAGCCGACGTTGCCCAGGCCCACCACGCCGATGCGCTTGCCCTTGAGCTCGTGACCGACGAAGGCCTTCTTGGCCTTCTCGGCGTCGACGAGGATGTCCGGGTCGTCCGCGTGGGCACGAACCCACTCCATGGACTGCACCACGCCGCGGCTGGAGAGGATGAGCATCGCGATGACGATCTCCTTGACCGCGTTGGCGTTGGCGCCCGGGGAGTTGAAGACCACGACGCCCTGGCGCGCGTACTCCTCCACCGGGATGTTGTTGACGCCGGCGCCGCAGCGGGCGATGGCACGGATGGAGGGCGGCAGCTCGTAGCCGTGAAGGTCGGTGGAGCGCATCAGGATGGCGTCGGCCTCGGAGGCCTCGGACACAATCTGGTACCCCTCGCCGAACTCTACCTGGCCGTCCTTGGTGATGTCATCGATGGTCTTGATGCGGCGCATGCACTTCTCCTTTGGCTGTTCGCGGGATGTGGGCTGGCGTTCAGACCAGCATAGCCTGCGCTTGCCACCTGCCACCGAGCCGCCCCACGACGGAAACATCCCCGCCCGCAAATTGGGGACGTGTTCGTTTTTGCGCAAATAGGGGACAGGTTCGCCCCCCGCGATTCAATCGAGAGAAAACAAACCTGTCCCAAGTTTGCGCAAATTTGAACACGTCCCCAATTTGCGAGGGGCCGCTAGTTGATGCCGCGGAAGCCTCGGCCGATGATCTCGGAGCTGCTGGTGATGGTGATGAAGGCGCCGCGGTCGATGCCGCGCACGTAGAGGCGCAGCTCCATGGCCTCTCGGCGGGTGAGCACCGTGGTTAGGATGATGACGCGGCGGCCGGAGTAGGCGCCCCAGCCGGTCTGGACCGTAGCGGTGCGGCCGAGCTTGCGGACGATGAACTCCTCCACCTCATGCGGGTACTTGCAGATGACCTGGCAGACCTTGCGCTGGCGGATGGACTCGATGGCGGAGTCGACCACGAAGGTCTTGGCCACCAGGCCCAGGATGCACCACAGGCCGGTGCGCGGGCCGTAGATGACCGCCGCAGCGCACACGATGGCAATGTCCACGGCAAAGAGCGCCTTGCCGATCTCCACGTCCGTGCGCTTGCGCAAGATCATGGCCAGGATGTCGGTGCCGCCCGTGGACGCGCCGATGTCAAAGACAAGGGCGCTTCCCAGCGCGGGGAGAAGCACGGCAAAGCAGACGTCCAGGGTGAGGTCTCCGGTGATGGACTGCGTCACCGGGAAGATCCACTCGAAGAGCGAGACGTACGCGGAGAGCGCGATGGAGGCAAACGAGCTCCAGATCATGGCCTTGCGGTCGAGGAACACAAAGCCCAGGATGACCAGCGCCACGTTGAGCACCCACATAAACGATGAAACCGGCAGCTGCGGGAAGAGAGCACCCAGGACAATGGCCACGCCCGTGGTGCCGCCAAAGGCCAGGTGGTTGGGCGTCTTGAAGAGCACCATGGCCACGGCCGTGAGGATGAGGCCGACGTTGAGCATGAGGAAGAAGCCCAGCTTTCCGTAGCCCTCGGTGCGGTGCTCGGCCACCTCGTCGCTGTGGCGGGCCTCCTCCTCGGTCTGGCTCTCGCACGCGGGCGCCAGAGGGTCTCCCTCGTAGGCAACTCGGTAGCTGTCGGGCGCAATCTCCTGGATGGGCATCTGCTCGCGCTCGGCCGTCGCCGTCTGTGTGGCCACGCTCTTCTCCCCTGTGTCTTGGCGTTTGTCCGCGCGACAGTCTAGCAGGGTGCGCGCGACGCCGCAGCGCGAATCAGCAGATTCACCGGGGACTTACGGATCTACTCCCGCTCGGCCATATGGGCGAGAAGATATTCGCGCATATAGGGAATGGCGAAGTTCACAAGTCCGTATTCCGGGGACTCCACGATGGCCGCATCGATTAGACGCTTGCGGTAGGAGCTCACGCCACTCGGCTCGACACCAAGACGCTTCGCAACGGCACCCGTTGCCACGGGCCCCTCCCCGCACCTGGCCATGGCAACGAGGTACTCGAGCTGTCTCTGCGAGACCCTTCTGAGAGCAGGAGCAATGACCATATTGTCGAAACTCTTCCGTGCAATCTCAACGCCCCTCTTGGCGTCCTCAAGAGTGACCTCGCTTGAGTCCCGACGGCTTGACGCCTGCCAAGCGTAATAACCAACAAGCTGCACCATAAAGGGGTAACCGGCAGCAGCGCTCACCAGCAGCTGCGCGGCCTCGTCGCCAATTGTGCGGTTACCCTTCGCCATCGTCTTCTCAAAGGAATCGCCGACCTCGTAGTCGGAGAGGCGCGTCAGCTCCACGTGCTTCGCGCGCTGCAGGAACGTCAGCGTCTCATCAACAACGACGCCATCTATGGAAGCTGGCAGCCCCGCGAAGGCAAAGGCCACATTCGCGCCTTGTCGAATAAGAAGCTGTATCTCATTGCCTAGCTCTCGCATCTCTGCAAGTGAGGCGTCCCGGATTTCATCGATGGTGATGAGAAGGCCGTGACTTCTTGAGGCCTCGAACATGGCTTCGCCAAGCTGGGTTGCGGACCTTGAAACCTCGATTGACCCAAGGCTCATCCCAAACATCGAAGGAGAAACGGTAAGCCCGCTGACCTCGCGCCGCCTCGTGAGCGCACCGAGAATGCGGTCGCAGAACCCAGCATTGGCGGCAACGTCAACAACCTGAAAGCCGCGAGAGCGGGCGACGTCTCCAAGCGCATTGAGAAGAACGGTCTTGCCCACCCCTCGGACGCCCGAAATGCGCATGAGGCGATCTGGGGCACCCGGTCCATTGTCCAACGCATCCCTGAAGTCGCCGAGAACCATGTCACGGCCAATGAGCTCGGGCGGGTTCATTCCAGCCGTTGGCTTAAACGGATTGATCTCTCGCATCAGACCTCCCCCAACGCCTTTCGCAACGCATCCTCATTTTGAGGTTTAGCAAGATTAGCAAAGGTTAACAAGATAAGCAAAGGTTAGCAAGATAAGCAGAGGCCCCACGCCCGTTGCGAACGTGGGGCCTCCAAAGGCCGTCAGGTTGTCTGCGCCGTCCTAGCTCAGCAGCATCCTGTCGTTGTCGAGCGCCGAGCCGTTGACCTCCTCGAACTTGCGGAGAAGGTCGGACACGGTGAGGGACTTCTTCTCGTCGCCGGAGACGTCGTAGATGACGCGGCCGTCCGCCATCATGATGAGGCGGTTGCCCAGGCGGATGGCGTCGGTCATGTTGTGCGTGACCATGAGGGCGGTGAGCTTGCGCTCGGAGATGATCTCCTCGGTGAGCTCGAGCACCTTGGCCGCGGTCTTGGGGTCGAGGGCCGCCGTGTGCTCGTCGAGGAGCAGCAGCTTGGGCTCGGTGAGGGTGGCCATGAGCAGCGTCAGGGCCTGGCGCTGGCCGCCGGAGAGCAGGCCGACCTTTGCGTCCAGGCGGCTCTCCAGCCCCAGGCCAAGGCGGGCGAGAAGCTCGGGGTACTCGGCCCTCTCGTCCTTGGTGACGCCCCAGGCGAGGCCGCGGCGTTTGCCGCGGCGACGGGCCAGGGCGAGGTTCTCCACGATCTGCATGTCGGCGGCGGTGCCGCGCATGGGGTCCTGGAAGACGCGGCCCAGGTACTTGGCACGCTGCGACTCGGAGAGGCGCGAGATGTCCTTGCCGTCCAGCTCGATGACGCCGGAGTCCAGCGGGTAGACGCCGGCGATCATGTTGAGCAGCGTGGACTTGCCAGCTCCGTTGCCGCCGATGATGGTGACGAAGTCGCCGTCGTTCAGGGTGAGGTCGACGCCGGTGAGGGCGCGCTTCTCGGTGACGGTGCCCTTGTTGAACGTCTTGGTGACGTGCGAGAGCCTAAGCATCCGACTCATCTCCCCTCGTGTACGAGCTGCGCAGCTGGTAGCGCTCCCAGACCACGGGCACGCACAGCGCGAGCGCAACGATGATGGCGGAGAGGAGCTTCATGTCGTTGGCGTCCATGCCCATCTGCAGCACGACGGCGCGAATGAGGAAGTACACGATGGAGCCGATGACGGCCGCGGCCAGGCGCGCGCCAAACTTGGAGAGGCCGCCGGGAAGCAGGCGTCCCAGCACCTCGCCGATGACGATGGCGGCCAGGCCGATGACGATGGCGCCCGTGCCCATGCCGATGTCGGCGTACTTCTGGCTCTGGCAGATGAGGCCGCCGGCCAGGCCGACGAGGGCGTTGGAGACAATGAGGGCGATCATCTTGGTGGCGTTGGTGTTCTGACCGAGGGCGCGGATCATGGCCTCGTTGTTGCCGGTGGCGCGCAGGGCGCTGCCGATCTCGGTGCCAAAGAACCAGTAGAGGGCCAAGACGATGAGGACCACCAGCACGGCGCCCACGATCATGGTGACGGTGCTCTGCGGCAGGCCCGTGACCGCGGAGATGCGCGAGAAGATCGTCTCGTTGGCAAGCAGCGGCGTGTTGGACTTGCCCATGATGCGCAGGTTGATGGACCACAGGCTGATCTGGGTGAGGATTCCCGCGAGGATGGCCGGGATCTCGAAGACCGTGGCCAGAAGGCCGGTCACGGCACCGGCCACGGCGCCGGCGAGCATGCCCACGAGGACGGCGACCACCGGGTCTACGCCCAGATTGACCACCAGGACGGCCACGACGGAGCCGCCAAGGGCAAAGGAGCCGTCGACGGTCATGTCGGGGATGTCCAGCAGGCGGAAGGTGATGAAGACGCCGAGCACCATGATGCCCCAGAGGATGCCCTGGGAGACGGCGCCTTGAAGTGCGACGAGCATGCTTGCTCCTTACGCGTCCAGCGCGGAGAGATCCACGCCGATGGCCTGGGCCATCTCGTCGTTCTTGACCACGACGAGCTCGGAGGTGGAGAGGTGCGCGATGGCCATGTCGGCGGGCTTGGACTCGCCCTTCAAGATCTTGACGGCCATCTCGCCGGCGACCTTGCCGAGGTCCTTGTAGTTGATGGAGAGGGTGAACAGGCCGCCGGCCATGCACATGCCCTCCTCGCCGGTGACGAAGGGAAGCTTGTTCTCCTTGCAGATCTGGCCCACCTGGGCGGCGCCGGCCGCGATGGTGTTGTCGGTGGGGGCGTAAAGGGCGTCGACCTTGCCCACCGCGGACTCCACGACGGACTGGATCTCGTTGGAGCTGGAGACGGCGAACTCGGTATACTCCAGGCCCAGGGCGTCGAGCTCGTCCTTGGCGGCCTTGATCTGGATGTCGGAGTTGGACTCGGCGGAGCAGTAGAGAAGGCCGACCTTCTTCACGTCGGGCAGGACCTTCTGCATCATCTCAAGCTGCTCGGCGACGGGCGTGAGGTCGGATGAGCCGGTGACGTTGGTGCCGGGCTTGTCGTTGTCCTGGACCAGGCCGGAGGCGGCGAAGTCGGTGATGGCGGTGCCAACGATGGGGATCTCAGTGGTGGCGCCGGCCGCGGCCTGGGCGGCGGGCGTGGCGATGGCGAAGATCAGGTCGACGCCATCGCCCACGAACTTGGAGGCGATGGTCTGGCAGGCGGACTGGTCGTTCTGGGCGTTCTGCTGGTCGATGGAGACGGAGAGGCCGGAGGCGTTGACGGCCTCGACGAAGCCCTCGTTGGAGGCGTCCAGGGCAGCGTGCTCGGTCAGCTGGACCACGCCGATCTTGTAGGTCTTCTCGCCGGAAGCGGAGCCGCCGTCGGAAGAGCCGTTGGAAGAGCCGCAGCCGGCCAGGACGACGGTGGCGGCAATGCCGGTACCCGCGAGGAAGTTCCTTCTGGTGACGTTCATGTTCTTCTCCCCCTGTTGGATGGAAATAGCGATGCGGGTCAGTTTAGCGCTCGGGCGGCGCGCGTTGCCCAGCGCCGGCAAAAGCGTGCGCGTACGGTAACAAGAGGGGCGGCGAGAAGCGCGTGCCTCTCGCCGCCCCGCCCGAGGTCGAGGCCCCTTTTTTCTGCTAGTCGCGGTACACCGCGTCGTAGTCAACCAGGTCTATGCCGTTTGCCTCAACCCACGCCCGGACACGAGGGTCGGTGAGCGTCTGCAGGTCCCGGCAACGTGCCAGCACCAGCGAGGAGCAGTCGACGACGCGCTGGTCGACGTAGCCTGGGTGGAAGTGGAGAATCGCAATCTCGTAGGGGCATCCTAGGATGCCGAAGGCGTCGCTCTCCCAGTCCTCGGGCGTGCAGCCCCGCGCGACGAGGGCAAGCTTTGCCGCACGACCGCCCTCGGGCACGCACTCCCCGCACGAGCGAAGGGTCGGGCTCTCCTCGCCTTGGATGGACTCGTTGTGAACGCCCAGCTCGTCCCCGACCTCGGCGAACGCCCGGAGCATCTCCTCCGTCATCACGCTGTGTGCCTCAACCCGCCGGGGAGGCGCCCCAACGAGCTCCTCGTAGCGGCAGACCTGCGCCCGCATCTCTCTGAGCAGGTCCTCGAACGTCGGACTGACGCTACCCTGGCACTTGGGATCTCCCATCGGCCCCTGGACCCACTCCGAGCTGCGATGGAAGAGGCCTCGCTCGTCCACGAGTGAGGGGATGTCCGCGGGGTCGCTGACGGGGCGCCCGGCGCAGTAGTTGACGTGCAGGGCAAGTTGGGCCTCCGGACAGCGCCGGTTGCGCAGCTCGACCGCCCGTGGGGCCTCGTCCGTGCTCACGATGAGCGAGAGGACACTTGCCACCCCCTCCCGGTACGCCTTGACGGCGCCCAGGTCATAGGCCTCCGAGAGGCCGAAGTCATCCGCGGAAACAATCAGCTTCTTGCTCATTGCCTGCACCCCGCGCCCTAGAAGATGCCAAGCGCCGCGCCGAGCAGACCTGCACTCAGAACGCACAGGATGAGCAGCGTGGGACGAACCTGCTTCTTCTTGATGAGCCACATCATGAGCAGCACGACGGCAACGCTGAGGATGCCGGGGTAGATGGCGTTCAGGAGGTCGAGAACAGCCACAGACGTCTCGGCAGACGTGCCGATGGTCCACGTGAGCGGCACGCTCACCGTCGTCGACGTCATGGAGCCGACCATGACAAGGCCGAGGATGGAGGCGGCCGTGGTCGCGAGCTTCATGAGGCCGCTCTGGAACACCTTGTCCACGAACGAGGCGCCCAGCCGGTAGCCGACGTCAAGCAGGACCTTCTTGCAGACCGACTGCGTGACACCGTAGATGAGTATGAAGAGGAGCACGCCGAGCGCGTTGCCCTGGGCGCACAGGCCCATGGCCACGCCAGCGCCAATGACGCGCAGGCAGTTGAAGAACAGCGAGTCGAACATGCCCGCCGTGGGGCCCATGAGCGAGGCCTTGATGGCGTTCACGGACTCCTTGGGCATTCGCCCGGCGGCAACGTCGCGCTCGAACGCGTAGCACAGGCCGGCGATGAAGTTGAACGCCACGGCATGGGTGTTGAAGAAGGCCTGGTGACGCTTGTAGGCGTCGCGCTTTCCCTCCGGGTCGTCCTTGTAGATCTCCTCGATGGCCGGCGACATCGTGATGGTGAAGCCATTCGCCTCCATCTTGGTCATGTTGAAGCCGCAGAACACCGTGTGAGAGCGCCAGAACATCTTGCTGAGCGTCTTCTTCTCCTGGGGGCTGAACTCCCCGCGCTCGGCCGAGGCCTCGGTCGGCTCTGACGTCGCGGTCTTCTCGATCTTGTCGGTCATGACAGCCTTCTCTCTGTATGGTCTCGGGTTCCGGGTCACGCGAAGAAGTCCTCGTCGCTGTTCGAGGGCGCCATTGCGGCCGGCTCGTCCTCGGCGGTCTGGGCTCCAGCGGAGCGGCCGCGAATCGTGTCAAGCGCGTCCTTCTCGACGAAGAAGTAGAACAGGGCGATTCCCGCGCCGATGACCGCGACGCCGAGGCTCGGAAGTCCGAGTGACTGCGTCAGGACGAAGCCCACGAAGAAGAAGACCGCCAGCTTGCCCGACCACACCATGGAAAGGAGGATGCCGAGGCCAACGGCCGTCATCATCGCGCCGCCCGCGGAGAGCCCGGTGATGACCCATGTGGGGCACGCGTCAAGCGCCGTCTGGAGGGCATCAACGCCCAGGCCGACTCCCAGGCCGACCACCGCCGCCACGGGCAGCGTCGTCAGGACGATCACCAGGACGTTCATGGCGAAGAAGCGGCCGGGCCTGCACTGCTCGGCAAGCTTCTCCCAGTAGGGCGCAAGCAGGCCGCGCAGGGTGCGGACGAGGCTGTTCACCGGGCCCATGATGGCGCCGATTCCCGTTGCAAGCGCAAGGCCGGTCGTCATGGTCTGCTGGTCGCCGCCGGAGAGCACGACGTAAGCCACGGCGATAATCGACCCCGAGAGAGCGTCCGAGGGAATAGAGCCTCCGATTGCGGAGATGCCCATGAAGATGGCCTCCAGGGAGGCACCCATGACGATGCCCGTCACGGGGTCGCCAAGTAGAAGACCCGTGAGCGGAGCCACGACGATGGGACGCGTGGTGCAGTCCCACGAGATGAAGGCATTGTCCGTCACGTAGATAAGAAGGTACACAAGGCCACACACGATGCCGGCCGTAGCAGCTGACATGGCGACTCCTCACTCTTGTTCTGTTGTTTGGTTGCTCTTCCGGAAAGCGCCTGGGGCAGGCCCTACGCGAGAACGCGCGCCAGGTCCTGGGCAACGTCCTCGGGGACGGTCTGCATCACGCAGGGAAGGCCGGTGTCCACGACCTTGCGCAGAAGCGCGATCTCGCCGTCGTCCGCGTAGAGGTTCTTGCCCAAGGCCCTGCGCTCGAGTCCGTCATTTTGGGGCGCGACTCGGCCGTAGTTGCCCACGTTGACCCCGCCCGCGTTCGGCAGGGCCGTGGCAACCGCGAGCAGCGCCTTGGGGTTGCTCACAATCACGAGGATGCTCAGCGCGTCCGCCTTTGGATTGCGGCAGAGCTCGATCGCGCGCTCAACGCCCACGATGGCAACCTTGACGTCGTTCGGCGCGGCCATCATGAGGGCCTTTTGCATGAGCCCGTTGGAAGCCGCCTCGTCATCGGCCACGATGATGCGGTTCACGCCCAGGATGCGGCTCCACTTGACCGCCACCTGACCGTGGATGAGACGCTCGTCCAGCCTGATTTGCTTAATCATCTCACTCACCTCCCCTTCAGCTTGGCTTGCTCACTCAAAGAAGCCGTCGGTTCCGTCATCCGACGGGTACTGCTCGTCGTTTTCTCCGATGGGGACCCCCCCCAGCGGGCCCCTTGCCTCCTCGACCATCTCCGCGAGCCGGTCGTCATCGATGGGCGCGTCCTCCAGGAGGACGGCAAGGACGAACGCGAGGTTGGCGCCAGACACAAGGCGAACGCGCGGGTCGACAAGGGCGGGGACAAGCGCCGTGTTGACGCTGCCGCCGTAGAGGTCGCTCAGAAGGAGGATCTGGTCGTCGGGGGCGGCGTCCGCAAGAAAGTCATTGAGTGCGCCGGAGACGTCGAACGTCCCTCTGTCGACGTAGGCGTCGCATACGAAGAGCCGGTCCCCGATGCCCGCGAGCAGCTCGACCGCAGATTGAAGGCCACTGGCCAGATGTGCATGAGAGGCGAGAAAAACGCGGAGCATCGCGACTCCCCTCGACGGGCCCATTGGGCGCCTTTCAAGTTATATAGATTCTATCGAGGGGCTGATCTAATGTCCGCGCAGTCTTCTTCTATTAATTGCGGCAATTATTGAGTACGAAGAACAATAGCGGAAGACAACTGCAGGTTTTGCCCCAAGCGACGCGTTGGCTCAACCTTAGGACAGGCACAGCGAGGCCCTCAGAAGACCCTCGAAGAAGGCCGCTGGGTCCTCCTCGGCCGCAGCGAGAAAGCCGTCTCGCGCGTGCCCCGAAGAGGCGAGCCCCTCGACGAGCTGGGCGGCCAGGCGCTCCCGGGCGCGAACGCGGCACGTCTCGCCCGAAAGGCGCAGCCGAAGGAAGACGAGGCAGCTGAGGCGCGAGCCAGACCACACCGCGGGACGGTCGAGCTCGAAGATCTCGACGCGCTCCTCCTGGCCGGGCGCGCAGGCGTCCGTGATCGCCACCACGCCGCCATGCTCCCACGACCCGTACGTCCCCTCGTCACGGAGCAGCCGGGCCGCCATCTCCGAGCGCACGTCCGCATCGTGCTCGTGCTCAAGGGCCAGGAGCTGCACGAACTGCTCTCTGGAGCCTGCCCTGAACCCCCTGACCACGCTCAGAGCCGACGCCTCCGGCACCAGCTCGCCAAGGTGATAGGCGTTCAGCAGCACCTCGTCGTGGACGCGCGCATAGTCGCGGCTTCCCTGGTTCAGGCGGAGCCTCGCCATGGGATAGGTGTAGTTGTAGCTCACCGGCAGGGAGTCGGTGAGGACGGCATCGTAGTCGCGCTCGTCGTATCCGCGGATCTCGTAGAGCTCGCACGCCCGCACGGGACCGACAAGGTCCGGAAAGCGATCGCGCAGCATCTCCCCCTTGCGTCGCGCGCACTCGACGCCCCTCGCGTCGGTCACAAGGACGCGCAGGGGCCACACCGGGTAGGGGGCCTCCCCGAGCACGCTCATGACGACCGAGGCGAGCGAGCCCACCGCGTCCTCCGAGGGCGCAAGCCCCGCTATGCCACGCAGGGCCTGGGCGATGCGGCAAGCGCAGAGGACCGCCACGGGGCTCTCCAGGTAGATTGCCTCGTTCTCGTGCAGGAAGCGCATCTGGCCGTCCAGGCCGAAGCGGTGCTCGACGAGCAGCGGGGCAAGGGCCCTGTCGAAGGCCGGGGCGGCGAGCTCGCAGGTTGCGAGGTCAAGGCCGAGGGTGGCGCCCGCCTCCGAGAGGGCCCGCTCGCGAATGGGGGCAAGGCCCTCCAAGACCGAGGGCAGGGGGCGGCACACGTCTCGCTCGGAGCTCAGGTCAAGGTTGCAGAGCAGGAGCAGCGCAAGGGCAGCCACCTCTCCCTCGGGCGCAAAGAAGCCGTCAAAGCGTCCGGCCAGCACGGAGAAGACCTCCCGCGCGACCGCAAACAGCGGAGAGGTGCGAAGCGCTTCAAGCTCATCGGGAGCCATCGATACGGCGTGGGCGTCGCACATCCGGTTGCGCGCGATCACGAGATACATGGCCACACGCTGCGTCATGCTGTCCCTCAGGACCCAGCCGCTCTCGCGCTGGACGGCGAGGTAGGCGTGGCGTATCTCCTGGCGCTCGTCCTCGTCGCAGCGGATGAGGCGAGCAAAGCCCTCGTCGACGTCGCCCAGGGCCGCCTTGTGGAAGTGGGCCGCGCAGAGCTCGGTCGAGGCAAGGCGCATGCGATACTCGTCGCCCGTCACCTTGAGCCCATAGCTCGGCACGGAGCGCACCTTGAGCCCATAGCTCGAGAAGAACGCCGTGGCGCGGCGAAGGGGCTCCCTCAGAGCCGAGCGGGTGAGGGAGAGCTCGTCGGCAAGCTCGTCGACCCGGACGCCATCGGCGGCGCCAACGAGTCGCCGACAGACGAAGAGCATGCGGGTCGTCTCATCGTAACCAGCGGCGGCTATCTGCATCGACTTGATGCCCAGCTGCTGGCAGAACTCCCGGTAGCGACCCCTGTCGCGCACCTCGATCCGATAGCCATAGTTTCTTCTGGCCGTTAGCGAGGCCCCGGCAGCGGCCAGCTGCCGGGAGATCTCGGGAATCTCCGAGCGGACGGTCCGCCCGCACACGCTAATCCTGCGTCCTATCTCCTCGGACGTAAGCGGACCATCCGCCTGCACCAGTTGAAGCAGTATCTGCTGCGTTCGGTTGACCACACGCCGCCCCCCCACATCGCAAATGGCACGAAGGGGACAGCCCCTTCGTGCCATTCTTTGCTAGCCGAGCTTCTGGACCAGGAGCTGGTTGAAGAGTTTGGGGTTGCCGGAGCCCTTGGCGGCCTTCATGCACTGGCCGACGAGGAAGCCGATGACCTTCTTGTTGCCGTCGTGGTACTGCTGGACCTGGTCGGCGCAGCGGGCCAGGACCTCGTCCACGATGGGCTCCAGGGCGCCGGTGTCGGTGACCTGGCGCAGCCCCCGCTCGTCCACCACGCGCTCCGGGTCGTCCTCGGTGCCGTTGACGGCGTCGAGCACCTCGCGCGCCTGCGCGAAGGTGATGGCGTCCTCGGCAAGAAGCGCGGAGATGCTCCTGACCTGCGCCGGGTTGAGGGCGTCGTAGCTGGGGACGAGATTGACCATGACGTTTGCCACGGTGGGCACGGCCTTTGCCGGTGCGCCCTCCACGGCCTTCTCGAAGAAGTCGGCCACCTTGGGGTCTGCCGCGAGCTGGGCCGCGTCGGCGCGCTTGAGGCCGAAGTCGGCCATGTAGCGGTCGCGCTTGGCGTCGGGCAGCTCCGGGATGCGGGCGCGGGCGGCCTCGATGAACTCATCGGTGAGGTCGAAGGGCGCGAGGTCCGGGTCCGGGAAGAGGCGGTAGTCGTCGGCGGTCTCCTTGACGCGCATGACGATGGTGCGCTTGCGCGAGGGCTCCCAGTGGCGGGTCTCCTGGTAGATGATACCGCCCTCCTCGAGCACCTCGGCCTGGCGGCAGATCTCGTACTCAAGGCCGTCGTGCAGGCTCTTGAAGGAGTTGATGTTCTTGAGCTCGGTCTTGGTGCCCAGGCCGGTGGTGCCGCGGCGGCGCAGGCTCACGTTGCCGTCGCAGCGCATGGAGCCATTCTCCAGAGAGCAGTCGGAGATGCCCAGCGTGAGGAAGGTCTGGCGGAGCTTCTCCATGAAGAGGCGCGCCTCCTCGGGCGTGCGCAGGTCGGGCTCGGTCACGAGCTCGATGAGCGGGGTGCCGCAGCGGTTGTAGTCAACGAGCGACTCCGTGGCGCTGGCGATGCGGCCCTCCTCGCCGCCCACGTGGACCATCTTGGCGGCGTCCTCCTCCATGTGGATGCGGAAGATCCGGATGGGCGTGGTGTAGGAGCCGTCGACGCTCTTGTCGACGACCACGGGAGAGGCGGCCTCCATGCCGCCGGGGGCCACGTTGCCGGTCTCGACGTGGTCCGGGCGCTCCTTGGCGCCCTCGCCCGTGACCTCAAGGTCAAGGTGCCCGTACATGCAGAAGGCGACGGGACCCTGCGTGGTCTGGAAGTTCTTGGCCATGTCGGGATAGAAGTAGTGCTTGCGGTAGAACATGGAGTGCTTCTGGATCTGGCAGTTGGTTGCCAGGCCCGCCATGACGATGGACTCGATGGCGCGGCGGTTGGGCACGGGCAGCGCGCCGGGCATGCCCAGGCAGACGGGGCACACGTTGGTGTTGGGCGCGTCGTCGTGGGAGAGGCGGCAGTTGCAGAACATCTTGGTGTCCAGAGCCGTGAGCTCGGTGTGGACCTCCAGGCCGATGACGGCCTCCCAGTCCCTCAGGACCTCCTGGAGCTTCTTCACTAGAGCTCACCCCCCTTCCCGGCAAACGCGGGCGCAACGGCGCCGGCCGCGTCAAAGCCGCGCTCGATGGCGCGGGCGAACTGCAGAAGCGAGCGGTCCTTGAACGCGGGGCCCTGGAGCTGAGCGGACACGGGCAGGCCGGACTTTTTGCCCAGGCCCAGCGGCACGGAGACGCCGCCGTTGCCGGCGATGTTGTTGGAGATGGTGAACATGTCCGACGCGTACATCTGCGTGGGGTCGCTCATCTCGCCGAACTTGAAGGCCGTGCGCGGGGACGCCGGCATGAGGATGACGTCGCAGCTCTCGTAGGCGCGGGCGTAGTCCTGCGTGATGAGCGTGCGGACCTGCTGGGCCGGGTAGTAGTACTTGTCGTAGGTGCCGGAGGACAGCAGGTAGGCGCCGAGCATCTGGCGGCGCTTGGCCTCCTCGCCAAAGCCGTGCGCGCGGGAGAGCGAGGTCTGCTCGGCCAGGGAGGCGCAGCCCTGCTCCTGGTAGCCGTAGCGCACGCCGTCAAAGCGGGCCAGGTTGGAGAAGGCCTCGCAGGGGGCTATGACGTAGTAGGCCGCGATGGCGGAGGCCAGGTTGGGAAGCTCCACCTCGACGATCTTGGCGCCCTGGTCGGCCAGGGCGCGGGCGGCGGACTCCACGGCGGACTTGACCTCGTCGGTGAGGCCGGCGGCCTCCATGAGCGCGGGGACCACGCCCACGACACGGCCCTCGACGGGGTCCTCCAGGTGCTCCAGGAAGTCAACGGCGCAGTCCTGGGAAGTGGAGTCATACGGGTCTCGGCCGGCGCCCACCAGGGCGTTCATGGCAAGGGCCACGTCCTCCACGCGACGGCCGAAGGGGCCGACCTGGTCAAGGGAGCTGCCGAAGGCCACCACGCCATAGCGCGAGACCGCGCCGTAGGTGGGCTTCATGCCCACGACGCCGCAGAGGGACGCCGGCTGGCGGATGGAGCCGCCGGTGTCGGAGCCCAGCGAGAGCGTGACCTCGCCGGCGGCCACGGCCGCGGCCGAGCCGCCCGAGGAGCCGCCGGGCACGCGCGTGACGTCCCAGGGGTTGTTGGTGCGGTGGAAGGCCGAGGACTCCGTGGAGGAGCCAAAGGCGAACTCGTCCATGTTGGCCTTGCCCATGGGCGTGGCACCCGCGTCCAGCATGCGCTGCACGCAGGTGGCCGTGAAGGTGGACTGGTAGCTCTCCAGCATCTTGGAGGCGCAGGTGGTGCGGGTGCCCACGAGGTGCATGTTGTCCTTGAAGGCCACAGGCACGCCTGCGAGGGGCCCGAGGGGCTGGCCGGCGGCGCGGGCGGCGTCGGTCTTGGCAGCGGCGGCCAGGGCGAGGTCGGCGGAGACCTCCAGGAAGGCCTGGACCTCCGGCTCGCGGGCGTCGATGGCCTCAAGGGAGGCACGAGCCACGTCGGTGGCGCTGAAGTCGCCGGCGGCGACGCCCGCGGCAATCTGGGCCGCGGAGAGGGTGTCGAGGTTTGCCATTAGCGGTCTCCTCCCTCGGCGCCGAGGATGGACGGCACGCGGAAGTAGCGGCCGCGGGAGGCGCCGGCGTTTGAGAGCGCGACGTCGATGGGCAGGGCGCGCGGGTCGTCCGCAACGTCAGCGCCCATGACGTTGGAGAGGTCTCCGATGGGGTGGAACGTGGGCTCCACGCCGTCAAGGTCGTACTGGCGAATGGGCTCGAGAAGCGCCACCGCGTCGTTCATGTAGGCGGTCATCTCGTCAAGCTCGGCGTCGGTCAGGGCGATGCGCGCGTAGTCGGCGATGCCCGCGACGTCCTCTCTGCTGAGAGCCATGGGTCCTCCAATCTTGCAGGTTTAGCCTTGCCATTCTACGGCACGGCCCGGGCGGGGCCGGCCGGCGCGCCCGCATGGACCCCCAGCGGCAACATTGGCGAGAAGGGCGCGATGTCGGCGGAGGCGGTGCCGCTCAAAAGCGCGTTCCACTGGAAGGCCTTCCTGCGCAAAGGAGGCATTTCTCGCCATTTGCGCACTTCTCCCCTCCAGTGGAAGCGATTCTTGAGTGGAAAGGGGTCTTTTTTTCCTGCCGCTTAAAAGCGCGTTCCATTGGATGCCAAATCTGAGCGGACAAACGGCGAGACGCCCAGCCTTACCAAACCCAAAGGCTGACGTAAGGCAGGGCCATGGGCTGGAGGCGCCGCAAGCGGGATGCTCTTCTCGACAGATGGAGGCGAGGAGGGAGAAGCCCATGAAGAAGATCATGTTCGTCGCACTGGTGGTGCTGGTCGGCCTGGCCGTCATCCTGGACGACGGCCGCCCGCGCACGCGGCGGCGCTAGGCTCGCGCAGCAGCGCTCCGCCGGCGACGTCGGCGGAGCCGATGGATGACGACGTCGAGGGCGACCAGCGCCAAGGCGGCAACGACGACGAGGGCCGCGACCTCGCGCTTGCCCCAGTGCCGCGCCGAGAGGCTCTTCTGCTCGGCCACCTCCTGCTCGACGTACTCGGTGCGCTCGCAGTGGACCAGCAGCCGGTGGTCGTTCACGCCATAGGGCGTGCAGGTCACGAGCGTGAGTTTGTCGGCCCCCGGCTCGAGGCCGAGCGAGTCGACCTCATCGGGCCACACGACCTCAGAGCCCGTCACCTTGTACGCGAGCGTCTGGTTCATGGTGTGAAGAAGGACAAGGTCGCCCTCTTTCAACGCATGGATGTCGTCGAACATGCTGAGGTTGCGCATGCCGGAGTGGGCCGTGAGCACGCAGTGCGTGGATGCCCCGCCCACGGGCAGGCTCGTTCCCTCCAGGTGGCCAACGCCCGCCATGAGCACTTCTTCGCTCGTGCCGTGGTAGATGGGCATGCTCACGTTGATAGAGGGGATCTCGACCCAGCTCATCATGGGGTCGCGGTCGAATATGAGCTGCTGCTCATAAGGCTCGACCTGGTCGACGGGAAGCTCGGGGGCAACGCCGGCGAGCAGCTCGTTGTATGAGCGCGCCTGGAGCAAGATTCGCTCCCGCTCCTCCTCGGAAAGGGCGTCCACCGTGCTGGACACGGCGCTGATCTGATTGAAGACGCTCGACGCCTCGAGCCGGTCGAGAACCCAGGGCCATACCATGAGGCCGACGCCGACGAGGATGACGGCCATGGTGATGAGCCGGTCGGCCCAGCGCGGCAGGCGCCTACGGCGCTTCTTGCCGCTTGGAACGGGGGCTCCCGTCGAGTTGCGCTTGTCTTGGTGTTTCATCGGATCGGCGCCTCCGACGTCGGCCGCTGGGGACATGTGGGTGGTGCTGACACGCAGGCGACGGCGCGCGTCGGGCAAAAGGCGCGCCGTCGCCCAAAGAGCGAGGCCCCGCGGGTCGAAGCCGCGGGGCCTCGCCTCGCAAAACAACAAGAAGCCCGCTCAATACAGCGGAATGTCGAGGAGAAGCTTACTCCTCGGACTCCTCGCGGCGGCTGTGGATGAGGTGCGCCACACCGATGACGAGCACGGCGCCGCCGGCGACCCAGGTGAGCGTCACGCCGTCAAGGCCGGTGATGGGAAGGCCCACGGACTTGGCGTTGCCGACGTTGATGGTGACCTCGCCGGTAGCGGCGTTGGTGCCGGTGCCCTCCAAGCCGGTCAGCGTGTAGTCGCCGGCAGTGCCGTCGAGCGTGCCGAAGGCAATGTCGGTGCGGCCCTCGGCCTCGGAAACCGACGCCGTAAGGCCCGTCACCTTCATCGCCTTATCGTCATACTTCGGCTTGATGGTGAAGGTGAAGTGATCGGCCTTGGTGTACTTGGAGTCGTCGGGGGTCTGGACCTCGGTCACCTTGTAGGAGCCGGCGTCGAGGCCGGAGACGGCGATCTTTCCGTCGTCGCTGGATGTGAACTTCACGTATTCGGGGAGGTTGTTGGCGTCGGTGGCGGCCACGAGCTGGCCCGCGACGACGCCCTTGGCGGCGTCCGCCTTCGAGGCAACGTACTGCCCCTCGGTGTTCGCATCATCGGACTGGATGGTGAAGACGGCGCCCGCAAGGCCCCTCTCGGTGCCCTGGTCGACCTTGTTGAGGTTGAGCTTGAACGCGAAGTCGGCGACGGT
>ERZ1034865.653-NODE-653-length-19535-cov-4.157598_pt1 | contig 19535 bp, 17 predicted proteins | sample MGYA00520632_ERZ1034865 | MGnify/ENA primary metagenome ERZ1034865 (study PRJEB33766, sample SAMN09781738) | gut metagenome | biome: gut microbiome | host: Homo sapiens | place: Madagascar | study: EMG produced TPA metagenomics assembly of the PRJNA485056 data set...
GCTCGATGTCGGCCAGGACTGTGGCGAGGATTTCTGACATGGATGTCCAGTCCCTTTACCCGATGAACATCTCGTTCAGGTACTTCGGCCTCGAGAAGTTCTTTGAGTCCTGCGCCAAAACAGGTCTGCATAATGCAGAGATCTGGCTTTGTCCCCAGCACTTTCTGATCAACGGGCAGTTCTCGGAGGACCCTTCAAAGCTCAAGGCTCTCATGCGTGAGTACGGAGTTCAGATCAAGTGCCTCTGTGGCGAGCAGAACAATCCAAAGCCCAACAACATGGCGGCTCGCGGCGAACTCCTCGTTGGCAATACGCGCTCCTACTTCCGCAGGGTGATTGATCTTGCTGAGGCAATTAGCTGCCCGAAGGTTCTTGTGACCCCCGGCTGGAATTACTTTGACGAGAAGGTCGATGAAGCGCGCGTACGAAGCACCGACATGCTGAGAGAGCTCTCGGTCTATGCGCATGCTCGGGGGGTCACTCTCGTGCTTGAGAGCATCTGGAGTAAATCCTCCCAGATCGCGCCAACGATAGCGCAGATTACCAACATCAAGGATGCAGTGAATAGCGACAGCCTGAAGCTCACGCTTGACCTTGGCGCCATGAGCGACGCGGGCGAGACTGTCGACGATTGGTTCAGCGCGTTCGGCAGTGACATCGCGCACTGCCATTTCGTGGACGGTACTCCTACGGGACATATGCCTTGGGGCCACGGCAACCTGGACATGCGAGGCATTCTCGCTTCATTCAAGAAAGCCGGTTACAAAGGGGGCTTCTCGCTTGAGTACGTGCACCCAATGAGCTTCCAAGATCCGGCAGGGTATCTAGCCGAGACAAAAGCCCTGTTCGAGAAGTGCCTTCAAACGATTTAGTCAGGCGTGCATCAACCAAGGAAAGGAAAAAAGATGATCAAGCTATGCAGGGTGGACCACAGGTTGCTCCACGGCCAGGTCGCATTCTCCTGGAGCCATGCCCTGGGAGCCGATGCCATTCTTATCGTCTCTGACGAAGTGGCATCCAACGAGGTCCGCATGAAGACGATGCGACTGGCAAAGCCGGTGGGCATAAAGCTGGTCATCAAAAGCGTCGACGATTCCATCAAGGCAATCAAAAGCGGCGTAACCGACAAGTATCGCCTGCTCATCGTTACCGGTAGCATCGCGGATGCCGAGAGGCTGGTCCGCGAGTGTGGCATTTCCTCGCTGAATCTGGGCGGCACCGTAAAGAGCTCCGAGACGACCCGCAGCTTCGGCAGTGCGGTCCATCTAACCGGTGAAGAGGTAGAGGTCGTCCGCGGCCTCGTCCGCGATGGTGTGGAAGTCGAGGTGAGGCAGGTAGCAAAGGACAAGAAGGTCGTTCTTTCCGAGAAGGACCTCTGATTGTGACGGTCAGTAAGTTGAAGGAGGGGCAATGGCTTTTCAAGCGTTTCTTATCGCTCTGATTATCTTTGTGGGAAAGGCCGACTACTTCGTCGGCACGGCGATGTTGGGCAGACCCTTGGTCCTTGGCATGCTCGTCGGCATTGCGCTGGGCGACGTGTCTCAGGGAGTGATCATCGGATTCCAGCCGGAGCTTGTCTTTATGGGCATGCAGGCTATCGGCGCATCCATTCCGCCTGACATGATCGTTGGCTCGGTGCTGGGCACCGCCTTCGCCATCAGCACGGGCAACGGCATCGACACGGCGGTTACCATCGCGATGCCTGCGGCGATTCTCTCTGCCTTTGTGGTGAACCTCTTCTATGGCGTGATTACCCCGCTTATGGCTCGAACGGCAGACAAGTTTGCCGCCGAGGACAATGATAAGGGCATCTCCGCGGTGTTTCTTGCCAACGGTTTTCTCTTTGACGTGACTTTTGGCGTCATCGGTTTTGTGGCGTTCATGTTCGGCGGTGACGCGGTATCCGCCTTTGTCGCTTCGATTCCGGCGTGGCTCACCGCCGGCATCACCATCGCGACCGGCATTCTCCCTGCGCTCGGCTTTGCCCAGCTTGTGACCATGATTGCCTCTAAGGAGACCGCGGTCTTCCTCCTGTTGGGCTTTGTCCTCGCGGCGTATCTTGGCGTTCCGGTCCTGGGCATTGTTTGTTTCGCGGTTGTGATAGTCGGGATTCTCTTTATGACACACATCTTTATGCCCAGCCAGGGCTCGGCTTTGATGACGGAAGGCGAGGACGACAATGAGTTCTAGCGATGCAACGAAGAAGCTTGGCAAGAAGGAACTCCGGAGCCTCTTCCTCAGGTCCTTCTCGACGTCTCACGCATGGCACTTCGAGCGCCAGCAGCACATGGCCTTCTGCTGGTCGATGATCCCTGCGATCAAGAAGCTCTACGACCGGCCCGAGGATAGGATTGCCGCCTACCAGCGTCACCTCGAGTTCTACAACTGCCACACGACCATGCAACCCCTCATCGGCGGTATTGTCTGCGCCATGGAGGAGGAGAACGCCAACAACGAGGAGTTCGACACCTCCTCGATCAGCTCCATGAAGGTCGCCCTTATGGGGCCGCTTGCGGGCATCGGCGACTCCCTCATCGGCGGTACCCTGCGCATCATCGCCACCGGCATCGCGGGCGGTCTGTGCATGGCGGGTTCTCCCTTCGGCCCGCTTCTGTTTCTGCTTATCTTCAACGCGGTCAACATTGCTCTGCGCTGCCTTGGCGTGAAGTATGGCTACGGCCTGGGCGAGAATATCATCTCCAAGGTTTCCGATCCCAGCACCATGCAGAAGCTTACCTGCGCGCTCTCCATCGTCGGTCTCATGGTCATAGGCGGCATGATTGCGACAAACGTCGCCATCACGACTCCCATCGCCTTTGATATCAGCGGCACCGCGTTCTCGCTTCAGGACACGCTCGACTCCATCTTCCCGAAGCTCCTTCCGGTGGCGGCGTTCGGCATCCTGTACGTCCTCAACAAGAAGGGCGTGAACGTCCTCGCACAAATCATCGCAATCATGGTCCTTGGCGTCGCGCTTGGGGCCGTCGGAATCCTCGGTTAGGAGAATCTAGTGCTTGAATTTTGTCTCGATACCGGCGACTTTGAAATGGTGAAGACCGCCAGTAGCATCTATCCCGTTAACTGCTTCAGCATGAACCCCTCCATTGCCGTCAACTGCCTCAAGGGTACCGGCAAGTCCTTCGTGCAAAATGCGCTGGACATCCGTGGCGTCATCGGTGAGGAAACTCCTTTTTTCCTTGAGGCCATGGGAGACACTGCAGAGGAGCTCGTGGAGGACGCCAAGGCAATGGTCAAGGCTGTTCCGGGCAACACCTTCGTGAAGATTCCGGCATGTCCGGAGGGCTTCAAGGCAATTCGCGAGCTCAAGAATGCCGGCATTGCCACCTCTTGCACTGCCGTCTACACCTTCAACCAGGCGATGCTCGCGGCCATGGCGGGCGCTTCATACGTTGCCGTCTACGTGAGCAGGCTCGACAAGAACGGCGGGGATGGTATCGAAGTCGTGCGCCGCATCAAGCAGGCCTTCGTTGCCCACAACATCGACTGCGTGGTCAGCGCGGCCTCCCTCAAGACTCCGCTCTCGCTCCAAGAGGCCATCGAGGCCGGTGCCGATAACGTCACCGTCGACCTTGAGATGCTTGAGGTCCTGGCGGTCCACCCCATGACCGAGGGCACGCTTAAGACCTTCAAGTCTGATTGGGAAGGCCTGTTCGGCGAGGGCGTCCGCATCGTCGACATGGTTGCGTAAGATTTCCGCCGTCAAACAAGGGATATGAACGGCCCCGCCGGAGACGGTGGGGCCGTTCGGCTGGGAGCAAGCCGCAGGCCTGATAACCGGGCCAGAAGAAAGGGGCGCGAAATGAGAGCTTGGTGTTCTGTTGGCCACTATCTGCAGGGCGTTGATGTTATTGGGCGAGTAGGCCGGTATGCGTCGATGTTTGGCAAAAACCACCTGTTCCTTGTGGACAGCTTCGTGTGCCAGATGCTGGGGGAGGGACTCTATGGTGCCTACCCCTCTTTGGATGGATGCACGTATCGGACCCTGACATTTGAGGGCGAGATAAGCCGCAAGAGCATATCGAGGCTTAGCAATGAAGCTGGGGGTGAGTTTGACGTCATCGTTGCCGTGGGTGGCGGGAAAGTCATCGACGTGGCCAAAATGGTTGCCGCTCAAAGTGGCGCGGCGCTCGTCGTGTGCCCGACGATTGCGGCGACGGACGCTCCCACGAGTGCCATGTCCATCCTCTATAGCGATGAAGGGGAGATGAACGAGATTGTCCTCCATGTGAAGAATCCCGATCTCGTTCTGGTGGACTCCAAGGTCATCGCAGGCGCCCCAACGAGATTTCTCTCGGCGGGGATAGGGGACGCCCTCTCGACCTACTATGAGGGCGAGTCCAACTGGAAGACTGGTCATGCCAACTACGTTTGGTGCCAAAGCGAGCAGGCGGTTGGCACTGCGGCAGGTCGCGCGATTGCTCGCGCGTGCATGGAAACGCTCGAGAGGGATGGTCGCGCTGCCGTCAAGGCATGCGAGCAGAGCACTGTTACGCCGGCGCTTGAGAATGTGATTGAGGCAAACATCCTCATGAGCGGTATTGGTTTCGAGAACGTCGGGTGCTCTCTTGCCCACGGTCTGGGCAACGCGATGACGGTGCTCCCCGATGGCGAGAAATCCATGCATGGCGAGAGGGTGGGTTTCTCGACGCTGAGTCTCATGATTGCCGAGGACTACCCGAGTGAGGAAGTCGAGCGAGTGGCGCGCTTCTGCAGGGACTGCGGCGTTCCGACAACCTTCTCGGAGCTCTCGCTTGCGCCCAGCGACGACGACCTTCGCAAGGTTGCGCAGGCGGCAATGCAGGCCGAGTCATGGGGTGCGAGCCCCGTAAGTCTCTGCGACGCGGAAGTCGTGGACATTCTCAAGGCAACTGACGCCCTTGGGCGGAGGATCGCGCAAGAGTAAGTGACGTCCCTCCTCGAGAAACAAAAAGCTGAGGGCCGCAAGCGGAGCTCGAACTCCGCATGCGGCCTCTTTTACGTGCTTATGCTTCGGTAAGGATTTTTCCCTCCGGCGAAATCACGAAGCGGAATGACGCTCTGTCTCCCCTGAGCAGGGATTTTGAATAGTGAAGGGGATTGCCCTTGCTGTCCTTGGTTATCTTGGATAGCACGTAGATGGGCGAACCGATGATGCAAGAGAGGAGCTTGGCCTCATCCTCGCGCGCGGTTGAAACGTCTATGACGAGCTCCTCGACCCCCAGCTGTATGCCGTAGTTTTCCGACAAGAGGCCATAGAGGCTCATATCCTCGCTTAGGTCGTCAAGAAAGCTCGGGAAAGACCTCTCCGAGACATAGACGGAGTCGAGCGCGATGGGAATGGAGTCTTCGAACACGAGCCTTTTTGCCATTAGAACGGTATCGCCGACCTTTATGTCCAGTGCGTTTGCGAGGGCAGGGGTGGCTTCGAGGGAGGACCGCTCTAGGACCCGCCTATGGTTCTTGCCACCGATATCAGAAAAGGCGTGGTAGCCAAAGTTGTTAGGCGATCCTTTTCGGATGACTCGCTTGGGGACGGAGACAAAGGAGCCCTTTCCGCGAAGCCGGTATATAAGACCCTCATCCACGAGATTCTGGACGGCTCTTCGGACGGTAATGCGGCTCACCGAATAGCGTTCGCAGAGCTCGAGCTCGGTCGGAATCTTCTCTCCCACGCCGAGCTCTCCGGAGATGATTTGCTGACGGAGATTGTTTTCTACCTGTGAGTAGAGTAGGTCGGGTCTAGCGTCGTTGTTAGATGTCATGACGTCTCCGATGACGCGAGTGGTGATAGTAAGGGCGTTCTAGGTAGCCCACTGTTTTCGTAAGTATATGATGACATAAGACTTTATATCGCCATAAAGATGACAGGAGATGGTCGTTGAATCGTAAGTGACGACCATAACGGGGGCTTTTCCGATGGGGGAGCGCGGACAAATAGGTGGACCGAATAGGTCCGACTAGGAGTCCGCACCGCCTGCCATCGCTGGCGCCAACGGCGAGAAGGCATGCGGACGGGATATCCCTGATGTATGCGGTGCTGTACACGGGCCCTCTTGCGCCATCCGCGGGCCGTGTTCCGCTATGCGGTTGTCAATTAGCGAAAGAAACTATGCGTCTCCAGGACAGTGGTCGCATCAAGCGAAGCCCTAATCCTTCCTAGCCTGCTCTTTCGTTCTAATTCCTGCGATAACTTCAGTCGCAACCCTCAACTTGTGCAAGTCACTTTTCGTGTAGAGCGACCCGCAAAATGAGTAATAATCCAGTGGAAAGCTGCGATTTTCAAGCTTGGGCCCGCAGAAACCCTTCCTTTTGTAACTGAGCGACACCTGAGACACGACCGAATCAAAGTCCTTGATCTCCGGACCTTCAAGGATTACGGTGCTGCGGAGGTCCCCGGGAACAAGTACGGGGATACCCTTGGTCAGGAAGCTGCGCTCACGAACAAAATCACGATACTTCTCTTGCACCAGGTCAAAGTCGAACGAGCCGATCTTCACGTCCTCGGCGACGCCTTTTCCGACGTTTTCGACCACGAACAGCACGCATCCGTTGTCCCTGTCATGGGAAAGAAAGGCGATGATGTCTGGCCTCTGGGCGGCCCAGTAAAGATAGAGGGCGACGAATACGGCCGCCACGGTACCAGCCATTGTCAGCACGTTGACGGCGAAACTCACGCAATCGGTCATTGGCCACGCGCCCCGTCCATACTGAGGAGCTGGTCCCTGCATTTCTTCACAAGCTGCGAAGAAACCAGCTCGAATTTCGTCGGATCGAGTTGGTAAAGAAACCCGTTTCCGACGTGCACGCTGTCATCCATCCGCTCCTTGAGCACCCTGTCGTTCGTGCTCGCGTCCGTGGCGATGCGTGCAATCTGCAGCTTCTCGTAATTCGAACACGACTTGTCGAACAGGGCCAGCATCTCCGCGGGGTTTTCAATCGTATTGAGCAACGCCATGTAGTCGACTGGTGCATCCACGATGGCCTCGAGGCGCGCTTCGCCGCCGGCAATCTCGCCTGCCTCCATTGTGCTCTTATCCCTGTGCGTTGGCTCTCGCCTATGGTGGAACAGAGATGAGACGACGTCGTAGGCACCGCCCTTATCGCCCCTAACCTCGAGCACCTTCCTCGCATAGACGAGTTTAACCACGAGAGAGCTGGAGTTTTTCGCAAGTCCTTCGTAAAGGGTGTCCGCCAAGATCATATCGTTCGCGTTGACGACGGTCTCGCTCAACACGCCGTCCGCGCAGGAAAGGACGCAGCTTTTCGCGGAAGGTTGGAAGGCAGGCTTGTGCGTGTGCTCGATGTCGAACAGGGTCCCGTAGTCATGAGTGAGGAGAAGCACCGTCTTGCCCTTGAGCGTTGCCTCTCCGATGCCGCCGAGAAATAGCATGTTCAACAACGCGTATCTCTTGGCACCGTCGAATGAACTGATCGGATCGTCGAGGATGACGAGATCGGGTTTCTTGCTCATGCATTCGTAGGCGAAGAATACCAGGGCAAACGCATTCTTCTCACCATAGCTTAGCGCCTCGCGCGAATCTGATACCTCCAACTGGCTCGTATGTACCAGCCGCACCGAGCACTTACCGTCCTCGGCGCCGGGTATGCTGACGGTGTAGGGGAATCCGGCTTCCGCGAGGAAGGAGTTGATTTCTTTGCATCTTCCTTTCAACGATGCTGCCAACAGCGACTGTTGGTGATTTACAAGCCCTTTAAGCTTTCCTGCGTTTGCCTTGGTGGCTTCGACGGCTCCGTTAATCTCAGCTGCTAGCGCGCTGCAAGTAGAGGAATCGAAGCTGCTAACAAGCGCGATGTCAATCTTGCAGCTAGCCAGCCTTGCGTCCAGATCGCCCGCACTACTCAAAGCAAAAAACGAGGAAATTGTCCTCAGCTTTGCGAGCGCGTCGATAATCAGTTGGGCGTCATGGGCAATCTTGCCGATGAAACCCTTCTCCTGCTCCGTAATCGGATCGGCAGAGTTGACGATAGCGTTGAGCTTGTCGCGAGCAGCTTCGCTCAAATATGAGTCGCCAATAGACAGGGCATGAAAGGTCTTCTCGATGTTGCCAGCCTTGGCCGAGTCGAATGAATCGTCTACGGCATCAATGCGTTCTCCCTCATCGGAAGTAGGCTGACCGCAGTACGGGCACGCGCCCTCCATCAGTGAGAGGTACTCCTTGCCCTGTTTGTGCCACGACGCCCATTTTTTGAAAGGGCCATGCCCGAGAATCGGCTTGAACGGGGTTAGCAGCGGGTCCTCATGCTCCCATGTGTTTCCTTTGCTCAAGGCCTTTACAACAGGCGACGAGCCCTTGGGCTTTTTGTCGCGGTTGAGTCCAGAGCTGCCTATCAAATTCGCAAGAAAGGCCTCCAGGTCGGTGCATAGTTTCCTGACGTCCTCGCGGTCGCCCAGCTCGCCTAAGACTCCAAGTTGGTCTCTCAGCCCGCATTCCGTGTCAATGAATTCGGGCGTCCGGACGAATGCGTTAAAGCTATCAGGAAACAGGCTGTCCCGCTGGAAAACGACGGACTGGACATACCCCTCATCGAATACCTCAACGGAAGCGACCCCGTCTAAACCGCTCACGCTAAAAGGGTGCACTTCAGCAGAACCCTCCTTGAGCCATTTGAAGGGAGTGAGATCAGGACTAACGGAGCCGCTCACTGCGGAGACGAGAGCCTTCGCAATGCTCGACTTCCCTGTACCGTTGGGCGCGAACTTCACGTTCAGCTTTTCGGGCTCGATGGAAATAGAGGCGCGGTCTATGCTGCGGCAGTTCTCGATGACAACATCCATGTGGGCGTTCGCCTCATCGGTTTTCATTAATTTGCATCTCCAAGCATTCGACCACCATGATGGCAAAGAGCAGCAAGCTTGATTATCGCATGTCAAGATGCCCCGTCAGGGAAGGGACTAATCTGAAAACTCCTGACTTCCCGTCAATTTGCCCACACATGCCTCGACACGGTTGCAGAGCTCCCTGAAATAACGGAACGCTGCGACATTAGCAGTTTAGGTGATGCATAATTTCTTTCGCAAATTGACAACCGCATAGCGGAACACGGCCCGCGCCCCGTCTTATGATTTCTAGCGGCTAAACAACAAATCATTGACGAGGGGGCGCGGGCCGCGTCCGCGAACATCGCGTCAGTCGACGAGGAATCGCTGCACAAGGACATAAGGAATCTGGTGAGGAAGACCGTCGAGGAGACGCTCAACGCGCCGCTCGACGAGGAGGCGTCCGAGCTCGTCGGGGCCGAGCACTACGAGGGGACGGCGGGCCGGGAGGCCTGAATCTACCCCGATTCCGTTGACGCCTTTTACGCCGCCTTCGGGCGGCCTTTCTCATCGGGCCAATTGGCCTCTTCGAACTCGGCCGGGCTGAGATAGCCCAGCGCCGAATGGATTCTCGCCCTGTTGTAGACGACCTCGATGTACTCGAATAGATCCAGCGCCGCCTCCTCGCGGGTAGCGTATGTCCGGGCGTGCACGCATTCCGACTTTACGATGCCCATGAGCGACTCCATGGCCGCGTTGTCCCACGGCGAGGATATCGAGCCCATCGACGGGCGGATGCCGTTGTCGCGCATGGTCTTTGGCAAAAGCAGAGACACGTATTGGGATCCGTGATCGGAATGGCGCACGCATCCCTCGGGCGGGTTTCGCCTGGCCAGGACCATCTTAAGGGCCTCATCGGCGAGCTCGGCGGTGATGTTGGGCCCCATCGACCAGCCCACTATGCGGCGCGACCATATGTCCATCACGAGCGCCAAATACAGCCAGCCCTGGCGGGTTTTCACGTAGGTGATGCCGGTGAACCGCGCCATGTCGGGGCCGTCGGCCTCGAACCTGCGCCCCACCAGGTCGGCAGCCGATTCTCGCTTCGACGCCCGCTTCTCGCCCGAGGGCCTTTTGGCGCGCGCCGCGCCGGCCTCGCTCGCGCATGATGCGCGCCACGCGCTTTCGCGGGGTGCGCACCCCAAGCGCCCGCAGCCGCATGAACATCTTGGGTGCGCCGTAGATACCCCGAACCTCGTCTCTGACCTGGGATATCGCGACAGCAAGCTCCTCATCGCGCAGGGCGTGCGCGCTCGGCGGGCGCGATTTCCACGCGTAATAGCCCTGGCGCGTCACCTTAAGCGCCGCGCACATCTCCGACACTCGCCAATGAGCTCGTTGAGGGATATGAACTCAAACTTCGCCCTCTTCGCGGAAAGGCCTACAGCTGCCTGCTGGCGAAGAAGGTGCTCGCTTTTAAAAGCATCTCGTTCTCGCGCTTGAGCCGCTTGTTTTCCTCCTTCAGCCTGCGCATGTCCTCGGCCATCTGGAACGGGTTGGCGTCGGGCGCGGGCCTGGCAGCGTCGGCCTTCCTCATCGAATCCGACAGGCTGCCCGCGTCGCAGCCTAGCCCGCGCGCCACCTCGGCGTACGTCGTGTCCGACTTCCTGTACGGCTCCACGGCCTTCTGCTTGAATTCCGCCGTGTACCTGGGAGATGGATTGCCCATGGCCCGCCTCGCTTTCCTCCGTTGCGGCCATCATGCCGAAACGGAAATCGACTTGTCAACGGATCTGGGGCGGATTCAGATTCAGACTCAATGTGCATCGCGGTTTTAACCGGGTCGAACTACGGCCTTTCCATCGCCAAGGGGGATTTCAAGCTCGACCTGCGCCCCGCGTGCTAGGCGATGCGCCCACGCGAAAACAACAACCGCTGTTATGGGGCGCGGCGCCGGCGACGCGTAACGCGCTTCAGGGGATTAAGGCTCGATTCGAATGATAGGAGACCATATAGAATGCAGTGATTTCCCCAAAGTTGGTACCAGGTTGACGTGCGGGGAGGCGATCCCCGCATACGACCGCTTCGAGCGGTCGATGCTCGAGAAGGTATACGGGGCTGAGCTCCTGCCCGCGGTGGGGCTGTACGACCTGCTCTGGCAGCTTGAGTCGCTCGCGCAGAAGTTCGGAATCGAGAGCAAGGAGGCCTTTCCGAGGCTCAAGAGGGAGATCCGGGCGTTCTCTAGCGAGAGGACCGCTCTGGCGAATGGGGTGAACGGTGAAAGGTTCTACCTGCTGCAGGATGAATCGGCGCTCAGACAGCATGACGAGACACACCTTTTCAAGGTCGGAACCGACGGGAGCAAGCTTGTCGGTGACCTCGACGAAGCCCTCGAGCTGCTTTCGAAAGAGTCTGCCAAGACCGACGCGTGCGCTGACACCTATTCAATTGATCGATCGGAACGGGATTCCGACGGACTAGGTAAAGACCCTTTCATGAAATGGACCGGGATCGGGTTTTGCGTGATGATGGCCTGCTTCGGAATCTCGATGCTCGTCCATTCGGTCTTCCAGATTGGCTTCTGTTCCAAGTGGTTTCTCTGATGCAGAGCCGTTGAACGAGCAGACTTTCATTCGATTCGCCAACTCGTGGGCAAGCCACCTGAGACTATTCACTTTTCCCTCCGAGGACGAAGTCTTGCGACCTGGGGTTTGCAACTGGCGCGCAAGCCACCCGCGCTGATTCACTTACGATTGCAGCTGGCGACTTTCAGGCTAAAGGGCGGCTGAGTTTCAAAACGGGCGTTTTCGGCACTATCGAGCCTCTAAAGGCTGTCCGCCGTGCCCCTTGGGACAAAAGCGAAAACTCAAGGCCCTGAGTTTGAAAAAAGTTTTTTGAGGTTGTCCCGACTTTTGTCCCCGAAGGCGATAAAACACGACATGGTGTTACTTGGCGGCACTCGGTCCGAGACGGCACCGAAAACTGGGTGCAACTGGAGTGACGGGACGGCAGAATCGACGCCATCGAGTGGGAGTAGGTCGATAGGGTTCTGACCTGCATTTTTGAGTGCCGCACTGTGCCGCTGAGTTTCGTTTCGTACGAGAGTCACGGCAGAGCCGCCAGTGACGGCGGTGAGTAAAAACGATTTTCTAGCCTCCGTTCCCGCGTTGGGACGGAGGCTTTTTCTTTGACTTTTTACTCTCTTTCACCAGCGATTTCGCCATTTATTTCCCGTATTTCAAGATGGCAAAGTACGGGGCGGTATTCGGAGGAATGGGAGTAAGGATTCATCCCAAGTGAGTAGACGCGCGGTTTTTGTCCCCGGGGGGCGAAACGATGCCGTTTCGGGGCCCGCGAAACTCAAATCGAACTCAATGGGCATTTTTGCGGTCTCCGCACGGCGTTTCCCCAGGTGGTTAATGGAGGATAAAGAATCTCGCTATCTCAAGTAAGACAGGAGCAATCAGGGGAAATGCCGCGGCATACCGCCGAGCGTCGCCGTGTAAGCCACCGTATCATTTACTCCCCAGGTGCGCTGAAAATGCCATCGCCAGCGCTCGACCCGTCCCGGATGTCGCTGCTGCCGGTGGCGCCAGCGGCGTTAGCGCGTCCAGTACGCTTGACGCCACGATCGACGTGTTTTGGGCATCCGTCCCATTCTCACTTCAAAGCGAAGGGGCCGAGCCTGGATTGTCTCCAGGCTCGGCCCCTTTCATCAAGCAGCCCAATTTCTGTACTACCGTCCGGCAAACGGAGACAAACGAGCTAAATACAAATCGGGAGCTGCCGGGACTGCGGTCGTGGTGGCCCTTCGACGACAACCGTCCATCATCTTGCTAATATCTCGAGTGCGTCGACGCTATGGTCATCCAGATGAACGGAACCAGCATCGCTGTGTACAGGATGTGTCTGCGCGCGTTCTTCTGCATGGTGAACCCCCACGTCCCATGCCTATCCGTTCTCACCTCGTGACTACTTGCCGATACGCTTGTAGAGGATTGGTTCGTCGAAGCCGAACACGCGCTTGCCGTTCATCTCCATTGACTCAGAGACCTCCAGGACGTCGACGGAGAATCTCTCGAACAGGTGGAGCCTCATGACGGGCGAAAACATGGAGTCCGAGCCGCCCTCCCATACGCCATCGTGCTCGCGGTAGAGCGCGGGCGTGAACTTGCCCGACTCGCGCAGGGACGAGAACTCGGCGGGGACCATGGTTGCGTAGGAGAACGTTCGCTTGTCGTTGCCCTCGGGCGTGTCGTAGGAGGTCAGAAGGACGCCGTCCTTCTCCTCGGTGAAGAGGAACAGGTGGGGCGAGGCGGACTTCCTGCCGTCGACCTCGTAGTAGCTCTCCTCGACCATGAAGGTGCCAGCAAAGTCGTCGGGAAGCCCCAGGATCTTGTCGTTGCAGGCGGTGTTGACGTGGTGGGCAAGGGGGAAGGCCTCGCCCGCGGCCCGCTTCGCCTCGAATTGCTCCCTGTTGTCGAACTCGCCGCATAGGAGCTGCATGAAATCGTTAAGCTTGGACATGATGCCTCTTTCAACTGGGTCTGTGTCTCTTGGGTGATACCCGCTTCGGGGTCATTGGGCGGCATGACAGGAAATCGGCACAAACACATAGCCTGGTGGCGCGGCGCCCAAGAGCAGAAGGCCCACCACAACGTGGGCGGCCTGCTCGATGACCTGCAGCTCGAGCTGTGTGAGCCCGTCAAGCTGCTCTTCAAGGACGAGGTCCCCATCATGAACTTCTGGTTTACCACTTGCAAACCCTGCGTGGGAGAACCGATCATGGGCGGTATCAACTCTGCTGAGCAGCGCGAGGCACTCAACAAGCTGATCGATCAGGCGCTCGCGTAGGTGCGGAATATCGCAAAGCGGCCAACGAGAGCCCCGTGAGGGCGAGCACCGCGGCCATCACGAGCGAAATGCTTGAAAGCGAAAGCACCCCGATGAGCGTGTTCGCCAGCGCATGGAGAAGGCAGCAGGAGAAGGCGCACCCGCCCGCGCGATAGAGCGCCGACAGCCAGAACGAGAGGAGCACGGCGAGGGCTGCGAACGCAGGGAACGGGGTCGCCTCCCTCCCGGCGCCCCGCGTGAACCACAGCGGCAGGTGACACAGGCCCCAAATCGCCCCGGTGGCAAGGCGGGCCGCGGAAAAAGGAAGGCCCCCATGGCGGAGACTGGGCTGAAGCCCTCCGCGAGGCCATCGGAGGCCGCGGTGAGAAGGACCGGCGGCACGACGAGGAACGCCGCGGTCCAAGGGAGCGAGCGCCTCAGCCCGCCGAACGTGAACGCGAGGCCGCGCTTCAGGGTAAAGCCTCCCGGGATCAACGAGAGCCCGGCGATGGCGGGCCCGAAGACGCCGATGGTGTGGAGCGCCGTTCCGATGGGCCCCGAATACTCGATGATGCCCGCTGAGGTCAGGACCGCATTCAGCCACCATGCGGGCCAAGTGATGGGGAAGGTCGTCAGGAGAAACCTGGCGCTGGTGCGGGCCCTACATAATGCCTCGGCAGCTTCACGCGATAGTCTCCTCTCGACCGGCTGCGGCCAGAGTCAGACTCTACCACTGAAATGATAATGCCTACCCATTTGCCGCCTCCGGTTTAGTCGCCCTTCCTTGTTCGTGCCCTTATCCCTTAAGGTCCGCAAGGGCCGGGGGGCAACGGCCGCATGGGCGAGGCCGTGGTCCCTCCGGCTTATGTTGCGGCTACCGCAGCTTCCTCAACGTGACGGCGATGGAGTTGAGATGCTAGACTGCCCCGGCGTCCCATGCCTGGCGGTCGCTTGCGGCGGCAAGCGCCCTTGCGGCAATCTACAAATCGTCGCACAGCATTCCATCTGAAAATCATTCCCCGAAAAGTGAATCAAGGGTTGATCCAAGATCGATTCGGATGTGATGGCACCATAGGCTGCACGCTGCCTGAAAAAGGCGCCCCTGGGGGCGCCTTCTTGCCAGCTACGGTGCTGTGTCGGCTGTTTGCATCGATGAGCTATCGATTGAACTTCCTGCGGGCTGCCGCAAAAAGGCCCGTGGCCGCCGCGACAAGTGCCGCTGCTGTTCCAAGGGGAGTCGCATCGCCTGTTGCGGGTAGCTTGGAAGAGCGGGAAGGCTTGGCGTTATTGCCGGAGTTGGAACCGCCGTTGCCAGTACCGGCGCCGCCGTTATTGGAGCTGCTGGTTCCGTTGCTGCCGCTACCGCTATCGTTTCCGTTACCGGAGGCGTTTCCGTTACCGGAACCGCCGCCGTTGCCGCCATTGTTGTCAGCGCCACCAGATCCGCCGTTGCCGCCGTCGCCGTTATCGCCGCCATTGCCCTGGTCGGGGGTTACGCTGCCATGGTCCTCATAGAAGTTGTAGTCGCTCGAGCCGGGGTTAACACCTGTTCCGCCCACTGATTCAACCTTGGAAGACTTCGAGACCAAGACCTCAGGATCGATTCCGTTTCCGGCATTGCCCGGATCTCCCATGGCGGCATCATTCTCGCCAACTGTGTTGCCACCTGTGGCCTTGAGCACAGAAACGCTCACAACGCCCTTGCCAGCGATGCCCGCGCCGCCGTCTCCTCCGCCCATTCCTACGGAGCCGCCTACGACCTCAAGGCACCCGTTGCCAACGATGGATCCACCATTAAGGACGACGCCCGCGCCACCGTTTCCTCCGTTGACATCAACCGAGCCGCCCGTCGACTTCAACGTGGCGCCCTGCTCGATAACGAGCTTCCCCGCGTTCACGATCAGGCCTGACTGGGCGTCTTTGTTGGCTACGATGCCCTCGCCTTCGATCGAGCAGGCGCCCTTCACCGTAACGGTGCCATTTGTCTGCACGGGCGCCTTCGGTGCCTCCACCTTGTAGTTGCCGTCGGTGAGGTAGTTTGCATGAGACCTGATTCCGGCATCCTCGAGGGTGGAGCCATCGTTCAACGTGATTTGGTTGACAAACGAAGAACTGTTGCGCGCACTCAGCGTGCCGCCGTTCACCTCAACGGCACCATAGGCAACTGAGTCGTCGAGGGTCAGCTTTCCTCCCTTTTCCACAACGATCTTCACGCTGGAGTAGATCTTCATGTTGTGGATCGTGACATCGGCGCCCGAGGGAACCGTCAGGGTCTCTGTGCCAAAGTTGCCGTTTTCGCCCTTGCCGATAATGCCGTACACACCAGACTCGTGCGACCCGTAAATGTCATGCAGCCCAACGGGCACAACCGCATTGCCCGTTTCGGAGATCTCGTACGGTTCCATATCCCAAGAGCTGGTTCCCTCGGCAAGCGTATCCATTCGCTGCTGCAGGGTTTGATCGTCTGAGTAGATCCTCATCTCGACGGGGCTGCTCTTCTGGGTGCGCGCACCGGAGGTCACCGTTGCCGTGATGTAGTACGTGCCGGGCGTTTGCGGCGTTCCCTGCACGTAAACCGTGTCGTAGGCTACGGCGCTTACCTCCATGCCACTGCCTTCCGGGCTAATGGAGAAGCTGATATGGGCGTCCGAATTGCGCGTTGCGAAGGTGTTCCAGTCTTCCCATGCGCCCGAACCTTCCTTTACTTCAGGCTTTAGGCTGTTTGACTGGGTCGTGCTTGAAGAGCCGCCGCCCGTCGATGTGGCCATGACGTCATATTCCCCGCTTAGGGCAGAGGTTCCATTGACGACGAAGCACTGAAGGTCTCCCGCAAGCCGTACCTGAATCTTCTCTTGCACCACAAAACCAAGAGTTTCGCTGGCAGAATCCACCGAGCCATCTTCCTTGGTCGCCGAGGCGGAGACGATAACCGAGTACGAACCTGCCTCGGGAGCCTCTCCCGTGAGGGAAATGCTCTCTTTGGAGACGGAGGCGCTCAACCCATCGGCCTCGGCGCCCTGCCCATCGACCACCTTTGCAGAGATCTTTGCATCGGAAGCCTTCGTTCCCTTCAGCTCAAAGGGCAGCGTCTGGCTTACCTTGTCGCCCTTCACGGCAGCTGAGAACGATTTGCCCGAAGAAAAGCTAAACGAAAGGTCCTGGTAGGACACGGTGGGGGTTCCCGTGTTTTCGGGCTCCTTGGTGCTGCCCGTGTACGTTGCAGAGCCGTTGTTCTCGATCTTTCCCGTTGCAAAGGTGCAGTCCTCGAATACCGCAGTTCCGTTTACTACGGGAGTGTTGGAAAACGTGCAATTAGAAAAGTGGACCACGGCGCCCTTCTGGACCTCGACAACGGCGCCCTCTGCGTCCGACCTGTTTCGCTTGTAGAAGTTGATCCGATCAACGCTGATCTTAGAACCCGCGGGAAAGACAACGTTCATCTTGTTGGAATACCCAAGATCGACCGTCTTTGGACCCGATCCAAAGAACCCTTCGGAATACCCCGCAAGCTCGGTAATCGACGAGGGGATGGTGACCGTTCCCTTGTCCGTAAAGCTCGTTCCGATATGAATCTTTCTGTATCCCTGGGAAACCGCCTCAGAAAGATATGAGCTCAGCCCATAGGAACTATCGCTGATGTAGTAGTAGCCCTCCTTTGCAGTTTCAGATGCGGCGTCCACATCCTGATCGCTCTCATCTGCCGCAAATGTAGCAACGGGGGCGGTAACCGCCATTCCCGCAACCAAGGCCGCCGTTACGCCAATCTTCGCTACTGTTGCTGCAGTCGAGCTAGTCGAGCGGGATTCTGTCATGTCTTTCCTTCCTGGCTAATCCCATTGAAATTCAGTTAGCTGTGGCTAACTATAAGAACGAAGTTTACCATAGCTAACAATCTGCAATTTGTCAGCTAGCTGCGGGGCCGCTCTTTTCCCACCGTGGCGCGCCCAACCAATCGTTTCTTCAGGAAAGGACCCCTTGTGAGTGAGCAGACCGAGCAGCCCAAGCCAGCGCTTTTCCCCAAGACCCCGTCTGCGGAAGGAAGATTTGAGGTGGAGAGCCGCGGCTTTTTTGCCTTTGACACAAACTGTCGCATCAAAGCGGCAATTCCTCGAGACGCGGCGACGCCCGTTTCTTGCCGGAGGCTCAACGAAGCCCTCGATGAAGCGGTCGGCCTCTGCTACCGCTACGAGAGGATGTGGAGCCACACGCGGGAGGGGAGCGACATTTGGCGCCTTAACCACGCGCAGGGAAGGCCAGTGACCGTCAGTCGTGAAACCGCAGCGATCCTGAAGGCCGCCCGACACTACTACGAGGAAACGGTGGGGCTGTTCGATATCGCCATGGCGCCCGTTGCCGAACTCTGGAACTACCACAGGGCCCAGGTCCCCAGCGCAGACGAAATAGCCAGAGCTCTTGAAACCGTCAAAGTGGGGCAGCCCCGAGTGACCGAGGACTATGCCCAACTCCCCACCCCCGAAAGCAAGGTCTCGTTGGGAGGCATTGCGAAGGGCTACATCGCCGATAGGGTAGGGGAGCTCTTCGAGAAGAGGCAGATCCGCCATGCGCTTATCGACCTTGGGGGAAACATCGTGATAAAAGGAGAGCCCTTCTTGGGAAAGGAGGGGCAAGCGCACTGGAGCGTAGGCATAAGGTCGCCCTTCCATGCCCTGGAGCGGAATCGGGCAGAGAAGCGCGCCGCCGCGTTGGCACGCAGCCCGCATGGAATCGATTTGCGAACGCTTCGCAACAAGCAGATGACTGCCGAACAGCCCGCCTGCATCCTCGAGCTAAACGACTGTTCCATTGTCACAAGCAGCATCTACGAGCGCTGCTTCGCAGACGAAAAGGGCATGGTCTACCACCACATTGCCGACCCCCGTACCGGACGCCCCTCTGAAAGCGATCTTGCAAGCGCAACGGTGATATCGAAGCGGTCGATCGATGGCGACGGCCTTTCGACGGCCCTTCTGCTCATGGGTAGCGACTGGGCGGCAGAATACGTTGAGGAACACCCTGGAATCGAAGCCGTCCTTATCACCCGCGACAGCGATCTGCTGCCTACCAGCGGGATACGCAAGGCACTGTCGAATTGTTCTCGCTAGCGCCAAGAGCCATGGTGCGAGAACTCTCGGCGGCCTTGCGGCAAGAGCGGTTCTACTTCCAGTAAAGGATTAAGAGTGCCTTGGTGGCCTGCGATCAGTTTCTAGAGGACAGCAAAATGGAGTTTTAGCCACCTGGATTCGTTTGGGGATCAACGGCCCAGGAACATACGTTAAGGCCTGGATTATGCTGCTCTGCTGTTTTATCGCTGGTATTAAAAAGCGTCGGACGGCGATGGTCTTCTGCATTCCGTTCGTTTTCTTATGGGGACCTTTTTTGCCTGCGGTTCCGTCAAACGATTTCCGGCACATGTTTGCTCTGCACTTGTCGGTTCCCCTGTTTTTGATATTTGCGTTTTGCGATTGTGGGCGTTTGGATTCAAAAGACATATCTTGCAGCGGGAATCGATGCTTGAAATCGGAAGTATGGAAGCGAATCGAATGAAAATGCTCAGGCCTGATCTCCTCGTTTCCGCGCCGTGATGCACAGCCAGTTTTTCTTTTTGTGTATCTGCACATCGTGAAAGCCCGCCTGCTCCAGATACGCCTTCAACTCGCCGCTCTTGTAGATAACCATGCCGCCGATGATCTCCGTCCACTTCTCATCCTTGTCCGTGTCACCGTTGCTCTCGTTGCAGATGAGAAAGGTTCCGCCGGGCTTCAGCACCCGATAGATTTCCCGGAAGCATTGCGGCAGAGCAGGCCAGAAATAGACCGTTTCAAAGGCTGTGACGGCATCAAAGGACGCATCCGCGAAGATCATGTCCGCCACGCTGCCTTGAAGGACGGAACAGCGTCCCTCCGCGATGGCGGCGTGGTTGACC
>ERZ1034865.656-NODE-656-length-19494-cov-21.068522_pt1 | contig 19494 bp, 33 predicted proteins | sample MGYA00520632_ERZ1034865 | MGnify/ENA primary metagenome ERZ1034865 (study PRJEB33766, sample SAMN09781738) | gut metagenome | biome: gut microbiome | host: Homo sapiens | place: Madagascar | study: EMG produced TPA metagenomics assembly of the PRJNA485056 data...
CATAATCCGTTCCGGGCGTGGCGGTGCTCACGCCGCCCGCGCCGTCGCCCTTCAGCATGCCGCTTGCCGTGATCTTGTTCTGCTTCCCGCTCCATTCGGCTTTGTTTTCGCGCACGTCGCCGATGGCCTCGTCGATCTGCGCGCCGGTATACTGGCTGTTGTACGCCATGTGATCACTCCTTCATGCATAGAAAATCCTCGCCGTCTGCCGTTTTCAGCGGCCGCGGCTGACCAAGCGGGATAAATCCGTAATTGTCGTTCCAGCTGCCGTCCGCGCTCTGCGCGAACAACGAAATGCGGTATTCTCCGTCTCCGGACATCAGAAAATCGTCGTAGACCTCAAAGGTGCGCTGCGTACCCGCCGGGGTCTGTGAGAAGGACGCGATCAAAGCGCCCTTCCCGCGGCCCCAATCCTCTCCGGACTTCGTCGCGCGGCACTCAAAAGCCGTATAGGCGATGTCCGACGAGAATGTGACGGTGATGGAGTCGTACCCGGCCACTGCCGAGATCTTGTTGCCGGTGATGGAGAATGTCAGCTCCGGCGCGGCCATTACGCGGCGCTCCACGTCCCGGCGGCGTTCTTTACGAAGACCTTCACGATCTTCACGCCGTCGCCGGAAGACGCCGATTCAAGGTCTGCGCCCTTGACGGTGACGTTGATGGCGGTGTTCTTCTTGTATCCGCCTGCCGTGCCGCTGACGTTGGTGGAGCCGCCCGTCGTCGGGATCTGCGTGCCTGCCGTGTGCAGGCTGCTCGTCGCCGGAACGACGCGGACGGTGTATTCCTCGAAGTCCACGTCGCAGACGAAGGAGAACGCCGCTGCGTCGTAGCCTGTGACCTTGGAAATGCGGCTCTTATCGGGGCCGGTGATGGTCACGGCAGGGATCGAGGTATTGAGCGTGATGCTGTCGCTGACCGCAGCCGTCTCGTTGCCTACGTCGTCGCGCACCTTTACATAGATCGTCTTCAGGCCGTCGCCGTCCGGGAGCGTAATGGATTTTGTTGCGGCGAACGTCTCCCACGACGCAGCCGCTTCCGTCGCCGCCGTCTTTGTGCCCCAGATCTTCATCTGGTAGCCGGTCGTCGCCGCGTCTGTGACGGAGATCTTCGCAGTGACGGTCGCGCTGGTCGCGTACTGTGCGCCGTCGTTCAGTGTGATCGATAGGCCGACAGGGGCCAGCGTATCCAGCGTTAAATTAAAAAAACTCGCCATTCTGTTTTATCCCCTTTCTTCGCTTTTGAGTTCGATGTACAAAAAGCCGCCAGGCCTTTCGTAGATGGTTTCTGTGCCCAATCGGGCGGATTTGATGCCCATGGAGCCGATGAACAGCTCCAGAATGCGTTTTAGTCCAACTGCCAGCATGTCAGCCCTCCACCAGATACAGTGTCCGCGCGTCCTTTACGGTCAGCGCGTCATAGTCCGATCTCGTCAGCACGCGGATCTCGTCGATCTGCGCCGATGCAATGCCCCCGCCGCCAGAGCCGCCGCCGGACTGGCGGACGGTGACATTGAAATCCACGCCGACAGGGGCCGGTGCGCCGAGCTCAAAATCGATCGTCCCCATCACAGCACCACCTTTGACAGTGCGGCGGAGACATCGATCTGCTTTTTCTCAGATCCAAGCACGTCGCCGCTCTTGAATTTTACGCGGATCTGCATCGGGCAGACCTTCGGCAGGCGGAAGGTCTCTTCCTGCGTCAGAGGAAACCAGAATGCTCCGTCCGCGTATGTGATCTGGCCGGGGTAATACTTCTGCAAATACAGGAGCGTCATTTCGACCTTTTCAATATCGTCGATCTCGATTGCCTGCCCGTTGTTCCTGACCGTGACGGCCAGACTGTACGCATCGCCCTGTACCATGGGCTGCACCTCCGTTTCTTATGTTCCTACGATCTCGCAGTCCGCCGCCGCGATGCCGCTGAGGCGGATGCTCATGCTGGTGATCGTGCCGGTGATCTTCGTTCCCCACGGCGTTGTGGTCTGTACATAATCGCCGGGGGCTTCCTTGTCCATGACGATGCGGACGCTGTGCGTCTGCCGGCGCATGTAATAGTCAAAGACATGCTGCGCGACGGCGGCAACGTTGCCGCTGTTGACCAACGTTGCATCGCGCACCTCAATGACGTTCGGCTTGGTCTGCGTCGTGGCGTTCGGGTTGGTTTTGGACGTGACCGACGTCGTGTGATAGTAAGTTGTCCCGCCGACCTCCACGCTCTCGCCGCTTCCGGATGTCGAATAGCTGTGCGCCGTCACGCGGATCTCCGTGACCACTGCCGCCGTCTCCACGCTGCCGCCGGTGTATATCCGGTCAAGCGGGATCGTGGCAGGAGAGGCTGCTGTGAGCCTCCGGACGCGCACGCCACGCGACGCGCTTGTGTCAATGGTCGCACGAAGCGCGAAAACGATCTGTTGCAGCGCTTCTCGTTTCGTGCAGTCCGGGATATAGCCGGTTACGGTCTCGTCTTTCAGCGCAGGGTCGAAATCCAGCGTGAAGTGCGCGCCGAGAATCGAGGCTATCAGCTCCTTCGCGTTTTTGCTGCTGTAGACCGCCGCCGCAAAAGGCTCGTCGTCCAGAATGCCGAGCGCGTCCTGGCAGGATACATCATAGAGCCGTTCACTCGACCGGGACGAGCTTTTGATATAAAACACGCCGATCAGCTTCGCGCCGTCGTACGCGCTTACGGGCTGCTTCTCCTGAAAAATGAAGTCGATATCGTCCGAATTGTCGAGCGTGAAATCCAGCGTATTGATCTCCACATCGTCGGAGATCACGCTGACGCCCTCGGTGACGGTGACGCTGCGCAGATCCTCCCGCTCGAATTCCCGGACGATGCCGAAGAATATCTGTCGGAGCTTCGCATAGCGGTACGGCAGGCTCGTCTTTTTCAGCTCGATCACGAGCTTGTTGTAGCCCGAAACTGGCTTCGCGCAGAAATACTTCTGCCCGTCCGGCGCGAAGTCCTGCGCCGCGACGGTTGTCTCGCCGTTGTACCACGTCATGGTCAGGGCGCTGCAATAGTCGCCGGTGCCACCGTCAAAATAGAGGTAAATGCCGGAGCTTGCGAACGTGCCGTCCAGCGTGATAGTCAGCGTCGGGTTCGCGTCAAAGGTGCAGTCCGCTTTGCTCGGAGCCGAAGACCAGAACGCCGCCTGCTCGGTCGTGAGGATCGGGCGGGAGCCGTCCAGCGTCCATTGGTTCAGCTCGTTTGTCGCTACAATGACCGGCTCTGTGCCGTATGGCAGCAGGGACAGATCGGAGAACGGCTGCGCGGCTGTGCCCGCCGTGCTGGCTGCCTCCGCCGCGCCTACCGCGACGTCCTCATAGATCACACGTACACTCATGCCGGAGTCCTCTTGGGCTTCATGGCGATAAAATTGATCGTCAGATTGCCCCAGTCGTTGCGCCCGTCGTAGCTCCCGGCAAGCTCATCGTCGCCGTTTGCGACGTAAGCATCAAAGGTCATCGTGCCCTGCGCGTATGGGACGGTCAGGACGTGGCTGTCGACGGGGGCGGAAATGCTTTCATAAAATGCGTCGTATTCCTCCGGATCTGAGGATACGGGGTCGATTTCGAGGCTGTAGTTGTAATACGTGCCGATGATATCGCGGGTCATCGCGCCGGTCATGACGCGCCCTGCGTTGTCGCCGTCGAGGACGGAGAACGACCGCTTGCAGCTTACGACGTGCAGATTGTAATACGCCTTGCCGTCAAGGCTCAGGGCGCTTCTCATGTCTTCACCCCCGCAAGGCGGACGCCGACGCGCTGCGTTTCCTCATTGTTGAGCTGGTACACCGCGCGGCCAAGCTCCCGGCGGTCAAGCTGCAGCACAATCGTCATTTGTCGTGCGCCTGCTCCGCCGCTCTCGTTCATGGCCTGCTTGAATGCCTGCACCATCGTGGAAAGCGGCGTCTCGATGTTCGTCCCGCTTTTCTGGTCGCCAAGGACGGCCATGAATTCCCGGTTCGGCGGGATGACCGCGCCGGAGGCGAGACGGGGGAGCGCTACGCGCGATACCGGCGTAATATTGATGCCGAAGGACTTTCCGCCGATGAGTGGAACCCATTCCGGCATGTTGAATTGGATCTTATTCAGTGCTGAGATCAGAAGATTGATGCCGTCAATGATAAAATTGATTGCCCCTTCTACCGTACCGACGATGAGATTCCAGATACCTTTCAGGATATCGAGGACGCCATTCCAGGCTTTTTTCCAGTCGCCGGTGAATACGCCGGTCAGGAAGGTAATCAGGCCGCTGAGGATCTTTTTCCATGCGTTGTACTGGTCGGAGAACAGCTTTCCAATCGTTTCAAAGATTGCCGCGAGAGCCGGATTCTTGGCTTGCATCCATGTAATAAAGGCGTTCCATGCGTCCCCGATGGAGTTTACAATGGCGTTCCACGTCTGCTTCAGACCGTTCCAGATCTGCTTTGCGCCCTCCACGGCGAGCTTCATATCGCCAGTAAAGACGCCCTTGAAAAACTTCCCGAAGCCATCAATGACATTTTTCAGGCCGTTGATAAGCTCTTCGCCGTGTCCCGTAAAGGATACCAGCGCAACGAGAATCGCGGCAATTCCAGCAATCAGCAGAGGTATCCAGTTGCCCGTCAGGAGGCCGATTCCGATACCGGCAGCGAGCAGCCCGGCGATAATAGTCAGCGTGTTTTCCAGTGTGAATCCGTTGTTGATTACGTCCTTGATGCCAACAACGAGCATTGCAAGACCGCCTACCACAAGTGAAATGCCTGCCGCTATCGGCCCGAATGCGAGCGCAAGCCCGCCCGCGAGGGCCGCAAGCCCGGCAATCATGCCGAGGAAATTAGTCAAGTCGATACCGTTGTTCCATGCGTCCAGCCAGAAATAGACAAGCGCAAACGCGCCTGCGGCCGCAAGTGCAATGCCGCCGATCTTGCTTAAGCTGTCCGTAAACATGCTGGCGATCTTCCACGCGAGCAGTCCGGCCGCGATCGCACCGACAATGCCGAGGATATCGCTCAGCTTGTCTTCGGCAAGATCCAGATTCGAGAAATCCGGCGTGATCCCGCTCGAGTCGGCAGCGCCACCCGCTCCGCCTCCGCCGCCGGACGCCTGATTGCTGGTGATCTGGTTGATCTCGTCAAATCCGGCCATGCTTTTGCTTGCGTCTTCTGCGGCAGAACCTACGCCCTCCAGCGCCTCTTTCTCGGCGTTCAGTCCCTTCGCGGCAGATACCTGCGCGCTCCAGCTCTTCCCGGAAAGCATTCCGAAAAACTTTGCGATTGCCGTCACGACCTGTGCCAGAATGTTGACCAGCTTTACAAAAACCGGGATCACGACTTCGAGGATCGGCTGTGCAAGCGTCAGAAGAGCTGCTTTCAGTTGCGCGATAGATGCACGGGCCGCCTCATTCTGCATGATCGTCTCGCTAAGCCAGCTGCGCAGCTGCGAGAGGCCGCGGGACAGGACAGTAAAGACCAGCGCGCTCCTCAGCACCCCGCTTAATCTTCTCCCGAATTTATTCATGCTTTTTTCGACGCGCGCCGACGCTTCGGCCATGCGGGCCGAGGCTCCGCTGGCGTCTGTGATCTGCTGTACCAGCTCACCGGCTTTTGTCTTTGCCTCATCAAGCGCTTTTGTCTGCTTTATCACCTTATCGGTGATACTGGCGTACTGATTTCCAAGGCGCTCCGCCGTTTTGTTTTGGTCAGCAAGAATCTTTTCCTGCTCCTTGATCTGCGCGGCGACCTCTGCCTGCCGGGAGTAGGCGTCTATGTAGTCCGCCGGATTGGCCGTCGCACTGCCGGACGTGATCCCTTTTAGCCGGTCTGCCTCCGAGCGGAGCGATTTCAGCGCGTCTTCCGTCTGCTTTGCGGACTGAAGCGCAGCGTCGAGCTCCTTTTTGAGTCCGCTCTGCGTGCCGGTATCCTCATTCAGCTTTGCTTCCATCTTGTCGATTTTCGCGGACAGCGTATCCAGCTCTTTCTGTGCCTTTTTCGCATCCGCATCGACGGCGATTACAATTTTCCCGTCTGCCATATTCTCACCACCTGTCTATTTCCTTGATTTTGTGACACCCCATGCGGCGAGCAGATCGTTTTCAGCTTCCGAGTATGTCGTTTTCAGGTCGACGATATCCCGGTTGCGCCGGTAGAATTCCCTCTCCTGCTTGTCCAGGCTCTTTCCCCGGGCCTTTTTGTCCCGGATGGAAACCACCTGTGCATACAGACAGTCTCCGATCTCCTGATAGTAGGCAAGGAACGAATACCAGTGCAGGTATTCCAGTGCCCGGACTTCGCAGCCAGCAATGCGGTTGATGGGCGCGATATAGAGGTCGAAGTCCTGCGACCATGACATGATTTCGGGCTGCTTTCTCTTCTCCCGGTTCTCCTGTCCGTGGTCGATGAACCGGAAGCATTGATTGAGGGCTTCCTGATAGTCGCTGACAGGCATTTCGTCGAAGCCGGGATAGAAGATGGTCAGCGCCGCTTCCGCCTTGTCCCGCTCGTCCAGCTCCCTGTCGGTCAGGGCTACGAGGATATCAAGAATCGCGCGGTAATCGGATTGGATCGGATACGTTGTGCCGTTCACGTCGACCGTGGTCGGCAGGGAATAGACCGCTTTCCCCATCCATCAATAGATTTCGCGAACGGGGGGTCTGCGCGTTTTCCATCTATCCGTGTATTTCGCGATTCTCGGGTTGGTCTTCTTCTGCTCTGCCGCGAAACTCGTGTCGATCTGATCGATCACGGCCAGCATGAGGTTGCACCATACTGGCAGGCCGTCTGCCAGCGCGTAGACGTTCATAGCGCCGAACAGGTCTGTGCAGACAGGCTTGGCAAACAGGCCGTCGATCATTTCCCGCATTTCCGCGTCGCGGCGGCGGGCGATTGCGAAGATCTCTTTCTTGTCCGCGCAGCGGTCGATCTCGGCCTTATACGCCTCCTGCTTCCTGTCAAGCTCGTCAAAGGTGTTGAAGATCTGCTCAACAAATGCGCTGTCGGTCGGGTTGAAGGAGACTTCCGCCGCGTCGTTCAGCTTGAACGATACGATGCCGGTTTCAAATCTGATTTCAGGCATTGCGGGCCCTCCTTACGCTGCGGAATCCGCTGTGAACGTAATGCCGCCGTCTTCACTATAGGTCGCCGTGCCCGTTGTTCTTGTGCCGCCGTATTTCACGGTGACGTCGGAAATCAGCACGCCGCCGCCCTCGCCGCCGAGAGAAGACGGCAGAATCGAGCACTCGGAATACCGCTCCGCAAACGCTTTCCCGGTGGAATCCGTGAGATACGTGTGGATAATCAGGCATTCCTGTTGCGTGAGCGCCGTGAAATCCTCCTTCACGATCGCCAGATCGGCAATGTAGTTCATCACGTCGTCGCCGCCGATAAAGTTGTTCCCGGAGAACTCCTGCTCCTTCGTCGGTTTCTGGGCGGTGGTGTAAACGTGTCCGAGGATATCCTTTTTGGTTTCATCGCCCCAATCGAGATCGATGCTGCTCTCCTCCACCTTCTTGCCCAGCGCTTTCCACGCGGGGGACGCTGCCGTCCCGGTGTTCAGCGCCGTAATCATCATTTCGCGCTTTGCGCTTTTGCCGGTATCGACCGAAATTGTGTATTTGGGTTCTGCCATAATCAAATCACCTCATATGTCAGTTTCATTAGAATTTGATGGTCTTCCGTTCCATCCTCGTAGCGTGCGAACATTGCCGCGCGGCTGGTAGGCTCCACCTTCTGCACGATAACGCTGTCGCCCAAGTCCGGGTAGTTCTGCATTGCCCAGTCCCCAAAGCGGTTCAGCATGGCGTCGCATTTCAGGCGCTTGTCGTTGCTGTTGCCGGGAATAATGCGGGCGATGATTTTGAATTGATATTCTGCCTCGTGCCCGCCGAGGATGAATTTTCGTTTGATGTACGCGCCCTGAATCGTCGACAGGGCCATGCTTGCCGAATCGGCGGCGAGAAATTCATAATTGATTGCTGCTGCCGGCATGTCGTCGTCCGAGAAGGAATTCGCCCAGATCATCATTTTCCGGGAGATATCCTGCTCTTCCTCCGCAGATACCAGCCTTTTTTGCTTTTCAGAGTCCATGTTTCACCGCCTTGTCCGCCACGCGGAGCCATTTATCAAGATTTTCGGCCTTTGATGCCTCGAACCAGTGCGACTGAGCCTGCGAGTGATGTTCTTTGTGCATCACAAGGTTTTTATCGGTCAGCACCTTTGTTCCGCCCTTTGGCGCGTAGGTGCTTCCAGTTTCCGGGTCAATCATGACCTTCCCGTAGTAAAGGAACCTTGCGTATGGGCCGGGATAGAAAATCGCATTCCCTTCCACCTGTGTTCTGCGGTCGAGGGAGCCGGTCAGGAACGGTACATATGGGGCCGTGTCCTTTCTTGCCTGAAGTGCAACAGCGTGCTCCGCTTTGGTGCAGGCCTGCGCGAGCTTTTCCTGCAGCGCGTCAAATCCGTCTGCCTTTACGCTGAATTTCAGCATTACGAGCCTCCGACCTGCCAGTGCTGCATAGAAGGACTGCCGAAGTCCTTCATGTCCACCTTTGTCACTTTGTACACATCATCGTAAAGCATCTCGATCTGTTCTTCCGTCTTGTCCGGTTCGACTACTTCACCCTTCGCAAAGAAGGTCGTGCCGCCGTTGCCGTCCGTGGAGAGCGTCCACAGGCCGCTTTTATCGGCTGCTCGCCAGAATTCCTGCGGGCCGACGTAGCGCTTTTCTGCGCCCGTCACGCCGTCCACAGCAACCGCAGAGAACGGAATGTACAGATTCACCGCATCTGCCCCTTCAAGCCCGCTCGCGCGGACATTGGCAGCTTTCGATGCTTGGAGCATTACGCCGCGAATCACTGTGATATAGCGCTTCTGCGTATCCTTGAAGTCCTGGTCTTGCTCCTGCGTGACGTTGTAGATTGTTACAGTGTGGGGGGCGTACATGCAAAACACCTGCCTCTGTAAAGAAGCCCGGTATGGGCTAGATATTCACGCGCTACGCTTGCAAGGGCATTCTTCGCCTCCGAAGCCGCTTTCAATGCGGCTACGGAAGAATCACCGCCGCTGCGAAGCGTCCTGGAATAGCCGCCTACAGTCTCGCTCTGCAATTCGCCTTCGTCAGATGCAAGCCCGGCGGACACATTCTTTCTGGCAAGCTGCTGCGCTGTGTCGATCAGCATATACTGATCGACCAGAGCGCAGCAGCACATTTTCACAGCTTCGAGATCCGCGTAGTCTTTTACTCGGTTCTGCGTGTAATAATCGAGGAAGGAGCTGGCGCGGACGGCCAGACGCTGGAAATCCTCTTCACTCACGCTGCCGTAGTAGCAGCAAGAGTAAAATTCAAAATCTGCGTAAGTCATCAGCGCCGCCTCCTTATCACTTTGCCGTCACGCTCGCATTGCCGCTCTTAAGCGCGTGGTAATTTCCGTCGCACTCAACTACTGTCACGGTCTGGCCGCTTGCAATGGTCAGGTCGCTCTTGCCGTCCCAATCCTTCCAACCGGCAACATTATCGCCGTAAGCGACGGTCGCCGCGGAGGAGCCGGACGTGTACTTATACTTGTTACCCGCCGCAGCCTTTGCCGGAGATACGGTCAGCTTGGTATCGCCGCTCTTAGATCCAGCAGCAGAGGTGACCGTCAGGGAACCGAGCGTGCCGTTGTCGATGGTGCCGACGACCACGCCGTCAATGCGCTCGGCAAACAGCTCCATGCCGTTAATGACGGTGTCCGATGCGGTCATGTTGGTGTAATCAGGTTCCTCGTGGATGCCAATGTAACCGGTTGCGTCGGTGGTGAAGTCAAACACTTCGCCAAGATCTGCGCCGTTCACGGGAATGTAGTACAGGACAATGTTGTCCTTGGCGGTGGCATAAATCTTGCCCTTGGGAACGCTGGAGTTGAGGATCACAGTGCCAAGCCCAAGGAAGTTCTCGACGTAAGTCATGCCGAATGCAGTCTGCAAGGTGATGTTGGCCGTAGACAGGTAATCCGCAACGTCCAGCGGATTCATGAAGTAGACCGCGCCGATCTCGTCATCCTCGAAAAGAACCTGCAGATTGCCCCAAGCCTGTGCAAGAACAGTCTGGAAGTTCTTACCGCTCACTGCGCCGGTGCCGGTCGAGAGGAAGTCGAAAAAGCTCTTGCGAATGCCCTTCTGAACGTCCTTGAGCATTTCGTCGGTAGTCATTTCCACCGCCTGATCATATCCACGGTCTGTGATCGCCTCGGCAGAGGTGGCCTTGCGCCACTTCTTGAGCGTGATTTCCTTGTAGTTCACGGCCTCGGTCTTGTAGTGGGAGAGGGGGATGGTGTCACCCTCGGCCACAACGCCGCTTTCCAGCGTTCCGGTCGCCTTGTAGCTCTTGAGTACCGTGCCCGCCTGCTTGGCGATTTTACGGGTAACGCCCAGCGCCTCCATCAGTTTCTTGATGGAATAGCCGAACATTTCGGTAAATTCGATCTCGCGAACTCGCGCAAGATCAGCTTTTTTAATCAGCTTAGGATCAGCACCCATAGTTAATCTTCCTTTCTAAACAAATCCATATTTGCGGCGATTGCAGCGCGCCGCTCCGCTCTGTCAGTGATTTGCATGATCTCGTCTTTTGTCATCGGCTTACCGTCGTTGTTGAGACGTGCGCCCATGTCCACACGGACAGAAGGTTTGGAGACAAGCCCCTTGTAAGTTCCTTCGATAAGTGCATCAAGGCTCTTTGTGTCCTTGATTTTCTCACCGTCCATCTCCAATGCGGTCATTTCCTCTCCGCAGCCGCGCATGGCAAGATCGAGATTTGCGCCTGTGATATTTTTGCTTTCAAAGTAAGCCCGAACAGCCTTTTCCTTTGCCGCCTTGCTTTCCTTTGCTGTGATTCCGGATTTATAAGCCTCGAAGTCCGAGTGTTCCTTTTCGTACTTCTCCTTATATCCGCCATCGCCTGCCGCCTTGAGGTCGTCCAACTGCTTCTGAACGCCGGGCAGTTTCTCCGCATCCGACTTGTACTTGCTTACATCAGCCTTCAAGCCGTCTACGGTATCGGTATGTGCTTCAATGATGGTGTCCACCTGTTCGTCGGTGAGGCCCATGCCTTTCAGTAATTTTCTGGTCAGTGCCATGTCTATCTTCCTTTCCTTTGTCCGCAGTTCGTCGCGGCGATAGATTGTATAAAAACCGCAGTGCTTCGCGGGTTTTACCTGTAAATTATTTGTAGAAAACTTTTGTTCTTTCTGGTTGCTCCGGCAATCCTGCCGCCTTGCTGAACCTGCTATATTCTGCGTTCAGCCGCCGAAGCTTTATGCTCGCGGCGGTCGCGTCCTCGGAAAGCCCAGCTTCTTTGTATGCGTTCCTAAGCTTTTTCTGAGCGCGAATTTGACGCTCTATGCGGCGCTGCATTTGTGTCGCTTCATAGGCTGTGTAAGTCTTACCGTCAAACGTGCAGCCAAGACCATCGTCGATATGCTCAAGCTGTTCATCGGTGTAAGTCCGCTCCGAAACTCCCGGAATAAACGGGTATTTGTGATGCCTACAGTTTGCACCCGTCAGACCGTCAACATATCCGTAACCGGTCGTTTCCACAAGGTCATCGTAAAGCCCCAGCGGGTCAGGTTCGCCGCTTTCGCTTTGGTAATAAACTTTCCCTTGCCAGTCTTTGTGGCTTGACCACGGCGAAGCACCCGGCTTGTCGCGCGCCCCAGAGTGCGCAGACACTTCAAAGTATCTCGTCTCAAGGTACTCTGCGCTGTGGTTCGTGTACTGGTCGCAGATCTGATTCACGCCGGTCATGACAGCTCTCCGAACAGCAACGTCGATGTGGTCGACGTGTCCGCTTTCGTAGTTCACGACTTTCAGACCACCTGCAAGCTGCTGCACCGCAGACTTGATCGCCTGATTGTAGCTGATCGCCCCGCTCTGAATCTTCATTACGGCAGAATCCAGCGCCCATTGGTACGCTTTGGCAGGGGGCAGCATTGTGCGGCCAGCGTTCACTAAAAAGCCCATTGAGCGCGTTATGTTGCGCAGCGTTTGCTTCGTCTGCTCGTATATTGCCCAAGTATCTTCTACGCTTACCAGCGTTTCCGGCTGTGTGATGCGCACAAGGTCAATCAACTCGGTGTAATACGTCTGGTTGCGCTCCACAACATCGTTAAGCAGCTTATTCAACTTTGTTTCGCTGATACCTGAAGTTTTGCGTATGGCTTTCTCAATCTCTTTCAGATCGATGCCGTGTGACCGCAGCGCCTTGATGTCCTGAACCGTCACTTCGTTCAGCTGGTCTTTCAGCGCCAGCCTACTGCATATCTCATCGAGGAGCGTATCTTCTAGTCCCCGGAATAGTTCGGCAAGTTCTTCTGGGAGGGCGTCTAAAATCGCGGGAGTGAATGGGTAGCTCGCCATTACTCAACCTCATTTTGCTGTTCCGTTACCATTTCCTGCGCCTTCGGCAGCGCCGCCTTTGCGGTCGCCTCGTCCTCGTTCATCCACTTCATGCGGAACTCCCAGTCATTCATAATGCCTGCGCTGAGAAGCTGCATATCGCGGGAGAAGTCTGTAGCTTTGTCTTCGATGATGGAATCATCAAAGTCAATGCTGATCTCCACGTCTTCATTCAGACCGGCGTTCATCGCAGTATTCCCCAGCCGAAGCAGGATGCGACACAGCTCCACAAGCGCCTGCTCCAGCACAATCTCATGCTTTTTGATCGTGCGGAACATGGTGCTGTTCTCGCTGATAACCTGCGTCGCTGTAGCAATACTTCCCTGATCGAACTTGTAATGATTTTCACCGAAGCCGCACTTGCTGGACAGGATATTCAACATATCCTGCATGCCGGTGTTAAACTCCGCCGTTCGAAGCGTCATGTCGACCTGCTGCAAGATGCTTCCATCGCCGCCTCGATCTTCCGGCAGCACATAATACACGGTTTCACGCTTGTCAAACACAGGACGGCCATCAATGGTTTTTGTTGCTTCCGGCTGCACCACAATGCGCTTTTTGCCAAGAACAAACTCATTCACGTAGCTGTCATATGTAATATCAACGCTTTTGAGCTGGTCGATGGCATATGCAAACACAGCCACACCAAGCGGGTTATTTTCATCGGAGTTCGCGATATTCAGCCTGTCAATGACAAACTGAGGCTTGTCGCTCCCTGTGTGTACAACAGGCGGGATTGTTTCAAAGCCCTTTACACTGGTCAGCGGCACTTCTTCGGAATCATACAAATGGTTCTCGATGTCGTACTCGCCGCCGTTCAGCCTGTGAACCTGAATGTATGTGTACTCCGTATCGTCAACCTTTTTTGTGGAGGCGAACGCACACTCCCTGATGATTCCATTGTCCCATGTCAGGGGATAAATGTTCGTCGCGCTGACATAGTTGATACGAATGCGCCCAGAATCAACAATTTCGGAGGTGTCCGGATTGATGGACATTCCCTCAATGACAGGAACATACGCGACGGTGCCAAGCGCTGCTTTTCGCTCCTGCGATTCGTTCGCCTTGACCTCCCAGTTGTTTTCCGAGAGAATCGTGTCTACGAACGCCTGCTCCTTCCTCCCCTCGAGCGTGATGTTTACCCGCTCGTTCATCAGAAGGTTTGCCCAGTCCTCGCATACCTTTTTCGCCATGCTTACGGAATATCTGTGACATTCCAATTCTTCAATGCCATTCCATACCGTGTAACTGTGGAAGTCCTCGACATTCCCTTTGTACCAGTCTCCCCACACGCTGATCAGCTTGTAGAAATCAATGCCAACTGTATCGAAGCCCAGTTCCTTTAATGCTCTGCGTATGTTCACTCTTTCACCGTCCTATCATATGCCCGGCGCGTTCCAGGTCTTTGTAATAAGGCTCTATACTGTACTCAAACGCATCGAGGCTATCAATATCGGATGTTCCATCGTCAAGACGCTCGTCCTCGAACTTATCCGGGTCATAAATTGCTGATTGGAAAGCATCAATCAAATGCGGGCAGTTTCGCGAAACCTTGAGCCTTCCTTGCTTCATCAGAAGCACGACAAGCCTGATTCTGTCCGTGATCTGCATTTTCAGCGCGTTCTTGACTTGGGTACCCAGCCGGAGTTTCTGTGCCGTGTGATCTAAACCGCGGATAAGCACCGTTTCCGCGCTATCCGCTCGTGTCTGGCTGTAACCATACTTTGATGTTATCAGTTGACAGAACGTAGCAAACCGCCTGTTCAGCGCGTCAGGGTCTATTTCCTCGTTCTTGATGTATTCCTCTTCCAGCGCGACCACGCGATAGTCTTTTGTGATTCCAGTCGCTTGAAACTTCGTTGCAGACTTCGTGCCGCCGAAGTCAACGCCAATGGAAATAACGGAGAACTTTGTATTTTTTTCACTTGCCCATTTGAGAGGGTCATCAATCAGATACTTTTCTGTGTCGTTGGCAAAGTCCTTGTAAACAATACCCTCCGCAGCTACCCAAATCCCACGGATGTAGCGATCATAATAAACGGTTCCCTCGTACTCGCGTTTCAGATTTTCTACAAACGCAGGCGGCAAAAATGGGTTATCGTCTATCGTGTATGTTTGGCTGAAAATGTCCGCGTCGCTGTCCAAGAATCTTTTCAGCCAGTGGTTCGGATACTGCGGATTGTATGTCCCATCGAAACAGGAGTATTCTTTGTCAAGGCGGCTTTTCAGCAGCGCGAATACTTCCTCAGACCAGTCTGCAACCTCGTCGCCGTAGCAATATTTAATCGACGCGCCGCGGATCTTTGACACCTGAGAAACCTTTTCCGCACCGAGGCAGTAACATTTCTCTCCGAATATCCATGCCGTATTGTCGCTTGAGATCGTGCCGACAAGCTCGTCCCCGTAAATATTCCGCATCGGCTCCAGCACATTTCGCTCAATCGTGGATTTTGTTACGCCGAGAATGACGGCCAGGCCATCTTTTCCGATTCGCTCACGAATCCGGATCGGTATGATCCAGCGAAAATCTAGGTAAGTCTTCCCACTTCTGGTGGCTCCGCCCTTGAAGTTCCAGCGATGTATTCCGTATTTTACAAACTCAATTTGTTTCGGACTTAACAGCATCTTGGAACTCCTTCAGCATTGCGTCGAGCTTTTCCATTGTCGTTCTGTTGCGGTCGGAAGCTGCCGCGTATCGCTTCATGAGGCTGTCGCCGGCTTTCAGCCGGTCTGAGAGTGAAGCGTCCATGCCAAACTGGTCTTTTACCTCGCCGCGCATGACAGCGGTGTAGAATTTCAGAATTTCGTTTGAATCTGCTACCTGCGCTGCTTCCTGCTCATCAAGCCTGCGCTTAATATAAGCAGAAATTTGAGGTTTTTTTAGGTTTTCAGCCCCAATAAACGGAGCCGTTTTCATGCTATATCCCGCTTTTTTTGCCGCGTCCGAGGCATTGGCAGATTTCAGATATTCTTCGCAGAATCGTTTCTGCTTCGTCGTAAGCTTTTCATCCGCCATCGCTGTAAAGACCGGCCAGCAGCTTCACAACGTCCGCGATCTGATAAGTTTCCAGCAGAGTGACATTCTTCGGTTTTTCATCTGGTCGATATTCGTAAACCACGTATTTCGTCACCATCCTGTCATTTTTCGCGGAATAGGTCTGCATTTGATTGATTTTTATTTTGATTCCGTTGTACAAGAGCGCTGTTTGCAGCTTGTGTGCAAGGGCGCGCAAACTCGCCATAGCCGCTCCTTTCTGCCTCATTCTTTCGTTCTCGTGTCTCCGTGTGTGAATAAATATATTTATTCACACCGGAGAACACGAGAACAGGAGGAGGAGGTTTCCGCAGAACGCTGCGGTGCCGATGAAGAAGGGCGTAGAGTTGATCTCTACGCCCTTATAGTAAATGTTAAATTTGGCTCTGGGACGCAGACTTTTTCATAAAAGCCCTCTTTTTTGCCCTACAAGACGAATAAATTGCCTGTGCCACTCCTGCGCGGTACGCTCCGAGACGTAGCACGCAAGCGCCGCCCCTTGCAGCGTGTGTGTCCGCTTCCAGAGGACAAGATCGATGAGCCGTATCCGCTCCGCACCGTCGATCAGCTGCTTTGTTTCTTCTACCGCAGCCTCAACGGCGGCACGCTCAGCATCTGATATAGGCCCGCCGCTCTTAAAGTTGCGAATTATATTCTTCGCATATGGCCACCACGGATCTCGTGGCTTGCTCATGGTTCCTCCTCCAGCCCGTCCGGCTCTACCTGCTTGCAGTCCCGAACATCCAGATATTTCGTGCAGTTGTTTTCGCATCGCGTCGAGAAGCAATCACAGAGTTCCTCTGTGCAGACCAGCCCCGGCGTACTCCGGTAATCCTCGAGATCATCGTTGGCATCCTGCTCATAGTCCGCTTTCAATCGATCCACCTTTTTTGAGTCCATTCTATCTGCGCTTTTAGAAGCTCAGCTTTGTACGCCTCACACAGGAACGAGCCGTTAGTTATAACATGCCACAGAGCCGGTAAGCCGCTCTCATCATCGATAGCAAGCGGATTATCCCAGATGTGCAGAACGTGGCGTAGAAGGGCGTCCAGCCACTTCTCACGCGGTACCTTGCGCCAGTCCTCCGCGTCGGCGTATTTCGCCTTGCCAAACTCCCGCACCTGCATGATCGCCTCGATAGCCTCCACCGGCACGAGCGACGGGCGCGGCTTCCCATCGTCATACTTTGCGCCTTTAATCTGTTCCATCGTCTACGCCCTCCATCATGGCCTTGATTTCTGCGGCATTTGCCTTGATAATGTCCAGCACGATATCGCTTTGGATGTGGTGGGCAAACACGGCCTTGTCCTGTGCGTCCGCATTGTAGTAGCCCGTAAGCGTATTGCCCGCTTCCGTTTTTGCCACAATCGCGATTGCAAGCGGATTGGATTTATAGAGCGCTTGCAGCGCCTTTTCCAGCCACGCCGCATATTCCTGCTCTGTGATCCCACTCATCAGTAATGTTGCCTCCCTTCACGTCTTGCGCGGTTTGCGTCCCGCAGCGTCCGCATGCAGCCCCGCGTGGACGCGCACCGCGTCATGTCTTTTAGGCGCTCCTGCTTGTATCTGTCCGCCTCCCGGCGGAATGCTATGTATCGGGTGCAGTCCGTGTGACAGCCGGTGTGCCTGTCTGCACAGCCCTTACACGGGGCCTGCACCGGCGTAAGCCCTAGATTTCCCTGCATTTACTCACGGCCTCCACCCGGAAATCCATTTTGCCTTCTCCCAGTCCGTCAGCGTGCAAAACTTGATATAATCCGGCAGATTTGACCCGAGAATCGCTTCTCTTATCAAAAGCGTAACAAACATGACGGCTGCAAATAAAAGCAACATTTCAACAAATTTTTTCACTTATAGTTTTACCCCCTTTATGTACTTATCGAAATACGTCACGGCGACCGCCATCGCTGCCCACATATCCGCAGAGAAGCCGTAGAAGAAGCCGGGGTTCTTCTTCGTGCCCTTGCCGAAGTTCGGCTGGCCGGGCGCGTAGCGGTCAACGAGGGCCTGCCGGATGTTTGCATCTTTGGCAGATAGCGAGCCGCACAGATCCAGCTTTTCTTCCCGGCGGAATATCCGCGTCGGTCCATATCCAGTCTGCCACAACACGGTTTGCCAGAACCGTCCGATCCAAACGCACGTGTCGAAAACCTCTTGGCCTACCGTCATTCCCATGCCCGCGATCATCTCGATTGCCACGTCATAGCCGTTCCCGTAAAGCTTCCGCTCAAGCATCGGCAGCAGCTCATTGTTGCCTTTCTTCCCGGCCTCCAGCACGCGGCGAATTTCTTCGCCGTCGTGCTCGACCACCACATAGCCGGATTTGGTATTGCCGGGGTCAATTGCCAGAATCGTTCCCACGCTTTTCCGCCTCCTGTTCTTTTTCCCGCCGCTGCTCTTCTTCGCGCTTACGGCGGTCTTCTTCGTTGCGTCTGCGCATATTTTTCGCCGCGATACCAGCGGCTACAACTGCTCCCCACGGGAAAACAATAGCCATTTTTATTTCACCTCCTTAAATTCCAAGCGGCATAATTGGAGCGAGTCTCGATTTGAATTTGTTCGTCACGCAGTCCAGCATTTGCAGCATCGCGTAGCATTTCTCCAGCTGTCCGGTAACAGACTGCATCTTCTGGACTTCCCAGAACAGCGCATAGCAGCGCTCCGTCGCGGTTTCCCGGTTCTCGCCGTACAGGGTCGATACACCGTGCAGCATCAGCTGGTATTCATCACTGCGCCGCCGCTCCCGCTTCTTCGGCGGCAGCTCACCATTCTTGGCCGCAATGGCCGTAGGATTATGTTTGTGCTGGCCCATCCGCCGCCCTCCTGTTCCATGCCTCGACCGCTTCAAACCGGAATCCGTATTCACTCCCCGTCTGCGAAATATGGCATTTGGGGCAGGAACACAAATACCATTCTGTGAATCTGTTATGGTGTTTGGTTGCGACAGCTTCCGCCCCGCAAAACGGGCACGGTTTCAGTTCAGCCATCCTTCTTGCCCTCCTCAAACCGCTCAAAACAGAACTCAATCGGCTTCACATTCTCAACGACATTCCCGTAAACCATGCCCACCTTGTAGATGTAGTTCTCGCGCAGCTTGCGCGGAATCTCTGCAATATACCGCCGGAACGTTTCCAGAGAATTTGCCCGCTTGTAGTGGTTGCACATTCGGCATGACGGCATAAGGTTGGAAATATCGTCCGTCCCTGCGTCTTCGGCGTTCCATGCACGTTGCGGCTTGAAATGATCGACTTGCATATCCTTGATATCGATAGACCGTCCGCAGTAGGCACAGTGGCCATCATATTTCGCATAGACCGCTTCCCGTTTTTTCTTACTGAAGCTCATCCGTTGCCCTCCATTTCCTGCAAAGCCTTTTCAGCTTCCTCGCGGGTCAGAAAAACAGTTTTGCCGAAGTCTTTGCTGCTGACTGAGCCATCGCCATACTCCCCGCCACAATGGTACTCATCACTCACGGTTTCACGCTCCCAGCTATTAAACGGGCAACCATCGCAATTATCAACGCACTCAAAATTCACAAGGTATTCGATCGTTTCATCGTCCATCAGGTACATTTCTGCAACGATGCACTCGACGATCTGTTTTGTCCCTACAACGTATAGTTTGTCTGTTCCTTTGCACGGCAACACCACCACGCGCCCGTCCTTGTCGGCCTCGGCCAGCTCACGGAGGTGGCTAGGCTCCACGCCCAGCGCCTGCGCTGCCAGATTTATCATTGTGTCCTCCGTAAATGGAGCCTTGATTTCCTCCGGCGTCAGACCCGTGTCCTCGTAGGCTTTCAGCCGTCCGTACAGATCGCGGACCATCTTGCGGAAAATATCCTTGCCAAAGCCGTTGCTCGTTGGACCGTTGATCAGCACGTCGAGCGTGATGTCCCGGCACTGCTTCCAGTCGATTTCCTTGCCGCCGATCGCGGCGTGCAGAAATCGGTCGGTATCCGGGTCTACGTTGATATTAGGACTTGTCAGTCGTTCCATATCTCATACTCCTTCTCGATGTATTCGCAGTATGCCATTTCCAGCCTCGCGCCTGC